>OGMG01000597.1_pt1 | contig 14027 bp, 9 predicted proteins | sample 1573031 | NCBI WGS metagenome assembly OGMG01 (sample SAMEA2582002, study PRJEB24529) | metagenome | biome: Human gut stool | place: China | collected 2011
AAGATTTTTGCCAATCGGACAAAGATAACGAAAGAGAAATGAGAGTAATCGACCTGATAAACAGTAACGAAAAAACAGCTTTTTCCTTTGAAATATTGCCACCACTGAAAGGTACGGGCATCGAAAAGCTGTATCAAACCATAGATACGTTACGGGAATTCGACCCCAAATACATCAACATCACCACGCACCGCAGCGAGTACGTGTACAAAGACCTCGGCAACGGATTGTTCCAGCGAAACCGCCTGCGCCGCCGCCCCGGCACCGTAGCCGTAGCTGCTGCCATCCAGAACAAGTACAACATCACCATGGTGCCGCACATCCTTTGCAGCGGCTTCACCCGCGAGGAGACGGAGTACGTGCTGCTCGACCTGCAATTCCTCGGCATCACCGACCTGCTGGTGCTTCGTGGCGACAAGGCAAAGCACGAATCCTCTTTTATCCCCGTGGGCAACGGTTACCACCACGCCGTCGAACTACAAGAGCAAATCAACAACTTCAATAAAGGTATTTTTGTGGACGGCTCCGAGATGAAAGTTACCAATACCCCGTTTTCATACGGTGTGGCGTGCTATCCGGAAAAGCATGAAGAAGCCCCCAACATGGATACAGACATCTACTGGCTAAAGAAGAAAATGGAAATGGGTGCAGAGTATGCCGTGACCCAGCTCTTCTACGACAACCGGAAATATTTCGACTTCGTGGAACGTGCCCGTCAAGCCGGTGTCACCATCCCGATTATCCCGGGCATCAAGCCCTTCAAGAAGTTGTCACAACTCAGCATGATACCCAAGACGTTCAAAGTAGATTTGCCCGAGGAACTGACCCAAGAGGTTCTGAAGTGCAACACCGATGCGGAAGCTCAGCAAGTGGGTATCGAATGGTGCGTGCAGCAGTGCAAAGAGCTGATAGCCCATGGCGTCCCAAGCCTCCACTTCTACTCGGTAGGAGCTACAGACAGCATCAAGGAAGTAGCCAAACAAATCTACTAAACAATGGACAATCAACAGTTGACAATTGACAACTGGCAGTGTCACAAGTAATAACTTATAACTAATTAACCCGTGTTCAGTTTCAAGGACATAATAGGCCAAGAGGCAGCCAAACAAAGGCTGATACAAGAAGTGCAGGAAGGACGTATTCCCCACGCACAACTTTTCTGTGGCCCTGCCGGAGTAGGAAAACTCCCATTGGCACTTGCCTATGCCCGCTACATCTGCTGTCCCAACCGGACGGAAACCGATGCCTGCGGTACTTGTCCCTCCTGCGTGAAATGGAACAAGCTGGTGCACCCGGACGTACACTTCGTATACCCTATCGTCAAGAGTGCCAAAGGGAAAAAGGAAGTCTGCGACGACTATATCGCCAACTGGCGGCACCTGCTGCAGAACAGCCCCTACTTCGGACTGAACCATTGGCTGAACGAGATGGATGCCGAAAACGGACAAGCCATCATCTATGCCAAGGAAAGCGACGAGATAACCCGCAAGCTGAGTCTGAAATCCAGTGAAGGAGGTTACAAAGTCACCATCGTATGGCTACCCGAAAAGCTGCATGAAGTATGCGCCAACAAGCTGCTGAAACTGCTGGAAGAGCCACCCGAGAAAACGATATTCCTCCTCATCTCCGAAGCTCCGGAAATGATACTGCCCACCATCCTCAGCCGCACGCAGCGCTTCAACATTCCCAAGATTGAAGAAGCCGACATAGCCGAAGCCCTGCAGCAGAAGTACGGAGTGCAGCCCCGCGACAGCGAGACGATAGCCCACCTGGCAAACGGAGACTTCATCAAAGCATTGGAGACCATCCATCTGAACGAAGAGAACGAACTGTTCTTCAACCTCTTTGTCAGCCTGATGCGACTCTCCTACCAGCGCAAGATACGGGAAATGAAACAATGGAGCGAGCAGCTTGCTGCCATGGGACGCGAACGGCAGAAGAACTTCCTGGACTACTGCCAGCGCATGACCCGCGAGAACTTCATCTACAACCTGCACCGCAAGGAGATGAACTACATGACGCTGCCCGAACAGAACTTCGCCACCCGTTTCGCCCCCTTTGTCAACGAACGGAACGTCATGGGTATCATGGACGAACTAAGTGAAGCGCAACGCCACATCGAGCAGAACGTAAACGCCCGCATGGTGTTTTTCGACTTCTCTCTCAAAATGATTGTTTTATTGAAACAATGAAAAGTGGCAAAATAATGAAATGCAAAGTATCAAATCGTAAATAGTAAATAGTAAATAAATAGATGATGGAATTTAAACTACATAACGGAAGCGGAGGTCTCTGCTGCAAGAGTTGCGGCAGGCAGGACAAGCAACTGAACACCTACGACTGGCTGGCAGACATTCCGGGCAATGCCGATGAGAGCGAGCTGGTAGAGGTTCAGTTCAAGAATACCCGCAAGGGATATTTCCGCAACAGCAACAAGATACCTCTGGAGAAAGGCGACATCGTAGCCGTAGAAGCCACCCCCGGACATGATATCGGTGTGGTGACCCTGACCGGACGTCTCGTGCCGCTGCAAATGAAGAAAGCCAATATCAAGTCTGAGGCAGACATCAAACGCATCTACCGCAAGGCGAAGCCTGTGGATATGGAGAAGTACAACGAGGCAAAAGCCCGTGAACACTCCACCATGATACGCTCGCGTCAGATAGCCCTGGACCTCAACCTCAACATGAAGATTGGAGACGTGGAATATCAGGGAGACGGCAACAAGGCCATCTTCTACTACATAGCCGACGAACGGGTGGACTTCCGCCAGCTCATCAAGGTACTTGCCGACGCTTTCCGCGTGCGTATCGAGATGAAACAGATTGGTGCCCGCCAGGAAGCCGGACGCATCGGCGGTATCGGTCCCTGCGGACGCGAGCTGTGCTGCGCCACCTGGATGACCTCCTTCGTATCGGTATCCACCAGCGCGGCGCGCTTCCAGGACATTTCACTGAATCCGCAGAAGCTTGCCGGACAATGCGCCAAACTGAAGTGCTGCCTCAACTACGAAGTAGACTGCTACGTGGAAGCACAGAAACGCCTGCCCTCACGCGAGATTACCTTAGAGACCAAAGACGGTGAGTTCTTCTTCTTCAAAGCCGACATTCTGAGCAACCAGATAACCTACTCAAGCGACAAGAACATCCCCGCCAACCTGGTGACCATCAGCGGCAGACGCGCCTTCGAGATTATCGGTTTGAACAGACGTGGCATCAAGCCCGACAGCCTGATAGAAGAAACCCATCGTTCCGAACCCAAAAAGCCGGTGGACTTGCTGGAACAAGAGAGTCTCACTCGCTTTGACCGCAACCGGAAAGGCAAGAGTGGCAGTGACGGCAACGGTGGCGAGAACAGCAACAACAGCCGTAACAAGAGAAAGAAAAAGAGTGGAAACGGTCGTCCGCAAGGAGGTGAGCAGCAGGGTGCTCCGCAATCCAACAACCAGAGAGAACAATCCAGGCAAGACCGGCAACCGAGACAGAAACAAGACCGGCAAGCACCCAAACAAGGTGAACAGCAACAAGGCGAACGTCAACAACGGAACAATAACAACCGTCGTCCGCCCCGTAACAATAAGCCCAAACCTCAAGGTGAAAGACCTGCCCAAAATGACAAACCGGCTCAAGAATAGGAATCTCTGCCTGAAAGGTATCATACTACTGTTTGTCGCAAGCCTGCTGAGCGCTTGCGACAAACAGACTGTATACCATTCCTTCCAATCCCTTCCCACCGAAGGCTGGCTGCGCGAAGACACGCTCTCTTTCGACGTGAAGGTCACCGACTCACTGACCTACTACAAACTGTCTTTGGAAGTTCGTAACCGAAGCAACTACCCCTATCAGAATCTACCTCTATCCATCTGCTACACCACCGCAGATTCCATTCCGTCACCCACGGACACCATACAGCTAATCCTCGCGGACAAAGAAGGAATCTGGAAAGGTGACGGCTGGGGAGGTCTCTATCAGACTGCCGTCTCCGCAGGAAGCGTTCGAATCGGCAAACCCGGCACCTACCTCTTTAAAGTGGCCTATACGCTACCGGACGAAAGGCTGCAAGGAATCAATGACATCGGCATCAAACTGAAGAGATAGGAACTCCCTATTGTTCTTTATTACCTTCTTCTAACAACCACCTCAGTCTCCCACTCACGTCTCCTTGAAGCGGAAACGGGCGGGGTATCATAACTTGCCCTCTTACCTCATAGCGTAACGTCTTTTACGCCAGGATGTAACGACCGTTACACCAGCATGTAAAGGGCGTTACAATATAGCGTAAAAGTCGTTACGATACAGCGTAAAGGACGTTACAATGCGGTGTAACGGCCGTTACATTACGATGTAAACAATGTGTAAATGCAATGTAATGATAATCAAGTCCATTCGTATGTCCCACAAGGAAACGGTCATAACTAAATTCGACGATTACGTCCCGCATCAATCCGCAGAAAGATAAACAGCAGGATTGTGAATCCCCAGAGAGAAGAACCTCCGTAACTGAAGAAAGGCAACGGGATACCGATGACGGGGGTCAGCCCCAGCACCATGCCTATATTGATGAATAGATGGAACAAGAATATACTAAGCACAGAATAACCATACACCCGGCCAAAGGGAGATTGCTGCCGCTCGGCCACGACAATCAGCCGTAAAATAAGAATAAGGAACAGTAACAGTACAGCCGTAGACCCTACGAATCCTTCCTCCTCACCCACGGTGCAAAAAATGAAGTCCGTATCTTGCTCCGGCACATACTTCAGCTTTGTCTGCGTACCATTCAAGAAACCTTTGCCGGTCAGCCCCCCGGAGCCGATGGCTATCTTCGACTGGTTCACGTTATAGCCGGCACCAGCAAGGTCCTCTTCCATACCAAGCACCACCTTGATACGTATCTGTTGATGGGGCTCCAGCACTTTATTGAAGAAGTAGTCGCTGGAGTAGAGGAAACCTATCGAACCCAAAGCAAACAGCCCAATCAGAAAATAAGATAAATGGCGCTCGCTTAAAGAAAGAAAGACAAGATACCCGACAACAAGTGCACAAAGCCCCCACTGCACCCACACCAAGTTGAAGGGTACCACGTATTCCGAAATCAGATAAGCCACGAGCAGCACTCCCAGCGAACCGCCGATAATATTCCGTGTGGGTTCCCAGCGCTTTTGATAAACCCACACCAGACCTCCGGCAAAGAGCAGTACCATCAGCAGTACGGCAAATTCTCCGATAGGCGTCGGTGTATCGGCAATCATCACCGCATCAAAACGGATGCCCACCACAAAGTAGGCCACTGCACATATACCCGAGAACAGTACCACGCCCGGCATTCCCTCCCGATAAAGCATCAGGAAAAATGCAGAGTACACCAATGCCGAACCCGTCTCCCGCTGTAGGATAATCAGCAACATGGGGAAGAGAATCAGGAAAGCCAACATAAGGGAGCTTTTCCAATTCTTCATCGTAAACGAGTAGGCGCTCATATACTTGGCAAGCGCCAGCGCCGTGGCAAACTTGGCAAACTCCGCCGGCTGCAAACTGACCGGCCCCAGGATGAGCCACGACCGCGACCCTTTCGTGTCGGGCGCAATGAATATCGTGACAATCAGCAACAGCATCAGCCCTATATATATAAGGTAGGAGAACATGTCATAGAGGGAATCATCCAGCATCAGCAGCACAAACCCCAGCCCGAAGGAACATATAATCCAGACAAACTGCTTGCCGGCACGCGTAGAGAAGTCCAGAAAGTCACGGTCACCATAATCATAACTCGCCCCACAGACACTGAACCAGCCGAATACAATCAGCAGCAGGTAAACGACAATCGTCACCCAGTCCAATGATTTCCATATGCTATCTCTCCTTGTCACCAATTTATTTACGATTTTACGATTTACTATTTACTATTGAAGTCACTCACCGTTCATCCCTAACCCCTAATCCTTAATCCCCAACCCCTCATCATCATCTCTCCTCATCTCCGTAAAGTATCACCCGGTTACTGAATTCTTCCGCCCGTATCTCATTCTCGGGCGACAGCTTTCCATGCAGATACTGGTCCATCATCATGGCACCGATAGGTACGCCATACGTGGCACCGAAACCACCGTTCTCCACATAGACGGCAATGGCTATCTTAGGGTTGTCCATCGGGGCAAAGCCCATAAAGACAGAATGGTCCTTGCCGCGGTTCTGTGCCGTGCCCGTCTTTCCGCAGACCTCCACACCCGGCAGGATGGCTCCCGCCATGCGGCAAGTGGCGCTACCCGTACTTCCGTCTACAGCGGCACGCATGCCTTTCACCACCATTTCATAATATTCGCGGTCGATGGTGGGATAACGGGGATTGCGATAGATGCTGTCCAGTTCATTGTCTTCTATCTCCTTCACGATGTGCGGAGTAATGAAATGCCCCCGGTTGGCAATGGTGGCACCCAGATTGGCTATCTGCAACGGGGTGGCAAGAATCTCTCCCTGCCCGATGGAGATACTAATCACCGTCAGACCGTTCCACGAACCCCGATAGGGCTTGTCGTAGAACTTTGCATTCGGTATCAGTCCACGCTGTTCGCCGGGGAGGTCGGTACCGAGCCGATAGCCGAAGCCCTGCGATACCATGTGGTCTTTCCATACGGTAATGGCATTCTGCGGCGAACCGTATTTTTTATCACCGAACATGCGATACAATCCCCAACAGAAATAGGAATTACAAGAGGTAGCGATGGCAGGAATCAGCGACAGAGGCGAACCATGTCCGTGACATCCCACATGAAGGCCTTTATGATTGAAGCCATGCGCACAAGGGAAAGTCGGATAATCTTCGTGGATAATCCCTTCCTGAAGGAAGGTCAGCGCCTGCGCCGTCTTGAAGGTGGAGCCCGGCGGATAAGCTCCCATGATGGCACGGTTCAGCAAAGGCTTCCGCTTGTCCATCTGCAGCAGACGGTGGTTCTTTCCCCGCTGGCGCCCTATCATCAGATGAGGGTCAAAGGTAGGCGAGGAAACCATACATAGTATCTCACCCGTAGCCGGTTCGATGGCCACAATGGCACCGATTTTGTGTTGAAGCAGTCGTTCTCCCAACATCTGAAGGTCAATGTCGATGCCCAACGTCAGGTTCTTGCCGGGTACGGAGGAACGGTCCAACTGTCCGTCCATGTAGTGTCCCTGGATGCGCCCGTGAGCGTCACGAAGCAGAATCTCCACCCCCTTCTCTCCACGCAGATACTTTTCATAGGATTTCTCGATGCCTTGCTTGCCTATATAGTCTCCGCGAATATAATAGTCATCGTTCTCAATGTCTTTCTTGGACACTTCGCCGATGTCTCCCAGCAAATGGCCGGCAGAGTTATAGGTATATTGGCGGATAGTACGCCGCTGAATATAGAAACCTGGAAATTTGAACAGCTTCTCCTGAAACACACCGCACTCTTCGGCAGAAAGCTGCGTCATGAACACCTGATGGGTGTATTTGGAATAACCGGGGTTCATCCAGCGGTTCTTGACGTCCTTCATCCGTTTGTCAAACTGTTCACGGGTAATGTTCAAGGCACTGCAAAGGTCGAGTGTATCCAGCTGCGTCACCTCCCGAGGCACAAACGTAATATCATAGGCAGGCTGGTTAAACACGAGCAACTTACCGTTACGGTCGTAGATAGCCCCCCGTGATGGATATTGTATCTTGTTCAGAAAAGCGTTGCTGTCCGCGTTTTTCTTGTAGTCATCAGTCATGATTTGCAGGTCGAACAGCCGGAACACGTAAATAAGAACGATGACAATAGCCGCCGCTCCAATTACATATTTCCGCTTTTCCAGTGTATAGTCTTTCATCAATTCCTAATCCTTAATCCCTTTATCCTTTCTTTCTTATTCCCTCAACAGCCATAATGCAGGTCACAGTAAGCAGGGTACTTGCCGCAATTCTCAACAACAGCGTACCAATATGGGCAAAAGAGAAGAATTCGAGGGTAAGCAACAAGCCGTGATGTATCAGCACACTCACAACCAGATATTTCAGGAAAGGAAGAATCCCCATTGTACGGATGGCCGGAACCAGTGTATCCAGCGTGTCACGAGGCACGAACAGCCGCAGGAAAGTGGGGCGCAAGAAAGCCAGCAACACCGTAGCGGCAGCGTTCATCCCCGGTGTGTCGGAAAAGACGTCGACAGCCAGCCCTAAAAAGAATGCCCACAACATCAACGCATTGCGGGGAGTGTCCGACTCAAACTTCAGTATCAAGTAGATATACAGAAATGGAGTGGCATATCCTGCAATATGCACATTGTTCAATATCAGCACCTGCAACAGTACCAAGCCTATGAACCATCCTATTTTATGCAGATAATTAATTAACAACGCTAATGAGTTATAAGTTACGAGTTACAAGTTATTGAGTGTATAAGTTATAAGATATAAAGATGATTAATCCCTAATCCTTAACCCCTAATCCCTAATTTCTTAGTCACTTCTCGTCTGCCCTCGACTCCAATGCCTTTTGTTCATCCTGCCCGTTGCGGGAAATGACGCGCACATTGCTCACCTTTCCAAAGTCCGTAGCCAGCTTTATCTTCAACAGATACGAAAGCCCGTCGTGCGAGTCAGACATGTCATCCACCGTCCCCACCATGACACCTTCTGGAAACACGGTGGAATAGCCGCTGGTCACTACTGTATCTCCCAGATTGAATTCAGCATGCCGGGGCAAATCCTTCAGATAGGCAAAACGGGAATTACCTCCCTCCCACTTCAAATAACCGAAATAATCACTGCCCACAATCTTACAGCTGATGCTCGACTTGCTGTTCAGCAACGGAATGACCAACGAGTAATGGGGAGAGGTCTTATACACAATACCCACCACGCCATTGGCATCTACAACTCCCATCTCAGGACGGATACCTTCTGTTGTTCCACGGTCTAAAGTGATATAATTGTCAGCCTTGTTCAAGCTGTTCTTTATGACATTCGCCTTGAATATCTGATACTCCGTAGGAGCAAGCCGTTCCATGCTGTACAACCTGGCGGAGTCCAATCCTTTCTCCTTCAGGACATTTTCCAGAAACGAAAGCCGCTGCTCCAGCCACATGTTGCGGTCGAGCAGGTCTTCGTTGGCCGTCTTCAAGTGGAAATAGGAAGTGATGCCACCCGATATTTCATAAACCTTCCCCGCCACGCCATTGGCAGAGGTGAAATACACACTCTGCTGGTAATGATTAAAGCGAAATAATAAAATAAAACTGGCAACCTCTAACAGAAGAAAGAGGAACCAGTAATTATATTTAATGAGAAAGTTTAATAAATTTCGCATTACCGCATCAAGAATGAGAAGCGGTCAACGTTCTTCAATGCCACGCCCGTACCTTTGGCAACGGCATGCAAGGGGTCTTCCGCAATGTGGAACGGTATGTTTATTTTATCAGTCAGACGCTTATCCAGTCCACGAAGCAATGCACCGCCACCGGCAAGATAGATACCGTTGTGAACGATGTCGGCATACAATTCGGGAGGCGTATTTTCCAATGCGCTCAAGATGGCTGTCTCAATCTTAGAGATAGACTTCTCCAAGCAATGCGCCACTTCCTGATAGCATACCGGCACTTCCATGGGCAATGCCGTGATGCGGTTCGGACCATGAACGATATAGTCTTCAGGAGCATCCTCACCGAGTTCCGTCAAGGCAGCACCCACATTAATCTTAATACGCTCAGCCATACGCTCGCTGACCTTCACGTTGTGCTGGCGGCTCATGTATTCCTGAATATCGGCAGTCAGGTCGTCACCGGCAATGCGGATGGAATTGTTACTTACGATACCTCCCAAAGAGATTACGGCAATTTCCGTAGAACCACCACCTATGTCAACAATCATGTTGCCTTCGGGAGCCTCTACATCGATACCGATACCGATGGCAGCAGCCATCGGCTCGAAAATCAAATAAACGTCGCGCCCGCCGGCATGCTCGGCAGAGTCGCGCACGGCACGCAGCTCCACTTCGGTACTGCCCGAAGGAACCCCGATTACCATGCGGAGTGACGGAGAGAAGAGACGGTTACGGTTGTTCACCATCTTGATAAGTCCGCGTATCATCTGCTCGCAGGCATAGAAGTCGGCAATCACACCATCGCGCAACGGACGGATGGTACGTATGTTTTCGTGGGTCTTTTCGTGCATCATCTTTGCCTTGTCACCCACGGCAATCATCTTATCGGTACGACGGTCCAAAGCCACCACCGAAGGCTCATCCACCACAATCTTGCCATTCGTGGTGATGATGGTATTGGCTGTGCCAAGGTCCATCGCTATTTCTTGTGTAAAGGAGAATAATCCCATTAATATTTACGATTTAACTATTTACGATTTACGATTGATATTCCTCTTGTTTACAATTTGAGATTCAGACTTACGATGTAACTTCAATCGTAAATCGTAAATCGTCAAATCGTAAATCCGAATTAGTGTTTAAAGTGACGGAATCCCGTAGTCACCATGGCAATGCCATGCTCGTTGCAATATTCAAACGAGAGTTCATCCTTGATGCTTCCACCCGGCTGGATGACGGCTGTTACGCCTTCATTGCCGGCAATTTCCACGCAGTCGGGGAAAGGGAAGAATGCGTCACTTGCCATTACAGCGCCATTCAAGTCGAAACCGAAGTTTTTGGCTTTCTCGATAGCCTGCTTCAAAGCATCCACACGGCTGGTCTGACCTACACCACTTGCCAACAACTGCTTTCCTTTTGCCAGCACAATGGCATTCGACTTACTGTTCTTCACAATCTTGTTTGCAAAGAGCATATCCTCAATTTCCTGTGCAGTGGGAGCCTTCGTAGTTACAGTCTTCAATTCTTCTGGAGTTTCCACCTTAAGGTCGCGGTCCTGAACCAATACGCCATTCAGCAAAGAACGGAACTGCTTCTTGGGGAGAGCCGCCTGCTTACGGACCAGAATAATGCGGTTCTTCTTCTGACCGAGGATTTCCAATGCATCCACATCATAATCAGGCGCAATGATAACTTCAAAGAATATCTTATTGATTTCTTCAGCTGCAGCCTTATCAATCACAGCATTTGTGATAAGTACACCACCGAATGCAGACACCGGGTCGCCGGCAAGCGCATCGTTCCAAGCTTCCAATACAGTAGGACGTGAAGCCAGACCACAAGCGTTATTGTGTTTCAGAATAGCAAAAGTGGTATCCGTAAATTCGTCAATCAAATCAACGGCAGCGTTGATGTCGAGCAAATTATTGTAAGAAATTTCCTTGCCATGAATCTGGTCGAACATAGCATCAATATTACCATAGAAATAACCCTTCTGATGCGGATTTTCGCCATAACGCAAAGTCTTTTGGTTATTGGCGGACTGCCGGAAGGCAGAACCTGCTTCACCGTCAAAATAGTTAAAGATAGCCGAATCATAATGAGAAGATACAGCAAAAGCCTCTTTGGCAAACCAGCGACGCTCTTCGAGTGAAGTGGTAGCGCCATGTTCCATCAACATGTCGCGAAGCGGCTGGTATTGAGCCTGCGAAGCAACAATCACGACATCGTTATAATTCTTGGCGGCAGCACGAATCAGAGAGATGCCGCCTATATCAATCTTCTCGATAATGGCAGGTTCTTCGGCACCGCTGGCAACAGTTGCCTCAAACGGATAGAGGTCTACAATTACAAGGTCTATTTCAGGAATTTCATATTTTTCAATTTGTTGCATGTCCTGTTCCAATCCGCGGCGGCAAAGAATACCTCCAAATATCTTCGGATGCAAGGGCTTTACACGTCCACCCAAAATGGAAGGGTATGTAGTAAGGTCTTCCACTGCTTTACAGGGATAACCCAGAGACTCAATAAATTGACGTGTTCCACCGGTTGACAGGAACTCTACACCTTCTTCATGCAGTTTGGTTATGATTTCATCCAAACCTTCTTTATGGTAAACGGATACCAGAGCTGTTTTGATTCTTTTTGTTTCAGACATGGATTTGCGTATTAAAGTATGCGTATATTAGTATTTGATGCGCAAAGTTACAAATTTTGTTTATTCATACATACATTCATACACAATAAATTAGGTATAATTAAAAAAGGCGGCATCTGTTTCCAGTCTGCCGCCTTTTTTTAAGGGTTATTTTGTTGGTTTACCAAATAGATACACGTTTTTCTACCGGCAAGAACATCGGGTCTTTTTCTGTCACGTTGAATGCCTCATACCAAGCACCGATTTGCGGCAATGCACCGTTTACGCGCCATTCGCCCAATGAGTGCACATCACTCTTCGTGCGGTTCAGCACTTCTTCGGGACGGATATCATTGGCCCATACACCTGCGTATGCCAGGAAGAAACGTTGTTCGGGAGTAAGACCATCCAGCACCGGCAGCGGATTGGCAGCCGTAGCTTTCTTGAATGCCTGATAAGAAACCTGCAGACCACCGTGGTCGGCAATATTCTCACCCAATGTCATGCGTCCGTTGGCATATACGCCCGGAGCAACCTCGATGCTATCGAAGAAGTTCACCATCACCTGAGCACGCTCGTCAAAGTTCTTGGCATCTTCAGCAGTCCACCAGTCTTTCAGGTTACCGTCCTTGTCGTACTGGCGACCCTGGTCGTCGAATCCGTGAGTCATCTCATGACCGATTACCACACCGATGGCACCATAGTTGAAGGCATCATCCGCATTCATATCGAAGAAAGGATATTGCAGGATACCGGCGGGGAAACAGATTTCGTTCGTAGTCGGGTTATAGTAAGCGTTGACGGTCTGCGGAGTCATCAGCCATTCGTCCTTATCCACCGGCTTGCCGGCCTTGGCTATCATTTCGGCATGGCTCCACTCGTTGGCACGTTCCATGTTTGCCCAGTAAGAGTCGTTTTTGATTTCCAGTGTGGAGTAGTCTTTCCAAGTGTCGGGATAACCAATCTTCACATGGAAGGTAGCCAGTTTCTCCAGAGCTTTCACCTTAGTGGAATCACCCATCCAAGCAAGATTCTGGATACGTTCGCCCAGGCTTTCCTGCAAGTTCTTCACCAAAGTCACCATACGCTCCTTGGCAGCAGCAGGGAAATATTTCTCCACGTACATCTGACCTACAGCTTCGCCCAGCGCGCCGCTTACAGTGCTTACCGCTCTCTTCCAGCGGGGCTGCATCTCTTGTGTACCGCTCATGGTGCGGCTGTAGAAGTCGAAGTTCTGTTCTGCCATAGCATCGTTCAGCAAGCTTGCGGCAGAATCAATCAATTTCCATTGCAGATAAAGGCTCTGCTGTTCAATGGGCAGCGTATCCAGAATATCGGCAGCAGCTTTCAGTGAAGCGGGCTGGCCTACGATGATTTCCTTCACATCCTTCAAGCCCATGGCAGACAAATAAGCATCCCAATCGAAAGTAGGATAATTCTTCTTCAACTCTTCCATGCTCATCTTGTTATAATTGGCATGCGGGTCACGCAACTCCGTACGAGAGCGGAAAGCCTTGGCAAGACGTGTTTCCACATCCATCACCACCTCCATACCTTTCTTGGCAGTAGCCTCGTCGAAACCAGCCAACTGATACATCTTCTGTACATGTGTACGGAAAGCATCACGAATTTTGGCAGTAGCCTCATCATTCTCCAGATAGTATTCACGTTCGCCCATGCTCAGCCCGGTCTGATAGGTCTGTACAGCATTCATGCTACTGTTCATTTCGTCAGCGCCAACATACAGCACGTTGTAGGCGATGATACCCTTCTTCTGCATATCGCCCAGCAAGGCATAAAGCTCCTTCTTGTCCTTCAAAGCAGCCAGCTGGTCGAGTTCAGCCTTGATGGGGGCTACACCGTCCTTGTTCAGCTTCACGCTGTCCATTACGATTTTGTACAAGTCACCGATTTTTTGTGCCACGCTGCCGGCTTCGTGCTGGGTGGCGGCAAGCTCTTCAATCAGTCCTTGAATCTGCTTGCGGTTGTTTTCTGCAAGGATAGTAAAAGAACCGTACTGTGAGTATTCAGCAGGAATCGGATTGTTCTTCATCCAACCGCCACATGCGTCTT
>OGMG01000602.1_pt1 | contig 13917 bp, 18 predicted proteins | sample 1573031 | NCBI WGS metagenome assembly OGMG01 (sample SAMEA2582002, study PRJEB24529) | metagenome | biome: Human gut stool | place: China | collected 2011
ATTGAAAAAGAATCCGATATTTATATTCATGTTCTTTTTCCTTTAAATTCAACTTGCATCTTATCATATATAGAAAAAAACATTATTTATTGCATTGATAATTACTCATCGGCAAGTTCTTTCGGCTGCTGTTCTCAATATAAAGAATGCTCCGATCAGAAAATGTGCCTGCATCCTAATAAATTGTATGCGAAGGGATGCCAATATCGTAAAAATTTAGAAGCTGGAAAAATATTTTACTAAGGAAGTATTCATTATGGATAATTGTATTGTATGTGATTTAGAAACAACAGGTTTTTCTTCAAATGCAGAAATAATTGAAATAGCTGCACTAAAAATTATTAATGGAACTGTTACTGATACTTTTCAGACTTTAATAAAGCCGTCTACAGCTATTCCTTCATTTATACAGAAACTAACCAGCATAACTAATGAAATGGTACAAGATTCTCCATCTATTCAAGAAGTGGTTCCTTCATTTTTAGATTTTATTGGAGACTTTCCGTTAATCGGACACAATATATCCACTTTTGATTTACCATTTCTAAACAGAGTTTTATTACATACTTTAAATTTAGAGTTAAAAAATGATTTTATTGACACACTAATCCTTGCCAGAAAAAAACTTAGTCTTGACAATTACAAATTATCTACCATCGCAGAGTATTTTAGCGTAGATACAGGAAATGCTCATAGAGCATTAACAGACTGCTATATTACTTATGAGTGTTTCAAAAAAATGCAGCAACTTCCAGATAAAAAAATGGAAAATAATACTCATTTTAGATCACAAAAACATAGCAAAATAATCTCAAAGAAAACTGCTGCTTCAAAAGATTTGTTAAAAATTCTACAAAAAATTGTAGATTATGAAGAATTAACTCCTTACCTTGCGGATCAATTGCGCGAATGGGTTGCTACTTACAGCGATTTGACAGACCAATATCCTTTTGAACAGGCAAACTGTATTATAGAAAATGTATTATCTGCAGATACTTTCGACTACAACGAATTAAATGCTTTTTATAATATGCTAAATGATCCTGTTACTATGAGTTCTGATAATTGCCCTGATTTTTGTATATCTGGAAAAACCTTTTGTCTTACTGGAGAATTTGATTATGGTGAAAAGTCACAAGTCATCAACGCTCTTACCGAAAAAGGTGGTATTTTTCAAAAAAATGTTATAAAATCTCTCGATTATCTGATAGTAGGTAATAAGGGTAGCGACAGTTGGTCTTTCGACCACTACGGTGGAAAAGTAAAAAAAGCTATGGAATATAATGAAAAAGGGTGTCATATTCAAGTTGTGCAAGAACATGATATTAACATTTAAAAATACAACCTCCACTATACCCTGAATGTCAGTCAGCAACGGAGAAATTTCCATACGTAATATTACATACTTATATTGACATACGTATTTTTACGTGTTATAATATTTTTAGATAAGGAAAGGAGATACAAAAGATGCCAATGACTTCAAGAGAGATGATTAATCATCTCAAAAAGAACGGTTTCGAGATTATCAGTCAAAATGGTTCGCATGTAAAAATGTACAATCCACAGACTGGAAAAACAGTAATTGTTCCTTATCACTGCAAAGACCTTAAAAAGGGTATGGAGCAGGCAATATTGAAACAGGCTGGGTTGAAATAACCCAGCCACCTAAAAAGGAGGCTTTTCTATGAATAAATTATTTTATCCGGCAATTTTTCACGTAGCAGAAGAAGGCGGCTTCTGGATTACATTTCCAGATTTACCAGAATGCATGACGCAGGGCGACAGTATGCAGGAAGCTTATGAGATGGCTGTTGACGCTTTAGGACTTGCTCTCACAAGCCGTGAACAGGAAAAACAGGCTATTCCTGCTGCTTCCGAAGTGAATCAGATTCTGGTTGGAAAAGATGAATACTGTGTCATTATAGAATTTGATATGCTTGCTTATAAAAAGCGTACAAATTCAAAAGCTGTTAAGAAAACTTTGAGCATCCCGGAATGGTTGAATGAAGAGGCTATGTCTCTTGGTATTAATTTTTCACAGGTATTGCAGGAGGCTCTTATGCAGAAGATTGGGGCAAGTTTAAATTAAATTTGCATAAAGATAATAACTGATATATAATTGTTGATAAGGATCTGCTCTAGCAGATGTGGTTGCAGCTTAATGCGACTGGAAAAAACTCCTTGTCATTGTTGATGAGGAGTTTTTGACTTTCTTGACTCTCACAGATAAAATAAAAACGCCCCTGCGAACCGGATACCGACCACAACAGGAGCGAATGCGTGATCCGAAGATACACGCCCTGAACAAGCCTATTGTATCATTCGGAGCAGCCAAACGCAAGCAGAACAACAGTTCTCTGCTGGCTGTTATTTTTATACAAAAAATTAAAAAGGATGATACAATATGAAAATTGAAAAACTCCCAAGCGGATCATACCGGATTCGAAAAACTTATAAGAAAAAGCTTTATACTGTAATTACCGATTATAAACCAACCAATAAGGAAGCTATCCAGCTCATCGCCGCCGAACTTGATAAAGCTGATACAAACACTTCCTCCGTGCATATGACTTTTGAAGAGGCTGCAAATCAATATCTGGATGTAAAAAGAAACGTTTTATCGCCATCCACGATACCGGGATACAAAAGCAATCTTAAAAGTTTATCAGATAATTTTAAAAACATTTATATTTCTGATATGACGGCAATTGATATCCAAAAGGAAATAAATGATTTTTCCATATTACACGCACCCAAAACAGTATATAATGTTCACGGATTTATTTCTGCTGTCATGGGAATGTTCCGACCAGAATTCAACATAAAAACGACTCTTCCACAAAAAAAGAAAAATGAAACCTACATTCCAACAGATGAAGAAGTCAAGGCTGTGTTAGATTATGCGCGCCAAAGAGGTCGATATGAAATTGCACTGCTACTCGCTGCTTGCTGTGGATTGAGACGTAGTGAGATATGTGCTCTCACCCCTTCCGATCTATCCGATGATAATATACTTACAATCAACAAGGCCATGGTAAAGGATGAAAATAATAACTGGGTAGTTAAAACCACAAAAACAACAGAAAGTGCAAGAGAAATTGCTATACCAGATTTTATTGCGGATTGCATACGCGAAAAAGGTATTATCACAGATTGTAATCCAAATCAAATATACAATGCGCTAGTTCGATATCAAAACAAATTAGGCATCACTCATTTTAAACTACATAGTATGAGGCATTACTTTTGTACAAAAATGTCAGAAGTGCTCCCAGAACAGGACGTATTAGAGCTTGGAGGATGGTCGACACCTTACGTCATGAAATCTGTTTATCGCCATGCTACCATAAATAAAAAAATGGAAAAGCAAAAAAGTATAATGAATAATACTTTTAATGATTTTGACAAAAATAAATAAATCTTGTCATGAATCTTGTCATGAAATTGCAGAACCATTGATTTTTCAAGGCTTTTGGAACTTAGTATTATGGGTTCAAGTCCCATCTCCTGCACTAACACAAAAGAGCCGTAAACATGCGATTTTCATTGAAAAATCAAAGATTTACGGCTTTTTCTTCTTAATGACTGCTTCCACAGCAGCCACGTTTGTTTCTGCAACGTCTGCGATCTGATCTAATGTATAACCTTTTTTATGCATATTCAAAATGAATTTTTCTGTAGCTTTTTCTTCAATGCCTTGTACGTCATTTGGCGCTTATTCTATAAATTTCGTCCTTGATACTGTATTGTTACCACATAAACAGTTTTGTGTAACTCATCAATGCGGAAAATGACAACATAATTATCAATCAACAACTGTCGGTAGCCTTTTCCGGCATATCTACCTTCATTTCGTTCTTGGTGAGATTGTGGAAACGTATCTAAGTTCAAAACAGCTTTCTTAATTCGGTCAACTTGTCCTCTGGCATTTTGAGGAGACAATTATCATCTGCTATATACTTGTAAATCCGATCTAATTCACTGATTGCTCTGGGGTTAACTTTTACCTTGTATTTATCCAAAATGTTTTTTCTCCAATTCTGCAAAAACTACTTCTGCATCAGCTGCTTCTGCACCGTTAGCAATTTCCTGCTCAGATTCAAAAATTGCTTGGTCAATGCGATTTGTGCTTGCAAATTTATCATAAAGTTCACTGCTCATTACAACCAAATCACTATATCCATTTTTGGTAATAAAAATAGGCTCCTGCTCCTTGTGTGCAATATTGGAAATCTCAGTTGTATTTCTTAAATCTTTAATAGGCATAATAATTGGCATGATTTTTCGCTCCTTTCTTCGGCACAATTATAGCATAATTATGTTTTTTATACAATAAAAATATACACTATATTAACAAATTTTGCTTTTCCTTCCATTTTATCATAAGCAACTTAATAGACTAATCATGTTCACATAGCCCTATTTCGTCTCCACTCATGATTTCTCCACCAGCATAAACGAATTATGCTGCACTTCAAGGTAGACATCACCATACTTATTGTCATAAACATCAAGAACCTGTTTTTATTACAAATGATTATTTTCTTATTTTGTGTATGGTTTAAGTACCCCATCAAATATCCTATAATTTATGTCATCCTTCGGACTACAGTATACTGCGAACTCAATATTCTTAAACGCATACAAATATTCGTTCAAAACATTTTTGGATGCCTGTGCGACTACATTTGGATTATTCATGAAAGCCCCGCATCCAAACGCACCGAGAACAATCGTTTCAACTTTATTGTTCAAAGCCACATCCAGAATCCTCCGAAGCCGTTTTTTATGAATCGCCAGCAGCTCTTTATCTGTAATCTTGATCGCATCTTTTCCGTCTCCTGTATTAAAGGCATTGCTTGGTTTCTCTCTTAAGTTCGGAGCCGCACACGTGATAACATCAACGGTATACCAGTCCGCTTCATCCATCAGCTCCGGCTTTACGGTATCGCTCTTGAAAACCAAAACGTCTGGTGTGTAAATGATATCATCATTGTGGATTGGATTATGTTCTGCCCGGTGTGCCATGTAGAATCCACTCCACGCATCCGGAGCATTCAAGCACTTAAACAACCCGGAACATCTGCATAAGCACTCTTCCTGAGCATTTGCACCACGCTCCACTCCGCCACCCGGATTCGAAGCCGATGCAAAATTGTGTACTGCTGTTTTCGTATTCTTATATCTTGATGCTGCTTCAAAAGTTCTCTTTGCCGATACTGTGATCCGTGCTTTCTCTTTATATCGGTTCTTGTCTGACTCTACAATCGCATCCTCTTCCAAAATCAATTTCTGACCTTCTGCAGAGTTATGAACAGATTCCCGGATTCTGTCATTGTTTTTGCACAGGTTCATTGTGTCCTGAAATACATTGATATTCTCTGTTCTTCCCATTGTAAATCCTTCTTTCTACGATTTTATGAATCCTTTTCCTGAAATGCTTTATTGTTCCGCACCAATTCATTGAACGATACCGGAGTGTAATTGTTTATGCAGGCACCGGCATTTAAGGCACGCTCTCTCGTTTTCATAAACTCATACACCTCATCCCGTGCCCCATGGATGTGCCCATAAATCAGCCATGATCCATGACGGCTCTTATACCATTCTGCCAATGGATAATGACACAGGCAGATCTGCTTGTCTTCGGCTGTGACATGCTGCATTTTTTCAACGCTCTCAAGGTACTTTGCAGCGTTTTCGCAATCCAGTGTCGCCTTGTCATGGTTTCCGATAATCAAATGCTTATGACCCTTGAGTTGTCTTAAGTACCAGTCCGGTGTTCGTCCTGACCGGTAACAGAAGTCGCCCACGATATAAACATCATCATCTGCGGACACTCTTGAATTCCACAGCTGAATCAGGCAGTGATCCATCGTGTCGACATCTGAAAACGGTCGGTGCTCAAATAGTATTACATTTTTATGTCCGAAATGCAGATCGCTAATATATAAATTCATGATGCGCCTCCCTCAATTTATTTCTTACCGTCTTGTAATCTAAACCTTTGAATCAACTCTTCCTCAAATGCCAGCGATTCCGGTGTCTCCTGTACCGCTCTCTCATACTCAGGCTCAACTGGTTCATAAGGTCTCCCGGTTTCATCCATAACAAACCTCAGATTCTCACTCTTCATCATCATCGCTGCCTTCGTATTCGACCAGTTCTTCATAATCCTCTTTGCTTCCTACTCTGCGCAGATAATCTTTTCCGCCGTCTACAGCAACCGCTCCACACTTGCAGAACTTGAAATCATGCCTGCTGGTGCTCTCAATAATCTCTCCACATTTTTTACACTTGATCCGATTTCTAACTATCTTTTTCATGATGTTGTCCTCGCTTTCTATCTTTATTGTTAATTATAATTGGATTTCCTGTCTGCCGCCACATGAAATTTTGTCACCGTTTTCTTCGATAATCGCTCATTTGATTCGATAATTGCACATCTGTTTCGATAATCGCTTATCTGATTCGATAATTGCGGATTCCATTTTGATCACCAAAACATAATTTATCCTATTCAGCATCCATTGTGTATTAATGCTCTGATACTGCTTTGTGCATATACCAAGAGCATCCGCAACATCATCCTGAGACAGTGCATTCTCTTTTCGTATCTTTCTCAGACGTTTACCCATATTCTTTTGATATTCCTGGTCTTTATCGTTATCGTTCGACATATTACTCCTTCCATTTCATCCATAATAGAATACTATTTTCTTCTATAGATCAGAACCGAGTAATATGTGGAAGATTTTGGACATATTAGCGTGATTTTTCCCAGATAATACCAGACACCCAACACATATCAGTATTTTTTATTATTTGTACCAAGGACAGATTATGGGGATATTTTCCTATATTCTGTACCTGTTCTGTATGTTATTACTACCATTCAACGGATAAGGGAAATGAAAACCATTGATGATTATATTCTCTGAATAAATGAGTTCCGATGTGCCAAAGTCCGCACCATTCATCCTGTGACCTTCTTGCTGATCTTTTCGACTGGTATAACACCATTAAATAAACTATCTCTCCTCCATAAACCACATATTGTTGTCCTCATAGAAAAGATGGCTCTCTTTTCCGTCAACAATACAGGTATAACGTATTCCGGCTCCGCCTGCTTTCAGGCTTGCCGCTCTTCTTACATCTGTTACTTTCTGAATCTCATATACATGACCATCCTTCCAGATAAAGCTCCTTGGTAGAAGCCTTCCGTCATTTGTAAATTCAGCCATGACATTTACATATACCTTGCTGCTTTCCATAATAGTTCAATCCCTCCTGTCTATCCAAAGTACCCATGCGGATGTACCGTATGATCAGACTTTGCATCACATGCTGACAGTATTCTGTCACGGTACATAAGCCCTCTCTGGACACTGTAAAATCCAAATCTTTTGCGGATAATATCAACCGTCTCATCCATTTTCATCTGTTTTTCTCTTGCCTGAGGATCCATGAACATGTCCAGCTGCTCCCAGAAATAATCTGTCACAAGATCCGTTCCACGTATTCCTATGCTCCGCAGTGGCTTTTGAAAAAACTCTGGCCGGCTGCTTTTCAGTTCCTTATCATCCACCGGTAGTCTGTAGTTGTCTTTGTATAACCTGTATCCAGCCTCTGCAATCTCTTTGGTAATATTGCTCGCATTCTGCAACTTTACCTGTTTTGAAAAATGAAACAGTTCTTTGTCACGGACACTGATCTCAACAGTCCGGCACCGGAACCCATTCTCCCGGAGTCTTGCCGCTACACTTTCTGCCAGAATGTATAACACAATCTTGACATCTTCATCTGTTTCCATATCCCTGGGCGTTGTTGTACTGTTGCCTACGGACTTGACCGGAGCTGATGTGTTTTCCAGCTTTACCGGAGATTCATCATATCCATTAGCAAAAGCCCACAGAATACTTCCCATCTTGCCAAGTTTTCTGACCAGCAGGGTTTCATCAGATTTTGCCAGATCTCCGATAGTCCGGATTCCCATGCTATATAACTTTTTATTCGTTGCATTTCCCACATATAACAGATCAGAAACTGGAAGACACCAGGCTTTTCTCTGAAACTCATCCTCATACATAGTAGTAATGGCATCCGGCTTCTTATAATCAGATCCAAGCTTGGCGAATATCTTGTTGAACGACACACCCGCGCTCACAGTAATGCCAAGTTCTTTTTTCATCCTGCTGCTTATTTCCTGTGCCATTCTGGAAAATCTGAGATACAGGTCCATCCTTGGGGGAAGAAATGTTATGTCCGGGCATACCTGTTTTGCCTGCCATAATGCCATTCCGGTTTTTACACCATATCTCTTGGCTGTATAATCAGCGGTCAGCACAATTCCATGTCTCGCCTCAGGATCACCTCCTACTGCTACAGGCTTTCCCCGAAGCTCCGGATGATGCAGAAGCTCTACTGATGCATAAAAACAGTTACAATCACTATGCAGTATTGTCCGGTTCACTGAATCACCTTCTTTCCTGCTGCCGGATGATATGCCATCCGTCTACATGGCATAATATAATACTTTTTATATTGCTATTCAATTGTAATTTATTGTATATTATCAATATTATTGATATTTCAATTGCTTTTTAGGGATTCCTGTGCTAAAGTTGATATATCCCGCATAGGGAGATCATACCTGATATGATTACTTAGAAAGGCATAATACTATGAAAGATTTAGGAAAGACCATTGCTAAATACAGAAAAGAACACAAGCTGAACCAGAGCCAGCTTGCAAAAGAACTGGAAAACTATGATATCTATGTAAAGCAGAATTCAATCAGTGCCTGGGAACTTGGCACAGCAACACCAAATGCCAGACAGTTTCTTGCCTTATGTGAAATACTCGAAATTTATGATATCTATACGGATTTTATCGGTCAGAGTCCTCTTAATCCATTCCGGAACCTGAATGAAAATGGAATGAACAAGGTGCTTGAATATATCAGCGATCTGGAAAGCACCGGCAACTATAAACCGGCAGAGATCATTCCTATCCATGTGATCAGGGAAAGAAAAGTATTTTACAATACCGTTTCCGCTGGTACCGGCTCTTTTCTTGATGGTGACGAATATGAGATATTCTCCTCTCCTGACATTCCGGAGGCTGCCACATTTGGCGTATATGTAGATGGTGACAGTATGGAACCTAAATACCATAATAAGGATCTCATCTGGATTGAACAGACAGCATGCCTTGATAATGGCGAAATAGGTATTTTCTATCTTGATGGAAACGCATATGTGAAGAAATTTCAGAATAACAGACTCGGAACCTACCTCATATCACTGAATAAAAAATATGATCCAATCCCGGTTACAGAGAACAGTTCCTTCAAAATATTCGGCCGTGTTCTTTCATAAGTCCTTTTTTTTGGGACACTTAAAACTGTAGGATTATTATAGCGGAACAGACCTGAATAATTCTGAATTTGGAGGTGCATATATATGAATACTGATATGGATATAGACATAAACACTGTGACAGACACAATTACCTGCAGACTTGTTGAAGCCAGGGCAGATCTTGGCATTACCCAGAAAGAACTTGCATCAGCAACCGGCATCAGCCTGAAAACTATTGCCAATATCGAGTCAAAACAGCATATCCCTTCCCTGCTTTATGCCATGAGGATTGCAGACTTTTTCCATAAGCCGGTAACAAGCCTGTTCTGCTATCATCCGGGTATACAGCAGACACCAGCTAAAGGAGATGAGCCGAATGAACAATAAAAAACAGTTGGATTTCCAGACCATCGCTGTTGATTTTGACGGGACCCTGTGTTACAGCAAATGACCGGAGCTTGGTCAGCCAAACCTGGCACTCATTGAATATCTTCAGGAATGGAAACGTAATGGCAACAAACTCATTCTCTGGACCTGCCGCGCCGGCGAAGCTCTGTCGAAAGCTGTCGAATGGTGCCGGGAACAGAATCTTGAATTTGATGCAGTTAATGACAATCTTCCGGAAAACGCAAAGGCATAGAACCCGTAATGGGGCTATGCCTTTGTGCTTATTCTGGCATTCATTTTTAGTTAGTGCGGGTTATTTACCTAATACAGTTTTTCTCATAATAAAAATCTGTTAGTTAAACTTTTTCAAATTTTGCTACTTCATCCGATAAATCTTCCGAAAGGTTCTTATTTTCGTCCGCCTGCACTGTAATTGCTGAAATTGCTGTCACAAGTTGTGATATCTCTTGTGCTACGTTTGTAACACCTTTTGCAGATTCTTCAATCGCTATAGAAATGTTATTGATACTTTCATTCATATCATTCATTGTACCTAAGCTATCTTTTGACTTAACTGCAAACTCGTTAAATGTATTACTTGCCTGTTCAGAATCAGCATCATAATTTCCAATAATTTTTACAAAGTTGTCATAATCAAGTGCTACCTTTTCATCTACAAAACGAATCATTTCCGTTGCATTTCCAGACAGATTGTTTACTGCCTCAATAACTTTTCCACTGATTTCCTGAATATTGTTTGCTGTCTCACGTGAACTATCTGCAAGCTGTCTGATTTCATCTGCAACAACGGCAAAGCCCCTGCCTGCTTCCCCTGCTCTTGCTGCTTCAATCGATGCATTAAGTGCTAGAAGATTTGTCTGTGCTGCGATATTTAAGATATTTTCTGTAAGTTTTGCAATTTCATTTACAGACTTAGATGCTTCTACTGCCTCCGCGACATCCTTTTCAATGCCATCAAATGTTTCTACTGTTTTTTCTTTTGATGCAATCGCTTCTTTATAGCTATTTTCTGCAGTAAGCTTCACTTCATGCATCTTCATTGCAGAGTTCTTAGCATCCTCATTCATGCCTTCCATTTTCTTTAGCAGATTATTACATCCTTGGGCTAAATCATATAGAGAAGCAGATACCTCTTCCATGGATGCTGCAAGTTCTTCCGATGTTGCACTCACATTGGATGCACTCATATTTGAAGATTCCGCCTCATTTTGTACAAGATAGGAAGATTCTTTCATATCTTTTGATACACTCTGAATCTTTACCATAAGATTTTGTAATGTTTCAATAAAATGGTTGACACCATTTGCAAGCTGACCAATTTCATCACTGGTTTCATCAAATACTCTTAACGTAAGATTACCCTGTCCTGATTCTATACCTAAAATGATATCATCCAAATCATTCTTTGCTCTTTTTGCTGGACGAACAATGGACTTATTAATAACAATCGAAAGAAGTACGATTACAATAATATCAGCTACCACAAGTGCAAGATCAAAAATGATGCTTCCATTTATTCTGTAGTTGCTATGTCTGATGGCTTCTGCCACTTCTCCTTTTGCTGTTTCAAAAACCGCGGTATCATTATTTTTCACTGCTTCTTCATATTGTTCAAACTGTTCTATAAGCACATTATTCTTTCCTCGAATAGCTTGTAATGCCATTAAATTCAAGACTGTAATCAAAACTGCAAAAAAGCCTACAGACACTAACATTGTTACTAACTTTTTTCCCAAGTTCTTTCTCTTTTTCATGTTTATTTTTCTTCTTTCTGCGAAAAGCACCAATGCGTTATGTTTTGGAATTTTTTACCATCATTCTACCCCACCCCACAAAATTTTGTCAATACTTTATTCTCTTGATAGAAAATTTTAATCTTTACTCTGATGAGGATGGCGTGAAACACATCCGTATCAAATCCAGACCTAATAAATGGCATGAGAATGACTGCCCTTTCTGTCACAAGTCATGTCCTGCTTATGACAAACATTCCAGCAGACCAACCACTTGGAGGGGGCTGGACTGGGGTGGTATTCTGGTCGAAGTTGAATACCAGACGCATCGTATCATCTGCCTTGAACATGGGGTATATGTTGCCGAAGTTCCATGGGCATATCCAGGTAGTAGATTTATCAAGGATTTCGACCTTACCGTTGCATGGTTTGCATCCTATCTTCCAAGAAGTACCACATCATACTTCATGAGAGTGGACTGGGAAACTGTAGGCCGCTGTGTCAATCGTGCTCTTCACGATTTAGAACCGGAGCGCTCAAGAAGACTTGATGGTCTGGTTAATATCGGCATTGACGAAACCAGTTACAAAAAGGGTCACAAGTACATTACAGTAATCGTTAATCACGATACCAACACAGTGGTATGGGCATCGGAAGGCCATGGCAAATCCGTTCTTGAAAAGTTTTATAAACAGCTTACTCCAGAGCAGCTATCCAGCATCAAGGTTGTTACAGGTGATGGTGCCAAATGGATCACAGAGTGTGTAAATGAATACACTCCTGACTGCGCCCGTTGTGTTGATTCCTTTCACGTAGTCGAGTGGGCTATGACAGCTCTCGATGAAGTCAGAAAAGATATCTGGCATGATGCCTGCAGCGAATATAAGCAGGTCAAAAAAGATAATCCATGTGGCAAGGGTCGTCCTAAAAAGGATGATCCTGAACTTGCTATTGTGAAAGCAGCTAAAGCAGATGAGATAAAAGGCTCTGCATACATGATAAAGGTTCTCTGTTTCCTTTTTGATACCAAATATCATATGCAATATATAATATCTTTCTAAACTCTTCCATGTTTCTATTATTGATAGTATTAAAATCTCCTATGAGAATATACTCTTCGTTAGAATGTTTCTGTAAAAATGAATACAATTCATTCCAAAATTGTTCATCATATTTGGGTGGAATTGGTTATCTAATTAACTACATTATTTTCTGTCTAAAATATCCATAAATTCGTCACCTGTAATTGTTTCCTTCTCATACAGGTACATAGCCAGTTCGTCCAGTTTTTCCCTGTTTTCAGCAAGGATTTTTCTTGCTTTTTCATGCTCTGCTTTTACGAGTTGCACGACTTTTTCATCAATTTCCTTCTGGGTATCTGCGGAACAGGAAAGAGACGTATCGCCGCCAAGATACTGGTTGGTCACGGTTTCCATTGCCACCATGTCGAATTCATCTGTCATGCCGTAGCGGGTGATCATCGCTCTTGCAATTTTTGTTGCCTGTTCGATATCATTGGAGGCTCCGGTCGTGATCTCACCAAATACGATCTCCTCTGCCGCACGTCCGCCTGTAAATGTAGCAATCTTATTCTCAAGTTCTTTTTTCGTCATCAGATATTTATCACCCTGCTCAACCTGCATAGTGTAGCCGAGTGCACCTGAGGTACGCGGGATGATCGTAATCTTCTGGACCGGAGCTGAATGACTCTGTAATGCAGCTACCAGAGCGTGTCCGATCTCATGATATGCAACAACCTTCTTCTCTTGATCTGAAAGAACCGCATTCTTCTTCTGATATCCTGCAATAACCACTTCTATACTTTCTTCGAGATCAGATTCATTTACAACGGTCCTTCCACTACGGACAGCACGTAATGCTGCTTCATTTATAATATTGGCAAGCTCCGCACCGGATGCCCCCGATGCCATACGTGCAATCGTATGCAGGTCAACATCATCAGATGCTTTTATCTTCTTTGCATGAACCTTTAAAATTGCTTCACGGCCTGCAAGATCCGGCAGTTCAACCGGCACACGTCTGTCAAAACGTCCCGGACGTGTAAGTGCCGGATCTAACGACTCCGGACGGTTCGTTGCAGCAAGAATGATGACACCATTATTTCCTTCAAATCCGTCCATCTCTGTAAGAAGCTGGTTTAAGGTCTGCTCCCTCTCATCATTTCCGCCCATTTGTCCGTCACGCTTTTTACCAATGGCATCAATTTCATCAATAAACACGATACATGGTGCCTTTTCCTTTGCCTGTCCGAAAAGATCTCGAACTTTGGAAGCTCCCATACCGACAAACATCTCAACAAATTCTGATCCGGACATTGAGAAAAATGGTACATTTGATTCACCCGCCACTGCTTTTGCAAGCATTGTTTTGCCGGTTCCCGGAGGTCCTAC
>OGMG01000606.1_pt1 | contig 13870 bp, 9 predicted proteins | sample 1573031 | NCBI WGS metagenome assembly OGMG01 (sample SAMEA2582002, study PRJEB24529) | metagenome | biome: Human gut stool | place: China | collected 2011
AAGGAAATTGTTGGCGGTTTTGTGTAAAGGTTAATTACCCGCGAAGAATTTCCTTTGGAAAAAGCACGTGAGATTTTGAAAGATGAAACAATTGCAGTAATCGGTTATGGCGTACAAGGCCCGGGCCAGGCTTGCAACTTGCGTGATAACGGTTTCAATGTGATTGTAGGACAACGTCCGGGTAAGACATACGAAAAGGCGGTGGCTGACGGATGGGTACCGGGTGAGACTTTGTTCGGCATCGAAGAGGCTTGCCAGAAAGGTACTATCGTCATGTGTCTGTTGTCTGACGCAGCTGTAATGTCTGTATGGCCGACTATCAAACCTTATTTGACTCCCGGAAAGGCTCTTTACTTCTCTCATGGTTTTGCTATTACCTGGAACGACCGTACCGGCGTGGTTCCTCCTAAAGATATTGATGTTATTATGGTTGCTCCCAAAGGTTCCGGTACTTCACTTCGTACCATGTTCCTCGAAGGGCGTGGCTTGAACTCATCATATGCCGTCTATCAGGATGCTACGGGTAAGGCTTTTGACAAGACGATTGCACTGGGTATCGGTATTGGTTCGGGATATTTGTTCGAGACAACTTTCATCCGCGAAGCCACTTCCGACTTGACCGGTGAACGCGGTTCATTGATGGGTGCTATCCAGGGATTGCTGTTGGCTCAGTATGAAGTATTGCGCGAAAACGGCCATACTCCTTCTGAAGCATTCAATGAAACAGTGGAAGAGTTGACTCAATCTTTGATGCCATTGTTTGCCAAGAACGGTATGGACTGGATGTATGCCAACTGTTCTACTACGGCACAGCGTGGTGCGCTGGATTGGATGACCCCGTTTCATGATGCCATCAAGCCGGTTGTACAGAAATTGTATGCAAGTGTGAAGTCGGGCAACGAAGCTCAGATTTCTATCGACAGTAACTCCAAACCCGATTATCGTGAGAAGCTGAATGCAGAATTGAAAGCCTTGCGTGAAAGCGAAATGTGGCAGACAGCTGTTACAGTTCGTAAACTTCGTCCGGAAAACAATTAATCAGCTTTATATAAATAGGTGAAATACCCTCTTCGGTGTTACCGGAGGGGGTATTTCTTTATTATTGATTCCCTATATTTTGAATAAACTCCAATAGCTTCCGGTAAAAACCGTGATGTTTCAGCGTATCTGCCTCTCCCATTATCACCAGCTTCATACGTGCCCGGGTGATGGCTACATTCATTCTCCTTAAATCATTCAGGAATCCTATCTGCCCTTCTTCGTTGGCACGGACAAGGCTGATGAAGATAACATCGCGCTCTTGCCCTTGGAAGCCATCCACCGTATTTACAGTGAACAAGCTGCGATAAGGCTTGAGTGAAGCGTCTGCCTTTATCTTGTTGCGGAGATATTGCACTTGTGCCTTGTAAGGGGAGATGATGCCGAAGTCTATTTTTTCTTCCAGAATGCGGTTGCCACTGATACGGTTGATGTAGATTTTCAGTTCTGATAGGAGCAGGTCCGCTTCCGCCTTATTAATGCGCCCGAAAGTCTCTCCCACAAATTCTTCTTTGAAATCCATTTCGGAGGTGTCAATCCAGTGGATGGGGGTATCCCAGTCCAGGATGCCCCGGTAACGCACTTCGGAAGCGGCTTCCAACTCGCCATTATAAAACCATTGGGAAGGAAATTTCATGATTTCCTCGTGCATGCGGTATTGCACTTTCAGCAAAGAGACAACGGCAGGTTTGTTGGACACCACTTTCTCCATCAATGTTCGTTCCAGACCTCCACGGGCGGCTTCGTAGCATTTTATGGTGGGTGGAAGTTGGCAGTGGTCACCCGCCAATACCACGCGGTCTGCTTTTCGGATAGCTATCCAGCAGGCAGCTTCTAAGGCCTGGGCTGCTTCATCAATGAAAAGGGTGCCGAAACGGCGTCCGTTCAGCAGCCGGTGATTGCTGCTTACCAGCGTGGAGGCTATGACATGTGCCCCATCAAAAAGCTCTGCATTGATTTGTATTTCCAATGCGGTGGCGCGGTCGCGCAGGCGGCTCATACGGCTGCGTACTCCTTCGCGTTCGTCATAGCTGCCACGGCGGGCACGGCTGCCCAGTTCACGGAGATTTTTCCGGATGCTCCACAGTTCCGGATAAAGCGGATGGTTCTCGAAACGACGCTCGTAGGTAAAGGAAAGCATCTTGTCGTTGACACGGGTCGGATTGCCGATACGCAGGACATTGACGCCACGGTCCACAAGTTTTTCCGAAATCCAGTCGACGGCGGTATTGCTTTGGGCACATACCAGTACCTGCGGTTCCCGATGCAGGGTTTCGTAGATGGCTTCCACTAAGGTGGTCGTTTTTCCGGTTCCCGGAGGACCATGTACAATGGCCACGTCGCGGGCACACAGCACTTTGTTTACAGCTGTCTCCTGCGTGGAGTTCAGCCAGGGAAACCGTACGGGGTAGAGCTCTCGGAAACCGGCTTTCGAGGTTCCCAGCAATATGTCCCGCAATTCGGCCAGGCGGTTGCCTTTGGAGCGTAACGTATCTTCCAAGGCTTCGAACATGGTCCGATAGGATGTTTCGTCGAAATAAAGTTGCACGCCGAGGTTGTCCGTTTCCTGCACTTCCATAACGGCACCGGCTCCGGGCATTATCGCTACCATCCGTGTCTCGTCGGCATAGCTTACGGTAGCGGTGAAGTTCATATAGGTTATTTTTCCATCGGCAGACTGGCGGAAAAAACATACGGGACGGCCGAACTCAAAATTATGTTCTATATCGGTATTTTCTGTGTGTGTAATTTCTATTACTAATTGATTCAGTGAATTATAGTAACTTCGTCCCGGAGTGGCAGGATACCAGCAAAGTCCCCGTTTCACTTTCCGGGCAATCCCCATGTTTTCGGTTTGGCGTTTGAATTCCTCTTTTTCGTATTCGTATTCCATGCGCAGCAAAAGTTGTTGCTGCTGGAGGTGAATAATAGGACTATTTGAATCTTGTTCCTTCATGGTTGCAAAGGTAATCATTCTTCACTTCCGACGGAAAAAATGCTTTATTTTGTTAAACTATTCAGCCTTTTTATTTGTTTATGATATTAATTTGTAATCTTTACAATAATGAAAAACTAAAAAATAGTGGTTATGGTATATGATTTAACGATGCTCAAAACGTTTTATGCCGCTTATTCGGAGAAGATAGAACGCGTACGGAATGTACTACAGCGTCCGATGACTTTAGCGGAGAAAATTTTGTATGCTCATTTGTATGATGGGGATAAAGTGAAGAACTACAGACGGGGAGAAGACTATGTGAATTTCCGTCCCGACCGTGTGGCCATGCAGGATGCAACGGCCCAAATGGCCTTATTGCAATTTATGAATGCAGGCCGTGAGCAGGTTGCCGTGCCTTCCACTGTGCACTGTGACCATTTGATTCAAGCATATAAAGGTGCAAAAGAAGATATCGCGACTGCTACGAAGACCAACGAGGAGGTCTATAATTTTCTCCGTGATGTTTCTTCCCGCTATGGCATAGGTTTTTGGCAGCCGGGAGCAGGCATTATTCACCAGGTGGTATTGGAGAACTACGCATTTCCGGGTGGAATGATGGTAGGCACGGACTCTCATACGCCCAATGCCGGAGGTTTGGGCATGGTGGCCATTGGTGTGGGTGGTGCCGATGCGGTGGATGTGATGACTGGCATGGAATGGGAATTGAAAATGCCGCGTCTGATAGGCGTACACTTGAAGGGTAAATTGAGTGGCTGGGTAGCTCCCAAAGATGTTATTCTGAAGTTGGCGGGTATTCTTACTGTAAAAGGGGGAACCAATGCCATCATTGAATATTTTGGACCGGGAACCGCTTCATTGTCTGCCACTGGAAAGGCTACCATCTGCAATATGGGGGCAGAGGTGGGGGCGACTACCTCCCTTTTCCCTTACGATGAGCGCATGGGTACTTATTTGAAGGCTACCGGACGTGAAGAAGTGGCAAAAATGGCTGCTTCCGTAGCTGCCGACCTTCGCGCCGACGACGAAGTGCTGGCAAATCCGGAAAAATATTACGACCGCATCATTGAAATAGACCTCTCGCTGTTGGAACCGTATATCAATGGGCCCTTTACGCCGGATGCAGCAACACCGATATCGAAATTTGCCGAGGTAGTGATAACCAATAACTATCCCCGCCGGATGGAAGTCGGCCTGATAGGGTCGTGTACCAATTCGTCCTATCAGGATTTGAGCCGCGCAGCCTCCCTTGCCCGGCAGGTAAAGGAAAAGAATTTGAAGGTTGCTTCTCCGCTGATTGTCAACCCCGGTTCGGAGCAGATACGTGCCACTGCTGAACGCGACGGCATGATTGCCGCTTTCGAAGATATTGGCGCAACGATAATGGCGAATGCCTGCGGACCTTGTATTGGCCAGTGGAAGCGCCATACTGATGACCCTGAACGAAAAAATTCCATCGTCACCTCTTTTAACCGTAATTTTGCCAAACGTGCCGATGGAAATCCCAACACTTTTGCTTACGTCGCTTCCCCGGAGATAACGATGGCGCTGACCATTGCCGGTGACCTTTGTTTCGACCCGTTGAGGGATACGCTGGTCAATGCCAAAGGAGAGGTTGTGAAACTGTCCGAACCGGTCGGTGAAGAACTGCCGGCACACGGGTTTATAGGAGGAAAGGAAGGATACATTGCTCCAGGCAAAGGACAGACGGAAATTACGGTCAATCCTCATTCACAGCGCTTGCAACTGCTGACTCCCTTCCCTGCCTGGGATGGCATGGACTTGCTGAATATGCCCTTATTGATTAAAGTGCAAGGGAAATGTACCACCGACCACATCTCTATGGCGGGGCCATGGCTCCGTTTCCGGGGACATTTGGAGAATATTTCGGACAATATGCTGATGGGGGCTGTCAATGCTTTCAATGGAGAGACGAACAAGGTTTGGAACCGCTCCACCAATACCTATGGAACAGTGTCAGGCACTGCGAAGCTGTATAAGGCCGAAGGTATCCCTTCCATTGTCGTTGCCGAAGAGAATTATGGTGAAGGTTCCAGCCGTGAGCATGCTGCCATGGAACCACGCTTCCTGAATGTACGCGCCATTTTGGCGAAAAGCTTTGCCCGTATCCATGAGACGAATTTAAAGAAACAAGGCATGTTGGCACTGACCTTTACGGATAAGGCCGATTATGACAAGATTCGGGAACGCGACCTGATTTCTGTCATGGGGTTGAAAGATTTTGCTTCGGGACGTACGTTGAAGGTGGTTCTTCATCACGAGGACGGGAGTAAAGAAAGTTTTGAAGTACAACATACGTATAACGAACAGCAGATAGCCTGGTTCCGGGCCGGTTCTGCACTTAATGCAAGATAGAATATGGAAAAAATTACTGTACCTTTTATTACCGGCGATGGAGTGGGAGCAGAAGTGACCCCATCCATGCAGGCTGTCGTGAATGCCGCTGTCAGGAAATCCTATGGTGACCGGCGTGGCATTGAATGGAAAGAAGTGCTGGCAGGAGAACGTGCTTTCCACGAAACCGGCTCCTGGCTGCCGGATGAAACGATGGAAGCCTTCCGCACTTATAAGGTGGGCATCAAAGGTCCTTTGACAACACCTGTCGGCGGAGGTATCCGTTCGTTGAACGTGGCATTGCGTCAGACGCTTGATTTGTATGTCTGCCAACGTCCGGTACGTTGGTATAAGGGTATTGTTTCTCCACTCAAAGAGCCGCAGAAGGTGGATATGTGCGTATTCCGTGAGAATACCGAGGATATTTATGCAGGCATCGAATGGGAAGCCGGAACTCCGGAGGCTGAAAAGTTCTATCGTTTTCTCCATGATGACATGGGGGTGACAAAAGTCCGTTTTCCCGAAACCTCCTCGTTTGGCGTGAAGTCCGTTTCAAGAGAAGGAACAGAGCGCTTGGTGCGTGCCGCCTGCCAATACGCGCTTGAGCATCATCTGCCTTCCGTGACCTTGGTACACAAAGGAAACATCATGAAATTTACGGAAGGCGGCTTCAAGAAGTGGGGGTACGAACTGGCAGAACGTGAGTTTGGTAAAGAGCTGGCAGAAGGGCGTCTGGTCATCAAGGACTGCATTGCCGATGCATTCTTGCAGAACACGTTGCTTATCCCCGAAGAATATTCCGTGATTGCCACGTTGAATCTGAACGGTGATTATGTGTCCGACCAACTGGCTGCCATGGTAGGCGGCATCGGCATTGCACCGGGTGCGAATATCAACTATAAAACGGGGCATGCCATTTTTGAGGCTACTCACGGGACGGCTCCGAACATTGCCGGGAAAGACATTGTGAATCCCTGTTCCATCATCCTTTCCGCTGTGATGATGCTTGAATATCTGGGTTGGAAGGAAGCAGCCTCTCTTATAGAGAACGCCTTGGAGCAAAGTTTCACAGAAGCCCGTGCTACTGCCGACTTGGCCCGTTTTATGCCGGGTGGCGTCTCGCTGTCCACTTCGGCTTTCACCCGGGAGATTGTAAGGAGAATAGAAAATGGGAATAACGAATAAAACGAAACGATTATGAAGAAGGAGTATCTGATTTACAAGCTTTCCGAAGATTTGAAGGAAGCTACCCGGATTGAGAATGAACTGTTCAGGAAGTTTGATGTGAAGCGCGGTTTGCGTAATGAGGACGGCACGGGAGTCTTGGTGGGGTTGACCAAAATAGGCAATGTGGTCGGCTATGAACGCATCCCCGGTGGAGGGCTGAAGCCTATTCCCGGCAAATTGTTCTACCGCGGTTATGATGTGGATGACTTGGCACACGCCATCATCAAAGAGAAGCGTTTCGGTTTTGAGGAAATTGCCTACTTGTTGCTTTCCGGTCGCCTGCCCGACAAGGAAGAACTCTCTTCTTTCCGTGAACTCATCAACGACAACATGCCGCTGGAGCAGAAGACCAAGATGAATATCATTGAACTCGAAGGAAACAACATTATGAACATCCTGGCGCGCAGCGTGCTCGAGATGTATCGTTTTGACCCTGATGCAGATGACACTTCCCGCGATAATCTGATGCGGCAGAGCATTGAGCTTATTTCGAAATTCCCGACCATCATTGCGTATGCCTATAACATGCTTCGCCATGCCACCCATGGCCGTTCACTGCATATCCGCCATCCGCAGGAAAACCTTTCCATTGCCGAGAATTTCCTCTATATGCTGAAGAAGGACTACACGGAGCTGGATGCCCGCACGCTCGACCTGCTGCTGGTTCTTCAGGCCGAGCACGGTGGTGGTAACAACTCCACTTTTACCGTACGTGTCACTTCTTCTACCGGGACGGATACTTACTCTTCGATAGCGGCAGGTATCGGTTCCTTGAAAGGGCCGCTTCATGGAGGTGCCAATATCCAGGTTGCCGATATGTTCCACCATCTGCAGGAAAACATTCAGGACTGGACGAATGTGGATGAGATTGATACTTACTTCACCCGCATGCTCAACAAGGAAGCCTATAACAAGACCGGCTTGATATATGGTATCGGACATGCCGTCTATACCATTTCCGACCCGCGCGCCATTCTGCTGAAAGAGCTTGCCCGCGACCTTGCCCGCGAAAAAGGGAAAGAACGCGAGTTCGCTTTCCTTGAACTGCTCGAGGAGCGCGCCATTGATGTGTTTGGCCGTGTGAAGAATAATGGCAAGACGGTTTCGAGTAATGTGGATTTCTATTCGGGCTTTGTCTACGAGATGATTGGGCTGCCGCAGGAAATCTTCACGCCTTTGTTTGCCATGGCACGTATTGTCGGTTGGTGTGCACATCGCAATGAAGAATTGAATTTCGAAGGCAAGCGTATTATCCGTCCTGCCTATAAGAATGTTTTGGATGAGGTGGCTTATGTGCCCATTAAGAAACGGTAAGGATTAGACTTGTATCTTTTAAATCGTTCCATCACGGGGAAAAAATCGTTCCACCATGGTGGAACGGTTTTTTCTCCATGGTGGAATGAAATTTACTCCATGATGGAACGATTAGATTTTCGTATCTCTACTGCTTAATCTTCTCAGTAAAAAACACTGGTTTTTGCATGAAAAAACAATTATCCGGGGAAAACGATTTGTTTGTTGTGAGTTTTCTTTATCTTTGCTTCGCATAAATAAAGAACTATGAATCAGGAAACTTTTCAGATATTTCTGTGGGTAATGAGTGCTGTGGCATTGGTTGTCTTTATTGCACTCTATTTTGTCAAAGCGGGTTATGGCATGTTCCGTACTGCCTCGTGGGGAATCTCCATCAATAATAAACTGGCGTGGGTGCTTATGGAAGCGCCGGTATTCATCGTCATGTTTGGGTTGTGGGGGAAGAGTGGAGCGGGATTTGCCGTGCCGGTATATTTCTTCTTCCTGCTGTTTCAGTTGCACTATCTTCAGCGGGCCTTTATTTTTCCGTTCCTGCTGAAAGGTAAAAGCCGGATGCCGGTAGCTATTATGGCGATGGGTATCGTCTTCAACCTTTTGAACGGGATGATGCAGGCGGGCGGTTTGTTCTATTTCGCTCCCGAAGGCTTGTATGCCGATGGCTGGGCCTATTTGCTGAAACCTCATGCCTTGTTGGGAATCATTCTGTTTTTTGCAGGTATGTTCGTCAATTTGCATTCCGACTATGTGATACGTCATCTGCGCAGGCCAGGTGATACGAAGCATTATCTTCCCGGAAAAGGGCTTTACCGATACGTCACTTCTGCCAATTACTTCGGTGAACTGGTGGAATGGACGGGGTTTGCCATACTCACAGCTTCTCCCGCCGCCTGGGTGTTCGTCTGGTGGACGTTTGCCAACCTTGTTCCCCGTGCCGATGCCATTCACCGCCGTTATCGGGAGGAGTTTGGTGATGAGGCGGTAGGAAAGCGCAAACGCATCATTCCATTTCTTTATTAATGGAAAATGGAGAGTTGAAAATGGAAAATGAATAATTCATAACTTATAACTCATAACTCATAACTCATAACGATGGAATCCAAGTTATTCACCCCCGTCACTTTCGGACCGTTGACCTTGCGTAACCGTACCATCCGTTCGGCTGCTTTCGAGAGCATGTGTCCCGGAAACGCTCCGTCGGACATGTTGCTCGACTATCATCGGTCGGTAGCGGCGGGAGGTATAGGTATGACTACTGTTGCCTATGCGGCAGTTACTCAGAGCGGTTTGTCTTTTGACCGCCAGTTGTGGATGCGTCCTGAGATTATCCCCGGACTCCGTAGGCTGACTGATGCCATACATGCGGAGGGGGCTGCGGCAGGCATCCAGTTGGGACACTGTGGCAATATGTCCCATAAGAGCATTTGCGGTTGTATGCCCGTCGGCGCATCTTCCGGTTTCAATCTTTACTCTCCTACCTTTGTGCGCGGACTGCGTGCCGATGAGCTGCCGGAGATGGCGCGTGCTTATGGACGTTCGGTGAATCTGGCACGGGAGGCCGGATTTGATTCTGTAGAGATTCATGCAGGGCATGGCTATCTCATCAGCCAGTTCTTGTCCCCGTCCACCAACCATCGGAAAGACGAGTTCGGAGGCTCGTTGCAGAACCGTATGCGTTTTATGGATATGGTGATGGAAGAAGTGATGAAGGCTGCCGGCAGTGATATGGCTGTGCTGGTGAAGATGAACATGCGCGACGGTTTCCGTGGAGGGATGGAGCTGGACGAGACGATGCAGGTGGCCCGGAGGCTGGAGCAGTCGGGAGCACATGCGCTGGTCTTGAGCGGTGGGTTCGTCAGTAAGGCGCCGATGTATGTCATGCGGGGCGAAATGCCTATCCGCAGCATGACGCATTACATGACCTGCTGGTGGTTGAAATACGGTGTACGCATGGTAGGCAAATGGATGATACCGAGCGTACCGTTTAAGGAAGCTTATTTCCTGGAAGATGCCTTGAAATTCCGTGCCGCCTTGAAGATACCGTTGGTTTATGTGGGTGGCCTGGTTTCCAGGGACAAGATAGATGAGGTGCTGGATGACGGCTTCGAGGCTGTGCAAATGGCACGCGCTCTGCTCAATGAGCCGGGGTTTGTCAACCGCATGCGTGCCGAAGAGAATGCACGTTGCAATTGCCGGCATAGTAATTATTGCATTGCCCGGATGTATTCCATCGAGATGGCATGCCATCAGCATTTGAAGGAGGAGCTTCCACCTTGTCTGAAAAGGGAGATAGAGAAAATCGAAGCGAAAGGCTGATTTTTAGTTTTTAATTTTCAATTTTTAATTATTAAAGTGAATTTAGCTGTTATAACCGGGGCAGACGGTGGCATGGGCATGGAAATTACCCGCGCAGTGGCAACTGCCGGCTATCAGGTCATCATGGCATGCCGTGACCCCCAAGCTGCCGAACCCAAGCGGCAACTGCTGATGCGTGAAACCGGTAATCCGCGTATTGAGACTGCTCCCATTGATTTGGCATCTCTGGCTTCAGTGGCCGCATTTGCAGAGCATCTGTTGAAGCGGGGAGAGCCGTTGGCGTTGCTGATGAACAATGCCGGAACCATGGAAACGGAACGCCGCATTACCGAAGACGGACTGGAACGGACGGTGAGTGTCAATTATGTAGGGCCTTACCTGCTGACCCGCAAGCTGCTGCCATTGATGGGAGAGGGGAGCCGTATTGTGAATATGGTATCTTGTACGTATGCCATCGGTCATCTTGACTTTCCGGATTTTTTCCTCCGGGGAAGGAAGGGTGGCTTTTGGCGCATTCCTATATATAGCAACACGAAGCTGGCATTGACTCTGTTCACCATCGACTTGGCCAGTCGCGTCAAACACAAAGGTATTGTTGTGAATGCGGCTGACCCGGGGATTGTGTCTACCAATATCATCACCATGCATATGTGGTTTGACCCGCTGACAGATATACTTTTCAGGCCTTTTATCCGTACTCCCCGTAAGGGAGCTGCAACGGCTGTCGGCTTATTGCTGGATGAGGATGCCGGTAAACGTACGGGGACATTGAATGCCAGTTGCCGTCCCAAGTCTCTTTCGGAGAAGTACACCCGGCATGTACAGATGGAAGAACTGTGGGAGAGGACGGAAAGTATAGTGAAAAAATGGTTGTAAAAAACAGAGAAGGCGCATATGTCGCCTTCTCTGTTTATGGGGTATCTGAACAGTCTGTCATTAGATAGACAGTTCTCTCAATACATTTACAAGGTCTTTCTTGATGGGTTTGTCATTCTTGATGGCCTTCGTGAAGGGAACGTATACCACTTCATCGTGGTCAATGCCTATCATGACATTGCGCTGTCCTTCCATGATGGCGTCGATGGCGGCTGCGCCCAGACGGCTGGCAAGGATACGGTCGTGTGCCGTAGGGCTACCACCGCGTTGCAAGTGACCGAGGATGGTTACGCGTACGTCATATTGGGGGTATTCGTTCTTTACACGCTCTGCATAGTGCATTGCACCGCCGGTCAGTTCACTCTCGGCTACCAGTACGATACTGCTGTTCTTGGATTTCCGGAAACCGTTCTTGATGAATTCTTCCAGTTGGTCCACTTCCGTACTGAATTCCGGGATAATGGCTGCTTCTGCTCCGGAGGCGATGGCGCCGTTCAGAGCGAGGAAACCGGCATCGCGTCCCATGACTTCTACGAAAAACAAGCGCTCATGGGAAGTGGCTGTATCACGGATTTTGTCCACAGCATCCAGGATCGTGTTCAGCGCGGTGTCGTAGCCGATAGTGGTATCTGTTCCATAAAGGTCATTGTCGATAGTTCCCGGCAGCCCGATACAAGGCACGTCAAACTCTTGTGCAAAGATACGAGCACCGGTCAGCGAACCGTCGCCTCCGATAATCACTAAGGCGTCAATGCCTTCTTTCTTCATGTTGTCGTAAGCAATCTGGCGGCCCTCGGGAGTCGTGAACTCTTTGCAGCGGGCTGTCTTCAGGATTGTACCACCCAGCTGGATGATGTTGCTGACATTTTGGCTTTTGAATTCTTTGATTTCGCCGGTTACCAGACCTTTGTAACCTCTATATATACCTTTAACTGAAAGTCCGTTGTAAATAGCCGAACGTGTCACGGCACGTATGGCTGCGTTCATTCCCGGAGCATCACCTCCTGATGTCAAGATACCAATGCACTTAACTGTTCCCATAACAATCTTTTTGTTTAGTATTAATAATCATGATGAAAAATAGATTTGGACTATTTTTTCATGCCGCAAAGATAGTAAAAAGCTGAGGCGGTGACTAATAAATTACGTTAATTTGCTGTTCCAAAAGGATGACAAACTGTTATTTAAGTTTTGACTTTATGGCTTCTGAAATTTCTTCCATCAGCCATTTGGGGGTGGAAGTGGCTCCGCAGACACCGATGGAATTGGCACCGGCTAACAGAGAACTATCTATTTCTTCGGCACTGTCTATCAAATGTGAATTGGCATTGACTTTTTTACACTCACTGAACAGCATCTTGCCGTTAGAGCTTTTTTTGCCGCTGACAAAGAATATTAAATCATGGGAAGCTGCAAATTTCCGGATATTAGGTATCCGGTTTGCTACTTGTCGGCAGATAGTGTCATAGGACTCGAAAGTGACTTTCGGTGAGATATGTCCCTCTATGTATTTCACAATGTTTTGAAATCCGTCCAGAGACTTTGTGGTCTGGGAGTAGAGACGGATGTCTTTGCTGAAATCCAGTTTCCTTGCCTCTTCCTGCTTTTCGATGACGATGGCCTTTCCGGTGGTTTGTCCTACCAGACCCAGTACTTCGGCGTGTCCATTTTTGCCATAGATGACAATTTGCTTGTCGCGGTTGTCTTCCTGGACGTACTCTTGCTTAATCTTCTTTTGCAGGCGGAGTACGACCGGGCAGGTTGCGTCAATGATTTCTATATTGTTGCGGCGGGCAATGTCATAAGTTTCAGGGGGCTCTCCATGAGCACGCAGCAGCACTTTGGCGTTGTGGAGGTGGTTGAATTCCTCATGGTTGATGGTAATCAGCCCCATTGCCTTCAGGCGTTCCACTTCACGGCTGTTGTGCACGATGTCTCCCAGACAATAGAGGGTTCCTCCTTTCGCCAGTTCCTCTTCTGCCTTGTTTATTGCGGTGACAACTCCGAAACAGAAGCCGGAGCCTTCGTCTATTTCTACTTTTGCCATATCCGGTTCAGTTCTTCTCCTTTATAACCCGTTCGAATTGTTCCGCCAGCCATTCCTTTTGTTGGGAAATGCTCAGGTGGCTGTTGTCCAACAATAAAGCGTCAGAAGCTTTGCGCAGCGGACTTACATCCCGGTTTTGGTCAATATAGTCCCGTTGTTTCACATTTTCCAGAATTTCGTCAAAGCTGGCTTCTTCCCCTTTGGCCTTTAGTTCGTCATAGCGGCGTTGTGCCCGTATCTCGGGGGTGGCGGTTACAAAAATTTTCAGCTCGGCATCCGGAAAAACGGTAGTGCCGATGTCGCGCCCATCCATAACGATACCCTTGGCCTTGCCCATCTCTTGTTGCTGTGCCACCATAGCTTCGCGTACGAAATCCAATGTTGCAATGGGGCTGACACGTGAAGATACTTCCATGGTACGGATTTTGTTTTCTACATTTACTCCGTTCAGGTAGGTATCTGGGCGTCCGGTTTCGGGGTTCAGGCGGAAAGAAATATGTATATCCTTTATTAGACTTTTCAGTTTTTCGGCATCTATGCGGTCACCCTGGAAAATACCATTCTCTATACTATATAATGTTACTGCCCGATACATGGCACCACTATCTATATATATGTAACCGATTTCGCGGGCGAGGTCTTTGGCCATAGTGCTTTTCCCGCAAGAGGAAAAACCGTCGATTGCTATTGTTATCTTTTTCATGACTTTTATGCTATAGTTATATAGGTATAACCCCTGCAAA
>OGMG01000616.1_pt1 | contig 13694 bp, 7 predicted proteins | sample 1573031 | NCBI WGS metagenome assembly OGMG01 (sample SAMEA2582002, study PRJEB24529) | metagenome | biome: Human gut stool | place: China | collected 2011
TAAGCTCATCTTTGGGCATTTGAAGGTATTTGTCCATTTTCATCTTATCCACGCCAGCAGTTCTGCTGCCTTTGTTGGACTTGATATTGTGGACGGCGGTTACAATGGTCACTTCATTTGCCACCGCTTCCACCAGACCGGTGAACGATACTCCTTGACCGGACTTCTCATAGAGAAAGTCCTGAATCTTTTTAAGTTCCGTTTCCGTTGAAAATCTGACGTTCAAATGCACAAGGTTTTCACCTCGCAGTTCGTCACCCATCTTTCAGGGAGTTATAGGATTTTCGTTTTGTGAAATTTACAAATCGATTTGACTCGTATCCTTCGCCATGGAATATTTCAATTCCGTTTGACTGGCATTACCCAGTCCAGACTACTATGATACGGCTGACTTCCTGTTGCTTTCACTGTGCTGTAACGCTCCAACAACAGGCTCTCAAACGTTCCTTAATCTCTATCCTTATTCTGAAACCCGTAGGCCGCCACCTTACACCGGGAAAATCTAACCATGCTTTGAACCACAGTTGCCGCATGATTCCTGATGGGGATTTCATCCCACAGGGCGTGTGCAGAAAAACCAGCCACACACACTTTTTCCAAGGGTCACCCTTTCGGATGTCGTTCGCTCTTACGATGCTGCATAGCTTTCCCTGACGGATAGCCATAGGTTTCGGAAGCCCGCACCATTATTATCCATGCCTCTTTGCAGAGGTTTAGGGTTTCAGGTTACGCCTTCACCACGCTCTGTACAATGCACACTTACAGGTGGCAACGCACAGTGGAGTATTAGCTCTCGTACTGTCTTGAATTTTGACCTATTCTCTTGAACTTTGTTCCTCGACATTGGTTCTGTACGGCAGAGGAATTTCACCCCTGATTTTGAGATTAAAGTTCTCTGTGATATTTTCTTATTGCTAAGTGCAATCACATGGTGCTTTTCGTCCTTGCTGTCAACAAGGTCTTATGCACAACGTTTCGCACAATTTTTGAACGCGTGTGACTCGTCCACAAACAGGCGGTCAACGCCCAGTTGTTCAAAGGTAATTACATCGTCCTTACGCTCATCGGAGCGCAGTTTTTCCAGCTTGGTTTCCAGCGTTTTCCGGGTCTTTTCCATCTGCTTGATGGAGAAATTCTCGCCTGCGTGGACTTTCAGCTCGTTGATGGCGGCAAGCGTTTCATAAATTTGCTCCTGAATGATACGCTCCTGCCGCTCAAAGGACAGCGGAATGCGCTCAAACTGCGAATGCCCGATGATGACGGCATCGTAGTCGCCGGTGGCGATGCGGGCGCAGAATTTTTTGCGGTTGGCGGTCTCAAAGTCCTTGCGCCGTGCCACCAAAAGTTTTGCGTTGGGGTAGAGGTTCAGAAACTCGCTTGCCCACTGCTCCGTCAAATGGTTGGGCACTACGAAAAGGCTTTTCTGGCACAGCCCCAGCCGTTTTGCTTCCATAGCGGATGCCGCCATTTCGTAGGTCTTGCCCGCACCAACTTCGTGTGCAAGCAGCGTATTGCCGCCATAAAGCACATGAGCAATGGCGTTGCGCTGGTGTTCTCGGAGGGTGATCTCCGGGTTCATACCGACAAAATGGATATGGCTTCCGTCATACTCGCGGGGCCGGGTACTATTGAACAATTCGTTATACTGCTTCACCAGCAGATTCCGCCGCTGCGGGTCTTGCCAAACCCAGCCTGCAAAGGTATCCTTGATGGCCTGCTGCTTCTGCTGGGCAAGCATCGTCTCCTTTTGGTTCAGGACACGCCGCTCTTTACCGTCCTCCTCAATGGTATCATAAATGCGGCAGTCCCGCAAATTCAAGGTGTCCTCCAAAATCTTGTAGGCGTTGGCCCGGTGGGTGCCGTAGGTTTCGGTGGACATGATATCATACATTCCGGCGGCAGATTTGTTGCCGATGCGCCATTCGGACGTAAATGGAGAGTAGCGGACTTGGATCAGGTTGTTATAGCGGATGCGGTAGGGCGGCTGAAAAGTCTCCATCATAAACTGCTGCACAATGGCGGGATTCAGCCATGTGGCACCCAGTCGGATGTCGATTTCTGATGCTTCAAGGTCCTTCGGCTGCGCTTTGGTCAAAGCCTCCACATTGATCTTGAACTCCGGGTGGCTTTCAGCGGCAAGCTGAGCCATGCGCAGTTTATTCCGCACATTGCCGGAAAGATACTCGTCTGCTGTCTCCCAGCCGATGTCGGGATTGTTCTCGTTGTAGCGGTCTGGATTTAGGAAAACCAGTCCGTCCAGCTCTTCCACAAGGACTGCCCTTCTAAGCTCTGCTAATGCATCATCACTTAGCGTTATCTCATCCACTGTCTGTCCGGACTTTTCTGCAAGTTCTTCCTTTGCATTTGTAATATCCGGCTCATAGATAGAAAGCATATAGGCAAGATTTACATATCCAAATTCATTGACGGATACATTTAATGCTTCAACAGCCGTCTCCACTCTGTCTATGACAGTCTTTGCCTTAATCGTCTGCTTATAAAACATATCCGCTTTTTTCACCTCCCCGTCTTCATTTACTTCCTCAAGACTGCAAAGAAGTGGATAATCGCTGTCATCCCTGAATGCTATTCTGTTTGCTTTTGAAGTAATGGCTCCATACTGCTTTACGAAGGCATCATATTTTACATTAAGAAGTCTCTGCTTATCAGAAAGCTCCTCCTCGCTGCAGCCATCCATCTGGATATCAATCAGCTCTCTTGTTATCTGTCTGATTTCATCAAGGCTTCGGATTCGCTCCTCGGCAGTCTGTGATACTTCTTTTCTTACCATCTCGGAATTTTCCCTGTAATAGAGCTTTCCTTCAAAAAATGTGTAAGTGTAGTTTCTCACATCCGGATCAGCCGGGATAACTTCCTCCGTCTGCTCCGCCTCATCTGCCACTCTCTCAAAATCTGTCATCTGTGCTTTGATATTACCGATAGCTTTGTTTAATGCTTCATACATATTGAAGTTCTCATCATCATTCACACAGACTGTATATCTGCTGTCCTGTCCATAAATCCTTGTATCATATTCCATAGATCCAAGCATCATCTCCGGATGCTCTGCAAAATAAGAGTTGACTGCAATGCCATTCTCAGTTACACCAAGGTGTACCCAGTCCGGCTCAATATCAATCTTTCTCTCCCTCTTCTGCAAAAACAGGATATCTGCTGTCACTTCGGTTCCTGCATTATCTTTAAATGCAGTATTCGGAAGTCTTATCGCTCCCACAAGCTCTGCTCTTTCAGCCAGATACTTTCGGATAGTAGGATTTGCCTTATCAAGTGTTCCCTTTGTGGTGATTACTGCAACCATGCCTCCCGGTCTTACCTGGTCAAGTGCTTTTGCCAGAAAATAATCGTGGATACGGAAGTTATACTTGTTGTACTTTGGATCAAATACCTTGTAATCACCAAATGGCACATTTCCGACAACCACATCAAAGAAGTTATCCGGATATGTGGTATTCTCAAATCCTGTGATACTGATATTGGCATTCTGATAAAGCTGCTTTGCAATTCTTCCTGAAATGCTGTCAAGCTCCACCCCATACAGCTTACTTCTTTGCATAGGTGCCGGCATACTTCCAAAGAAGTTACCGATACCCATAGATGGCTCTAATACATTGCCGCCTCTGAAACCAAACTGGACAAGTGCCGAGTTCATGCACATGGCAATCTCCGGTGAAGTATAAAAGGCATTGTTTACAGTTGCCCTTGCAGCACTGTATTCCTCATCAGATAAAAGGTCTTTCAGCTCTGCATATTCTTTGCTCCAGCCTGCGTTTTCCTCATCAAATGCCTGTGACAGTCCGCCCCATCCGACAAACTTCGACAGAACTTTCTGTTCCTCCGGTGTGGCAAGCCTGTTTTCTGATTCAATCTGCTTTAAAGTACGGATTGCATCAATATTCCACTGGTATCTGGTCTTAGCACCGCCTTTTTCCATTTCCCAGAGGTTGTAGTGGAAGTTGTGCTTTTTCTGTACTGCATCATCTGAAACCACATGTCCATTCTCATCAATCTTGGTTTCCCAGCCATTCGCTATTGCTCTTTCCCTGGTTTCAAGACGATTGGCTTTTACACTATCCTCGATATCAAAGAATCTCTTATAGACCGGATTCATCTTATCCCTGTCAGCCTTCTGCTTTGTCTCCTGATAATACTTCTTCTGGTCTTCTCCGCAGTAAAATGGCTGTTTTACCATATAGGATAAAATCTCATATAACTCACGCCAGTCGAGAGCACCTTCCTTACGCACACCATTCCTGTTCTTATAGCTGATCTTCACATATCCGCTTCTGATTGAGTACTCCACAAGACCATACTTATTGTTGGAATATGCCTTTCTTTCTGCATTATCTGTCCCTAATGCAATATCCCTGATAAGGTCAAGTTTATTTGGCATAAATGCAAAATCAGACTGCACCACATCCATAAGGAATGCCCTAAACGGAGTGTAGCAGCTGCAATCTGTTACAAGAATCTCCGCCGCATCACGCAGGTCTTCATCAAGCTCCTCAATACGCTTGGCATAATCAATCGGTGTAATATACTGAAGCTCTGATGGATCTTTTTCAGTTGTTTCAGCTTCTATCTCTGCACCATATTCTGCCTGTGTTACCATGCGGTCTTCATCGGCAGCTTCCTGTGGTGTCATGCCTTTTGCACTTACATAATCTCTGTTAGAAGCATAGCTCTCCGGCTCATCCGGTATTGCATAATCATCAATCTCTGATTCTGCCTCTTCCGGTTCCACTTCCCGATATTCGGCATCAATGACCTCATCATCCTCACGGAGTCCGTCCATCGCAAGCTCATCAATACGAGGTGTCTCAGGCTGGTATTCCCCTGTAAGAATAAGGACACCAAGCTCTTTTTCGATATCTTTCCACGAAACATATCCTTCAACCTCTCCATCCTCATCTCGCCACTGAAAACGCAGTCCGTTCCCATGAAATGTGTCATATCCGTGCAGTCCCAGTCCGTCAACCGGCCAGCCTGCACCTCCCTGACCATATTCTGCTTTGATACGCTTTGCTCTGGTTCCTGCATCAATCTCTGTTTCAAAAATCTTGCATACCCTGCCCTTGCCACCGATAAAACCTGTACCTCTCATAAGCACCTGTTTGATATACTCACTTGGTACTGTTGCAGACTTTTTGGGATTCAGGTAATTGTATTTACCTGCTAATGCAGCTTTTCTGTCCTGCTCGAACTGACGCATAAACTGATTATTGTTTTCGTCCTCAGTATGAATGGTGCCAATGCTTGCCTGCCCGTTCTGGTCGAAAAAAAAGGAAGCCTGTGTATATTCGGCTTCCTTACTAACACCCAATGAATTGATTTCATCAAGTTCCCTATTCAGTTCTGTATCATCAGATTCTAGTGGAATCGCATCACTATCTGATTCAGTACCACTTCCTCTGCCTGCATCTTCGCCTGCTCTCTTATCTTCCACATCTCCATTGTCGATGACGGATTCTGTGGCTTGTGCTTCGCCAGATACTGCATCTCCAGCTGGTCGTACAGCTGATTCGCTTCCTCCTCTACCGCTGACATCTTCTCGTACATCTTCCCGAATCTCATCAGCGTCTTGTATCTTGCCGGCTCGTTCTCCTTTAGATAGTTCATCGCCATCCTTCCGTATTTGCCCAGCTTCGTGAGATCCTCCGTCTCGTCCGGCATCTCTATCTGCGGATAAAGCAGTCCGTCCACTTCCTTGTAAGTCATTTCTTCTAACATATCCAATTCTCCTTTCGCTCTCGATTGCCTTTAAGTTACGACTAAATTCTCTAAGAACACTACAGGAGACATCGCATACAATGGAACCAAGACGGTAAATGATCTCTTCGTCTTTGATATTTACGATCTGACTAAAATCCTGTTCTTGCACAGATAAGTCAAATCCGCATCTCGTCCCTACAGCATACATGACACTTGCATATACAAGCTGCTCCATGTCCATTTCCTGCTGTAAGCCATTGCGTTTCTTACTTTCTTCCTTTATCACACTACCTGATAGCTGCATAAGCTCGGTCATTCGGTCTCCGAACTCTTCTTTTATTATAAGCCAAACATCTGTTCCTGTAAACTGTTTTAATATATTTTTTAGAGACTCCCTGTCGCTGTTATCGTACTGCTCAATCTGACCTTCTGACACAAGAAAATCCACATAATCCTTAAGATTTTCTCCCTCAAGGTCCCATGTCAGCTTAACATTCTTCCCTCCGGTATCACTGATATCAAAGATATATCTCATGCGTGGATTCAGTGCCCTTGACGGGAAGATGGCGCAGCCTTTCGCACCACGCTTTACATATCTTCCCACCTTTTTCCAGGTATCATAATCTGCCATGAGTGTGCTTTTTTCCGGAGGTCTCTGAGCTGTTACCATAACGATATTGTCAAATTCATAGCGGTATAACTGACCTGCGACCTTTAACACATCCTTCCAGTTCTTTTCTGATCTGGTGATGTTACCAATTTCAGAATCGTATATCGCTTTGACCTTCATATCAACGCCCATACCTTTGTCCTCCTCTACTTAAACATCTCTGCAAACAATCCCTTAAATAGCTTTAACTCATCCTTATCCAGCTCGATTGCAAATTCATTGTCGATTGCCTGTTTTTCGCATTTATCCTTTTTCTTTGCAATCTTACGCACCACACGAAGAAGCACATAGCACTCCTTGGACTTTGCAATGCTCTGTTTAAAGGTCAGCTCATCCTCATCGACTGACTTCTGTGTCTGATAGATAATCTCTTTTAACTTATCATTGATACCATCTACTTCCTCAAGGGAAATAATAACGGATGCCTTAGAAGCACCCGATCTGTCCCACTCCTTATGAAGTTCCTTTACTAAAAACTCCATGTTCTTAATTACTGTTGTTGAATCACTTTTCATCTTGCTTTTCCTCCGTTTTCTTTTAATGAAGAAGGGAGCTGACCTTCGCTGATAGGCGCAAAATCAACTCCCTTCATGTCCTCTGCTCCAAGGACTATCTGCTCTGCATAATACATATCCATTGCCTTATTGATGGCATCGTCAAGCGACTCTGCCTTTACTTTCTGTACTCGTGAAAGCACTTCTTTTATCTCAACATCAAATTCCTGTTCCATATGATATCGCCTCCTGTAAAAATCTCATCACCGGCTCTTTTCTTCCTTTACCTGTCTTTCCTTAAAGCCTTCATCGTACTTTCCATCTTCCAGCCTGTCGTAAAAACAGTCCTCTTCAATCGTTCCAAAATCCTCATACATCTGGTGAAGGAAGTCATTCTGCAGCTTCTTTGGTACATCATCATCCTTTGACATATCCTGATAAAAATAGAACTTCTGCTTTAGCTTTGCCCTGTAATCATAGATATCCTCTATCTTTTCCGGTGTGCCATACTCCCTCTTGTATGCCTTGAAATTCGTGGTTGAGAGTGTGGAACCAAGATAAATGCCATGCTCCCACGATACCCCGATTGTGGTATTGTCCTTTGTAGGCTTCTCATCCTTCGGATAACGCTTATACTCTGTCGCACCAAGGGCGATTGTAAGGGAACCTGACTTCATATCCATCACCACAAGATTCCTTGGTGATAATGCTTCAAGCACCATGTAATCATGGTCATTGAAGTTATGGAATGTCTGTCCCCTTTCAAATAATCTGTCCACACTTTCATAATGCAGGTTAAAATCATCCACCCAGCCCTTATCGGTCATTCCAATCTCCTTAAGCTTTGCAACACATTCAGAAGAACTGGCTTCTTTATCAAACCGAATTTCTTTGGAATCGTTATAAAGTCCCTGAAGAAAGTGTCCCAGCTGAATATCATCCAGACAGAATCTCGCAGATACAGTTACATTTGCTGCCCTGTAATACTCTGTGAAGTTATCTGCTTCACCAAGTGTCCTTCCAAGCTGCAACAAATTGTCTGCAAGCTCTGACATGTCATCAACTGCTATAAAACTCTTATAATCATCCAGAGTCATCAGCATATTTGTCTCTGTTCCCCTGTCGTTTTCTGTTACCAGTATCATATCTTTTAAATCCATTCTTACCTCCAGTCTCAGAGAGGGAATATGCCCTCTCCGCAAATTTTCTGTTATGGTCTTCCTATCACAACAATCTTTCCTGTGCTTGCCACATCCCGGTAAACCACACCAAGATTTTCATTAAGTGCCTCTACCACCTTGCCATTTCCGACATATACTGCCACATGGCTGATGTTCTTATATCTTCCGTTGCTTGTAAAACTGTAGAAGATAAGGTCTCCCGGCTGTAACTCATCAAAGGAGACAGTCTTTCCGGCTTCATCCAGTCCCTGTGCCTCCGCTGCCGCTGTGGTTGCACCGCCGTAACTAATATCCACGCCTGCATCTTTCCATGAATAATAGGCTAAGGAACTGCAGTCATAATAGTTACCGCTGTCTCTTAAATCCTGACTATAAGGGAAGCCAACTCTGTGAAGTGCATAGGAGCAGACTGTTTTCTGCCTGCTGTCTGTAATTTCGTTTAGGATGGCATTGATTTCATCCTCAGTCATGGAGCTTACTCCCGGACTTCCGCCTCCGCCGCCACTTCCGCTTCCGGCATATCCAAGCTGTCCCATAAACTCCGGACTCATGATCTGCTCAAGCATTTCCACCTGATCAGAATTAAATCCATAGACCGAAATCATATCTCTGTACGATTTCAGTGTGACATTCACATACAGAACCGACTTCGTGACAGTAGTTACATTACCGTCTGCATCTGTTTCTTCCACATCCTTTGTTCCTGTGCTTGTGGTGTATGAACACATATCATTTACAACTGCCTGCAGCCAGCCTTTTGAAGTATCATTCATGACTGTTGCAGTATCTCCGACACCATGCTTGACCATATAGACTGCCATGATGTCATAGTAATTGCTTGGGTTTTCTTCCATACCTTCATAGTCCACATATACAAGCTCTCCAAGGTCATATCCGGTATGCTCATTCACTTTCGTGTTCACATCCCGGTTAAACTCCTGCACATAAGCACTCGTTACTGTCTGCACGGTATCTCCTGATTCAAGTGGTGGCAGAAATAAAGCAAATGGTGAATTGTAAAGGATTGCTATCACCGCTATAACCGGAACCGCAATCATGGCAACTACAAGAACAAGTAATAAAAGCACCAGTCCGATAATCGGTGCAGCTGCCTTTACCCAGGTAATCGCTTTTCGCACAATCAGATCCTTTACCAGCTTTGCCACGCTGTCTGTCTGATTCTCCTGTGCTTTCATCTTATCCAGAAAGAATTTTATCTTCCTGCTCCGGTTGGTCATCTTTTCATCCTTGACCTCTATGGACACACCTGCAGCATATCCGGCTGCCATGCCGATTGCCGTGCCAACTCCCGGTGCAACCGCTGTTCCTGCCGCTGTAGCAGCTGCCTTTGTAGCAGTTTTTGTTGCAACCTTGGCAGTAGTCTTTGCTGTTTCTTTTGCCGTCTCTTTAGCTACCGTCTTGGCTGTATCTTTGGCAGCTTTCTTTGCTGTCTTTTTTGCCAGCTTCTTTCCTGCCTCTACCTTCTTGATACGCTTCTTTGCCTCGGCTGCCGCCTTTTTCCTGAAAAGTGCTGCACCCTTGGAAGCAGTTCCGGTAACAGGTCGGCTTGCTTCATATGCAAGATATGCTGCCTGCGATACCTCATGCCCGCCTTCCACCTGCTCCGTTACTGCCCCGGCTGCAAGTGCACCTGTTCTTCCTGCAATGTGAAGATTGGTGTTCTTAGTCTTGATGGAAGTGTTTGATTCTTTAAGGTTTCGCTTGAATCTTGATAATCCCTTATTCTTCGACTCTGACTGATGAATGGTACTCTTGCGATAGGACTTCTTTTTATCATCAGATACCTTTGCACTGATAGTCTTAGGACCTCTTTCTACTGTATAGATGTTGCTGCCTTTAATCTTGGCTCCCTTTGGTTCGTGGGCATGAATCTTGGCTTTCTCCTTGGTGTGAATGACCATGGGTTTGTCATCCACTTTCTTTATCTTCAATGTTCTCACCTTCTTTCCCTCAAAATGCAAAACAGCCACCCAGCTTCCCAGATGGCTATACTTTGAGGTCGCAAATTGCGACCTCTATCAACATTATTCGACATTATTCTGCATTTCACGCTTCTTCTGTTCTGCAATCTTCTCGTGAATATTGGTGTTGTACAGTCTGTAGAGGTCTGTATCCTTGCTAATCTGATTATCAAACGGAATCACCACCGAGCCACACTTGATAAGTCCCATTCCCGATGCAGTATTGGTTACGAATCTTAGCTGTGCCTCTGATACCCCGATAACTTCCGCCATCTTGGAACTGTCCGTATTTGCCTGCTTCAAAAGTGCCACAAACTCAGAGTTTGCAAGCATTGTGGTTGCTGTGTAATTCTGCAACAGATCGACGACATTCTGCGTGATACCGGTACAAAGACCTCCCTGCTTTCTTACTTTCTTCCAGAGCTGCTGCAGATATTTTGCAGAATACTCGGAATTAAGCAGGACGTGAAACTCATCAATATAGAGCCATGTTGCCTTGCCTCTCTTGCCATTCTCAACAATCCTGTTCTGAATAGACTCCATCATGACAAGCATTGTGATAGGACTAAGCTCCGTACCTAAGTCCCTGATGCCATATACTGTGAATCTGTTATCCACATCCACATTTGTCTGGTGATTGAAGATGTTAAGTGAACCATTTACGAAAAGCTCCAAAGACAATGCAATGTCCTTTGCCTCGTCCTCCGGCTGTGCCATAAGGATATCGTAAAAATCACTCATCACCGGGATATACTTCTCTTTGCTCCTTGCAATGTCGATATACAGCTTTCTCACACAACGATCAATGATTGACTTCTGTCTTGAATTTAAGCTGTCCCCGATACACTGCTCACAAAGTCCAAGCATAAACTCGCCCTTTTCTCTTACCATTCCCTTGGAATCATTCGGATCAAGGCTCCATACATCCATCTCCAGCGGATTCACATAGTTATCCGTGTAGGTAGACATATTTACTACAGTTCCGCCATAAGTCTCAGCAATATCAAAGTATTCGTTCATTGGATCTATGACGATTATTTCATCATCTCCCGACAAGAATACGCTGCCCATCTCCATCTTGCAGAAAAAGGATTTACCGGAACCCGGCACTCCGAATACGAAGCCATTTCCGTTGATGAGCTTCTTTCTGTTGCCGATATTCACATTCTTGCTGATCTGATTGATACCATAATAGTTCCCTGTGCTGTCATTTAATTCCTGCACATTAAATGGCATAAGCACCGCAAGTGACTGGGTAAGAAGGGTACGCATTGTCTCCACCTGTCTTACACCAATCGGAAGCGCTGTGTTGAGTGCCTCCCTCTGCTTTAAGTAGTGTGTGTCAATCGTGCAGCTGTTACGCTTTCCGATAGTCTCTACTGTCTCACATACACTCTCAAGCTCCTTCTTGCTTTCTGCCATAAGAATAATGGTTACTCCCACAAAGAAAAGGCACTGGTCATTCTCACGGACATCATCCATGATTTCCTCAATCTCCTTTTTCTCCGTTCTCTTGGCATATGAGATTTCCGTAGAAAAATCGTTATTCTTATTACGGACTCTCTGCTGCTTAATGATATCCGACTCAATACCAAGGTATTTTTTCTGAAGCACCTTTGTTGTCAGATCCTTTGGAACAGGCACCACATCAATACTCGTGATAGAATGAACCGGAAGGGAAGTAATCTCATTGATGAATCTGTCTGACAAACTGCTCGGATACTTTTTGATAAAAAGTGCCTTGCAGAATTTACTCTCATCCTCAAAATGGTCCGGGAAATATTTCACCATCCCATTGCACAGATCATTTCTAAAATCTGCCCCGACCTTCTTTGCCTTTTTGATATCAAAATCAAAGCTGCCCTCATCTCCAAGATGATAATAGTCATAAAGCACTTTCAGCCTCTCATTTCCATTAAGAGGCACAATCTCCGCACCAAGCTCAATGAAAGCCTTGTGTATCGTTGCCTCAAGGGTTGCAAACTGTGCCTTTGCCTCCTCGAAGTTCTTTCTCTCAATCGTGATTGTCAGGTATCTCTCCTGCTCAATCCCCTGTCTGCCCTCAATAATCTTCTCCTCAATAATGTCATTGTAGATTCTTCTGTAATTATTGAAACCATCATTTTTCTCAGCAATCAGAACCTTGTCACGGAGTTCATCCATGTTTTTGTTCTTATTGTTGATCGTAATCTTATAATTACAGTCCAGCGAATTTAAGAACTTACAGTATCTCTCGAAAATACCGATCTGCTCATCCTCCGTTGCTGTCGTGTAATTGATGTCCTGAAAGCGGTAGCATTTGGAATACTTATTTTTGCTTACTTCAAAAATGCCGTTTTCAGCCACCGCCATAATCTCTATGGTTTCCTGAATGGATTTAGGTGTCTTATACAAAGGCTCACTCGCCTTCTTTAATAACTTAAATCCGTCTGTAAATAAACCCATGTCTCTAACCTCGCTTTCTTATAATGAAAGCCCGCCGGGAACTTCACCCTGCGGGCTGTGTTCCCGACCTTGCGGTCAGATACTATTCGTTTCTAATGCATTGCCTTATATGCTGCAATGCCTGCTACTGCCGCCACAATGACTGCGACAAGTCCAAGCAGCATGTTTCTCGTCTTTTTCTTCATTGCTTCAAACTCCTCCTGCTTCTTTACAGCCGAATCAGCTGTTACAGTCTCCGGTTCAGCCTTTCTGCCTTTCTTCTTTACCTGTTCATTCTGTTCTGCTTCTAACTGCTTTATTGCAGGTTCTCCCTCTGTTGATACATAGGTAAGCGCCCTGTTGCCAAACATAAAATGCAGTTTCTTTCCCATATACTCGTAGAAATTCATCCCATTAAAGGAATAGAAACCACCAAGTGCAATCGGTGCCACACAGGGAATTGCCACATAAGCAGAACCCGTAAGACCGATATACTTGTAAAGAAGAAGGACGATACCGCCACCGACCACTACGCTTGCAATGGAAAATATAAGCTGCCTTGCAGTAAGTCCCATCGCAACCGATTCCTGATAGCGGTCAATATCCTTGTTTACTTCGATTACCATTGTCCCTGCCTCCTATCTTGATAAATCCTTTGTCTCTGGCTTTCTTGTCATTCCGATATTTGCCTCATACTTATCCATTCCATCCGGACACAGTTCTCTAAGCTTATCTACATTGAACAGATAAAGCGGATATTCGCAGAAACCGCTCCTTTGCGTGAATCCTGTAAACTCTCCAATGTCATTGTCTGTAATAAACTTTTCAATATCCGGCATGTCATTCACATTCAGATATCCGCAGTAATTTGGTGCTGCAACCGACAAATTCACAGTCACATCCCCAAAAGGCTCCTCATATCCATCTTCATTACACATAAGACCGATAAACATTGCCCTGTTATTCATATACTGCTGGATATCAAATGTCACCTGCGTTTCTCCGGTTATACTTGAATTATAAGTAACCTGTTTCTTTTCATTATCCATTTCTGCCTCCTTCTATAATCCAAATGCCTTGCTTGTAAGTGTCTGTGCACCCTTCACGCTTCCAACAGTCATTGCTATCGTAAATGTCATTTCACACAGATATATAAGCGTCTGTGCCCAGTCAGCATAACTTCCTGTAAATGCCGGAAGTCCTGCATTGATAA
>OGMG01000629.1_pt1 | contig 13494 bp, 9 predicted proteins | sample 1573031 | NCBI WGS metagenome assembly OGMG01 (sample SAMEA2582002, study PRJEB24529) | metagenome | biome: Human gut stool | place: China | collected 2011
TTCGTTTGATACGGCATTGTTTTTTTATCAGATAGAAATAAATACTATGAGAAAAAGCCTTTTATTTGTTTGGGCCTGTATGGGGCTGGTTTGTTTGGTGAGTGCTTGTAAGACATCGGTTAAAAGTAAAGAATGGAAGCTGGTATGGGTGGAGAATTTTGATCAAAAAAACAGTTTTGACGAATCGGTATGGACTAAGCTACACGAATTTTGCGTATACGGATCTGAAAGTCCATCGGGATGTAAAGCAGAATTGCCGGATTACTTTTGCAGTGGAAAATACCGGAGATACCGCCGGATGTGAGATTGCCCAGGTATATGTGAAGAACCCGGAAACGGGAGATTTCAGGGCGAGAAGGGAACTGCGAAGCTTTCGGAAGATACATTTGCAGCCCGGAGAGAAAAAAGAAGTAGAGATCATGCTGGATACCGGAGCTTTTTCGGTATACCAGGATTCAGAATTCCGGGTGATCGGTGGGGAGTACGAGATTCAGGTAGGTGCATCGCTGCAGGATATCCGGCTGTCGGAAAGTATCTGTGTGGAGGGAGTGAAACTACAATGCCCGTTGACGATCCATACATCGATACCGTTGTCGGAAGAAGATTTTGATGCTGTCTATACCTACCAGCGTACCTGCTTTTCGCATACGAAACCGGGTGAGTTCACAACGAAAAATTCGTTGCGGCAGATGCAGCCGTATTCAGCCCCGGCAAGAAAGTGGAGCCGTATAGGAATGCTGGCTGCGCGAGTGCTTTATTTTTCCAAACCATTCAATGACCCGGAAGTGAGGATGATGTCAGAAGGGATTCTTGAAGGAAATATTGACAGCGTATGTAATCAGAGTGGCGGCATGATAAAACACAGTACGATTCAGAGAATTGTGGATTCCGCGAACAGGAGGGCAAAAAATGAGGGATAAGTTAGATGCAAGAACGAAATGGAGCTATTGTATCGGAGCAACGGGAAGAGATGCGGCATATGCTCTGGTAAGCATGTATCTGATCCTATATGTGCAATATACCATGAATCTTACAAGTGCGCAGTTTGCCGTGATCAGCGGGGCAATGATCCTATGTATGGTCTGGGATGCGATAAATGATCGGTTCATGGGAATTATTATAGAAAATACGCATTTTAAGATGGGAAAATTTAAGCCGTGGATATTAGCTGGTTCGCTTACAAATGCGATTGTTATTGTGTGTTTATTTACTATCCGACCGAGTGGGTGGGGATTTGTCGCATTTTACAGTCTCTTCTACCTTCTGTGGGGAATGACTTACACCATGAATGACATTGCCTATTGGGGAGTGCTGCCCTCCTTAAGTTCAGATCCCGGAACGAGAGATTCTCTGGTAACGATTATGAGCATTTTTGTATGTATCGGACAGTTTTCCGTGGCGGGAGTAGTTCCTGTTGTGATCGCAGGAAATGCGGTGAAAGCATACAGAATCGTAGCGGTTGTGGTAGCACTCTGCCTGATTGCATTTCAGATGCTGACTGCCTTTGGAATCAAGGAAAATGACAGAGAAGAACAAAAAGATAAACTGTCATTAAAGGACATGTATCATATTTTTATGAGAAATGATCAATTGGTGGCAGCGGGAATTGCTTCTATCTTTTTTAACATTACCTGCAATATTCTTATTATTTTTGGCGTGAACTTTTTTTATATAGAATACGGATATTCGGAAAGCGGTAATCTGGTATTTTATTTTACGGTGATGTATGGTCTGGGAATGCTGATCTCCCAGGCGAGCTATGCGACTCTGGCAAAACATTTTACGAGACAGAAAATGCTTAATGTGTGTTTTGCAGCATTATTCATTGGATATGCCTGTTTTATGGGATTTGGTTACGTGCTTCCGAAAAATGTAGTTTTATTGAATGCGATAGGTTTTGTTATTTTTTTCTTTCAGGGGCTGATGAATCTTGTGATCATCGTGATGATTAACAATACGATCGAATATGATGAGGCGAGATTCCACGAAAGACACGATTCGGTAATATCTGCGGTGCGTTCTTTTAGTGTGAAACTGGCAGGCGGAATCAATCAGGGGTTATCTACACTAGTATTGATCGTGAGCGGAATTTATGCCAAGAGCCGGAGCATCAGTGCCCTGGAGATAGAAGTGAACCGCGGCGAGATATCCAGTGAAGCGGCACTGGCAGAGGCGAATCGCTATATCGGAGAAATTACGACTGCGCAGGGAATCCTGTTCCGTGTTGGAATGGTACTCATTCCGCTCATGGCGCTGGCGATATCCTATATGATTATCCGAAAAAAGTACCATATTGATGAAGCAGAGTATGCCAAATTAGTGGAGAAAACCAGAACCTAATTAATAAATTGAGAGTTACGAGCCATGCAAAGTTAAAACGAAAACAGCGATCTGGGAGCTTGCTCACAAGTCGCTGTTTTTGCTTTTTAACTTTATACTGTGCGTCCAACGGACACACTCGACAGCCGTCAATTCATAAATGTGGAACGTCCTATGCGACACATTTATGAATTGAGTGCATGGCTCGTAACGTAGGGCTGCCCGCCCCGGACTCGGATGCTAGCTACAACTGTGGGAGCAGTCCTTTTCTGCTGGGTTATGAAAAACATCCCGATTATTTAAGCAGAGCATTTGAGAATACATGTGCGGAAGTTAAAAACAAGGATTTAGTATGTACAAAAAGTAGGAAATACATGCGAATAATTCAAAAGTCATAATTAGGTATGTATAACAAGTCAGAAAATACATGCCTGAAAGCAAAAATGATGATCCGGCATGTATGATAACCGGGAAAACACATGCGCAATAGGCTAAAACGAATATACAAACCAGTAACACGAGATAGACTTAGAGCTTTTTCATAGGATTTTCAAAACACAGAACGTCCACGGTGGACGGAATGTCCTTCCGAAGATGTTTGCCGCGGCTCATTGCTCGCGTAAACTCTCAATTTATACTACAATTTCCCTAGTTTGATTTTGACATACGTATAGTGACTATGATACACTGAATAAGAAAAAAGTGGGACAGTCTGCTTTGATGAAATAAGGGACTTAGGACAAGAAAAGGTTAAGGGAGCGAAATACCTTGGATAAGAGTGAATATAAATTAAGAGCGGAAGAAATCAAAGACCTGATCAGCCGGGGAGAATATGCACAGGCGGCTGAAATTGCCGACACGATTGACTGGCGTCGTGTAAAAAGTGTCATGATGTTGTGTACGATCAGCGACCTCTATAAGATCAATCGCAGATATGAGGATGCCAGAGATATGTTGCTTCTGGCATATGAACGTCGTCCCGGCGGAAGGACCATCTGCTATTCCCTGTGCGAACTTTCCATTAAAATGGAAGAATATGTGCAGGCAATAGAATATTATAAGGAATTTGTACAGGTGGCGCCCAAGGATCCGGGAAGGTACATTTTGCAGTATAAATTGTATGAGGCGCAGGATGTGAGTCTGGAAGAACGAATTGCTGTTCTGGAGGAACTCAAGAAGAGAGACTATAGGGAAAAATGGGCATATGAACTGGCCTATTTGTATCATAGAGTCGGACTGGCAGCCAGATGCGTAGAGGAATGTGATGAACTGATCCTCTGGTTTGGCGAGGGAAAATACGTTATTAAGGCAATGGAACTGAAAATGCTCCATCAGCCGTTGACACCGGAGCAGCAGGAAAAATACGATCATCGGTTCGACGCGCCCGGAAGCTATATCCCGTCGCAGAACTCTGTGCAGGATAACGAGTATAGCGGGAATCAGGGTTATGATCAGGGTTACACCCAGGACGGAAGCTACGATCAGGGTCAGGGGTATGATCAGAATTATACTCAGGATTATTCCCAGGATGGGAACTATGATCAAAGCCAGGGGGATGCGCAGGACTATTCTCAGGACGGAAGTTATGATCAGAATCAGGGCTATGTTTCGGAGGATAACTATGACCGGATATCCGGAGATACTCAGGTCTATGAAACCGTGCAGCAACCGACTCAGGAGACCTCCGCACAGCCGGTACAGGATGATTTCGATATTCATGTGAAGACCATGGATGTGGGGCAGTATAATACCATCAATCTGCAGGCAGAACTTGCAGCGGGACTTCGTGAAGTCCTCGGTGAGGAGCCAAAAGAAGATACCGCAAAAGCAACATCGGACTCCATTACCCGTTCTATCGTAGCACCTATGATGGATTCCGATACAGAATCTCTGGATTATCCGGAGATTGCAGAGGTCAGTGAGGATGATCTGGAGCCGGAGACCGAGCAGATTGAAGGTTCCGAGGTGTTCTTTGGTGAGACCGGAGAGATCGGTGACCTGTCTCAGGTTCCGGAGGTAGAGACCGAGGAGATCCTGCCGGAGGAACCCGCATCTCTTAAGAAACAGGATGTTGTGCCGGAATTATCGAAAGCAGAAGTGGAGCCGGAAGCGACCACGCCGGTGGAACCTCCAAAGGAGCTGGCGAATGTACTGGCACAGGAATCCGACGGACAGATCAGCCTGGTAATGCCCGAGGCGGAAAGCATCGAGAAGCAGATTACCGGTCAGATGAATATTGAAGACATTCTGGCAGAGTGGGAACGCAAAAAGAAAGAAAACCTAGAAAAGAGAGAAGAAGAAGTCCGCCAGCATGTATTACAGCAGACCGGTGCCATGTTCACGGAATTTGAACAGGCGGTAAGAGATGGCCTGTTAGAAAAACTGGAAAAAGAAAAAGCGGTGGATGCTGATACGGTTACAGATGAAGTTGAAGAGCTGGAAGAGATTGCAGATGTAAACGATGAAACAGAAGAAGCTCCTGCGGAAGTTTCTGAAGAAGAGCCAAAGCGGGAACCTGCTGATACGGATATCGTTGACACTGAAGAGGTAGAAGAACTTGAAGAGGAACCTGCCGTAGCGGAATATGAAGAAGAATCCGCAACAGAGGAACCGGACGCTGGCGTCGATATGGAAGTGACGCAGGAGCCGGCTGCAGAAATCCCAGAAGTGCCGGAGGAAACCACAGCAGAGATCGAAGAAGCATCGGAAGAAACCACAGCAGAGACCGAGGAAGCATCGGAGGAATCCGTAGCAGAGGCTGAAGAGGAGCCGGAAGAAGCGGTAGAAGAAGTCCATGAGGATGAGCAGCCACAGACCCCGGAGCCTCCCGTAGTGGAGAGAGACAAAGCAAAAGTCCGTGCGCTTACCAGAGAAGAGCGCGAGCTGTATGCTCCCTTTATTCAGAGTAAGTCCGCAAGAGAACAGTTAGTCAAAGCCATTGATAATATCAGCCTGGCTGCCTATACCGGCAATGTGATCATCACCGGTGAAGAAGGCATGGATACCTTATCTCTTGCGAAAAATATGATCCGGGAGATTCAGGCTACCGACAGCAACTTTTCCGGAAAAGTTGCCAAAATCTCCGGCCATGCGCTGAATAAAAAGGACGTTGCCGATACATTATCCAAGTTGAAAAACGGAGCGCTTATTATCGGCAAGGCATCGGAAATGAACGATACTACAGTGAACACCTTGTATAAAGCCCTGCAGCAGGAGAATCAGGGAATCGTTATTATCCTGGAGGATACCAAGCGTGAGATCGACCGTTTCCTGGAAAAGCATGAAAAACTGAAAGAAAGCTTTACAGCCCGCATGGATGTGGAAGCTCTCAGTAACGATACACTGGTGGCATTCGGAAGACAATACGCCCGGGAAATGGAGTACTCCATTGATGAGCTGGGAGTTCTCGCACTGCATACCAGAATCGAGGATATGCAGACGATAGATCATGTAGTTACCGTGGTGGATGTAAAAGAAATCGTGGATGAAGCAATCGCTCATGCGAATAAAAAGACATTAAAGCATTTCTTTGATGTTCTGTTTGCCAAGAGATATGACGATGAGGATATGATCATCCTCACTGAGAAAGATTTTGTATAACTATTCAGAGCCATGTAAACATTGACGAATGGGCGTCGAATGCTTGCATTCGTAAGAACATTTATCAATGTTTATAGGGCGAAGTAACCACATGAGCAAAAGGAAAGCATTGAAAATGCGATTTTGCGAATGGGGTTCTGAATAGTTAAAAATATATAGCGGGAGGCGCAGCTATGACGAAGGAGAAGGTATTTATTTCCGAAGCAGATCAGTATCTTTTTGCCCAGGGAACGCACTATGATATTTATAAAAAACTGGGCGCGCATCTGTCGACGGAAGATGGTGTGCAGGGAGTCTATTTCGGGGTATGGGCACCAAATGCAGCACAGGTGAATGTCATCGGTACATTCAATGAATGGAACGAGGAATCGCATCCCATGCAGAAGCTGGGAGAGGGCGGTATCTGGGGGCTGTTCGTTCCCGGCGTGGAAGAAGGAACAATGTATAAGTTCCTGATCTATGCGAGGGATGGCAGAAAGCTGTACAAAGCCGATCCTTTTGCCAATTATGCGGAATACAGACCTGGCACAGCGTCCATCGTTACGGATATCACGGGATTCGACTGGAAGGATTCCAAGTGGATGGAAGCCCGGGATAAAAAAGATATGAACAAGGAACCCATGGCAATCTATGAGTGCCATATCGGTTCTTTCATGAAGCATCCCAATAACGGCACTGCGGAAGGATTTTATAATTATCGTGAGTTCGCCGACCGGATCGTGGAATATCTGAAAGAGATGAAATACACCCATGTAGAGCTTATGGGAATCGCGGAGCATCCGTATGATGGCTCATGGGGATATCAGGTGACCGGATACTATGCGCCTACTTCCCGTTACGGAACGCCTAAGGATTTTATGTATCTGGTCAATGAACTGCATAAGGCAGGTGTCGGAGTCATTTTGGATTGGGTACCGGCACATTTTGCAACCGATGCACACGGATTGGCAGAATTTGATGGACAGTGCATATTTGAACATCCCGATCCCCGTTTGGGAGAGCATCCTGAATGGGGAACGAAGATATTTAATTATGGCAAAAATGAAGTGAAAAACTTCCTGGTAGCCAATGCTCTGTTCTGGCTGAGAGAGTTCCATGTAGACGGTATCCGTGTAGATGCAGTAGCATCCATGTTGTATCTGGATTACGGTAAAAAGGAAGGACAATGGCTGCCGAATAAATTTGGCGGTAATAAGAACCTGGAAGCCATTGAGTTCTTCCATCATCTGAATTCAGTGATCCGCGGAACTTATCCGGGATTTTTGACGATTGCCGAGGAATCTACCGCATGGCCTAATGTCACCAGTGGTATCGGGGAGGAAGGCTTAGGATTTTCCTTCAAGTGGAATATGGGCTGGATGCATGATTTCTGCGAGTATATGAAGCTGGATCCGCTGTACCGGAAAGGCGATCATTACGCCATGACCTTTGCCATGAGTTATAATGACAGCGAGAATTATATTTTACCCTTATCCCATGATGAAGTGGTGCATCTGAAGTGCTCCATGGTGAATAAAATGCCAGGATATCCGGCAGATAAATATGCCAACCTTCGTGTGGGGTATAGCTACATGTTCGGGCATTCCGGCAAGAAATTATTATTTATGGGACAGGATTTCGGACAGGAACGAGAGTGGAGTGAAGAGCGTGAGCTTGACTGGTATCTGTTAGGAGAGAAACTGAATCAGGGCGTACATACTTATGTAAAGGAGCTGTTAAAGCTGTATCGTAAATACCCTGCTCTGTACGAGATTGACAATAACTGGGACGGCTTTGAATGGATGAACGCGGATGATGCGGAGCACAGTACATACTGCTTCGTGAGAAAATGTTCCAGTGGCAAGAATAATCTGCTGTTTGTACTCAATATGACCCCGATGAAATGGGAGAACTATACCGTTCCCGTGCCTAAGAAGAAAAAGTATAAGCTTCTGCTGAACAGTGATGAGGAACGGTTCGGCGGCTGGGGCAACGAGATTCCCACAGAGATTATGGCGGAGAAAAAGCCTTATCATTATAAGGATTATTCCATCAGCTTTGATCTGCCGCCCTACGGTGCAGCAGTATTTCTGTTCTAGGTCAGGTTAAGAAATTACATAAAACAACCGAAATAGAAGATGAGTGTGACCAAAAGTGCACTCATCTTTTTTCATAACTATTCAGAGACATGTAAATATCAATAAGACCTCTTTAAATGCTTGCATTCGTAAGAGGATTTAAAGGACGACAGGCGTGAAGATAACATTTCAGAATCAGACGATCAATGAAACAGACAATAGAACAGAAAGTAACCGGACAGAGAAAAACAGCTGGGGCAAAGCCAAGACATGGCGCAGTAAAAAAAACGTAAATGTGAATTTCGGGGCGGTATACGAGAGTGGGCAGGCCGCAGTGTCCATGCCTTCTTTAGAAAAGGAAGAGAACAACAAAGGAAAATCTCTGATGGAGCTGCAGCAGGATGCCGGGAGTGCTAATGTGGCGCTACAGCAGGACTATATGACATTGCTGTCGCATACCATGTCACAGGAGGACTATGCGAAGGCCTGTGAGGATGGATTTGATCCCAGAGAATTAGATCAGGATACAGCGGTCACCATCGTGGATAAGATCAAGGCAGAGCTGGTGCGTTCCGGACAGCAGATCGCAGGATATACGGATGATATCGACATGGATACCCTGGCGGCAGCGGTAGGAAGTGATACTTTAGCCCGAAGCATCGAAGAGCAGTTCCGGTCTGCGGATCTTCCTTTGACACAGGAAAATATAAATGAACTGAAAAGCGCCTGGGATATGGCAGCTTCACTGAGGGAACCGGAGGAAGGAACTGTCAGCTACCTGGTCGATAATGGACTGGAACCGGAGATCTGGAACCTCTATGTGGCAGAGAACAGCGGTGCCAAAGTGCAGAATAATGACGTTCCGCAGGAACTGCAGGAGCAGATGGACAAGGTAATTGCGGATGCGGGATTGACGGTAAACGATGAGAACAGACAGAAGGCACAGTGGCTGGTAAGTGCAGGACTTCCGCTGACCACGGATACGCTACAGCAGCTTGTGGAACTGGACGGTATTTCCTATCCTGTCACGGAGGACACTTTTGCGCAGGCAACAGCGGCGGCAATTGCGGAGGGAAAATCCCCGATGTATGCGAACCTGGGCAGACAGGATACGATTTATGAAAAAGCAGATAAAATGCTGCAGGACTGGTTCTCAGATGCAAAGTGGAATGCCACGGCAGAGAATCTGGCAGCAAGAAAACAGTTGGAAGAGATTCGCCTTCGCATGACGGCAGAAGTGAACGTAAAGCTTTTACAGAGTGATTTTTCTATTGATACAGCCCCCATGGAGCAGCTGATCGAAGCGCTGCGAAAGGCGGAGGCAGAGGTTGCCGGAAAATATTTTCCCGGTGAGTCTCAGGCAGTGACGAAATATGAGACTTATACCCAGGCAGTGCAGGTGGCTTCTGAATTGCCGGGATTGCCTGCCGGAGTACTGGGATCCTATAGCCTGGAACAGAATGCTGCCACAGAGACGGTTTCTGACTTCCATAAGGAAGGCGCTGCAATGCAGAAAGCCTATGAGGAAGCGGGCGAACGTTATGAGACTCTGATGACGGCACCGAGAAGCGATCTGGGAGACAGCATCCGGAAAGCATTTTCTAATGTAGATGATATTCTGACAGATATGTCATTAGAAAAAACATCGGAAAATCAGCGGGCTGTCCGGATCCTGGCATATAACAATATGGAAATTACACTGGAAAATATCGAGAAGGTCAAAGAAGCTGACAGACAGGTCAGCGCAGTAGTGGACAGACTGACACCGAAAAATGTGTTACAGATGATCCGGGATGGTGTAAATCCTCTGGAGAAGACCTTTGACGAACTGGAATCCTATTTTTCACAGAACCCCGAAAGCTATGAGGAAGAAGTGGAGGACTACAGCCGTTTCCTATATCAGTTGGAGCGGAAAAAGGATGTTACAGAAGAGGAACGAAAAGCGTATATTGGAATTTATCGAATGGTGCATCAGGTCGAAAGAGAGGATGGCGCAGCGGTAGGCGCGGTAGTAAATACCGGTGCAGATTTACAATTTTCCACTCTGCTGACGGCAGCCAGGAGCAGAAGGGCTTCTCATATGGACTGGAAAGTGTCGGAGGATACCGGGCTGACACAGGAGATTCATTTGTCCGAGAATAATATATCTGAACAGATTCGGATGGGTATGGCAAAAGAGGTTCTGACAGAGGTGTCAGATGATGGCGAAAGCAGAGCAGCGTATGACCGGGAAGGACTGCAGCAGATGCGTGAGGCGGGAAATACGGCACCGGAAGCCGCAGAACTACTGCAAAGGGGAGAAGTTCCCATCAGCGCGTCGAATCTTTTGGCGGCCCAGGCACTTATGGATGATCCGGCGGAGATGTTTGGCAATCTGCGCAGATACAGAGAAAAGTATCGGCAGGAAAAAGAAATGCTGCAGACAGCAGGCAGCGAAGTGCCTGCCGGGACAGAAACTTCCGAACTGTGGGAACAGCTGGATCAGCAGAATTTTGCAGAGGATTATCGGACCATGCTTCAGAATACGGCAGAAGATGTGGAGACCATGAGTCTGGAACAGGCGGAGGAACATCTGGATGTAAAACAGCTGCAGCTGGTACACAAGCAGCTGCGCCTTGCGGAGAGCCTTCAGGCGAAGCAGGAATATTTTCTTCCGATGTTCCTGGGTGAGCAGCTGGCGGGAGTCCATCTTATCTTACAGCAGAGAGCCGGAGCTGTAGGAGCTGTGGAGATCCGGGTGAATGCCGGAGATATGGAGCTGGAGGCACATTTACAGGTAAAGGGAGACACCATCGATGGCTATCTCGTAGGAAATACACCGGAAGAGGTTACGAAATTAGAGAAGACCTCCGATATATTCCTTGAACGGATTCAGACAGATACTTCTGCAGACTGGAAAGCGGAAAAGCTTCCTATCGTCAGCTCCCGGGATATGACAAGGATGGCAGCCGGAGAGACAAAAAATGCAGATACCATAGAGAGTCGGATCGATACGGAACAGCTGTACTGTCTGGCAAAAGGATTCCTGCAGGCTGTCGCAGACAGCAGCGGAAAGTAAGGAGTAACACATGAGAATCAATTACAACGTATCGGCAATGTTATCCAACAATGCCTTATCCACAAATGACGATCTGCTGTCCAAATCATTGGAGAGACTTTCTTCCGGACTGAAGATCAATCACGCCAAGGACAACCCTGCCGGATTGGCAATGTCCAAGCGTATGAATGCTCAGATCGAGGGACTGTCCGTGGCCAATCAGAATGCCAGTGACGGCGTATCTATTATAGAGATTGCGGACGGAGCCATGACAGAGATCAGTGAGATGCTGCAGCGTATCAATGAGCTTTCCGTCAAGGCTGCCAACGGCACTATGACAGAGGATGACCGCGCAACCATACAGGATGAAGTAGCGCAGCTGAAGGAAGAGATCACCCGTATCTCGGATACCACGGAATTCAACGGTCAGAAGCTGCTGAACGGAGAATTTGATCTCAAGGGATACACCGATAAGCAGGAGATTAAAGTAAATTATTGCTCTCCGGATGTACCGGTAAAAGAATATACCATACAGTCTATGAAATTTAAGAAAGATGCAGAGGGAAATTTTGAAGTAGACGGAGATATTAAATTCGGAGACGGATTTAAAGAGGTAGAACCCTTAAAGACGGATATGAAGGATAATCTTCTGACGATCACCGGCACGAACGGCTTTGAAATGCGTCTGGATGTATCGGAAGCAAAAGCGGGAGATTCCTATGATGGCATGAAGATCGACGCTCCCGGTATCGGAGCACTGCGTCTGCAGATAGGAGCCAACGAAGGACAGGTACTGGAGGTTAATATTCCCGCGGTTACTCTGCAGAACATGGGAATTGAAGATATTGATGTGAATACGCAGGAAGGGGCAAAGGATGCCATCTCAAGAGTTGATGGTGCCATCAAATATGTATCCTCCGTCCGCGGCAGACTGGGAGCATTTCAGAACCGTCTGGAGTCTTCCATTAACAGCCTGGATGTTACCAGTGAGAACATGACAGCGGCATATTCCCGTATCATGGATGTGGATATGGCAGAGGAAATGACCTCTTACACTACCTATCAGATTCTGGCACAGGCCGGAACCTCCATGCTGGCCCAGGCAAACGAGAGACCGTCCCAGGTGTTACAGCTGTTGCAGTAATGGATTCCGATGAAGTGAGGATTCAAAATGACAAAAGATTGTAAACAACAATTTACCTTGCGGATCACACAGGCCAATGCCACACAGCTGGTGGTCATTCTCTACGAAATGACATTACAGTATCTTGCAGATGCTGAGCAGGCAGCAGAAGATGCGCAGTTTCTGGAAGCGGTTCGCAGGACCAGGGGATGTATCAATGAACTTTTAAATTCTCTTCACAGAGAATACAGTCCGGCGACAGAGCTTTCCAGGCTGTATCTGTATTGTATTCGCAGACTAGCGGCGTGCGAAGCAAAAGCCGACAGAACGGCGCTGCAGGACATCCGGAAGGTAATAGCACCGCTCTGTGATGCTTACAGACAGATTCAGGATCAGAATTCTTCCGGTCCTGTGATGAATAATTCGCAGACCGTGTATGCGGGACTGACTTACGGAAGAAATCAGTTAACCGAAAACATGACTGACCAGGGCTCGAATCGGGGAATGCTGGTATAAAGTTTTTTCCTGCCGCACAGGCTGGGAAGCGGCGAGTTCGGTGAGGTGCTGATACCGTTTCTGCAAAGCATTAATTTCATAGATATAACTGTCGATCAGATCACTTTCGATTGCATTATCGAAACCCGCATAGGCGATATCCAGAGCCTGGCGGGTTTTTCTTATGGATTCTTTTAAATCCAACGGTGCGAGATCTTCTTCGATCATTTCGGAATTCGTATTTACCTGACTAAAAAAGATTTTCATGTAAAAATCCATCCTTTCTGCTAACAGTATAGGAAGCAGAAAGGGAAAATATACCTGCCTAACATAAAACTGGAAGACATTTTTGCGAAAAATGGGAATAGATTATAACAAACAGCGGAAAGATCGGGAGGACAACAATGGAGCATCCGGAGAATCTATTGTGGATTATTGGGGCAGCAGTCCTGCTCTTTGCCATAAGTTTTTTGGGAAAAAAGGCGGAGTGGTTTTTAAACCTTGTATTGCGGAGTGCTTTTGGAGTGATCTTTATGTATTTCATAAATTGGGGGATAGAGACTCTGGGATTTACGGTAGCAGTGGGAATCAATGCAGCTACGGCTCTGACAGTGGGTATTTTGGGCTTTCCGGGAATCCTGGTATTATACGGCCTGGCGGTTTATCATATGCTTTGACAGATGGAAATGTCGTAAAATCAAGCAGTTGCGGGATTTTAGAAGGTTGTATGAGAAAGGTAATTGTTAAAATGTACCAAAGATTATTTTTTTACGGAAAAACACTTGTCAGACGAAAAAACAACGTCTATAATCCATCTTACAACCAATCGCGATGGTTGTATCAAATATCTTATAAGATCTGAA
>OGMG01000631.1_pt1 | contig 13479 bp, 7 predicted proteins | sample 1573031 | NCBI WGS metagenome assembly OGMG01 (sample SAMEA2582002, study PRJEB24529) | metagenome | biome: Human gut stool | place: China | collected 2011
TTGAAGATATTGAATCTTTTTCTGTATTGAAGGATGCTTCTGCAACAGCTATTTATGGTTCACGAGGTGCAAATGGTGTTGTATTGATTACGACTAAACATGGTGGTGCTGGTAAAATCAATATTGATGCGAAGGTGGAAACTTCTTATAATACCCGTACTATTACACCTGAATTTGCAGATGGTATTACCTATGCAAATATGATGAATGAAGCACGTATTACTCGTAACCAGGAACCTATTTACTCTCCTGGAGAATTGGAAATTTTACGCAGAGGACTAGACCCGGATCTTTATCCGAATGTTGACTGGATGGGTATGCTGCTGCGTGACGGAGCTATGCAATATCGTGCGAACTTGAATCTGAACGGTGGTGGATCTACTGCTAGATATTTCGTGTCTGTCAGCTATTTGCAGGAAAATGGTATGTATAATACGGATGAAGCTCTCCGGAAGGACTATAACACTAATACAAATGCAGGAACATGGAATTATCGATTGAACACTGATATTGATATTACTAAGACAACATTGTTGAAAGTTGGTGTATCTGGATCATTAAGAAAATGGAATGAGCCGGGACTGTCAAATGATATCTGGAAATCTTTGATGTATCAGAATCCTATCAGTATTCCTGTTATGTATTCAAACGGTTATGTACCGGCTTATGGAACGGGAGAACAGACTAACCCATGGGTGCTGGCTACTCAGACTGGTTATAAAGAACATTGGGAAAATACAGTTCAAACTAATATCACGCTGGAGCAGAAGTTGGATTTTATCACTAAAGGATTGAGATTCGTTGGACGTTTTGGTTTTGATACATGGAATAAAACGAATATTGACCGTATTAAATGGCCTAAACAGTGGAAGGCACAGCGTCAGCGTGATGAGTATGGAAATTTAGTCTTTACTCAGGTTTCGGATGAACAGCTGATGACACAGAGCAGTTCTTCTGAGGGTAATCGTAAAGAAGTATTCGAAGCTGAGTTACATTACGATCGTGCCTTTAATGAGCATCACATTGGTGGATTGGTTAAGTTTAATTATGATACTCAGGTAGCTACAGTAAATATTGGTGATGATATTAAGAATGGTATAGCCAGACGTCATATGGGATTGGCTGGACGTTTCAGTTATAATTGGAAGTTCCGTTATTTTGCTGATTTCAATTTTGGATACAATGGATCTGAAAACTTTGCCGATGGTCATAGATTCGGTTTCTTCCCAGCTTTTTCTGTAGCTTGGAATGTGGCAGAAGAACCATGGATTAAAAAAATAGCTCCTTGGTGTAATATGTTTAAGTTACGTTACTCTTGGGGTAAAGTAGGTAATGATAATTTAAATATTGGAGGTATTCAATATCGCTTCCCGTATCTTTACACAATTGGTGATGGAGGAAGTTATCAATGGGGAGATTACTCCTACGATCGTAATTATGTCGGATTGAAATATACAGATGTAGCTTCTGTAGGAGCTACTTGGGAAGTTGCTACCAAACATGATGTGGGTGTAGACCTTTCACTCTTCAATGATAAGTTTACTGCAACAGTCGATTATTTCCATGAACAGCGAGATGGAATCTGGATGGAACGTAAATATCTGCCTGCTATTATTGGTCTTTCGGGTATCACTCCAAGAGCAAATGTTGGTAGCGTATTGTCTGAAGGTTTTGATGGTAATTTTGCATATCGCCAGAAAATAGGAAAAGTTGATATAACTGTACGAGGTAATATCACATATAGCAAGAATACCGTTCTGGAAAAAGATGAAGAAAACAATGTATATCCATACCAGATGGAAGAAGGTTATCGAGTAGATCAGGCTAAAGGATTGATTGCTTTGGGACTTTTCAAGGATTATGATGATATTCGTAATAGCCCGAAACAGGAATTTGGAACCGTACAGCCGGGAGATATTAAATATAAGGATGTAAATGGTGATGGTGTAGTAAATGATGGCGACCGTGTAGCTATTGGAGCTACTACCAGACCGAATATGATTTATGGTTTTGGTATTTCTGGTACATGGAAAGGATTTGACTTGAACGTTCACTTCCAGGGTGCAGGAAAGAGTTCATTCTTTATTGATGGTCCTACTGTCTATGCATTCAGTTCAGGTGAATGGGGTAATGTGCTGAAGGATGTGGCCGAATCTGACCGCTGGATTTCTGCTGACATATCAGGTAATCCTGCAACAGAAAACCCGAATGCAGAATATCCGCGTTTGTCATTTGGAGGAAACAGTAATAACTACCGTGCTTCTACATTCTGGTTGCGTGACGGTTCATATTTGCGTTTGAAGACATTGGAGTTTGGTTATACACTTCCCAAGCAGATTGTAAATAAAATCATGTTCAATAATATACGTGTATTCTTCCGTGGAAGCAATATTCTGACATTCTCTAAGTTTAAACTTTGGGATCCGGAATTGCATAGCTCAACAGGTACAGAATATCCATTGTCTAGAAGCTTAACATTTGGTTTAACTGTTAATATTTAATCTTGTCTTATGAAAAATAAATATCTATTATATTCTGCACTTTTTTTGCTCTCAATGTCTTCTTGCGAAGATAAACTGGATGCAGACCGGTACTTTGGAGATCGTATGACTATTGAAAAAGTGTTTGCCGACCGTGATTATTCGGAAAGATGGTTATCTGATGCTTACTCACATCTTGTAGGTGTCAATGCAGATGTATCAAGTAAGGGTTTTACGATGTATTGCTTTGCAGATGATATGTATTTTGGTGACCGTGATGATAAATATAAAAAATGGAAGAATGGTGAGTATGATGAAGGATGGGAACAAGGTCCATGGGGAGAATGCTATACCGGTATCTACCAAGCTTCAGTTTTTATACATAATATAGATCGTAATACAAAATTTACAGAAGAAGAACGTGCTGACTATAAGGCACAGGCTCGTTTTGTACGTGCCTATTATTATTGGCTGTTGTTGCGTAAATATGGACCTATACCTATTATGCCTGATGAGGGTATGGATTTTACACAAGAGTATGAAGATTTGGCTGTAGCACGCTCCAGCTATGATGAAGTGGCTAATTTTATTGCATCAGAAATGCAAATTGCAGCAAAAGATTTACCATTGGAGAGAGGTCCTTTAGCAATCGCTCGTCCTACTCGAGGAGCAGCTCTGGCTGCACGTGCTAAAGTATTGCTGTATGCTGCGAGCCCTATCAATAATCCTCATCCGAGTGATACTGAAAAATTCAGTGATATGGTAAATTTCGATGGAAAACATCTGATTGCACAGGAATATGATGAAACTAAATGGGCAAGAGCTGCAGCTGCTGCTCTTGATGTGATGGAATTGCCTGGAAATCAGGCTAACGGGAAAAGATATGACCTTTATCACTTGGGAAGACGTACTTCTGGTTCTGTTGGATATCCTGTGACGATTGAACCGTATAAGGACGGAGATTTTTCTGAGCATACTTGGCCTGATGGATGGCAGGATATTGATCCGTTTGAATCTTATCGCTCATTGTTTGACGGAGAAGTAAGTGCTTCTGATAATTATGAGTTGATTTTTACACGTGGTCAGAACCAGTCTTCAGAAGGAGTTGATATAATGGTAGTACACCAATTGCCAACTAGTGCGACTGGTTGGAATACGCATGGTTTGACTCAAAAAATGTGTGATGCCTATTACATGAATGACGGCTCGGATTGTCCTGGAAAAGACCTTGAAATAGGAGGTGCTAATGGTACTGTACGTGAAACAGGATTTGTTGATGAAACAAATCAGGAAAACTATCCGGAATTGGGTGAACATCGTATTGGCGTTTCTTTACAGTATGTGCAGCGTGAACCACGATTCTATGCTTCAGTCGCTTATAATGGATCAACCTGGTTCTTGCTGAATGAATCGAATGATGCAAACAGAAATCAGCAGGTATTTTATTATCGTGGTATGGGTAATGGATATAACAATAATAATGCTTTCTGGTTGCGTACCGGTATTGGCGTTAAAAAGTTTGTACACCCTTATGACACTCATGAAAATAGAGATATGGGTAGAATACGTCGAAAAGCAGAACCGGCTATTCGCTATGCTGAAATATTATTGATTTATGCTGAGGCTTTAAATGAGCTTGATGGATCACATAATATAGAGTCATGGGATGGAAGCAAGACTTATACCATAAAGCGTGATATAAATGAAATGAAAAAAGGTATTCGTCCTATCCGTTGCCGTGCTGGCATTCCGGACTATACAGCTGCCGAATATGCAAGTAAAGATTTGTTCCGGGAAAAAATTAAACGGGAACGTATGATTGAGTTGATGGGAGAAGGACATAGATATTATGATTTGCGCCGATGGAAAGATGCAGAAAAAGAAGAATCTCAACCTATTTATGGCTGCAATACGTTGATGACAGAGCAGTATAAAGATTTGTTCCATATTCCGGTAGTGGTACCTTCGTTGCCTACTAACTTTTCACGGAAAATGTATTTCTGGCCTATTAGTCATAGTGAATTAAAACGTAACCGTTTATTGACTCAGAATCCAGGATGGACATATAATGATTAATTAACTATAAACAGAAAAATAATGAAAAAGATATATTCTTATATTATTCTATTGCTTGTTTCATTTTGTTGGGTTTCCTGCAATAATGAATGGGAAGATGAACAGTACGAGCAGTATGTATCGTTTAAGGCCCCCATTGGTTCTAATGGCGTAACTGATATTTATATTCGCTATAAGAAAGATGGAAAGGTTACCTATCAGCTTCCGGTTATCATAAGTGGTTCAACCTTTAATGAGAAAGATTTGAATGTGAAGGTAGAAGTAGATAATGATACGTTGGGAATCTTGAATAATGAACGTTTTGGCCGTGAAGATTTATATTTCTTACAGCTTACACCTGAGCATTATAATTTTCCTGGTACAGTAAATGTACCGCAGGGAGTTTCTGTTACTACATTGCCTATTGATTTTGACCTTACGGGAATTAATATGGTTAGAAGCTGGGTTCTTCCTCTGACCGTTGTAGATGAGCCGGGAACATATCTTGGTCATCCTCGTAAGAATTATGCCAAGGCTTTGTTGAATATTAAGCCGTTTAACGATTATTCTGGTACATATAGTACAACTACTTTGCAAACATTTATTTCGAATGAAGATGGTAGTTACGATCAAGCCAATCCGATTGTGAGAAATACCCGAACAGGACAGGTGGTAGATGAAAATACTATTTTCTTTTATGCCGGTGCCATGGAAGAGGACTTGATAAATCGTGAAGATTATAAGGTAAATTTTTACTTTAATCCTGAAACAAAAATGGTTGAACTGTCTACTAAAAATGAAAACCTGAAATTAGAGCAGTTAAAGAAAGACCAGGCAGCATATACCATTGCAGAGATTATGGATGAAGAACTTCCTTATTTGAAACACAGATATGTAATATTTAATATTGAATATACATTTGTCGATTATACATCTGTTGAGGGTAGAGAAATCCCATATCATGTAAAAGGAACAATGACTCTTGAACGTAAGATTAATACTCAGATTCCTGATGAGGATCAAGCTATTGAATGGTAAAGTTTTCATTATCATCATATAAATAATTTTTTTAATAGCGGATTTAATTGTTTTGAACTGTAAATTCTATTTTTTGAACAATTATTTCCGCTATTTTTTATCATTACGGCATACTTTTGCATCATAGGATTGAAAGATTTACAAAATGACTTTGAATCGGTTGTGGATTCAATCGGTTGTTTTTTTAGAAACAAGAACATTAATTAATTTAATACCAAAATAAGTAAAAACAATGAAGAAACTTACAGCTACAACCTTGTTTGCTATGGGGCTGTTTGCCCAGCTTCAGGCAACAGATTTATTTACTCCTGTACAAAAAACAGATTTAAGACTTCCTTCTGTGCCTTTAATAACTTCTGATCCTTATCTTTCTATTTGGTCGCCTTATGATAAGTTAAATGAAGGTACAACCAGACATTGGACTAATGATGAAAAATCACTTATTGGTGCTGTGCGTGTAGATGGAAAAGTGTATCGTTTCATGGGAAAACAGGCACTTGAATCTTTATTGCCTATGGCCGGAAGTGAAGAATGGGAAGGTAATTATACTTTTGATGCACCTCAAGGTGAATGGACAGCTGTGAATTATAATGCCGAAGGCTGGAAAAAAGGAAAGGGAGCTTTCGGTACAAATGACATGCCTGTTGTACGAACAAGCTGGAATACGAAAGATATTTGGGTACGTCGTGAGTTTAATTTGAATGATGTTCCGGCAGATACTCCTATTTATCTTAAATACTCACACGATGATGTCTTTGAATTGTATCTCAATGGAGAAAAACTGGTTGCTACCGATTATTCATGGAAGAATAATGTTGTTTTGGAATTATCAGACAAGGTACGTGCTAAAATGCGCGAAGGAAAGAATGTCATCGCTGCACATTGCCATAATACAACCGGAGGAGCGTATGTCGATTTTGGATTATATACAACTAATAAAGAAACAGCCGGATTTGAAAATATCGCTATACAAAAGTCGGTAGACGTATTGCCAACTCAGACTTATTATACTTTTACATGTGGACCGGTAGAGCTGGATGTTGTATTTACTGCTCCTATGTTGATTGATGATCTTGATTTGATTTCTACTCCTATCAACTATATCTCTTATCAAGCTACATCTACTGATAAGAAAAATCATGATGTTCAAGTTTATATTGAGACAACTCCACAGCTTACTATTAATGAGATGACTCAGCCAACCAGAGCACAAGTTATTAAGAAAAACGGAATCAGTTATGTGCAGGCTGGTAGCATCGATCAGCCTATTACAGGTCGTAAAGGCGATTTGATTTGCATAGACTGGGGATATGCTTATTTGGCAGGTAATAATGGTGCCAATACTTCTGTGAGTTTGGGCGACTATGTCGACATGAAGGCTGTTTTTGCAAGCAAGGGTGAATTGATGCCTGGACAAAATGAGGTAGTTACGCGTAATGCCGATGAAATGCCGGCTATGGCTTATTCTGAAGATCTGGGAAATGTTTCATCTACAGGAAAGAGTGGCTTCATGATGATCGGATACGATGACGTATATTCAATCGAATACATGTATGAACGTCGTATGGCATATTGGAAACATGATGGCAAGGTTTCTATTTTTGATGCGTTTGAACGTGCAAAACAAAATTATCAGAATGTAATGGAACGTTGCCGTGATTTTGATGCTATGATCATGAAAGATGCAGAGAAAGCTGGAGGTAAAAAATATGCTGAAATTTGTGCTGCTTCATATCGTCAGGTAATGGCTGCTCATAAATTGTTTACAGACAAAGAAGGTAATTTAATGTTCTTCTCTAAAGAAAACAACAGTAATGGATGTATTAATACTGTAGATTTAACATATCCTTCTGCTCCTTTGTTCCTTGCTTATAATCCTGATTTGCAAAAAGCAATGATGACAAGTATTTTCGAATATAGTGCAACTGGCAGATGGAATAAACCTTTCCCTGCTCATGATTTAGGAACTTATCCTATTGCTAATGGTCAGGTTTACGGAGGTGATATGCCGATAGAAGAAGGTGGTAATATGGTTATTCTGGCTGCTGCTATAGCTAAAGCTGAAGGTAACGCAAATTATGCTAAAAAGTACTGGGATTTACTTACTATCTGGACTGATTATTTGGTTGAATATGGTCAGGATCCGGAAAACCAGCTTTGTACAGATGACTTTGCAGGACATTGGGCACATAATGCCAATCTTTCTGTAAAAGCTATTATGGGAGTTGCTGGATATAGTGAAATGGCTAAGATGCTGGGCCTGAATAATGTGGCAGACGAGTATGCAGAAAAAGCAAAGAAGATGGCTCAGAAATGGATGGAAATGGCAGGAGAAAACGATCATTACCGTTTAGCTTTCGACCGTGCTAATACTTGGAGTCAGAAATATAATATGGTTTGGGATAAAATGTGGGGATTGAATATTTTCCGAGGTGTTATCGATAAGGAAATCAACTATTATCTGACAAAACAAAATGCTTTTGGTCTGCCTTTGGATAGCCGTAAGGAATATACTAAGTCCGACTGGATTATGTGGACTGCTGCAATGGCTTCTGATATGGAAACTTTCCAGAAGTTTGTAGATCCTTTGTATAAATATATCAATGAAACTCCTTCTCGTGTTCCTATCAGTGACTGGCATCATACAGATAGCGGAGAATGGGTAGGATTCCGTGCTCGTTCTGTAATAGGTGGATACTGGATGAAAGTCCTGATGGATAAAATGTTGGTAAAATAATCTCATCTGTTATTCTTAAAAAAGTCTGTATAAATTCTGTTTTGATAATTTATCATGGAGTTTATACAGACTTTATTGTTTGAAAAATACTTTTTTCATTATTATGTATTGTTAATCTTGATATTCGATAATATTTATGAAGAAGAAATTTCAAATACTGTTTTTATTCTTGTTTATGGGCCTTTCTTTATGTATGGCCAAAAAGGTATCGGTGGTATACCCTCGAGTTGAAATGCAGGAGAATCCTTTAGGAATAGATCTTAAAAATCCTCATTTTTCATGGCAGCTGGTATCTGATGTAAAAGGTGTAAAACAAATGGGGTACGAAATTCAGTTAGCTGCTGATTTGCGTGACCTTAAACGTGGTGATAATCTTATTTGGAAATCAGGTTTGGTTCAATCGGATAAAATGCAGATTGAGTATGAAGGATTGCCAATGCAGTCATGCGAAGAATATTATTGGAGAGTTCGTGTGCAGACAAATCATGGAATGAGTAGTTGGAGTGCGATTCAACGATTTTCTACTGGAATGTTGCATGCCGAAGACTGGCATGCTAAATGGATTGGTGAAAATGCAATGTCAAATTCCGGAGAGTCACAGACGGAACTTCATACACGGCTGGCTGCCAGATATTTGCGAAAAGACTTTCAGGCTTCGTCTCATATCGATCGTGCAACGCTTTATATTAGTGGATTAGGATATTATCAGGCTTTTCTGAATGGGAAAAGTGTGAGTGAAGATTTACTTACTCCTTCCATTACATTTTATTCTGAAACAGTATATTATAATACGTATGATGTTACTGATTTATTGCAGGAAGGGGATAATGCCTTAGGAGTTATCCTCGGTAATGGACGATATTTTTGGGTGAGAGGAAGTGGAATGGAAGGATTTGGTCTGCCTCGTTTATTGGCGCAACTAGAAATAGAATACACTGATGATAGCAAGAAAATCATAGCTTCGGATGAAACCTGGAAAGTTACATCGAAAGGACCTATTGTCGCAAATAATGAGTTCGATGGAGAAGAGTATGATATGAAGAAAGAATTGCCCGGATGGAACTTGAGCGGATATGATGATTCTACATGGAAGAACGTGGATATAATGTCCGTTCCATGCAAACGATTGTTAGCCCAGCCATCTCCGTCAGTTGCCATTATGGAACGCATTCATCCGTCATCGGTTACCCGACTGGCATCAGGAAAAGTCTTGATAGATATGGGACAGAATATGGTAGGCAGACTGAAAGCATCTTTTAAAGGAAAAGCAGGGCAAAAAGTTGTTATGCGTTTTGCTGAAATCATTAATCCTGATAGTACATTGTATGTAGCTAATTTACGTTCGGCGAAAGCTACCGATATTTTTACTCCTTCTGTTGATGGCTATTTTTCTTGGGCACCAGTTTTTGTTTATCATGGTTTCCGCTATGTTGAAATCGATGGTGTGGAAGGAGATCCTGATATCAAAGATTTTGTTGGTGAGGTTATGTATGACAGAATGCAGCAGACAGGACATTTCGAAACTTCAGATTTTATTATCAATCAGATTTTCAAAAATGCTTATTGGGGCATTAGAGGAAACTATCATAATATGCCGACAGACTGTCCTCAACGGGATGAACGCCATGGATGGCTTGGTGATCGTGCAACCGGCTGCTGGGGGGAAAGTTTTGTATTTGATAATGCGTTGTTATACCGCAAATGGTTGCAGGATATAGAAGAATCCCAACGTGAGGATGGTGTAATTTCAGCCGTATCTCCTCGTTTTTGGACTATTTATGCAGGAGATGTGACATGGCCGTCTGTTTATATCTTAGCAGCCGAAATGCTGTATCGTCATTATGGAGATGCTACTGCTATCGTAAAACATTATGATTCGATGAAGCGCTGGGTAGAGTATATTTACAAGAACTCAATGAAAGACGGACTTGTGGTTCGTGATGAGTGGGGCGACTGGTGTATGCCTCCAGAAGCTCCGGAATTGATTCACTCTCAAGATCCGATGAGAAAAACTGATGGGGCGATTTTAGGTAGTACTACATTTTATGGATTGTTGTATAAAATGATTGATTTTGCTCGGATATCAGGTCATTCGGAAGATATTGACAATTATAAGACACATGCTGAGGCCTTGAAGAAAGCATATAATAAACGCTTTTTCAATTATGAAACTGCCCAGTATGGAAATAATTCAGTTACGGGAAATTTGTTGTCTCTTCGTTATGGGTTAGTACCGGATGGTTACGAAAAACGTGTTTTTAGTAATGTCGTCGAAAAGACTGAAAAAGATTGTAAAGGGCATGTCAGCACAGGAGTTGTAGGAATACAGCATTTAATGAGGGGACTGACAGAACATGGTCGAGAAGATCTTGCTTATAAAATTGTGACTAATACAGACTATCCTAGCTGGGGATATATGATTGAAAAAGGAGCCACTACAATTTGGGAATTATGGAATGGAGACACAGCAGCACCTGATATGAACTCGGCCAATCATGTTATGCTTCTAGGTGACTTGCTGATATGGTATTATGAAAACCTTGCAGGCATAAAAAATTCAAAAGAATCTGTTGGATTCCGTCATATTGAAATGAAGCCATGTTTCCCGGACGGACTGGACTATGTCAATGCTTCTTATCAGTCTGTATCTGGTAAAATTGTTAGTAACTGGACTCGAACTGAAGGACGTTTTTCGTGGAATGTTACTATTCCTGCTAACTGTTCTGCAACGTTGTATATTCCTTTATCTCTACATCCCGAAAAACCAGAAATGGCAAAAGCTCATAGTATACAGTGTGAAGAGGATAATTGGATAATTGAATTAGGCTCTGGAAACTATTGCTTTAAAAGTGACATGTAATAAAATTTTCAATGAAAGGTTAGATTTTTTTCTTTTCTGAATAATTTTTGCGTGTCAGGCTCGTTTCTTTTCCTCATCTTTGTAAAAGAGTTGTTAATATAACAGCATAAAAGGAGTGTAAATATCTCTTTTTATGCTGTTGATCCTTAATTTTATAATTTTATTATTATGAAAACAAAAATATGGGCATCTATTGTTTTGTCTTTTGTGGCATATGGGGGAGTGGCACAAAATAGATATCACAATCCGATAATAGATGAAAGTTTGCCTGATCCTACCGTAATTCGTGCCTCTGATGGAACTTTCTGGCTTTATGCTACGGAGAATATCCGTAATCTGCCGATTTATCGTTCTACAAACTTAGTCGACTGGAGTTTTCAGGGAACTGCCTTCACTGATAATACACGTCCGCATTTTGTACCTAATGGAAGCCTTTGGGCACCCGATATCAATCTGATTGATGGAAAATATGTCTTGTATTACTCAATGTCTACATGGGGTGGCGAGTGGACTTGTGGAATTGGAGTTGCTACTTCTGATTCTCCTCAAGGACCGTTCGAAGATCATGGGATGCTTTTTCGAAGTAATGAAATAGGAGTCAGAAATAGTATCGATCCTTTTTACATAGAAGATGGAGGCAAAAAATACTTGTTTTTTGGAAGTTTTCATGGAATTTATGCTGTAGAGTTATCGGATGATGGGTTGTCTTTGAAAGAAAATACCCGCCCGTTACGAGTTGCAGGTGATGCGTACGAAGGTACTTATATCCATAAAAGGGGAAAATATTATTATTTGTTTGCTTCAATCGGTCGTTGTTGCGAGGGGTTGAAAAGTACTTATACGACGGTAGTTGGAAGGTCTGAGTCTTTGATGGGACCCTATTGGAATAAAGAAGGCCGGTCAATGCTTGACAATCAGCACGAAATATTAATCAAGGGTAGTACTAATTTTGTTGGAACGGGGCACAATTCAGAGGTTATAACTGATAAAAAAGGACAGGACTGGCTGTTTTATCATGCTGTAAAAGTTGCCGATCCTGAAGGTCGGGTATTGATGCTCGATCCGTTACAATGGAAAGATGGTTGGCCTGAGGTAGAAAATAGTATTCCTTCAGATAGTCATGATAGTCCTGTTTTTTAATCAGGCATGTATAATTTATAAAGTATGATTGGATAATCTATGATTTTAAAACGATTTTTTTACGCTGCTGTACTGTTTTTATGTTTGCCAGGTATAGTATCATCACAAAATAAGGGAGATAAGAAAAACGGAAATCCGATATTTGCTGGCTGGTATGCCGATCCGGAAGGTATTATATATGGAGATACATTCTGGGTATATCCTACTCTTTCTTTACTATATGGTGAAGATGTTGAAAAATACGGTCAGGATTTAAAACGAGAGACAGATGCAATCAATCAGGAGTATAATCTTCAGACGCATTTTGATGCTTTTTCTTCCAAGGATCTGGTTCATTGGGTTAAGCATCCGGAGGTCTTGTCGATAACAAATGTAAAATGGGCAAAATATGCTCTCTGGGCTCCATCGGTAATTCAGGCTAACGGGAAATATTATTTGTTTTTTGGTGCAAATGATATACAGAACGAGAAGCAAAAAGGAGGTATAGGTGTAGCTGTTTCGGATTCTCCGGCCGGACCGTATAAAGATGCTTTAGGAAAGCCACTGATTGATAAAATCATAAATGGTGCTCAGCCTATTGACCAGTTTGTTTTTCGTGATGATGATGGTAGTTATTACATGTATTATGGTGGCTGGAAACATTGTAATGTCGTGAAGCTTCGCTCTGATTTATTAGGTCTGGAGCCTTTTGAGGATGGAACAATGTATCGTGAAGTTACGCCTGAACAATATGTGGAAGGACCGTTTATGTTGAAAAGAAATGGCAAATATTATTTTATGTGGTCAGAAGGAGGATGGGGAGGTCCTGATTACAGTGTTGCTTATGCTATTGCCGATTCTCCAATGGGACCATTTAAAAGAATTGGAAAAATCCTTCAGCAAGATCCACAAGTAGCTACCGGAGCCGGACACCATTCTGTCATACAAATCCCGAGTAAGGATGAATATTATATCGTATATCATCGTCGTCCTTTGGACTGTAACCGTATTAATGAACGTCAAGTTTGCATTGATAAGATGGAGTTCGATGAGAATGGTTACATTAAACCTGTGAAGATTACTTTTGAAGGAGTTGCTCCTGTTAAATTGACAAAGTAAATATTTTGATTATAAGATAAGCCATGAAAAAACTGTCATTACTTATTTTTCTGGCAGGCTTTTTGAGCTTT
>OGMG01000644.1_pt1 | contig 13332 bp, 10 predicted proteins | sample 1573031 | NCBI WGS metagenome assembly OGMG01 (sample SAMEA2582002, study PRJEB24529) | metagenome | biome: Human gut stool | place: China | collected 2011
TGGCGGATGCTGGCTAATATATCTTCTCTGCTGCTCATTTGGATTCCTCCTTTCCCTGTACTTTGTTTTTCTTCCACATTTCATTGAACGACTCGCTGGCAAATTCCGGCAGTTCACGCCCCTTTCCCCAATCGTCGAAATCGTTGTATTTCATGAAACGGGGCAGGCCATTTACCACCGGGGCTGCCCACAAGGCTGCGTTGAACAATGCCGGACGCTCCATCAGGAACTTCATACCGCCGGACATGATCTTCTTTCCAGTATTGGCTTTCCCCAGTCCGTCCAAATCCTGACGCCATTTGTAAATTTGTTCGGCCAAATCTACTTTCACCGGACAGACATCGGAACAGGACATACACAGAGAACAGGCTGAAAGATTATCATAATACTTCTCCGGAGCGTGAGCCATACCCAAGTTGATGCCAATAGGTCCGGGGATGAAGTACGTATAAGAGTAGCCTCCACTCCGGCGGTACACCGGACAGGTATTCCTGCACGCACCACAACGAATACAGTTCAATGTCTTGATATGGTCGGGCTTGGACAGTAAGGCACTCCGGCCGTTGTCTACGATGATAATATGATATTCACCGCCTTCGCGGGGACGGCGGTAATGAGAGGTATATGTTGTCACCGGTTGTCCGGTGGCCGAACGGGCGAGTAATCGGGTGAACACACCCAATGCGTCCAAATCCGGGACGATCTTTTCCATACCGAAAGCGGCAATGTTCAGTTTCGGGTAGGAAGTACCCATATCGGCATTTCCTTCATTGGTGCAGACCACAATGTCACCGGTTGAAGCGACGGCAAAGTTGGCGCCTGTCATGGCGGCTTCGGCATTGAGGAAGAGATGACGCAGGTTCTTACGTGCGGCATGAGTCAGGTAGGTAGGATCAAAGTTTCCCTTTTCCGTGCCCATCTCCTTTTCGAAAAGTTCGCCTACCTGTTCCCGTTTGATGTGGATGGCGGGCAGTACGATGTGGCTCGGTTCGAGATGCATCAGTTGCAGGATGCGTTCGCCCAAATCGGACTCTACAACATCGATGCCCCGCTCCATCAGGAAAGGATTCAATCCACACTCTTCGGCGAGCATGGATTTGCTTTTGATGAAATGGTGGACGTTATGCTCATTCAGTATCTCGTAGACGATGGCGCAGTATTCATCGGCATCTTTTGCCCAATGCACGATGGCGCCGTTGGCGGTAGCATTCTTCTCAAACTCCAGCAGAAGTTCTTCGAGGTGACTGTTGGAATATAGTTTCAACTCGCAAGCCTTGTTGCGCAACTCTTCCCATTCGGGAACTTCCTTGCTCATCTTATCCCTTTTGGCACGGACCATCCAAAGGGTTTCGTTATGCCATGCTGCCATCTTGCTGTCCTGCAAGAACTTTTCGGCAGCCTTTGAATGTTTTGTACTCATGATTGCGACGCTAAGATTTCTACTATATGGATAATTCTAATCGGCAGATGTTCCCGTTCGATGACGCCTTGCATGTGCATCAGGCAGGAACTGTCCGCTCCGACAATATACTCGGCTCCGGTAGCCATGTGGTCTTTTACCTTATCACGCCCCATGCAGACGGAGACTGCCTGCTCTTCCACCGCAAACATTCCGCCAAAGCCGCAACACTCGTCAATATGGCTGGGCTCGAATACTTCGATGCCTTCTACCAGATCGAGCAAGTCACGCAATTTATTGTAATAAGGGATGTTCAGTTCGGTGGGAGCGGAAATCAACAGTTCGCGCACCCCATGACAGCTATTGTGAATACTGACTTTATGAGGAAAGCGTGCAGGAATTTTGGAAGGTTTCAAGACATCGTGAATGAACTCACAAATATCATAAATCTTTCCCGCACTCTGACAAACATGTCCTTCTTTCTCTAAGATACCGGGATGATTCTCTTTCACAAATGCCACACAACTGGCGGAAGGGCCGACGATGTAATCGTATTCCCGAAACAGATCGTCAAAACGGAGTGCCAATTTCATCGATTCATCTTCAAAACCGGCATTTGCCATCGGTTGTCCGCAACAAGTCTGATCCAACGGATAATCGACGTCTACTCCCAAACTTTTCAATAGTCTATACGATGCCACCCCTACATTGGGATAAATAGCATTGATATAACAAGGAATAAACAAACCTACTTTCATACTATATTTTGTAATAATTTAAGCTTCTTCCGCATCACCCGTCTATTTCGTTCAACGGATGTCGATTAATTTGTGTGTTTGCAGGCTGAGTCTCCATTTGGGATGTCGCATTACACAGTCCACTGTTGAAGCAGTGTTACTACAAGAACAAGGCTGGAGGAAAAAATGTTCGGCCGGAAGTAGTTCAAAAATACTTATATCTTGTCCTTCATAGACCACTTTCACTTCATCCATCCGGTCGATGGCAAGTTTCGCTCCTTGTTTTGGGGAGCAGGTCACCCAGTCGATAGCTGCCGGCAGGGGGCGTGTACCGTTGGTTTCGATGGTCACATATTTGCCTGCTTGGTGCAAACGGTCGATCAATTCATCGTCTATCCATAAGGAAGGTTCGCCGCCCGTAAGGACAACGGTGACGGCAGGATATTTTTTCACTTCGGCGATTATTTCATCGTCGGTCATCATTTTTCCTTCTTCGTGTTGTGTGTCGCAAAAGTCACATTTCAGGTTGCAGCCGGAAAAACGGACGAAGATGGCCGGAGTTCCGGTATGGTAGCCTTCGCCCTGCAAGCTGTAAAAGATTTCATTAATCTTTCTCATCATCAAAATTTGTTTGGTTTGCTATTCTTGTCCTTCTGCGCCGACGGGATCTTTCTCGTAGATGACAATGTTTCCTTCCGATTCCTGCACTTCTACTTTATAGCATTGAGGAATCTGTTTGCATACCCACCGGGCGATATTCTCCGCTGTGGGATTAAATGGAAGTACTTCATTCAGATTTTGATGGTCGAGTTTCTCCGTGACCACTTCTTTGATGCGGGTGAAATCTACCACCATTCCTTCGGAGTTGAGCCGTGCGGAACGGCAATAGACGGTGATAATCCAGTTGTGACCGTGTAAACTGGCGCATTTACTGCGATACGGGAGTACCAGCTTATGAGAAGCCGAGATCTCCATGCGTTTGATTACTGTAAACATGAGTGTATGTATTTTAATAGTTACACGCATCTAATGTCACCTCGATGCAACGGCAAAGGTAATATAAAATAGAGTTTTCATCCAGCAAAGAGTGTTATTTTTTCCCTTTTTTTGCACTATCTTTGCCGCATGAAAACTCTATATATTGTTTTAGGTAGTATTTCCCTTGCGCTCGGTATTCTCGGCATCTTTCTGCCGCTACTGCCCACTACCCCTTTTCTATTACTCACCGCCGCCCTTTATTTCAAAGGGTCACCCCGATTATATAACTGGCTGCTCAATCATCGGCACTTCGGTCCTTATATCCGCAATTTCCGCGAAAACAAGGCGATTCCTCTCCGTGCCAAAATAATTTCTCTCGTATTAATGTGGGGAACGATGCTTTATTGCATTTTCTTCCTGATTCCTTTTATATGGGTAAAGATTCTCCTGGGATTGATAGCCGCAGGAGTCACTTATCATATTCTTTCTTTCAAGACATTGAAATAGTGTGATAGTCCCTGCCGTGCATCGGCAAGTTTATCTTCCCAATGTTTCACGGAGTTCTGGCCAATAATGTCAGTCACGTACTTCACGGAAATAAACGGTATTTCTTTTGAACGGCAAACAAATGCCTGTGCGTATGCTTCCATATCTACAACATCTCCGCTAACGTGAGTCAACTCGGTGAGGAAGCCATCTCCTGTATTGCAGATTCCATGTTCCGTCCAATGCGTGCAATAACCTTTTTCTTCGAGCAAAGCTGATGAATCGATCTCACACTCCAATCCGAACTCTTTCATTTTCTGCATATCACGGTCTATGAACTTGCGACATACAAAAATATCTCCTACCTGATGATTGACTGTTCCAGCACTTCCGATATTGAGCACCAAGTCCGGTTGTACCTGACGGATTGCCTCTGCCAGATGAAAAGCTGATTTAACTTTACCAATGCCTGTACGAACGTAGTAAGGTTCTATATCCGGCCATTTAAGTTCTACAAATTCGCCTTGTACGGCGTAGGTTACTAATATTTTCAACATGGGTTCCTTTATTTCGTAAAAATTACTATTCAAATCCAATGGTACCCAACGGCTCCACGAGATAGACTATAGCCCTATTTATCCAGGCTATTTCACCTGACAAACTTTTGATGTTCCATCTGAATGAACTCCAATTTTCTATTTCATGGATAAACATACCATCAGTTATTTCTGCAAAAATAACTATTTAACTGGAGTTATCTATAAAATGCAGCCAAAAGAGGTATGCTAAGCCGCAAATTCTGCGGTTAACTAACGGAATTAAACTGCAATCAACAAGAACAAGGCATATCCACCACGCTTGGTTTGAAGAATCATTCAAACCAAGTACGAAACTTCCTTATGTGAAGTACCCAATATTACTTTTTACTATCCGGCAACGGATTAATAGCCCCCCTTTGTGTACAAGTATATGCCGATACATCTACCGCTTTGCGGTGTGATTCAGCGACCGACGCCCCTCTAAGTATGTTCACAACAAAAGTAGCAGTAAACGAGTCGCCTGCACCTACAGTATCGGCCACCTCGACTTTAGGTGTATCTATGGATGAAATTTCCCCACTGTCATCGTATATGCCACTACGTACTGCGCCCTGTGTGAATATAACATATTTGAGCGAAAAACGAGCAATGAGTTCTGCGATAGCTTCCACAAAATCAGTCGAAAGGGAAAGAAGAGAGATCAATAACGGCAATTCGTCTTCATTCAATTTGAGCACATTTGCCTTTTGCAAGGATTCCACAATCAAGTCTGTCGAATAAAAATGTTGCCTGATATTAATATCAAACACCTTCAAAGAGGTATCCGGCACAGCATCTATGAGCCTTAAGATTGCAGCACGTGACTTTTCGCTTCGCTGTGCCAAAGAGCCCCAACAAACAGCATCTGCATCGCCGACAAGTTTCATGGTCGCAGGACTACACTCGATAGCATCCCATGCAACATTCTCAACAATGTCATATTGCGGTACACCGGCTTCATTCAACGACACAAGCACTTTACCTGTCGGCAAAATATTACGGGAAATATATCCTAAATCAAGTCCGGTCTCTTTAAGCACCGCAAATGTTTCATCACCGAGTTCGTCATCACCTATTGCCGTAACGGGATATGATTCTGCTCCCAACTCCTTTGCAAAAAAACAGAAATTGATAGGCGCTCCGCCAAGTCTCTTACCTTCCGGGAAGCAATCCCAAACAACTTCTCCTATACCTATTATTTTCATGGTTTTATAGTTTAATAATTATTTTCATGGATGTTGCACTATGCTCGTCTATAAATTTATATGCCTCGTCATACTGCTCGAACGGGAAATGATTCGAAATAAGCGGTTCGAGACGGATAGCTCCCGAACTTACCTGATCGATAGCCGTAAGATAATCTTCATGGCGATACATCATCGTTCCGTTCACCTTCAGTTCGTGCTCTCCCAAATAGAACATATTAAGCGACGGATCCTTGCCAAATACCGCCACTACAACGATGGTACTCCCTTTTCCGATACACTCCATAAGCGAACGAATACTCGACTCAACTCCGGCAACCTCAAACGCAGCTTGAAAATCTTCATCCCCGAAAAGCCTCTTCGCTCCTTCTTTGAGCGGCGTCTTAGCTACATTGAGCGTATCTACTATACCACATTTACGAGCTATTTCAAGCCTGAAATCACTCACATCGGTAATAAGAACCCGTTTGGCTCCTCTTGCCTTAGCGAACTGCGCCACGAGGTTACCGATTGTTCCGGCACCCGATACAACCACATTCTTACCTTTCAAGTCCCCGCCACGCATGGTTGCATGCGCAGCTACTGCCACCGGTTCTATCATAGCCCCATAATCAAGTGACATACCTTCAGGCAACACCGCAACCCTGTCATCATCAACCACAAAAAAGTCTTGCGCAGCTCCATTTGCCTGAAAAGCCTGCACTCTTAGCTCTTCACAAATATTATACTCTCCCCGCTGACAAGGCTTGCACTTCCCACACGCAAGTTGCGGACGTGCGGTGACAACGTCACCCGCCTTGCAGATCGTAACCGCCATCCCCGTAGCGACTACCACTGCCGAATATTCATGCCCCTGAACTACCGGATAGAAAGTTGCCGGATGACATCCGTGATAAGAATGTATCTCACTTCCACAAATACCTATTCTCTTAATATTCAGAAGCACCTGATGTTCTTTCAGGTCCGACGCCTTAGGCGCCTCAACTTCACGAAATTCAATATGTTTTGGTTCTACTAATACCGCTTGTCTCATTTTATACCATATTTACTTAAAATTTCTATTACCGGAGTCTCTATTGACTTCGCCCAAAGTGCATATCCATAACTACTTGGATGAGTTCCGTCGACCGATGTTTCATGCGCATCGGAAGCATCAGGCGTAATCAGATAAACGTCTTTATATTTCGGGTTCGTGAGGATTTTCGCAAACAACTCCTCTACGGTTGCCGCCTTAGCCCGTTCTTTCGCATCAAGAACTGTATCGAATGAACGTCGTTCACGATAGATAGTACGCTGAAATATCAACGGAGTAGCCGGATGTGCCGCTATAAGCCGATCGATAAACGGCATCAGGCGCTCTTTTATCAGTTCTGCGTCAGGATTTGAAAAAGTATCGAATATAAAGGCATCAGCCTTGACTTCCGCAAGAACATCGAGCATGTAAGGCTGCATCAGGCAACGTCCGCTTGTTGCGAGCGACACGACTTGAAGACCTGTATTACGCATAAATTGCATGGGATAACTCGTACCGGATCGATCCGTGCTCACTCCCTGCGTAAACGAAGAGCCATATACCGCTATCCTGTGACGAAAATCGGACTTCAACGGTTCGATAACAGCATCGTCATCTATCCCTATCTTACAAGAAATGACCTCCGAATACATAGGCATATACATCATACATTCGTGCATCGTACCATCCATATTCTCAATGAGCGTGAATGTCTCGGTTTTCTCGCCCTTATACGCTTTCAATGAACCGCTTGCCGCATACTGCCATTGACCGTTTGCATTTTTGATATAAAGATCATATCCTTTATAAGAGATCGGCATGGTTGAATGGCTCGAATATACATATCCCCACCTTGTCGTAATCTGTATATTACGCGTGTTCGTTTTAAACAACACAGCCATACCGGCAGAACAACGGAGTTGTCGATTCTCCGTCCTGTTAAAACCTTTATAAACCAATGTATCGACTCTATGATACGGATTGGGAGTCGATTCAAACGGCTTACCTATCAGGTTAAGCGTTGACGCCTCCGTCTGTTTTTGTGCCGAAACCGACAATACGCACGAAAGCGACAGAACAACCGTTATGAAAAACTTCTTCATTGCCTTGTATTTTTTAGTTGTTTACTGTAATAAGACCTTCAACCCTTCTGCTACCTGCATAGCATAAAACTGCTCATACTTTTCCATAAACACAGGGTATTTGTCCAGTCCCAATGACACAAAAGGTGATATCTTCAAGAACTCGGCCGGCGATCCTCCCGAAATCAACTTCCTGTCCGCCGGGGTGATGTGAGGTTCGGAGATAGCTATATTTTCACCGGACTCGGTGCGCGCACCTATCAGGTATTTGCAATAAACAGCTATCAGGAAAGCCTCTATCGAAATATCCTTCCCATCCTGCAACATCTGTTTGAGTATGGGTACCACATAAACCGCAAACTTAGCAATGCCATCGCCGCAAAGCCGTGATACCTGATCGCTGATCGCCTTGTTTGAAAATCGTTCAATAAGCTGGTCTTTATACGCTTCAAGGTCAACGCCCTCGGGAACCGGAACATAAGGAGTAACATCCCTGTTCATAAACAGCTTTATCATTGCACGATACCTCTCGTCTGCCATTACAGCATCGACCTTCCTGAATCCTTCCATATAGGCAGGATAAGAAAGAAGAGTATGTGACGCATTGAGAAGACTTAATTTCATGATTTCATACGGGGTCACATCATGGGTGAATGTAACTCCCACCTTCTCCCATGCAGGACGGCCTGCAATGAAATTATCTTCAATCACCCATTGTATAAAGTCTTCACAACACACATCTGTAACCTTACCCGGTTTTGTTACGGGAGTGATTCTATCCACCATCGAATTCGGGAACGTCACTTTCTTTTTCGCCCACGCTGCCACCTCGGGATATTTCGCTTCGAAGTATGACATAAACGCACATCTGGCGGCATTGCCGTTCATCTGCATGTTGTCGCACGAAAGAATCGTAATCGGCAAATCTTTCTCCATCCGGCGTTTGAGTCCTTCGGCTACATACCAGAACACACTGCGCGATTGGTTAAAATCGACCTTATATCCCCCTTCGGTAATGGTGAGAGAGATGATTTTTATCTCCTCCGATGCAAGTTTAGCGATGATAGGCTCACTATCTATTTCCCCCCATGCCAGTTCTACAAGCGAACCAATCAGCATACTATCCTGTTCGCCGGAAGGGCTGCATGTCGTCAACTGATATATGCCGTCGTCTTTCTTGAGGGCGTTGAACAAGACCCCGTCCGTAGGCATAATCATGGCTCCGAATACCCCCCAGCATCTTTGTGACGGATCTTCAAGTAATAGATTTGTGTAAGCTTCGAGATGTGCACGATGGAAGTTTCCAACGCCGAAATGTACTATTCCGGCCTTTATTTCAGCACGATTATAATTAAAAGTCTTCATACGATAATTTCAATGTTTCGGCAAGTGATTTTTCCACCTTGTCGCAATGTTCTATATAGAATTTATAAACCTCATTCCATTTGTAATAAGATGCTTCAACCGCTTCCAACGGCAACCGGAGGTCTTTTTCATTCAGCATAAACTTAACTAAAACGTCCGGATTGCCTTCTGATTGGTAAAAGATCATCTGAAGGTTCGCCCCCATCGGAATATCCCAGTACTTCCAACTCTGCAACGCTTCTTTGGAATTACTAGCCTCCCGCGCCCACGTCCCGGCTTGCAGATTAGTCAAGATGGCCATCAGAACGCCATCGTGGCCGAAGTTGAGATTGATGCCATGACGCTTACGAACCAGATCTTCGGCAGATTCGTCTAACAAATGGCGTAACGTGCGGGATGCAAGTCCCCAACTACGCCCGTGAGATACCGGTTCAGGACCTTTCTGCGCAAAATACTTATAGTTCTCGATTTCCGCCCAAGCCAATATTTCCTCTTCTGTAAAAATATCCCATATAGGCACTTGGCGGTCGAGGCATTGCATCAGTGATGCCATTAACCAGAAACGATGGATCAGGTCGTACTTGTCATACTCACTTTCTACTTGTGTAACATCTATAAACAGCCTTGTAAAAAAAGCATCCACATCCAACTTTTCATCTATATATGAACGATATTTTTTATACCAACTGTTTTCTTTACCGAGTATATACTTATCAAGCGGACTCCTGTCGGGACATACGTTACCGTATGGATTCAGTGTGGTAAGGAACGAACGGGAGTTGTCTATCTCCGCCCACTCAAGCCCGGGGCGTAGCGACAAAATACCCGAATTTACAGATTGCATGGTGGCCGCCACCCGAAGCACATTCGTTGCGTTAGTCTTCAAATAGGGATGGCCTTCAAATACTTCCGGATAATTTTGTACCATCCTCCGGCCTATCTCCCTTGTCTGACGATAACCGATTTGTGTCAGATCGCCTTCTTTGTAAAACACATTTTTCTTGAACGGTTCAAGACGTTCATACAGGGCTTTCCCAAAATCGGTAAGGTTGTTTGTGGCATGAGCTTTCTCCAATACGCCGTATATGGCAGGATAAGTCACCTCATCGTCTATCTGACGCGCTCCGTGACGGAAATAGCCGTTTATATAGAAAGGCGTATATCCTTTGGGCGCCGGCGTAACCGGATGTGAAAGATCGGTCACATAATACACGCCGCCCGCACGTTCCGGATCCCTGCGTATCTCGTCGAGAGGATTTTCGGTCACCGGCTTTTCTTTCGGAAGAGAGAGTTTGAATATGCAAGGAAGATCAGACGTCTTTTTCGCATTCGTATTGGTATTGACATACATAACCCCGTCTTTGACCACAATATCTTCCGGTTCGTAAATAACCTGTTCCTGCACATTGTACCGGGCAGTAATTGTCCGCCTATCCGTATCGTACACCCGGATGCAGGAAGGACGGCTGTCATCCTGTTTCCCAACTCCGAAGCAGAAATAGATTTTACCATCATGCATACAGCCCGCTTGCGTGAACCAGACCTCATAGGGGAACACCACCTGATCGAGAATGTCATTTTCGTCGAGGCGCACCTTTGCGCCCTCACTCAACGATGGTATGCGGAATTTGGTGGCGACATACTGGTTTTCCCATGCATGCTTTGTCACCTTCGCCACAGTACGTTTACGCGCCGAGAATATCCATATAAAGCCCCGTTCCCGATCGACCAGCCAGCTTGGTGCACCAAAGATGGAGACATACCCTTTCTCCGCCCACTTCGAGCCATCGAGTTCAATTGTTTGTGCGATTTCGCTGCTAAAACGTTTTCCACGACGGGTGATGCTCTCCACAAAGCACAACCATTCCAACTCGCTTCCTACCTTCCCGTTTGTGATATACAAGAGAGGAAACGATGCTCCGCGTTTTGTCTCGACGCCAAAGCATACATTATTTACATGGTTGTCCGGATGGGAGGACGCCAACTCAAAGCCTGCCACAGGTTTCGGATCGGCACTTTTGAAATCATAGATATTCACGTGCCCTCCATCCTCGCACGAGAATATGTAATCATCCCATATTTCAAGTCCTTGCTGTGCCCGCCCCCGTCCTTCCTTTGCCAGGAAGACAGAGCACTCTACCTCTTTCTCCGGCTCTACATACAACTGGGCGATAAGGGGAATAGAGATCAGTAAGCACACGACAGACAAATAGATCTTTTTCATAAGTATGCTCTATAAATTTAAAGTATGATTATGTTCTACGTTAATCGAACAGCTCTACGCCTAACGATTCAAGCCGTTTCTGCAACTCTCCTACATCGAGAGCCCGCGGAGTACAATGCTGCGACGCACTCATGGCAGCGGCAATGCCAACAGCCTCTCCCATCGCCATGCAAATACTCATGACACGATAGGAAGCGTGAGCTCTGTGAGTACCCGATATGCATCGTCCCGCCACCAAAAGCCCTTCCAAGCCCAACGGGAGAAAACAACGATACGGCAAATCGTATGGTTTGCAATATTGTATGGTCGGTTCCGCCTGTCCGGCTCCGTCAGGATTATGTATATCGACAATGAACAATGCTTTATGTACCACCACATCGGCAAAACGGCAGCCTTCTGCCATCTCATCGGCATCGATCACATAGTCGCCCATCACCCTGCGGCTTTCGCGCACTCCGGTTGTTGTACCGCTTCCGATCACTCTACAATTTTCGTAACCCGGCAAATTTTCTTTCAAGAATTGAGTCAGGAGGCGTATCTGTTGCCTAAGTTCAAGATCGGCGGTGAAAATAGAGCTTACCGAAGTTATATCCACCCTATTGACTTGTGTCGTATTTACCTGACGGCAACCCGGTCTGACCGATGGATGCAAACGCACGGCAGCAAGCATCCGGGGAAGTTTGCCCTCATCGGCTTTCTTTTTACACCAATCAAGAAAACACTCGCCATTCAATTGGACATTGTCTACATCTCCAATACAGATAATTCCTTTCGATTCATCTACGCCGTCAATGGTGTATTCAAGGGTTACAGGCTGCATGAGTCCGTCAGCACGTCCTTTTTCTATTTTTGCACCGGCAAGAAAAGATACTATGGCATCACCGGTACAGTCAATCGTAACCGCGGCTTCAAAACAGAGTGTCCCCTCGTTACTTGCACACTTAATGCCTTTTACCACCTTTCCGTCACGAATAACATCCGACACGCAACATTGCAAAAAGACATCGACATTCTTTTCCCTGGCGACAAATTCTGCCAATGTAAGTTTTGCCTCTTCGAAATCGTGAGCATTTCCATGCTCGCCAATCCAGTCATTGTCTTTAACACCAAGAATAGCACAAACCTCATCGCGCATCGTGTTCTTGCTTACACTACCGAGAATAGGGCCGACATACCCGGCGGTCAGGTTACCTCCGATGACTCCGTATCTTTCGATAAGAGCAACACGTGCTCCTTGCCGGGCGGCGGCTACAGCCGCACATATCCCGGCAGGACCTGCACCTGCTACTATTACATCATAATATTTTGTATTCATTATCTGCTTGTATATGGACCGGAAATAGTCTTAACAGTCATTGCCCCGTCAGAATCTGTGATTGTCACAACTCTATATTTGTTTCCTCCGTCGGTCACACGAACTACAATATGTCCATCATATCCCTTTACTCTCGCAGCCTCTTCCGCCGTAACCCGGTCGTCTACTCCGCTGGGGCGATCGCCTTGCCAGAAGTTAGTGATAAACATGTCACACGTAGGGAGTGTTGTCTCCATCGAATTCAGTATATCGGTGCGAGGATGACAATCTACCCACGAATTGATAACAATCGTTTGTGGATTGAGTGCTTTCAGAGCATCCACCTGATTGGTGTTGGTTACTCCGTGATGGTTAGCTTTCAATAGTTCCACCTGACCTACTGCTTTTGCACAGGGTAGTTCGGCATCTTTCCACGCATGACTCGAACGTCCGTTATACTGAAGGTCACCACCGGCAAAGAAGTCAAAGTTACCATACGAAACTTTCATCACACAACTGGTAATATTCTCCGGCGGACAATTGTCACTGGAGGTAATGTTCTTACTGTTTTCGTATGAAATCTCCGAGAGTTCAGGGAATGTCTTCTTTGTGGTAGTGCCCGAACCTGTCCAGATCTCTCCATTCACTGCCACGTTTTGCACCTTTGCAGTAGGGTACTTTGCAGGATTATACTTCTGAACGATCTGATTATTCGCCCCTGCTTTGAATATCGCAGCATCGAACTTTTGATTGGCGACATGCCATTTCACTGCATTGATATAGTTATTACAACTTGGAGCATTGTCTGCCATTGTCGCCATATTGAACGGATAGTTATAATCGGGATAGCCACGATCGAGAAGCGTACCAATCTTGAAATTGTCGAAAATCTCGGCAAAACCTATTAACGAATAAGTACTGGAATTAGCTGATTTTGGCAAAGAAGAAGTATAACCGCCGAAGTGGTCATTA
>OGMG01000653.1_pt1 | contig 13269 bp, 9 predicted proteins | sample 1573031 | NCBI WGS metagenome assembly OGMG01 (sample SAMEA2582002, study PRJEB24529) | metagenome | biome: Human gut stool | place: China | collected 2011
CCGCCACTCTCATGTGCGGAGAAACCGACCGGAAAAAAGTTCCCGCTCCCATTCGGGGAGAGCAAGTTCGTCCGCGACGCTGCGCCAGTCGCACACGGCGGCCAGCACCTCGTCGAGGATGCGCTCAGCACGCTGTTGCTTCAGGAAATAGCGCGCCGCACTCTTGCGAAGGACTTCCAAGTTCGACGCCTCCGTTTTCCCGTCGATGAGAAGACTCTGACGCCGAAAACCCGTCGGATTCAGATCGAAGGCGGGCGACAGGGTCCAGCCGCGTTTCGTCAGGAGCAGACGGTCGAAGTCCCCGAGTTTGTGGTGCGATCTCTTGCCCTGCGCCCAGAGGAGCAACTCATGACTCTCCAGAAGGAGGCGCCCCGAAACAGATTTCGGAAAGCGCCTCTTGTTTTTTGACGGGAGGGACGATCCGCCGAATCCTCCCTCCCCAGTCTCTCTCAGTTCGGGTGAGACCTCGTCTCAGAACCAGGGGCAATCGCCGCCGTGACGGCCGCCGCGGTGCCAACCGCCGCGATGATGCAGACGGCCTTCGCCGTAGTACGGGCAGTCGGGATTCATGCCCATGCCGAGCCCCCGTTCATAGCGCGGAGCGCCCTTGCGGATGCCGATGTCGTTCGAGGCGAGAACCGAGCCGTCTTCCGGGTTCACGAAGACGCGGGCCGCGGTGCCGTCCTTCCCTTCCATGCGGACGTCCCAGACGAGACCGTAGGAACGGGTACCGCGAAGCGTGGTCGAGAGCGCTTCGGCGTCGGGGAACTTCGCTTTGGCGGCTGTAAGGGCGTCCGCCATGCCGATCTTGGAGGCGGCCTGCGTGACGGCAGCGGGCGCATTGGGAGCCGTGTCGGTGGCGGCGTAGGAAAGCGTGGCGAGCGCGAGAGCCGAAGCGGCGACGGAAGCGAAAACGAGCGTCTTTTTCATGATGGCTTCCTTTTAAGTCGTGGATGAAATCTTGTCCGAGAGTCCTTTCTCTCTACGGCTTCATTCTTTCATCCGAGACTTAGGAGAAAACTTGGAGAAGCTTAGGAGAGCCTATTTCGACGTAACAAATGACAAGCGGCGGAAACACTTTCCTCCCCGAATTCCCCTGAGGACGCACTGCCCCGCGGAATCGTTGTTACCCCAAACGAAACGCTGAAGCCCGCGAAGAGCCTCGGCGCCATACCTTTTCGGCTCACCTGGTCTATCCGCCGCGATTCAAGAATCAGACCTTGAGCGTCTTTTCCATTTTGATTTCCAACACGGGCTCGCCGTCGGGACGCCACGTGCGGTTTTCCACCGTCTCCGTGATCCGAAAGCCGAAGTGTTCATACTGCCGTATGGCCCCTCGAGCGGTCCCGCGGTCCAAAGGATCAGCCTCTTGTACCCGACCTCTTCAGCCCTGGCGAGGAGCGCCTCCATGAGCGCCCGCCCGATTCCCTGCCGACGACGGTTCTTTTCCACCGCAAAGAGCCGCAACTGTCCCACGGAAGGATCTTCCGTCCCGCAGAGCATCACGGAACCCGCGGGCTCGCCCTCCGCTTCCGCGATCCAGAGCCCCTTGCGGTCGCTTGCGAGGCGTTTCGGGAAGTCGACGGCGATCTCTTTGGCGTAGGTGACAAACGCCGGCCCCAACCGTATTCCTCGGCGTAGAGACACTCGTGCAGATCAGCGACGTACTCTTCTTCGCCGGGACGATAGGTTCGAATGGGGGCCACGATGATTCTCCTCGGGAAAACAAAAGGGCTTCCGATCATCCTACTTCAGCCCGAACGGACCGAGAACCCTACTAAAAAAGATGACATAGCAAGTCTTCTTGGAACCGGGCTTCTTTCGGCGAATCCCGTGAAAAAGAAGGCCCCGCCGAAGCAGAGCCCCAAAGGTGGTCGGAGGCGGGATCAACCTGACGGTCGTCCCGACTCCTTCCACTGCAGCAATGTCGTTTGAGAACGGTGAGTCGCTTAGAAGAAGAGCTTCGCACCGACGTTCGCACGCCAGTTGAGCTCGATTTCCGCACCAGTGCTGCGCTGAACGTCCACAAACGTCACAAAGTTGTCGGTGACGTTGTAGTTGGCGCCGATCGCGAATTCGAACCAGTCGTCGTCGAGTTCCTGCGAGAGCGTGTAGGCACCCTTGCCGTCGACGGACGAATAGGTTCCGTCGATGTCGCCGCGGAAGTCGCGCAGAGCGGACACGCGGACGTAGGCGGCGCCCTTGTTGTTCGGGCAGGTGATGCCGGCCATCACGCCGACGCGGCCGATGAGGCTGTCGGAAGCTTCGAGGTCGATCGTGCGGGCTTCGGTCGTTTCATGAACGCTCGAGAGACGGCTGTAGGAGAGCTGAATCTGCGGTTCGACGAAGGTGTTCATCGGAAGCGCGAAGCGGTGGCCCGTTTCGACGCCGACGATGAAGCCCGTCTGCTTCAGCTTGCCGCTGTCCGAGGCACCGCCGTGGAGGTTGTAGAAGTCGTAGTCGCTTTCGATGCGGCCCGTCTTCATGACCATGTCGACGAAGGAACCCGACTGATGATTCCACAACGCATAGAACGCGGCGCTGTAGCTGTCGGAGTCGGTTTCACCCTACTGGAAGTCACCGTCGCCCTTCGTGTAGGCCAAGCTCGCACCAACCGTCCAGGGGCCGTTGCCGATGTTGTGGTCGGCACCGACTTCGATCGTGTGGAATTCGTTCTTCACGGAACGGGCGTCGTACTCGTATTCGCCGCCGTTGTAGCGGGCCCAGACGCCGGTCGCAGCGGGCGACGTGCGAAGGGTCGACATGCGGTCGTTCAACGTCGTGACTTCGTTGCGCCAGGCGACGAGCGTCATCGCGGCGAGGTCGTTCGTGCTCTTCGTGATGTCGGAACCGTCCACTCGAGTGTTCCCCGTCACGGCATCGGAAACAATGTTAACGTTGGTGCCGTTCCCCACGAACGTACCGTTCGCATCCTTACCGTCGGTACCCACACCAAGATAAGACTTTTCCGCCATCAATCGAATCACTTCTTCGGCCGAGCGACCATCCACGGCTTCCGGGCCGTACATCACGGTCGTCTGACCAGAGTGGTTCGTTTCGATGACGATGTTCTTCTGATCCCCTTCGGCAAAACGGTCGAAAACGAAGGTGATTTCATCGGCCTGCGCAGGCTTCTCTTCGTTCAACGACACCGTGCGGTTCTGAGCGGCGGCAACCTCGCCAAGCGTGTTGATCGTGAGCGTGCGGTCTCCCTCGACGCCCAGAGTGTTCTTCCCGGAAATGGAGAGCGTTTCGATCGTGGTGCCTTCCGCCTGATCACCGGTGAAGGTGAGGTTCGAATCCGTGAGATGCAGACCGGCCAGTTTGACGGCGCTCAGCTCAAACTCGTCGGTGATCCCGTCCGCATGGATGTGAGCGGTTCCCTTTTCACCCACAACAACCTTGCCGTCGATTTGCGAGTCTCCGCGCAATTCAAGCGAGAATTCCCCTTCCTGGCGCCCCAACTCGATGGCCGTCGCGCCGTTCTCCGCAATGATTCTCCCGGTGTTGACGAACGTGCCCGTCGTCGCGTCGGAAGTCGTCATACCGAACCCCAACTTACCCGAGACCTTGATGGTCCCAGCATTTTCCACCGAAACTTTAGAGGCGTCCTTGCCGCCGAGCGAAATCCCGTAGCTCAGGCTGTTGTCGCCGTGGAGCACGATGTCACCCTTGTTGAGGATCGTCGCGGAACGAGCAGTATTCGCATCGAGAGAGTTCGCCTTCATGGCCGTACCGCCTTCCACCTCGATGAGCCCCGCATTGACGATTGCAGGAGCCTTTGCGTCGGAAGTCGAATCCAGCAAAACGGCATCCACCCCCATGCCGGACGTGGATTCTGCATTCCAACCGTTGTTGCCCTTGACGTAGAGAGTACCTTCGTTCGTGGCGGTGTCACCCGCACGGGAAGCCCCCATGCCCAGAGCATACTTGTGATAGGTCGTCTCACCGATCTGGCCGCCCAACACCCAAATCGTAGCCTTGTTGGTGACGGCGGTCAGTCCCGCTCCGCCGTACGAGGGCGAGAGAAAAACGGCGGACTGCCCCGCGTTGGCAATACTCGGGTCGCTCGCGACCATGGCGACGCCCTTCTCCCAGGACGCGCCCTGAAATGCCTGATTGCCGGTTCCGTTGTAAACCAGCGTTTCGTCGAATTTGTCCGGGACTCCCGGCATTGCAGCCATCGCGGCGCCGGCGGACGATGCAACAGCGGCGAGTACCGCCGCGGACAGGATGGAATTTTTCATTGTTTATTCTCCGTGTTTTATAGCCGCACTCTCGCGGCCGCACGAAGAATTACATGAGGCCGTTCCACGAAACGGGAGAATAAACCCTTATTTCATGAAAGAGACCACGACAAACCTCTCTTCCTTCAACAGATTGAGATGGATAAAGAGCAGAAAGCCTGTCTCATAGGATTTGTTGCGCGTTTTCAACTTTTATCAAACAATCAAAGTTTTTCCCATCGCATCCTCTTTTATCTTTCAGAAAAGACCGTGCTGCACCTAAAAAAAAGATCGGTCGCTCTCTTTCAAACTCCTTTCTTCGTCATAAGTATTTTCCGAAATACGAAACGTCCGGCACCTTCGCGCCGAGCGTTCCGAACCTCACCCGAGAGACCTCGGGGCTTTTCGCTTTTGGATCAGACCGTGTGCCACGCATGCACCGGCCAGCCCATTTCCTTCGCCTTTTCAAGGAGCACCGGATCGGGATCCACCACTTCCGTGGCGCCCGCGTAGAGTGCAAGCGGCAGGTCGTTGCGGCTGTCCGTAAAGAAAAGCATGTCTTCGGGCTTCAATCCATAGCGTGCGAGGACTTCCTGCACGCGCTCCACCTTCCCTTCCCGGAAGGAGGGAATCCCGTCGATTTCGTTCGTGATGCGGCCCTCGTCGTCCGTCACCATGTCGATCCCGATCACGTTGTGGCCGGGCACGCCGAGACGCTCGGCGATGGGCTTGACGATGTAGGTGCAGGTGGCCGAGATGATCTGCACGGGAATGCCGAGGGCCTTCGCGCGTTCGATGCGCTCGAGCCCTTCGCGGTAGAAGTGCGGACGGATCCGGCGTTCGGCGAAGTCGTTCAAAAGTTCGTCGAGGCGCTCGGGATCGATTCCGTAGATCGCGGGCGTCACGGCGCGCAGATAGGCCGCGATGTCGAGCGTTCCCTTGTGGTACTCGGCCACCATGCGGTCGTTCTCTTCCTTGTAGAAGGGATCGGTGACGACCCCCTCTTCATAGAGGTAGTCGATCCAAAGCTGCGAAGAGTCGCAGGCGATGAGCGTGTTGTCCAAGTCGAAGACGACGAGCTTCGGGGGATGTTCCGGAGAAAACGGCATGAAAACCTCCTTTTATTATTTTCAGGGATAACCCTAGATCAAGCATTGTACCAAGACTCTTCGAAGAGGTGCGCGAGCGTATCGAGTCCTCCCTTGCGGACGGCGACGTCCGCGGCTTGCGTGAGGACGGCCTTCGCGTGGTACGCAACCCCGAGCCCTGCGGCGCGCACCATGAGAAGGTCGTTTGCGCCGTCCCCGGTCGCCATGGCGTTCTCGAGTCGGTCGCCTGCGACCGCCGTGAAGAGTTCCACGGCGCGGCGCTTTCCTTCGGCGTCGAGAATTTCTCCGCCCGCCGGTCCCGTCACCTCGCCCGTGAGGCGTCCGTCGCGAACCACCACTTCGTTCGTGAGCACCCCGTCGGCGCCTAGATGTTCGGCAACGTGGAGCGCGATCGGACGGAAACCGCCCGAAACGATCGTGGTCTTGACGCCGTGACCGCGCAGGAAAAGAAAGAGTTTCTCGACGCCCGGGTTGTAGCGGACGCCCTCGATCGTCTTCTGAAGCACGGATTCGGGCGCGCCCTTCAAAAGCGCGACGCGCAGCTTCAGATTTTCCGTAAAGGGAAGATGCCCCTCCATCGCGCGGCGCGTGATGTCGGCCACCTGTTCGCCGACGCCGAAGCACGCCGCCATGTCGTCGATGCACTCGTTGTCGATCAAGGTGCTGTCCATGTCGAAGAAGGCGTGGCGGATCGTCTTGAGGGACGGAAGCGTTTCCAAAAAGAAGACGTCCCCTTCGATCGCGTCCGCGACGGCGCGAAGGGCCTTGCGGTCCGCTTCCGTGTCGGGGAAAACGTCGAAGCGGAGCGCCCCCGTTTGCCGACGCGGCTCGGGATAAACGTCAAGGCGAAGGGTTTCGGCTCCGGGGCCGGTCAAAATCGCAATCATGCTTGCATCCAAAGTGGTTGGCGGACCCTCAAGGCCCGAAAGAGAATTCTTCGCGCCGAAACGAATGCCTTCCGCTTCGGCGCACGTTCGAATTGTCGGCGGCCCGAAGGCCGCGGGGGGACCGTGCTTCTCAGGCGATGCGTCCGCCTTCGAGCACGTAGCGGTGCCCCGCGTAGTCGCGGCGCTTCAGGTACTGCGTGAAGTCGCCGCAGGAGAGCGTAATCGTTTCCGTGACGGCGCGCCCGCTCTTTGAGGCATTCTCTCGTACTTCGCCCACGGCTTCCCGAAGGAAGCGCCCCTTCGGGAGCGGCAGCTCAGCCTCGTCGTCGAGGAGATGCAGCGACATCATGATCGTCACCGCGAGATCGTCGTGACCCGCGGGTTCATGGTGACGCGCGGCGCCCGGGAACATCGTGCCCGCGGCCCCGAGAAGACACTTCACTTCCTGAGGAAGGAGCCCCCCGTGGTTGCCCGCCCCGAGAGGAAGTTCCTCCATCATGACGAGCGTTCCCTTTTCCGCGTCGCCCCGCCCCACGATGCGAAGGTCGGGGCCCCGGACGTGGTCCGAGAAGACGAGGGCTTCCGAGAACGTTCCCGGAACAATCCCCTCGACGTCGGTCGAGCCCTTCGAAGCGGGCTGCGAGAAGACGAGCCCCACGTCGGGAGAGGCCATGAGGGCGTCGCGCGCGCGAACGAGGTTCGCCTGCGAGGCGTCCCGGAACCAGAGGCCCGCGGCGTAGGTCCCGACGGCGACCACGTCGGCCGATTCGGGATCGGCCCCGTTTCTCACGTCTTCGCCGCGAAGAACCCTAAAGCCCGCGTCGCGAAGCGGTTGGAGGAGATCCGCATGACGTTCCACGACGCCGTGGCCGTGGTCCGAGAGAACGACGAGCTGAATGCCTGCGTCCCGACCCTTCTCCTCCCACCAGGCGAGCACCTTGGCGAATTCGTCGTCGGCGCTGCGGCGGGCGGCTCGGGTGCGATCGTCCCAAATGCCGAATTCGTGCGAGGAATGGTCGGGTTCGCCGTACCAGAGGACGGTGACGTCGCCGAGTCCGCGCGGGACTTCGTATTCGAAGAAAAGCTCCGACAAAAGGGCGTTCCCGTCAAAGTCCGGGAACTTGAGCGGCACGGCCGAGAAACGCTCGGCGATCGCACGGCCTTCATCTTCGGGGACGATCGTGGTGAAGTCGTGCACGCAGAGATTCAGGTGCCCCGGGAACTTCGCGGCTTCGTGATGCTGCAGACGGGTGCTTCCCGGCGAATTCGCGCAGTAGACGCGAAGCGTGCGTCCGGCGCGCGCGAGGCGTTCGCCGAGGCTCGGAAGCGTGAAGAGACCTTCTTCGCCGAGCGACTCGACCGACTTCACGCGGGAGCCAGCGAAGACCGCGTCTTCGCCCTTTTTGCCGCGGCGGAAAAAGGCGTTCGCGATGATTCCGTGCTCGTTCGGGCGTCCGCCCGAGAAGATCGACGGATGGTTCACGTAGGTTTCGGTCGGGAAGGTCGAGAGGTAGTTCGTCCACTCTCGGTGACCGTCGAGAAAGGCCCGCAGGGCGGGCATGTCTTCCTTCGTCACGCAGTCGGGACGAAGACCGTCAAAGCCCACGAGCAAAAAGCGGGGCGAAGCGTGTTTCGTTTCTTTCGTCATGTTTTTCCTTCTCTTTCGCGCCCGACGCACGGGCGCGGTGAGAATCACGTGAAAATCGGCCGCGCGGGAGAACGCCCGCACCGGGCCGAAAGGGATAAATGTACGGCACGGCGTGCGAAAGGATCCCGAAAACCCTTCGCGCCCGAAGCCCTCCCGGATTCACCGACGGGACGGCCCCGGGCACGAGCGGGATCGCAGCGCCGAGCACGGCAAACCGCAGGCGTGAAACCCGAAAGTCCCGTGTGCCCGAAGCCGCCCCCGGACATGAATGAACGGCTCCGGACGCACCGGGATTCGAGGCTCCTCTCTTCTGCGGTATTCGGTCAGCGGTTCTCCGGATCGAGCTTTTGCTGCACGTAGTCGCCCAAAATCGACATCGAGAGCGTGGCGAGCACGATCACGACGCCCGGAATCACGGCGATCCACCAGGCGGACGTGAGGTAGTCGCGCCCGAAGCCGAGCATGGTGCCCAAGGAGCTCATCGGCGGCTGCACGCCGACACCGAGGAACGACAAGGACGTTTCGAGCAGAATCATTCCGGGGAAGTTGAGCGTCATGTTGACGACGAGCGCCGAGGCGATGTTCGGGAGAATGTGCTTCAATCCGATGCGCCAGGTCGGAATCCCGAGGCCTTCCAGGGCGGAGGCGTAGCCTTCGGTGTAGGCCGAGCGCGCGAGGTTGCGCGTAAGCCGCGCGTAGCGGTCCCAGCCGTAGACCGTCATGATGACGACGATCACCGTGACGTCGGTGCCGAGAAAGGCGAGGATCGTCAAGGCCAGGATGATGAAGGGAAGACTCGCCGTGAAGTCGACCCCGGTGTTGACGAGGTCGTCGATGATCCCGCCGAAGCGGGCGGCGAGAAAGCCCAGAAGCGTCCCGACGATGGCGCCCAGAATCGTGCCGCAGACGGCGAGGATGAAGGAGAGGCGCAGCGAATAGAGAAGCCGCGAGAAGACGTCGCGTCCGAGTTCGTCCGTCCCGAAGGGATGCGTTAGGGAGGTGAACGGCATCACGAGACGTGCCGTGAGGTCCATGTCCTCGAGCCCGTAGGGAGCGATCCAGGGCGCGAGGAGTCCCGAGACGAAGAAGAAGATCAGAAGCGCGGCGCTTCCCGGCACGAGCCACCCGCCCGCGGGCTTCAGAAGTCGGCGCGTGGAAACTGCGGTGTTCGACATGAAGGTTCCTTGAAAGAATGGTTCGTGAAAGTTACGAGGCCTTGCGAAGGCGCGGATTGACGACGAGCGCGAGCAGATCCATGCAGAGGTTCGCCGTGATGAGCGACGCCCCCGTAGCCAGGACGATCATCTGCACGACCGGAATGTCGCGGTTCGCGACCGACTGCACGAGAAGTTTTCCCACGCCCGGCCACGAGAAGACGTTTTCCGTGATGACGGCGCCCGCAACGAGGGTGCCGAGGAAAAAGCCCAGAATCGTGAGGATCGAGAGCATGGCGTTCGGAAGCGCGTGGAGCCAGATGATGCGCTTTCGCGGAAGTCCGCGCATGCGCGCCGCCTTGACGCAGGGCAGGTTCATCGCCTCGATCATGGCGGAGCGGGCGTAGCGCGAGAAGATCGCCGCTTCGCTCGTCGCCATCGTGATCACCGGCATGATGTAGTGCCAGACGGTGGCGTTGCCGTAGGAAGGCAGAATGCCGAGCGTGATCGAGAAGATGAGGAGAAGGAGCACGCCCATGAAGAAGTTCGGGACGGCATAGCCGAAGACGCTCACGAACATCATGGTCTTGTCGACCCAGGTGTTGCGGTAGAGCGCCGCGACGACCCCGGAGGGAATGCCGATCAGAAGCGTCACGACCGCGGTCGGGATCATGAGGTGCAGCGTCGCGTCGAGGGCTTCGAGGAAGACGTCCTTGACGGGAAGACCCGTCAAATAGCTCTTACCCATGTCGAGCTGCAGGAACTTCCCGATGTAGATGAAGAACTGCTCCCAGAGCGGACGGTTCAGGCCCCACTGCTCGCGAAACGCGGCGATGGCCGCGGCGTCGGCGCCGTCGCCCAGCATGATTCGGGCGGGGTCGCCCGTGAGATGCAGCCCGAAGAAGACGCAGGCCGCGAGCAAAAAGAGCGTGAGGGCCGATCGGAAGACGATGCGGGCGATCAACGGGAACATTCGGTTTCCTCCATCTTTCCGAGAGACTTGAGGGCGTTTTCGGACGCCCAGCAGGCGATGCGGCGTTCCTCACCCTTCACTTCCGTGAGTTCGGGGACTTCGCGCGAGCAACGGTCGGTTGCCAAGGGGCAGCGGTTCGCAAAGACGCAGCCTTCGGGACGGTCGATCGGGCTCGGCATCGCGCCCTTCGGATAAAAGCGCACGACGGACGCGTCCGCCCCCGGGGTCGAGGCGAGCAAGAGCCTCGTGTAGGGGTGAAGCGGCCGGTGGAAGACGTCGTCGGTCTTCCCGGATTCGACGATGCGTCCGAGGTACATGACGGTTACGCGGTCGCAGAGATAGCGCACGACGTTGAGGTTGTGCGACACGAAGAGCATCGACATGCGGGTCGCGCGCTTGAGGCGAAGAAGAAGCTCGAGCACCTGCGCCTGAATCGAAACGTCGAGCGACGCCACAGGTTCGTCGCAGGCGAGCAAAGCGGGCCGCAACGCCACGGCGCGCGCGATGGCGGCGCGCTGGAGCTGTCCGCCCGACATCGTGGCGGGGAGACGCGTCATATGGTGTTCCGGCATCCCGACCGCCTTCAGAACCTTCGCCGCTTCCTTCAGGGCCTCTTCCTTCGAAAGACCGCGGTGGACGACAAGCGGTTCGGCGACCTGGTTGATGACGGGCATGCGCGAGTCAAAGCACCCGTAGGGGTCCTGATAGATCATCTGAAGGGCCGGACGCTGCTTACGCCACTCGGGCGTGCGGGGTTCGGGCAACTCCTCGTCCTTGAAGCGGACCGACCCTTCGGTCGGGCGCTGATGACCGAGAACGAGGCGGGCGAGCGTCGACTTGCCGCAACCCGATTCGCCCACGAGGCCCATGACTTCGCCCGCACGGATCTGCAGGTCGATGTCCTCCAAAACGTTCCAGGGCGTGAGACGTCCGAAGAAGCCCTTTCGCGCGTAGTAGCAGTGGCGCTTCACGCGCACGTCCGAAATCACGGCGAAGTCCGTTTCCTGCGCGTCGCCGAAGGCGGTGTCGGAGAGTTCCTCTTCGACCTTCGCTTCGGCTTCGTGCGCGAGCGTGCAGCGGGACTGCCAGTGATCGTCGTCGAGCTTTTTCATCGCGTCGAACACGGTGCGGCAGCGATCCGTCGCGCGGGCGCAGCGGCTCGCGAAGGGGCAGCCCTTCCCCAGTTTATCGGGGGGCGGAATTTCGCCCGGAATCGGCGTCAAGGAGCCTCGGGTCGACGTCATGTCGGGCATGGCGTTCAAAAGCCCTTCGGTGTAGGGGTGCGCGGGGTTCGGGATCACCTTTCCGACCGGGCCCTCTTCCAGGATGTTCCCCGCGTACATGACGGAGACGTCGTCGGCGACGTCGTGCGCGAGGTGCAGGTCGTGCGTGACGAGAAGCATCGACATGCCGCGCGCGAGCACGAGTTCGCGAAGTTCGGTCAAAAGTTCGCGCTGCACCACGACGTCCAAGGCGGTCGTCGGTTCGTCCGCAAGAAGGAGTTTGGGCGAGCCCACGAGGGCGAGCGCGATCATGATGCGCTGGCGCATGCCGCCCGAGAGATGATGGGCATAGGCGTCCATGCGCTTTTCGGGAGCCGTGATCCCGACCGTTTTGAGGTACGAGAGCGCGATGTCGCGCAGGTCCGCTTCATGCGGCGTGCGGCCGGTGCGGTAGTCGGGGTGGCGGAAGCGGATGGTTTCGACGAGCTGTTCGCCGATCGTGCGCATGGGGTTCAGGGCGCTCATGGCGTCCTGCACGACCGTGCCGATTTCGGCGCCGCGGATCGCGCGGTATTCCTTTTCGGTGAGGCCCACGAGTTCGCGGTTTTCAAAGCGGATGCTTCCCGTCGTGCGGCTTTTGCGGCCGGCGAGACCCAGGATCGAGCGCGCGAGGACGCTCTTGCCCGAGCCCGACTCGCCGATCAGAGCGTGAATGACGCCCGGGCGCACGTCCAGATCGACGCCGTGGAGCACTTCCACGGCCCCGAAGGAGACGCGCAGATCCCGAACGCGCAAAAGGGACGACGGCGTGGCTTCGTTTGGGGTCATAAGGGTTTGGCGTATGGCAATAAGGGCCCGGCGGGCGCTCGCGCGCCCCTCCCGGGCCCGGAGAGTGTTGGGAATTACTTGAACGAGAGGTTGTCGGCCGAGAGGTCGAGGGAGCCCTGCGTGCCCGGCGTCCAGTTCACGTTCTTCTGCTTCGCGTAGATCATCGGAAGCTGATAGAGCGGGCAGGCGTAGGGATCGTCCGCGAAGATCGCGAGCATCGTTTCCCAGGCCTTCTTGCGTTCGGCCGGATCCACCGAGTTTTCGAGGATCTTGCCCTGCTCCACGAACTTCGCGTAGGAAGGCGTGCTTTCACCGAAGAAGCCCATCGAAACCCAGGAGCTGCCCGGCTTCATGCGGCGCCAGAGCTGTGCGGCCGGATCCGGGAAGTAGGCCGAGAAGCTCGCGTTGTTGATCATGCGGTCCTTCCCGGCGGCTTCGACCTGCGTCCAGTTTTCCTTCACTTCGATCTTGACGTTGAGACCCACGGCCTTCAACATGCCGGCGATCGCCTGCGAAACCGTCATTTCCTGCGTGTAGTAGCCCACCTGGATGCGCCAGACGATGGGTTCGCCCTTGTAGCCCGAAGCCTTGACGATCTCCTTGGCCTTCGCGGGGTCGTAGAGCTTCTTGTCGGCGTCGGTGAGGTAAAGGTCGCCGAAGGTCTTCGACTGGAAGCTGTTGGCGGCAACCGTCTGATTCGAGAAGAGCGCCTGCACGAGAAGGTCGCGGTCGATCGCGTGGAGGATCGCCTGGCGGAGTTCCTTCTTCTGCATGACGGGGTTCGAGAGCACGTCGAAGACGAGGCCGTAGACGTTGTCGACGGGGCCCCCGACGACATCGATCTTCGTTTCCTTCTGAAGCGTCTTCACCTGGTCCGGCGGGACTTCGGTGATGAGGTCGAATTCGCCCGAGCGCAGACCCGCGACGCGGGCGGAGAGTTCCGGCACTTCCACGAAGACCACGTTGTCGGCCGGAGCCTTCTTGCCCCAGTAGTTGTCAAAGCGGGTGAGTTCGATGCGGTTGCCCGTGCGGAATTCGACGATCTTGTAGGGGCCCGTGCCGACGGGCTTCTTGATCCAGTTGTCCCAACCGCCCGCGGCTTCGTAGGATTCCTTCGAGACGATTTCGGACATGCGAGCCGAGAAGCGGCGTTCGATCAGCGGGTCGGCGGCCTTCATCGTGACCTGCACGGTGTAGTCGTCGATCCGCTGATCGAACGCC
>OGMG01000662.1_pt1 | contig 13230 bp, 12 predicted proteins | sample 1573031 | NCBI WGS metagenome assembly OGMG01 (sample SAMEA2582002, study PRJEB24529) | metagenome | biome: Human gut stool | place: China | collected 2011
TACACTCTTTCCCTACACGACGCTCTTCCGATCTTCTTTCGGGTAGAGTGGGGCGGACGTTCTGCGTGAAGCCTCTGACTTCGCGCGGACGCCCGCCTTTTTCCTTGACCGTTCGCCCGAGTACTCGACGGACGATTTTCTCCCTCTTTCTCCGGAGCCGCCATGCCCGTCAAAACCATCCGCGCGGTGACGCTTGCGATTCTCTTTCTCGTGGCGCTTGCGCTCGCCTTTCTCTCCTTTGCGCTCCTGCTTCTTGCGGTGGTGCTCTGCATCTTCTTTGCGCTCCTCGCTTTCCTTGCGGCGCCCGAAGAGACGAAGGCCTTCGTGCGGGGTTCCCGCGACACGGTGGACGCCTGGGTGCGTGCCATGGTGAAGCTCGTCGAAGACGCGGGCCGCATGATGGAGGCGTGGATGGCGAGGTTTGCCGGCGGGACGGCGCAGGCCTCCGAGGCGAACGCAGGGGAAGAGGAAGCTGCGAAGAAGCCGGAGGCGGCTTCGGAAGACGCGTCGGATCGTCCCGCACCGACGAAGGAAAACGCCTTGACGGAGACCGCGAAGACGACGGAGAGCGTCGCAAAGACGCCCGAAGGTTGAGGCGGAAGACGCTTCGAACGAATCCGCTCTCCCACACAATGAAAAAAACCGGCGATCCGCACACAGGTCGCCGGTTTTGCCGTATGGGCGAAGAGAAGGAGTCTCCAGGGCCTCAGGAGAGCGCTTCAGGCGACTCGGGAAGAATCTGACCGCCGTCCACCACGAGGCTCTGGCCCGTGACGTAGTGCGCTTCCTTCGACGCGAAGAAGAGGACGGCCGTCCCGATGTCTTCGGGAGTGCCGAGGCGCTTCATCGGAATGCAGCGCGCCATTTGGGCGAGGTATTCGTCGCCGAGGCCGTCCAGGCCTTCCGTCGCGATGTTCCCCGGCTGCACGGCGTTCACCGTGATCCCGTAGGGAGCGAGTTCGATCGCCGCCGTGCGCATGAAGCCGAGCTGCGCGGCCTTCGAGGCCCCGTAGTGCGCCCAGCCCGGATATCCCGTGATCGGGCCCGTGATGGAGCTCGTGAGCACGATGCGGCCGTAACTTTGCTTCTTCATGACGGGGATCGCCGCCTGCACCGAGAGGAAGGTCCCCTTGACGTTCACGTTCATGACGCGCTCGAAGTCGGCTTCCGTCATTTCTTCGAGCTTGGCCTGCGGGAAGATCCCGGCGTTCGCGCAGAGGACGTCGAGGCGGCCCCAGCGCTCCACGGCGAGGCGCACCATCTTTTCGCAGAAGTCGCGCTTCGTGACGTCTCCCGCGATGCCTTCGGCGTCGACGCCGAGGGCGCGGAGTTCTTCCGCCGCTTCGCGGCATTCGTTTTCTTCGAGGCCCGCGACGAGGACGTTGGCGCCCGCCTTGGCGAGCACCCGCGCAATGCCGCGGCCGATGCCGCGTGAACCGCCCGTAACAATGGCCACCTGATTCTGAAGACTGCCGAGCATGGGAAAACCTCACTCAAAAGGGAAGACGAAGGCCGCCGCTTTCACGGAAGCGGCGGGATGCGAAGCGGGTGTGCAGGATTTCAGGGGAAAATCAACCGAAGATCTTGCACCAGAGCCAGGCGGGAACGCCGAAGATCACGAGGTAAGTGATGATCATCGCGGCCGCCTGCACGAAGTGGCTCTTCGAGATCCCCAGAACGATCGGGCCGAGGCCGTCCCAAACCTTGAAGAGGAGAAGGAAGCTCGCGACGGCCCAGATGAGGCCGAAAACAATGGAAAAGAAGGTGAACATGACGTTTCCTTGAGATCGGGATGAAAGGGTTCGCCCCGGACGGATCCCGTCCGAGGTCTTTTGCGAATCCATTCTAAGGGAGGCGCCTTAATGACGACTGAGAGGGAAAACGCTTGTTTTGGATCGGCGTTTGGGAACGGTCGTCCGAAAAGGGAGATTCCCAAAGTCGTTGGAAGGCAGTAGTGGTGCAAAACGACGACGGGCGGTTGTCGAGGCGGCGTTGAGTTGAAGAAAAGCGGCTCTCCGCTTACTTCTTCTTCGCGCGCGTGAGGCGAAAGACCATCACGGCGAGAAGCGCGATCCCGACGAGTTCCGCCGCGTTGAGTGTGAGGCCGAGAAGAAGGACGCCCAGGATCACGGCCGTCAAGGGTTCGAAGTTGGCGAGAAGTGCCGTGGTGGGAGCCGAGATGTAGGCGAGGCTCCGGAGATAACACCAGAAGGCCGCGACCGTGCCGACGGCGGCGATGTAGAAGTAGAGGCCCGTTGTGACGAGGTTCCACTCCATCGCGCCGACGTCCGGGGGATTGACAAGACAGAGAATTACGCCGCCCAAGGTCATGCCCCAGCCCACGACGACGCCGACCGACAGGTGAGAGAGCATGCGTTTGGGCTGCACCGTACAAAAGGCCCCGCAGGCGGCGGAAGCGATCCCCCAGAGCACCCCGGCGGGCGAGAAGTCAAGGGTCGAGAAATCTCCCTTCGTGACGAGAAGCGAGACGCCCGCCATGGCGAGCGCAATCGAAATCCACTCCTCCTTCGTGATGGCGCGGTGTTCGGCGTAGGCAGTCCAGCCCGTCACGAAAAGCGGGCCCGTCGTAACGGTGAGCGCCGCCGTGGCGGCGTTGGCGTCTCGGATTGAGAGAAAGAAGGTGAGCTGAATCCCGAGCATCCCGAGGGCGTAAAAGAGAAGGTCTCGACGGTCTTTCTTGTCGCGAAAGGGCGCGAGGACGTCTTCCCTCAGGACGAAGGTTTCGAGAGCAAGCAGGAGAATGCCTGCGCCCGCGAGACGCAGGGCGGAGAGGTCAATCGCGTCGAACGATACCGACTCCATGAGGTATTGCGCGGCGATGCTCATGGAACCCCAGAAGACGCCGGCGGAGCTGGCGAGAAGAATGCCGATCAAAGGGCGGGAGAGCATTGGAAGACCTCGGGAAAACAGGGAGGAAAGAGCCGAAATAAACAACGGTGTGAAGCGGTGTCAAGGGGCTCGCACGAAAAGAGAGTGTAGCAACTTCCTCAAGACCGTGAAATCCTAGGAACGGAAGGGATTGGATGGTCTTAGAAGGTGAGCCAGGAAGAACCGCGGGGATGGCGGATTGGCAACTATGCAACAAAATTTAGTGCACTAATTCTGCAGTGTGATTAGCTACTGTCGCAACGAATTACGGAAAGAAATGAGGGTAAACCACTATGGGGGGGGGGTAAAAGTTATGAAAACATGCCATCGTCCGAACGGCAAAGAAGTCCCTTTCCTGAAGGCAAGCGGGTAAAGGGCGGCCGTGAAGGATGCGGGGTCCGACGATCCATTCCATTCCCGTCGGATCCCATTCCACAGATCAGACTTATACATAAAGGTAATGAACATGTTCAAGAAGTCTCTGATTGCTGTCGCTGCCCTCAGCGCCCTCGCCGGCTCCGCCATGGCTGCTGACGTCACGATCTACGGTCGTATCGACACGGGTTTCCGTTATCAGAACGTTGATTACGACGTCGCCGGTGTTGACGACGCCTCCTCCTTCGAAATGGTTTCCGGCAACTACACGGGTAGCCGCGTCGGCATCAAGGGTTCGGAAGACCTCGGCAACGGTCTGACGGTTGGTTTCGTCCTCGAAAACGGTTTTGAGGGTGATGACGGTTCGTTCGACTCGAACGAAGAACTCTTCGGCCGTGAAGCGCTCCTCTATCTCGAAGGCGATTTCGGTAAGGTTGGTTTCGGCCGCATGGGCATCCTCAACAGCACGGCCGGTTCGTTCGCCATCGGCAACTTCACGCCGTGGGGTACGGGTTGGGGTTCCGTCGGTGACCAGTCCCTTATCTTCGGTGCCAACATTGGCAGCCGTTGGGACAACATGATCTCCTATCGTTCGCCTGAATTCGCTGGCTTCCAGATCCACGCTCAGTACTCCTTCGGTGCGAATACCGATACGGATGATGACGAGTACGCCAAGGAAGGCAAGACGACGTCCGACCGCTACTATGCCATCGGCGCCACGTACAAGGTCGGCGGTCTCAACTTGATCGGTATTGTTGACTCGATCAACGAAAAGCATCAGGCCAAGAATCCCGCAGCCGACTACGATGAACCCGATGACACGCTTCGCGTTACGATCGGCGGCTCGTACGATTTCGGTGTTGTCAAGCCCTATGTGTCGGCGGCCTACTTCAAGGATGCCCGCATGAAGAGCTGGTTGAGCGCTTATTCGAAAGGTGGTCAGACTACGACTGCCAACCTCAACGGTGACTGGGACGGTTACGGCGTGATTCTCGGTGCTTCCGCTCCGCTCGTTGGCGGTAAGGCCCACATGACGATCGGCTACATGGATGCCGAAGCTCAGGATTTCGTGACTGATCGTACGGTCGCTAACTCTGAAGAGATCGGCGCCGACTTGAAGCGCTACACGTTCGCCATCGGTTACGAATATCCGCTCAGCAAGCGCACCACGGTTTACGCTGACGCTGGCTATTTCAAGGACGAAATGGACTACGGCAAGGAAACCTGGGATGACCGCGAACCGGAAGGTTACCAGGCTGCCGTGGGTCTCGTTCACTACTTCTAATCAGCGTTTGAGCGGGTGTTTAAACACCTGATCTAACCTGATGAAAGAGCCCTCTCCGAGGAATCGGTGAGGGCTCTTGTTTTGAGGTAGAGAGGGCGGAGTGAACTTTTTACCGCAAAATTTGTTGCAAATCGTTTTGCTTGCAACAGTAAGAGAAAAAATGCGACTCCTGAGAATTTAAGGGTTATCACCTAGAGGATGGAGGGCGGGCCGTATGAGAGCATGATCGCGCCTGAGTAGGTGAGGGAACTTCAGGTTCACCGGGTGCTTGCCAATTCCCCGGGAAAGTCACCGCAAGGGTTGCGACAGATTCCTGATCAACAGGTTACGAAAATCTGTCGATCGGAATGACGGACTTTTCATAGAGCAAAAGTCCGGCGAAGACACGCCAAGTCCTTCGCCTATTACAACTTATCTTCTGAACATTAAGGAATGGAAATGTTGAAGAAGTCTCTGCTTGCTATTGCGACCATCGGCGCTTTTGCCGGTTCTGCGGTCGCTGCCGACGTCACCGTTTACGGTTTGGTTGACTACGGCTTTAACTATCAGCACGTTGATGCTGATATCCAGGGTGTCGATGCTCAGGACAACTTTGAAATGCGCTCGGGCATGAACTCCGGTTCGCGCTTCGGCTTCAAGGGCTCTGAAGATCTCGGCAATGGTCTGACGGTCGGCTTCGTTCTCGAAAACGGTTTTGATGCCGATTCGGGCAATCTCGGCTATGACGGCCGCATCTTTGGTCGTGAATCTCAGGTTTATCTGGCAGGTAATTTCGGTACCGTCTCCTTTGGCCGTATGGGACAGCTCGCGAGTGCCAACGGCACCTACGGTCTCCTGAACGGCGATTTCTCGCCGTTCTCCGGCGGCTGGGCTGACTCGGTTGGTGCGAAGTACCTTTTCGCCACGGGCTATGCTCGTTTCGACAACATGATCACCTACAAGTCGCCTGAATTCGCCGGTCTGAATGTCTTTGCCCAGTACTCGTTCGAGAACGACAGCGTCACGGACGGGGTCGGTAACGGTGACGAAGGCAAGAGCAACACCGATCGCTACTATGGCATCGGCGCCAAGTACAAGAACGGCAATCTCGCCTTGGTCGGTATCGTTGACCAGATGAACTACCGTACGGAAGGCAACAACGAAGACCAGCTGACGGGCACCCTCGGTGCTTCGTATGACTTCGGTGTTGTGAAGACCTACTTCCTCGGCCAGTACTTCAAGGATGCCCGCAATGTCGGTCAGAAGTCTGCCTTGGGCGGTCAGACGGCTTGGAATGGGGTTACGTTCGGTACCTCTGGTTATGGCACGATGGGTGGCTACAATGCCGCCATGGAAGGCTACGGCCTTACGCTCGCTGCCAGCGTTCCGGCTTTCGGTGGTTCCTTCCTTGGTCAGGTTGGTTACATGGACGCGGATAACGACGGCGGTGAATCCGCTGTTGAATTCGGCGTTGACGTGAAGCGTTGGAACGTCTCTCTCGGCTACACCTACAGCCTCAGCAAGCGCACCAGCGTCTACACGGCTGCTTCCTACACGAAGGACGACGTCAAGGTTAACGATGCCGGTACGATGGAATTCTCGGCTGAGCCGACCCGTACGGAAGTCGTTGCCGGCTTGATCCACAAGTTCTAATCGGCTTGTTTCATCCTAAGACGGACTTTTCTTAACGGAAAATCCCGGCGGAGGAAGGACTGACGGCCTTCCTCCGCTTTTCTCTATCTTCTGGACATTAAGGAATGGAAATGTTTAAGAAGTCTATTGCTGCTTTGGCTGTTCTCGGCGCCTTTGCCGCTGGTTCCGCCGTGGCCGCGGACGTCACGATCTATGGTCGTGCCGACCTCGGTCTTCGTTTTACGAGCGTCGATTCCGACATGGTTGGAGTTGACGACGTTGATACGTTCGAAATGGCTACCGGCAACTACACCGGCAACCGCGTTGGTATCAAGGGACAGGAAGAACTCGGTAACGGCATGACGGTTGCCTTCGTTCTCGAAAACGGTTTTGATGTCGACTCCGGCAACCTCGGTGAATCGGATCAGATCTTCGACCGTGAAGCCACGCTTCAGTTGAAGGGAGCTTTCGGTACGATCGGCATGGGTCGCTCCTCGATCCTCGCTGCCGATTCCGGCTCCTTTGGTATCGGCGGTGCCTTCTCCGCCTTTGGTACGGGTTGGGGCGACGTCGGCAATCAGCACCTTCTCTGGGGGGCTGGCTACAGCTCGCGTGTCAACAACATGCTGACGTACGTCACGCCGGAATTCGCCGGGTTCAAGGTTTACGCTCAGTACTCCTTCGGTAACGGCGACGGTGACGAAAATAAGTCCAACATCGAACGTTATTACGGTATCGGTGCCACCTATAAGAACGGCGCTCTCGACCTTGCCATGGTCGTTGACAGCATCAATGCTGCGACCGTTAAGTACAATGAAGACGGTGATCGTACCGGCGTGAAGGGAAATCCGGAAGACACGGTTCGCGTGATCGCCGGTGGTTCGTATGACTTTGGTGTCGTCAAGCCCTATCTCTCCGCCGCCTACTTTAAGGACGGCAAAGTTGGCGATCTTCTTGGCGCCCATGAAAATGCTGGTTTGGATGACGGTCTTGGCTGGTACTACGACGGTTGGGCCGTGATGCTCGGCACGGACGTTCCCGCCTTCGGCGGAACGTTTAAGGCCTCTCTCGGCTACATGGACGCCGAGTTCCAGGGCACGGAAGATCGTGAAGAGCAGGCCGGCGACCAGAGCGACATCACCCGTTGGATGGTCGGTCTCGGCTATTCGTATCCGCTCTCGAAGCGCACGGTGGTCTACGCCGATGCCGGTTACTTCAAGGATGACGTCGACGCGGGCGGCGAAACCTACGACCGCAAGCCGAGTGCTTATCAGTGCGCTGTCGGTCTTGTCCACATGTTCTAATCGGCGAATTGTCTCCCACACCTGACATTAGCTGAAAGAGAGCCCCTTCTGATTCGTCGGAAGGGGCTCTCAACGTATTGGAACACCTCTTTCGCCTCTCCGGATTCCATAGCGCTCTCCGCGCGAACTCTTCGTCTCATCTCCTTCAAAAACTCCCAGGGTTACTTCTCAATGGAGCGCCGCGGTCCCAATCGTCCGGTCGACGATTGCGAGTACGCCCCTCACCACCTTCGCCGCCCGGCAAAAGAGTTTGTTTTCGAAAAGGGCGTTCCGATAAGAAAGCTCCACCGAGACATTTGAAACAAAATCTGCAGACGTCAAGCGTCGGAAAGCGCTCAAGAAAGATCTTCGCCGTATGCGCGGGGACGAGCGCGACGCGCTCGGTAAACGGTAGACGATTCTCTCCACGTCCGCGCATCCCCACGTCTGCGCGTTCCGTCGGACGATCGGGATCCTGGGGGCGGAGCGTGCTGCAGCGGAGTGGATCGACGGAGAAGCCACAGATTTGCGGCAACGCCGCTCGGTTCTTCACCGAAGGTCGCGCGTGATTCGCGTCGACGACACGCTTCGCTCCAACACTCGACGCCGAGAAGAACATCAAGGTCGCCGCAGGGAAACATCGTCATGACTGGCAACATCCGTTGCGTTTTTCTTCGGAAGCCCGGCGGAATCGTCGGCTGTTGGAAAAATTCCTTCGATTGCCGGTGTGAAAATGAACGACAGGTTAATTTTACGGGGAGGGTGTAGTGATTTTTATTTATTCTCCTGCAGGGTATGTGGTGTGAATGCGTAAAAATTCGTGTGAATTGGATTTTGCGCCACAGTTTTTTGCGGACCGTTTTTCGATCCTTTCTCTTCCCCTGCGGGCGTTTCTCCAAAAAGTGCGGCAAAAATCGTTTTCAGGGGGTGCGGAATGCATGTGAGAGCATGAGCCAAGCCCAAACGGGGAGGTCCGCGAATCGGCGCGCAATGTCGCGGGCATCCTCTCCGGGGGCGTCAACAAAGGGTTCCGCCGCTCGTTTGGACGGGACCGTCAACCTCAGAAAGGACAAGACATGTTCAAGAAGTCGCTCATCGCGCTCGTTACGCTTTCCGCCGCGGCTGTCGCCGCCAACGCCGCCGACATCACGCTTTCGGGCCGCATCGACGCGGGTCTCAACTACCACAACGCCAAGAAGACGAATCACGAATCGTCCGACAACTTCTCCATGAAGTCGGGCCAGTACTCGGCCTCCCGCTTTACGCTCAAGGGCTCCGAAGAACTTGGCAACGGCACTTCCGTCGGTTTCATCCTCGAAAACGGCTTTGACTCCGACACGGGCGCCTTCTCGCAGGAAGACAAGATCTTCGGTCGTGAAGCCATCGTCTACGTGAAGGGCGAATTCGGCACCTTCGCCATGGGTCGCGTCGGCGCGCTCGCTTCCGGTGCCGGATCGTTCAGCCGCATCTACGACTACGCCGCCTTCGGCTCGGGCTGGGGCGACTACGCGGGCGCCAAGGGCGCCTTCATGTTGGGCGACCGCGACCGCTTCGACAACTCGATCACCTACGTGTCGCCCGAATTCGCCGGCCTCACGGTTTCCGCCCAGTATTCGCTGAAGACGGCCGGCGCCGAAGCTGATCACTCCTCGCTCAACAAGCGCTACGCCGCCTTGGGCGCCACCTACAATCTCGGCGCCTTCAGCACCGGCCTCGTCGTCGACACGATCATGAACGGCGCCAAGGACGATTCCCGCAACACGGAAGATTCGCTCGGCGTTTCCTGGGGCGCTTCGTTCGACCTCGGCGTCACGAAGCCCATGGTCCTCGTTCAGTACGGCAAGAACGAAAACAAGTTGGGCGGCTTCAGCTTCGCCTCGATGCTTGAAGACTATGCCGACACCGACGCGCAGAAGTACGGTTCCAGCCGCAACGGCGGTCTCAAGGGCTATGCCGTGGCGCTCGGCGCCGTCACGCCGCTTCTCGGCGGCAACCTCTACACGTCCGTGAACTATACGGACGGCAAGCTTGACGGCAAGGCCTATCGTGCGACGCTCACTGCCGAAGGCAAGCTTGGTACCGAAGAAGGTTTCGCCACGGCCGACATCGAACGCTGGGGTTTTGCCGCGGGCTACGACTATCCGCTCTCGAAGCGAACCAAGCTCTATGGTTACGCCGCCTTCAACCAGGGCGAACTCAAGGGCACCTTCCACGCCACGAATGGCGCCGCTCAGAATTCCGGCAAGTCCACGGAAAAGGACACCGAAGTCGGCTTCGGCATGGTGCACTTCTTCTAAGTCCCTCCTGATCCGGACTTACGTCCGGACCATCGGACAAACGGGCTCCTCTCTTCTTTGAGAAGGGCGGAGCCCCGAGCGACTCGCTTTCACAGGGCCCCGAAAGCGGGTCGCTTTGCATTCGGGCGGGCGGTTTTCCCTCCGATCCGCTTCCTATTTCCAGGACGTCGTGAGAAAATGTCGGCTCTCTTATTCGACCCGCTCCGACACAGAGCGCACGCACCGCGACACCGAGGCCCGCCATGACCGATCCCCAGAAACCGAAGCTCCACGAAAGCTTCTACTCCGTCTTTTCCTTTGTTTTCGGCTGCATCATGCTGGGGCTTGTCGCCTATCTCGCCTACGATTGGTTGCAGGGATAAAACGCTTCACTCATGGCGCACGACTTGCGCCCGCCGCGCTCCCGTACTCTCCCGTAGAGCGCAGAGGCGTCGTCACGCCTTCTTGGCGCCGCGCATCTCCCGCACTTCCGCCGCGCAGAAAAGGAGAATCCCCGACCAGATGAAGAGGAGCGGCAGAAGCTCTTCTTGTCCGAAAGGTTCCTTGAACCAGAAAATCCCGAGAAGGAGCGTGAGGATGGGCGAGAGGTACTGACAGAAGCCGAGGACGTTCATCGGAAGGTTCATTGCGGCAAAGGTGAAGAGTACGAGCGGAATCGAGGTCACGATCCCCGTCCCGACGAGCGCGAGCGACAGAACCGCGTCGCCCGTGAGAAAGTGCCCGAGTCCCGCCGCCTGCAGATGCCACGCGTACCAGAGCGCAAAGGGGAGCATGACCGTGACTTCGAGAAGAATTCCGATCTGCGCGTCGATCATGAGCTTTTTCTTGAGCGCGCCGTAAATCCCCCAGGTGGCCGAAACCCCGAGCGCAATCCAGGGGAACTGCCCGAAGGACGCGATCATGAGGGCGACCCCGGCGGCCGCGAGTCCGATCGCGGTCCACTTCATGCGCCCGAGCCGCTCGGAAAAGAAGAGGACGCCCAAGAGCACCGAAATGAGCGGCGTCAAAAAAGTCCCGATCCCGAGTTGCACGACCTCTTCCAGGGCCACGCCGATCACGTTGATCCACCAGTTGAGGGACGCAAAGACCGCGGCCGCAAGGAGAATCCCGGCGCGACGAAGGTCTCGCCTCAACGTCTCCACGGTCCGAAGAATCTCCCGGCGACGCCCCCGCACGAAAAGCAACGCCAGCACGAAGACGAAGGTCCAGACGACGCGGTGGGCGATCACTTCCCAGGAATCGGCCGCGGCCAGAAGATTCCAGTAAAGCGCCATGAAGCCCCAGAAGAGATAGGAGACGAGGGCGGCGGCAAGGCCGGCTTTTCGGTCGGGACGGTCGGGAACAGGGTTCGGCATGGGATCGGGTTGAGACGGGAATGTGAGGAAGTGTAGCGCAGTCCGCAAAACACCACTCTTCTTCGGGTTTCTCCTTGCTTTTGTCGTTAGAATGACCGAACGCAAATTTTTTCGGGGAGACCTCTTATGAAGACAAAGCGCGTTTTGGCCGTGCACGATCTGTGCTCCTTCGGGCGCTGTTCGCTCACCGCCGCGATTCCCGTGATTTCGGCGATGGGCATGCAGGTGTGTCCCCTGCCCACGGCCTTTTTCTCGAACAATCTCACCTACGGCGAATTCACTTTTCACGACTTCACCGACAAGATGACGGGCTTCATGGACCGTTGGGAGAAGCTCGGATTCCGGTACGACGCCGTCTACAGCGGCTTTTTGGCTTCGGTCGAGCAGATTGAAGTCGTGCGCGACGCCGCGCGGCGCTTCGCTTCGCGCGAGGAGTCGCTCGTCGTGGTGGATCCCGCCATGGGGGACGACGGAAAGCTCTACCCGGTCTTCGGTCCCGAGTACGTCGAGGCGATGCGCACGCTCGTCAAGGAGGCGACCCTCATTACGCCGAACTTCACGGAAGCCTGCTTCCTGCTCGGCGAATCCTGCGGGACGGCGGTTCCCTCGAGCGAAGCGCTTCGCGCGATGACGGAAAAGCTCGCCGCCCTGGGGGCGAAGCAGGTCGTCATCACGAGCGTGCCGGCTGGTGAAAACGAAATCAAGGTCGTGAGCTTTGATTCGGTCGCGGGCGAATACGCCGAGCGCACGACGCCGCGCATTCCCTTTACGACCTGCGGGACGGGGGACCTCTTTACGAGCGTCGTGACGGGGGCGCTGCTGCGCGGAGAAACTCTCGCGGCCGCTTCGGCGCTCGCGATGCGTTTCGTGAGCCGCGTGATGGAATTCACCCTGGCGTCGGGGTCAGACCCGCGCGAAGGGGTGATCGTGGAGCCGTGTCTCAAGGAACTTCTTCATTGAGCCTGAGCTCTTCCGAACCTGACTTGCCCAAGCCCCGGAAGGCGCGATGCTCTCCGGGGCTTTTTACGCCGGCACGAAAGGCTGCGGCAAGTCCGAATCAAAGAGAGTCCTCCCGATCCTTCCTTTGCCGAAAGCAAAACCTGCGGACGAAGGGCCTTGAGGGCCGTTCCGTTCGGTGCGGGCCGTCAGCCGACCGACGCTTCCGAAACGCATCCCTGCGCGCCGACCGTCTTTGGGTCGGTTTTGCCGCCTTCCCGCTTGGCCGTCACTTCGGCCAACTCCGCGCGAATGAAGGCCTCGTACTCCGCGACGAACGCGTCGAGCGTCGTCGTGCCGCGCTCGATTTCCTGCAGCTTCGCCTCGAACTGCGCCGTCATCACGGCGCTTCGCACCTTGGGGGAGGCGGTGAGAAGCACTTTGCGGCCTTCTTCCGTGCAGTGGAGCTTTTTCCCTTCCGTCTCGAGGTACTTCTTCCTCTTCAATTCCTGAATGATTACGGAGCGCGTTGCGGGGGTTCCGATCCCGCCCGCTTCCTTCAACTTTTCCTGCAGGTGCGGGTCGTCGAAACTCTTCCAGATCGTCTCCATCGCAGCGATCAAGGTGCCTTCCGTAAAGTAGGCGGGCGGTTTCGTTTGGTCTTCGCGCCCGTCGACCGAGAGCACGTCGACGACGTCTCCCTTTTGGAGGACAGGTAGCGTCTGGGCGGCGTCCTCGTCTTCGGGTTCGGCGTCGTCTCCCTTGGACTTCTTCGCCGAGCGTTTTTCCGGAACGCTCTTCTCCACCTTCTGATAGAGCGCCTTCCATCCCTTCACGACGACCACGCGTCCTCGGGCGGTGAAGGTTTCGTCTCCGAGGGCGAGCTTTACGACCGTTTCGTCGTATTCGTGCGCGGGGAAGAACTGCGCGATGTAGCGTTTCGCAATGAGCCGATAGAGTTTTTGCTCGCGGTCGGACAGTTGCGACCAGTCGACGGCGTGCGCGACCGGCACGATCCCGTGGTGCGCCGTCACCTTTTTGTCGTTGAAGACGGGGCTCTTGATCGCGGGATTCGCTTTCTCCACGGCCCGGGCGGTCGCGGGGAAGGTCTTCGCAATCGCGGCGAGCACGCCCGGGGCTTCCGAAGATCGGAAGAGCACACGTCTGAACTCCAGTCACGCCAATATCTCGTATGCCGT
>OGMG01000671.1_pt1 | contig 13090 bp, 9 predicted proteins | sample 1573031 | NCBI WGS metagenome assembly OGMG01 (sample SAMEA2582002, study PRJEB24529) | metagenome | biome: Human gut stool | place: China | collected 2011
GGGGAGATTTGCCCGACGAACAGATCGGCGGACTCCAAAGGGCAGGTTGGGATCTGCGGTTTTTCACCGTTCCCGACCGGAAATATTTACCTGAATGGGAAGACAAATACAATGCGTTTGTTATAAACCAGGATAAGGGACAAAAGTATTTTGTTACTGTCCTGCCCCGGGAGGTAGAAGAATATCCCGAAGCCGATGTCGTGTCTTTTCCTCAGATGAGTGCGGAACAAATCCGGCAACAGGTCGCCGGGTTGAAAACCGAAAAAGAAACGGTTGCCGAAAACTTGAAGAAGATCGCGGCTTTTTCGGTGGAATACCTGAAGGATTTGAAAGTACGGATTTGTGAAGATACGGATACTTTAAAAGTGAAGGATGCTGCAATGACTTTACTTGAAGATAAGGTGATTGCTCTGGAAGGTTGGGTGCCGGAAGCTATTGCAGCCGATACGGACCACTGGCTGGCAGATAAAGGAGTTGCTTATGAACTCGAGATTCCGACAGAGCAGGATAATCCTCCTATTCTGCTGAAGAATAATAAGTTTGCTCGTTTGTTTGAATTTATCGGCGAGCTGTATTCGCTGCCTAATTATCGGGAAATCGACTTGACACCGTTTTTTGCACCGTTTTTTGTGCTGTTTTTCGGTTTTTGTCTGGGAGATGCCGGATATGGATTGCTGCTGTTGTTGGGTATCACCATTTATAAGTTTAAGGCGAAGCCGGCAATTAAACCGATTCTGTCGTTAGCACAATGGCTGGGTATTTCTACAGTGATCATGGGAATTGTCGGAGGTACTTTCTTCGGTATCCAATTGCTGGATGTACAGGTTCCCTGGATGGAGAAGATGAAAGCTTATATGTTGGATTCACAACAGCTGTTCAACCTGGCTTTGATCGTCGGAGCCGTACAAATTATCTTCGGTATGTTCCTAAAAGTGGCTAACCAGTGGAAACAACATGGTTTTGCAGCAGCTCTCTCGACAATCGGATGGCTCGTGTTGATTCTGGGAGAAGGAATCTGTTATTGGTTGTCGACCAAGGGATATGCAATGGATGTTCCGATGTATGTTGTCGGTGCTGTAGCAGGATTACTGATCTTTGTATTCAATAACGTTCGTCGGAATGTATTCATTAATATCGGTGCCGGTTTATGGGATTCTTATAATATGGTCACCGGCCTTTTAGGAGATACACTTTCTTATATCCGTTTGTTTGCCTTGGGTATTTCGAGCGCGGTATTGGGATTGGTGTTCAATGATCTGGCAATGAATATGAGTCCGGATGTGCCGGGAGTAAAACAGTTGGTCATGTTGATCATCCTGTTGTTCGGACATAGTGTGAACTTGTTTATGGCTGGATTGGGTTCCTTTGTACACCCGATGCGTCTGACTTTTGTTGAGTTTTATAAGAATGCAGGTTTTGAAGGAGGCGGTAAGAAATACCAGCCTTATAAGAAAAGAAGTAATTGAAACCTGCTATTATAGATTTATATCCAAAAAAGAATTGAAAAATTATAATTAACAAACAATTAAAAAAATAGAAATCATGAATGAGATTATTTTAGCTTATATTGGGGTTGGATTGATGTTAGGACTGTCCGGAATTGGTAGTGCTTATGGCGTAACTATCGGTGGTAATGCTACGATCGGTGCACTGAAGAAGAATGACGAAGCTTTTGGTAACTATATGGTATTGTGTGCACTTCCCGGTACACAGGGACTGTATGGTTTTGCCGGTTATTTCATGTTCCAGAGTATTTTCGGTGTTCTGACTCCGGCTATTACAGGTATTCAAGCTGCTGCCGTGTTGGGTTCCGGTATTGCTTTGGGACTTGTAGCTCTTTTCTCCGCTATCCGTCAGGGGCAGGTTTGTGCTAATGGTATTGCTGCCATTGGCCAAGGACATAATGTATTTGGTAATACATTGATTTTGGCCGTTTTTCCTGAATTGTATGCTATTGTTGCTTTGGCTGCAACCTTCTTGATGGGATCTGCATTGGCTGCGTAATCAGATTAGTTTTTTTATATGGGCGGCTATTTCCTGTTTTTATGGAAATAGCCGCTTTTCTTATTCTAATGTAAGACAGAACCTTAAAAATATTTATTATTGTAGCCGATATCAGTATTTTTTGTGAAGATTGTTAGAGTAAAATAATTGAATGCTAATTCAGAAACTATCTGAATAACATAAAGTTGCAAAAAAACTTTATTATCTCATTGAAAATATGTAACTTTGCGCTCGAATTAAGATTAGTTAATAGATGGCAAAAGAATTGTTAGCCCCTGATTATATATTCGAAGCAAGTTGGGAGGTATGTAATAAAGTAGGGGGAATTTATACGGTGTTGTCCACCAGGGCCAAAACACTGCAGGAAGCATTCAAAGACAAAGTCTTTTTCATAGGACCCGATTTTTGGGCAGGAAAGGAAAATCCTTTGTTCAGTGAAAATGAAAATCTTTGTGCGGCATGGCGTGAACATGCTTTGAAGAAAGACGGATTGAAAGTTCGTGTGGGACGCTGGAATATTCCGGGAGAGCCTATTGTCATATTGGTGGATTTTTATCCTTTTTTCTCTAAAAGAAATGAAATATATGGCCGGATGTGGGAGGATTTCAAAGTTGATTCACTTCATGCTTATGGAGATTACGACGAAGCGTCTATGTTTTCTTATGCAGCCGGAAAAGTGGTTGAAAGCTTTTATCGTTTCAATCTGACCGAAAATGATAAGGTCATTTATCAGGCACATGAATGGATGACAGGTATGGGGGCCCTTTATTTGCAGAAAGCGGTACCCGAAATAGCTACCATTTTTACTACTCACGCTACTTCTATAGGCCGGTCTATCGCCGGAAACAATAAACCCCTTTACGATTACTTATTTGCTTATAATGGCGACCAAATGGCGCGTGAACTCAATATGGAGGCAAAGCATTCTATTGAGAAGCAGACTGCGCATCATGTGGATTGCTTTACTACGGTCAGTGAGATTACCAACAACGAATGCAAGGAGTTGTTGGACAAGCCGGCAGATGTGGTGTTGATGAATGGGTTTGAGGATGACTTTGTTCCGCAAGGTCGTACATTTGCCGCCAAGCGTAAGAAAGCTCGTGCTGCGATGTTGAATTTGGCTAATAAATTGCTTGGCTTGACGATGAGCGATGATACTCTTATTGTGGGTACAAGCGGTCGTTATGAGTTTAAAAATAAAGGTATCAATGTCTATTTGGAGTCCTTGAACCGATTGACCCGTGATAAAAATTTGAAAAAAGAGGTGCTGGCATTTATTAATGTACCAGGTTGGGTAGGGGATCCTCGTGAGGATTTGGTGGAACGTTTGAAAAGCAAAGAGAATTTCACAACTCCGTTGGAGTGTCCGTTTATCACACATTGGTTGCATAATATGAGTCATGATCAGGTACTTGATATGATGAAGTATTTGGGAATGTCCAATTCGGCGGAATCTAAGGTAAAAGTAATATTTGTACCTTGTTATCTGGATGGAAAGGATGGTATCTTGAATTTGGAATATTATGATTTGGTGTTGGGGAATGACTTGAGTGTTTATCCTTCCTATTATGAACCTTGGGGGTATACACCTTTGGAAAGTGTAGCATTCCATGTACCTACTATAACAACTGATCTGGCTGGATTTGGTTTGTGGGTAAACTCGTTGAAGGGTAGATACAGTGAGTTGAAAGATGGTGTGAAAGTTATCCATCGCTCGGATTACAACTATTCTGAAGTGGCGGATGTTATAAAGGACACTATATCGGAATTTTCGGGATTGCCGGAAAATACAATCAAGACAGTGCGTAAAAATGCGGCGGACATTGCTGAAAAGGCATTGTGGAAGCATTTTATCAAATATTATTATGAAGCTTATGATGTGGCATTGCATAATGCACAGAAAAGGCTTGTTATGAATAGCTAATTAATTATTAATAAATAATTTGAGAGACATGAAAATCAAAGTAAGTAATGCGAATACTCCTAATTGGAAGGAAGTTACAGTAAAATCACACATTCCCGAAGAACTGAAGAAGTTGGAGGAAATGGCTCGTAACATCTGGTGGGCATGGAATTACGAAGCAACAGACCTGTTTAGAGATTTAGATCCTGCAACTTGGAAAGAAGTGGGGCAGAATCCCGTTGCTTTATTGGAACGTTTGAGCTATGAAAAGCTGGAGGCATTAACTCAGGATAAGGTGATTGTAAAGCGCATGAATGATGTATATGCTAAATTCAAAGCTTATGTAGATGCTAAGCCGGATAGCAAACGTCCTTCTGTTGCTTATTTCTGTATGGAGTATGGTTTGACACATGTTTTGAAAATCTATTCCGGTGGGCTGGGTATTTTGGCCGGTGACTACTTGAAAGAAGCATCAGACAGTAATGTAGATATGTGTGGTGTTGGCTTCTTGTATCGTTATGGGTATTTTAGCCAAAGCCTTTCAATGGATGGTCAGCAGATTGCTAACTATGAATCACAGAATTTCGGTAGCCTGCCTATTGAACGTGTAATGGATGAAAACGGACAGCCGATGGTAGTTGATGTTCCTTATTTGAACTATTTCGTTCATGCATACGTATGGAAGGTAAATGTAGGACGTGTTCCTTTGTATCTGCTAGATACGGATAATGAAATGAACAGCGAATTTGATCGTCCTATCACTTATCAGTTGTATGGTGGAGATTGGGAGAACCGTTTGAAACAAGAAATCTTGTTAGGTATCGGTGGTGTGTTGCTGCTGAAGAAATTGGGCATTAAGAAAGATGTCTATCATTGTAATGAAGGACATGCTGCTTTGTGTAATGTGCAGCGTTTGTGTGATTATGTAGAAAGCGGGCTGACATTTGACCAGGCTTTGGAAGTAGTTCGTTCTTCTTCTTTATATACGGTTCATACTCCGGTTCCTGCGGGGCATGACTATTTTGATGAAGGCTTGTTTGGAAAATATATGGGTGGTTATCCACAGCGTATGGGGATTTCTTGGCAGGATTTGATGGACTTGGGTCGTATTAATCCGGGTGATGCAGGCGAACGTTTTTGTATGTCTACATTTGCTTGTAACACTTGTCAGGAAGTAAACGGTGTGAGCTGGTTGCATGGCAAGGTTTCTCAGGAGATGTTCTCTGGAATTTGGAAAGGCTATTTCCCTGAAGAAAGTCATGTAGGTTATGTAACTAATGGTGTTCATTTCCCAACGTGGAGTGCTACTGAATGGAAGAAGCTATATGCTAAGCATTTTGCTCCTAATTTCCTGGAAGATCAGTCTAATGAGAAAATTTGGGAAGCTATTTATAATGTAGCCGATGAAGAAATTTGGGAAACCCGTATGGCTTTGAAGTACAAATTGGTTGACCATATTCGTAAGCAGTTCAGTGAAAGCTGGTTGAAGAACCAAGGTGATCCTTCACGTATCGTTTCTCTGATGGAAAAGATTAATCCGAATGCCTTGTTGATTGGTTTTGCCCGTCGTTTTGCTACTTACAAACGTGCGCATCTGCTGTTTACTGATTTGGAACGTTTGTCTAAGATTGTGAACAATCCTGATTATCCGGTACAGTTCTTATTTGCAGGTAAGGCTCATCCACACGATGGTGCAGGTCAGGGGTTGATCAAGAAGATTGTGGAAATTTCCCGTCGTCCGGAATTCTTGGGCAAAATCATCTTCTTGGAAAATTATGATATGCAGTTGGCACGGCGTCTGGTCTCAGGTGTTGATATTTGGATGAATACTCCTACCCGTCCTTTGGAAGCTTCTGGAACATCAGGCGAGAAGGCTTTGATGAATGGTGTTGTTAACTTCTCTGTGCTTGACGGTTGGTGGCTGGAAGGTTACCGTGAAGGAGCAGGATGGGCGTTAACTGAAAAACGTACTTATCAGAATCAAGATCATCAAGATCAATTGGATGCCGCAACTATTTATAGTATTTTGGAAAATGAGATTCTTCCATTGTATTATGCACGTAACCGTAAGGGATATTCTGAGGGTTGGGTGAAGACTATCAAGAATTCTATTGCTCAGGTGGCTCCTCATTATACAATGAAACGTCAGTTAGACGATTATTATGCTAAGTTCTATACTAAAGAAGCAAAACGTTTTAAAGAATTGGTAGCCAATGATTATGCAAAGGCTAAGGAACTGGCTGCTTGGAAAGAAAGAGTTGCAGAACTTTGGGATTCCATTGAAATCGTTTCATGTGAAAAGACGGAAGAGCTGGCTAGCGGTAATATTGAAAGCGGAAAAGAATATATCATTACTTATGTTATAGATGAAAAGGGATTGGATGATGCAGTAGGTATTGAACTGGTTACCACTTTCACGAATGCGGAAGGTAAAGAGCATATCTATTCTGTAGAACCAATGGAAGTAATTAAGAAAGAAGGTAACTTGTATACATTCCAGGTTAAACACAGTTTGTCTAACTCAGGCAGCTTCAAGGTGGCATACCGTATGTTCCCGAAGAATGTTGATTTGCCTCATCGTCAGGATTTCTGCTATGTTCGTTGGTTTAACTAATCATTGAATTAAGATAATATTTCTATTTAAAGAACTGTTTCCTTGGAAAAGAGAGGAAGCAGTTCTTTTTTATTAGTATGTTCGCCCAAAGTTTCATTGATATTATCATTCCAGTTAAGATTGTTATGGAAAGTGCGCATTATTGGGAAGGATAGGACGAGTATAAAAAATACCGATGCCTTTCTAGACATCGGTATTTTACTTTGTAAACTATTTTGCAGTTATTTTATTTCAATAGTTCGTTCAGTTTGGACTTGATGGCATCTCCACGGAGATTACGTGCAACAATGGTACCTTCCTGATCAACCAATACGGTAGCAGGAATTGAATTGACACCATAAAGTTTTGCACCTGCATTGTTCCAACCTTGCAGGTCAGACATTTGCGGCCATGTAATATTCAAGGCAGTGATAGCCTCTTTCCACTTGTCTGCATTCTCGTCTAAAGAAATACCTACAATTCCGAAGCCTTTATCTTTGAAAGCCTTGTATGCTTCTACAACATTGGGCATTTCTTTACGGCAAGGTCCGCACCAGCTAGCCCAAAAGTCAATCAAAGTATATTTATTTTTGCTGACGAAATCAGACAGGCTTACAGTTTTACCTTCAGGGGTCTGCATAGAGAAATCAATGTATTTCTGACCTACAGCCGTTTTCTCTGAAGTTTCAATGTGGGCTTTCAACTTGTTGATACGTTCATTAACTAATGCAGCGGGAATTTTTTCTACCAACGCTTTTTGTTTGTCGAGTTCGAATGCGCCTGCATAGGAAGGGAGCAGATATACACCGACCGGATTGGTGATATTGGCTTCAATTGTTTGATAAACCATATCCATGCCTACACTGTCTTTCTTTTCAATCTCAGCCATGATAGCTTCTACCTGTTCTTCTGTCAAGCTAGTGTCGCTTTGAGCCTTTTGGTACATTTCATTCATTTCCTTGCTTAAAGCCATGAAGCCATCTTTGAATTTTTGGTAAGCGTCGTTATTAGGAGTACCTGAAACTTTGCTTTCCTTACCTAAGGTTACATTAATATTTCCATTTTCAAGAAAAAGATCAGTAAAGTAACGCTTGTCTCCTTTCATATAAGTGATGTAGCGGTTTACAGCCGTATCTTGTTTTCCGGTGAATACGAAAGTTCCGCTTTTGACAATAGCAGAATCAAGTTTTACAAGGTTTCCTCCTGCGTATTCCTGTAAATAGATCGTGTCGCCATCAGTGATGTCTTCTACTGAACCTGTAACCTTATAGGAAGGCGAATTCTGACATGCAACGAAAGCCATACTTCCTGCAGCCAATAAATAAACTAATTTTTTCATTTTAATATGATTATAATTTGAACGCAAAGATAACTACTTAATTAATATGTTTGCGGAAAAAAGGTTTTTATTTTCAGAATGAAATAAGGAATCTATAGTTTTGCTTTGCTTTTTTTGAATTTTATGGGCACTCATTCAATTCCTTTGGTTATAATTTGTACAGGGGGCTGCCTTACTGTTACAGTTGATCGGTAATATTCTGGATCTTTCGAAAATCGAATCGGGCACATTGAAGTTTGTGTAGAGTGATGTGAATATTAATGCAATGATGTACGATTTGGAGGAATTATTTCAATTACGGAATAAAAATAATCCGGAGGTGGAGATCGGGTTTGTGCCCGGCATGGAAGAGTACATGATTCGTACCGAGCGATAACGTTTCATTCAAGCTATATCCAACTTAGTTATTAATGCAATGAAATTTATTTTCTAGGGAAGTTTTATCATGGGTTATGAACAACAGGAGGGAAAATGTATTTTTCTCGAAATGATGCAGATTGTGGAATTCCGGAAGAGAAGCAGGGGCAGATATTTTAACGCTTTGTACAATTGAATACTTTCAAGTAGAGTATAGGATTGGGACTTTCTATTTGTAGCAGTATTATTATGGGAGATCGGGTAGATGTTGAATCCGAGCAGGGAGAAGGTCTCATTTTTTTGTTTACAATTTCTCAAAAGCCTATCATTCACTTTGCTGGGAGAAGAGAAATAGTACGCACAATGGAAAATTATTAGTCGGATGAATAAATATTACTTTATTTATATCCTCCATTCTTGAAAAATACCGTAATTTTGCAACTCAATTACAAAATGAGTATGCAACAATCTAATTATATAATTGAGGTAAAAGGTGTTTCCAAGTTTTTTGGTGATAAAATGGTCTTGGATAACATTAATTTATATGTAAAAAAAGGTGAGTTTGTAACTGTGTTGGGACCCTCCGGTTGCGGAAAGACAACTCTTTTACGTTTGATTGCCGGTTTTCAGACTGCTTCGGAAGGCGAGATAAAGATAGCTGGAAAAGAGATCACGCAGACACCTCCGCATAAGCGTCCGGTAAATACTGTGTTCCAGAAGTATGCTTTGTTCCCTCATTTGAATGTGTTCGATAATATTGCCTTCGGATTGAAATTGAAAAAGATCTCTAAGCAGACTATCGAGAAGAAAGTAAAGGCTGCTCTTCGTATGGTAGGGATGACGGACTATGAGTATCGGGATGTGAATTCCTTGTCAGGCGGGCAGCAACAGCGTGTAGCCATAGCCCGTGCTATTGTCAATGAGCCGGAGGTGTTGTTGCTGGATGAGCCTTTGGCTGCTTTGGACTTGAAGATGCGTAAAGATATGCAGATGGAATTAAAAGAGATGCATAAGACATTGGGCATCACTTTTATTTATGTGACGCATGACCAAGAGGAAGCTTTAACACTGAGCGACACGATTGTTGTAATGAGTGAAGGAAAAATACAGCAGATCGGAACACCGGTGGATATTTATAACGAACCCATCAATTCGTTTGTAGCTGATTTTATAGGTGAGAGCAATATTCTGAACGGAACTATGATACAGGACAAGCTTGTGCGTTTTGCAGGAGTGGAATTTGAATGTGTAGATGAAGGTTTCGGTGAAAATATGCCGGTAGATGTTGTGGTACGTCCTGAAGATTGGTATATTTTTCCGGATTCGGATGCTTCACAGATTTCAGGTATCGTAACCTCATCCATCTTTAAAGGTGTGCATTATGAAATGGTGGTTGAGGCCAATGGTTATGAATTTATTGTACAGGACTATCATCATTTTGCTGTGGGTGAGCAGGTAGGTTTGTTGATAAAACCTTTTGATATCCATATTATGAAAAAAGAACGTGTATGCAATACGTTTGAAGGAGAACTGACAGATGGAACACATGTGGAATTTCTGGGATGTACGTTTGAGTGTCTGCCAGTGGTTGACATTGAGCCGGGAACTAAAGTAAAAGTGCAGGTAGATTTCAAGGATATCATTTTGCAGGATAATGAAGAGGATGGAACTTTAACCGGAGATGTACGTTTTATCCTATATAAGGGAGATCATTATCACCTCACTGTGTCATCGGACTGGGGTGAGGATATTTTTGTTGATACCAATGATGTATGGGACAATGGTGATCATGTAGGTATCAGCATCTTTCCCGAAAGTATAAAAATAACTCAGGTTGTAGAATCATAATAAAGAAAAGAGGTGCTCAGAACGATACGATTTTTCTTGTCTTCACGTAAAAGTTGGACTATTCCTTACGTGATATTTTCGGCGGTATTTGTTATTCTTCCGCTACTTTTAATAGTGGTTTATGCATTTATGGATGATGCGGGGCATTTCACATTGGGAAATTTTGCCAAATTTTTCGCCCATCCCGAGGCAATCAACACATTTGTTTATTCTATTGGCGTGGCCATTATCACAACAGTGGTATGTATCTTATTGGGATATCCTGCTGCCTATATTCTGACACAGACGCGGATGAAATATGCATCGACAGTGGTGGTATTGTTTATTTTGCCCATGTGGGTGAATATTTTAATACGTACACTGGCTACGGTGGCCTTGTTCGATTTTATGAACGTATCTTTAGGAGAGGGGGCTTTGATATTCGGTATGGTATATAATTTTTTGCCTTTTATGATTTATCCTATTTACAACACTTTGCAGAAATTGGATAAAAGTTATGTGGAAGCGGCGCAAGATTTGGGCGCCAATCCCATGCAAGTGTTTTTCAAGGCTGTGTTGCCCCTGTCTATGCCGGGTATTGTGAGTGGTATATTAATGGTATTTATGCCTACTATCTCCACATTTGCTATTGCCGAATTATTGACAATGAATAATATTAAATTATTTGGCACTACTATCCAGGAAAATATTAATAATAGTATGTGGAATTATGGGGCGGCCTTGTCGTTGATCATGTTGTTCCTTATTGGTGCGACAACCTTGCTCGCTTCAGATGATAAGGATCATAACGAAGGAGGCGGACTATGGTAAAGAAAATTTTGTGTCAGGGGTATTTGTGGCTGCTTCTGCTATTGCTTTATGCGCCTATTTTTATCATTATGATCTATTCGTTTACCGAAGCAAAGGTGCTGGGCAACTGGACCGGGTTTTCCACCAAACTCTATTCATCCCTATTTGTTGCGGGTACACATCATTCATTGACAAATGCCTTGGTCAATACCTTGAGCATTGCCTTTATTGCAGCTACCGTATCCACCTTGCTGGGCAGTATTACGGCAATCGGCATATTCAATCTTCGTCCCCGTGCCCGTAAAGCAATCAGTTTTGTCAATAATATCCCTATTTTGAATGGAGATATTATTATTGGTATATCTCTATTCTTGCTGTTCGTATCTTTGGGTATTCCACAAGGATATACCACTGTAGTGCTTGCACATATCACATTCTGTACTCCATATGTGGTGTTAAGTGTGTTGCCGCGTTTGAAACAGATGAATCCGAATATTTATGAGGCGGCGCTTGACTTGGGGGCTACTCCTATGCAGGCACTCCGCAAGGTGATTGTTCCTGAGATTCTTCCGGGAATGATTTCAGGTTTTATGTTGGCGGTGACTTTGTCCATTGACGATTTTGCCGTGACTGTATTTACTATTGGTAATGAAGGGCTTGAAACTCTTTCCACCTATATTTATGCGGATGCACGGAAAGGAGGGTTGACCCCTGAACTTCGTCCGCTTTCTACCATTATATTCGTATTGGTGCTGGTATTGCTGGTTATCATCAATCGCCGTGCAGGCAAGAAAAAGGAGGTATAAAAAATGAGGAAAATAAATAGATGGCTGATGGTGTGTGTGTGCGCGTTATTCTCTTTAACCGGATGCTATAACATAGAGCCTCGTGAGAGTGTGCTGAAAATATATAATTGGGCCGATTACATTGATGAGGATATGTTGGCGGAATTTCCCCGGTGGTACAAAGAACAGACGGGGGAAGATATTCGGATTGTCTATCAGACTTTTGACATCAATGAAATCATGTTGACCAAGATAGAACGCGGGCATGAAGATTTTGATGTAGTTTGTCCTTCGGAGTATATCATAGAGCGCATGCTGAGGAAAGGTTTATTGCTTCCCATTGATACCGTTTTTGGAAAGACCCCCAATTATCTGCATAATGAATCTCCTTATATCCGTGAACAATTGGATAAATTGAGCTGGTCGGGGCATCGTGCTTCAGATTATGCCATCGGTTATATGTGGGGAACAGCAGGTATCCTTTTTAATACCGATCATGTTCCAGCGGAAGATGCCAGGACTTGGGCCAGTCTTTGGAATCTGAAATATGAGAACAAGATCCTGATGAAGGAAAGTTATCGTGATGCATATGGTACCGCATTGATTTATGCCAATGCCGAGGATTTGAAAAAAGGCAAGGTTACGGTAGAGGAGTTGATGAACAACTATTCGCAAGCATCCATCGATACAGTTGAGAAGTATCTGAAAGCCATGAAACCCTTGATAGCAGGTTGGGAAGCTGATTTTGGCAAGGAAATGATGACTAAAGGTAAAGCATGGCTGAACATGACCTGGAGCGGGGATGCGGTATGGGCGATAGAAGAGGCTGAAGGAGTGGGCATCCATCTGGACTATGAGGTGCCGGTGGAAGGAAGTAATGTGTGGTATGACGGATGGGTGATCCCTAAGTATGCTAGAAATAAAAAGGCTGCCAGTTATTTTATTAATTATTTATGCCGTCCCGATGTGGCTTTACGTAATATGGACGCCTGTGGTTATGTGAGTGCCGTTGCTACTCCCGAGATTTTGGAGGCAAAAATAGATACTACTTTATCTTACTTTGCAGATTTAAGCTATTTTTTCGGTCCTGCTGCCGATAGTATACAAATAGATAAGGTACAGTATCCTGACCGTACAGTGGTGGAGCGTTGTGCCATGATTCGTGATTCCGGTGACAAGACCGAATTGGTCTTGGAAATGTGGTCGTGTGTAAAGGGGGATAATTTGGGGGTAGGCGTGGTTATTGTGATTCTGGTATCTGCCGGGATTATGGTAGTATTCACCGTGTATAGAAAACTTCAGCGTTATCAGCATGAAAAGGCTCAATATCGTCGCAGGAATCATCGAAGAAAGAAATGACTTTATAAGGGAAGGAAACATTTAGTCTTGCTGATAAAACGATTTAGGGAATCCAATCTTTAGGGATATTCAGTAAATGTCTCTAAAAAATAAGATGGCATATGAAGATGATA
>OGMG01000676.1_pt1 | contig 13067 bp, 8 predicted proteins | sample 1573031 | NCBI WGS metagenome assembly OGMG01 (sample SAMEA2582002, study PRJEB24529) | metagenome | biome: Human gut stool | place: China | collected 2011
CCCGGGCCGATCCCATCCCGACGGTCCACGCCAAGGGGAGCGCAAGTCCCCGCAAAACCGTCCGCCGTCCGATCGTCATGCCGCCCCTCCCGCACCGGGGTTCAAAGCGGCGGCGAGGCGTTCGCGCTCGCGAAGAAAGTCCGCCACCTCCACGGCGTTTCGTACGTCGAGCTTTCCGAGCATGGCGCTGCGGCGGCTCTTCACGGCTTCTTCGGAAATGTCGAGAACCCCCGCGATCTCCTTGTTCGTGAGGCCCTTTGCGACGAGCTGCGCCGTTTCGCGCTCGCCCTCCGTGAGAGTCGCCCAGACGGCTTCATACTCGTCCCGTTCGCGTTTCAGACGCCGGATTTCCCGATGGCGTTCGCAGGCCTTCTGCAGGGTCGGAATGAGTGTTTCCGGACGGGGAGGCTTCACGAGAAAGTCGACCGCCCCCTCCCGCACGGCGCGAAGCGCCATCTCGATGTTGCCGTGCGCGGAAAGAAAGACGATCGGAAGGTCGATGCCTTCGGTGCGTAGGCGCCGCTGGAGTTCCAAGCCCGTCATCTCGGGCATGCGCACGTCAAGAAGGAGACAGCCTTCGCGTTCGCGGTCGTCCCAGGCGAGAAAGTCGAGCGCGCTCGAATAGTCCTTCACCTGCAGACCCGCGACTTCCAAAACGAAGGCGAGCGACTCGCAGACCGTGGGATCGTCGTCGACGAGGCGGATGAGAGGAGGCTGTTTGACTTTCATGATTCGTTTTCCTTGCTGTCGGGCGTTCGATCGAGCGGCACGGAGAGCGTCACGGCGAGGCCCGCGGGATTGCCCGCCTCAAACCGCAACCGTCCGCCGTGGGCTTCCGCGAGGCTCGCAGCGATCGCAAGCCCGAAGCCCAGGCCCTCGGGCTTATCCGAGAGAACGGGCTTCCCGAGTTTCGCGAGGCGATCGGGCGGAACGCCCGGACCATTGTCTTCCACGCGCAGAAGCGCCGTGTCGCTTTCGCGCAGGAGCGACACGCGGATGCGGGGACCGACGGTCTTCGCCTGCGTCAGGGCGTCGACGGCGTTGTTGAGAAGATTGACGAGGACGAGTTCGAGCTCCATTGCGTCGCCCAGAACGACGGCGGGCGTTTCGAGTCCGATGCATTCGACGGGAATGCCCGCCTTCTTCGCCCGGCTGTGGCGAATCGCCCGCTCGGGGAGTCGGGCAAGATCGAAGCGCTCGAACTGCGTTCTTTCACGCTTCAAGGCCGCGCGCACGCGGTCGAGAATGTCGGCCGCCCGATAGACTTCGGAGAGCGCCCGGCGGAAGGCCGATTCTTCCCGCGCCTCGTCCCGAAGACCCCGCTCCTTCATGAGAAGAAGGGCGTTCAGATAATTGGCGGCGTTCGTGACGGGCTGCTTCACTTCGTGCGCGAACATGGCGGAGAGCTGCGTCACGGTGGCGCCGCGCTCAAGACGCTCGAGCTGCGCGCGGCTTTCGCGAAGGGCCTCGGCAGCCTTTTCTCTCGCGGCCGAAGCCTGTTGAAGCTCCCGCGTGCGGCGCCGAACGAGCAGATTGACGCGCACGATGTGCACGGCAACGAGAAGGAGCGCAAAGACGCCGAGCGCGATTTCCGTATGAAAGCGCCGCCAGAGGCCCGCCGCGGACCAGTCGCGAAGATAGGCGTAGGGCCCTTCGCGCAGCGTTCGGTAGAGATTGCGCACGTCGGTAAGATTGGTGTTCGAGATCCAGTCGTAGCCCCCTTCGTCCACGGGCTGCGTCAGGACCGCGATCGTAATGTCGCGCACCACTTCGGGCGAGGCGGTCGGAAGGGCCGCGAGCATCAGGTCCGGATAGAGCGCGGTGGAACGGCGGCATCGGTCGCCCGGCGCCGTGCGGTCGTTGACGATCCGAAGTTCATGGGCTCCGACGACGCCCGCCGCCACCGCGTCCTCCCACTCGCAGGTCGACAAAATCCCGACTTCGGTCATGCCGAGCGTCACCATCTGCAGGACGTCGGGGTAATTCCACTCGGTGTAGACAATCTCGCCGAAGAATTCGTCCGGGTCTTCCCCCTGTTCGGCCAACTCGCCCTTCGGGACGGCGCTTCCCTCAAAGGCGTTCGGATCGGTCGTCGCGACGGAGCGGCCCTTGAGGTCGGCGAGGGTTTTAAGCGCACTGCCCGCACGGACGAGAAAAACCGCCCCGACCGAGCGGTCCGCCGCCTTGCGGTCCGCACGGCGGCGCGTCGCGATCTGCTGCAGATCGAGTTCGCTCTCGCGCACGGCGTCGCCGCTCGACAAAATCACGAAGCCGTTGGCGCCCAAGCGCGTGGAATCGATCGGTTCGCCCCGCGGGAATTCGACCGTGGTGAAGCGGTACTGCGGATAGCGCACCTTGAGGCGCTCGATGAGCGGGGTGTAGGTGTCGATGAAGAAGCGCGGATTGAAGGTGTCGACGATTCCGACCGTGACGTCGGTCACGGCGGCGGCTTCGGACGTTTCGAGAGAAGGCGTTTCGGTCTCAGCCCGCGCCAAGCCCGCGTCAAGGAGGCCGGTCAGGAGAAGAAGCGCGAGGGACGAAGCGGGCCGCATGGGAGTCGGGAGAAAGGGTTGGGAGGTCTACACATTATACGGAGACGAAAAAAGCCCCTCGCTCCGAAAAGGAACGAAGGGCCGAGAGTCGTGAGCGGACCCGGTGCCTTGCGGTCATCGAGTCCTGACTCCGTGATTAGAAGAGATGACGCAGACCGACGTTGAAGGCCCACGGATTGTCGACGTCGCCGCCCGTCGAGCGTTCGAGTTCGCCGTAGGCAAAGGTGCTTTCGCCCAAGCGGAACTGACCGCCGATGCCGTAGGTCACCCAGCCGCCGCCGAGGTCTTCGTCAAGCGACGCGCGCAGACCGTTCTGCGAAGCCGTGCCGTCGGCTTCACCCAGGAAGTCGTACGAGTAGCTCGCGTGAGCGTAGATCGTGCCGGCCTCGTTCGGGAAGTCAAAGCCCGTACGGAACCCGATGCGCGTGATGAGGTTCTGGTAGTCGTCCTGTTCGATCTTCACGCCGTTCGAAGCCGTGGCGTCGTCGCCCTGCGCGAAGCCGTAGGTGACTTCGATCTGCGGCTCGACATAGGCGCGTTCCATGAGCTTGAAGGTGTGACCGCCCTCAACGCTCAGGCTGAAGGCGTTCGAACCAAAGTCGACGTCCATGTTGCCGGCCTGGATGTCGTTCTTGATGTAGCCGTAGCGGGCCACGAAGTCGACGTAGGAACCCTTTTCGAAGGTGCGCGTGCCGTAGACGGCGAGGCTGTACAGGTCGCCGTCGCCATCGCCGTTCTCAAGGTCGTAGCTCGAATCGGAGTAGCTGAAGGCGCCGCCCACGATCCAGTCGCCCAAGCGGGCGTCGCCGCCCACCTGCACGGTCGTCGTCTGCATGTCGACGCGGTTGGCGTCGCCCCATTCGTATTCGCCGCCGTAGACGCGGGCCCAGGCGCCGACTTCGGAGGCGCTTGCGCGCACGTCGCCCAGGCGCTTCGTGAGGCGGTTGATTTCGTTTCGCCATTCGACCAGACTCATGGCGTTCACCGCGCTGTAGTCGGAGAGCTTCGGGTTGGCACTTTCAACCGTGCGGACCGTGCCGTCCACATCGGTTGTGCGCACCCAAGCACCGCGAATGTCGCCCGCCGCAACCTTTTCAACGTGAGCGAGCTTGTCGGAACCCTCGCCCGTGACCGCATCGAGTCCTTCGATGTTTTCAGCCGTGAGGTAGTCGGACGTAATGCCCGTATAGTTCACCGTGAGCGTAGGCGCAGCGTCGGTTTCCGACACGGCGTCGACGGAAACCTTCGCGGACGAAAGCGTTCCGTTCGTCTCGATAACGGCGGCATTCACCGTGCCGCCCGTGCCGGAGAGCGTTCCGATCTTCGCGGTCGCCGCCGCATCCGCAAGCGTGATCACGCCGTCTGAGAGGGTGAGGTTCGTCACCTTTTCTTGTTCGGCCGTGGCCTCGACGCCGTCAGGAAGCGAAAGGTCGATCGCAGTGGCGTTCCACACGGCGCCGTCGGCAAGCGTCATGTTGAATCCGGTGATGGTCTGATCTTCGGGGTGAACCGAGTTGGGCGCAAGTTTCGCCGCATTGCCCTTCCAGGACGAACCTTCGCCCTTCAGGTTCAAGTTCACCTTGGCGTTGAGCCGACTGCCGCTCTCTTCGGTGGGCCCGGGCGTTGCGAAGATGATGTCGCCCGTCATCACGACGGTGTCGGCGCCCGTCTGGTTGATGTTGACAGTCGCGTTTCCTCGGGCTTCGATGGCCGTTGAGGCGGTCACCGTGAGGTCGCCGTCGACGTTGAGCTCGCCGTTCGAAAACGCGAGAAGCGCCGCGCCGTTCGCCGCGGTGACGACGGTGTGCCCCGCATTGATGTTGACGAAGGCGCTTCTTTCTTCAGCCTGCGCCTCGTCGTTGCCCTGAACATGAATGCCATATCCACCCGTCGTTACGACGTTCAGCGTCTTCTCCGCCTCGATGCTGATCGTGCCTTCGTTGGCCGAAATGCCGGCGTCCGCCGCGTTCACCGTGACCGTATCGGCATGGACCGTGGTTTTTCCGCCCGCCGACGTCTCCAACGTGGCGCTCTCCGCATCGCTCGACGTCAAGATCACGCTTTGGGTGGTATCAGAGCCGACAACAACGGTACCGCTCTTATTGAGAACCGCATTCTGAGAGCCGGAAATATCGATCTCCTTGCCGAGAACATCGAGCGACGAACCCGCCAGGTTCCAGATGCCGACGCCGTTTGAGCGGGAGTCCACGTGGATGTCGACCTGTTCGGTCGCCGAAGATCCGATGATGACCCGGCTCTGCCGATCGATCGATTGAGCGGACTGCACACCCACAAAGGAGGATGAAATGCTGATGACCCGGCCGTCGAGACGCGTCTCTCCGCCGACGGACCATACTCCGCGAAAGTTCCCGGCCGTTGCGGCCTCAATCTGAAGTGAATCCGTGACTGCGGACCCTACAGAAACTTGCCCGCCGTCGTTTTTAACGACGGCTCCGAGTGTTCCCGTCCAAGCCGCAGGAGCTTGCAGCAGAATGCTCTTCGCGTTGAGCTCGACCGTAGGAACGGCGGAAGGCAGATAAGTTGCGTCGGCGTGAACGAGATTATGCTGAGCGCTCATTGTCGCCGAATCGGCGACTCCTTTGACCCTCAGTTGCTCGGTATCGGCCGATCCGATGTGAATGACTCCTTCTCTCGCAGCTGAAACGACGTCATTCCCGCTTCCCTGGATCAGAATCGTCCCTCCGGGAGCGGTGTCGATCGTCGAGATCTCGTCGCCGTGGTCCTTGCTTGCGCTGACGGCGGGTTTATATTGCGTCGACCCGGTAATCGTGATGTCCGGATCCTCAAGGCTGCTCACGATCCGAATCGGAGATTCAGTCGTGTCCGCGACGTCTTGGTATGACGCGGCCTGAGCGCCAAGCGGCAGGAAAAGGGACGCCAGCGCGGCTGCAAGAGCGGTTTTCTTCATCTTCATGATTCTCTCCACTGATTGAGGGCTGGGCCGAAAAACTCGGCGACGTTCCGAAGCGAAAACGCCGCGCGTCGAAATCCGGACGGAAAGAATCTTTCATCCCGTGAAGGGTTGCGTCGTTGAGGGGGCTCGAACGGCTCACCCGTGCGGCGCAGACCGCCCGTTTGTGACGCGCGGAGGCTACGAAACGACAAGATAATTTTAGGCTCTTTTGAACTTTTGTAGAAAAGAATTAGTTCTGAGTCAACGACTCGGAGCCTGAAAACGGAAACCGTATTGGATCCTTTATTGTAGTTTTCGAATCAAAAAAAAGGCTCTGTTAGAGCAAAGTGTTGATTTTAGAGTGGGGTAGCCGTACATTGACCTCAAGGAGGTGCGATTATGGCGAACCTCACCCGAGACCAAGTGTTGCAGGCCTTACGAGCCCTTAGTGAAACTGACCGTACCTACGTTCTGGCACAGTTGGCGAGCTCCGTATCAACGGCCAGGGAGGCAAGCCCGGGGGCAGCGGTGCAGACGACAGCAGGCCCTGTAGAAACGACACCTGATGGGTTGAGCGAGCTTCACAAGGAATTGGCCTCGTACCGTTTTGTGCAAGGTCGATTCTGTCCGCACTGCACCCACCAAGCGTGATATCCAAGACGCATTGACGGGAGGGGTTGAACCCAAGACGGTGCTCTGCACTGATATGAGCTCTTCCTACCAACAGTTCGCAAAACAGGCTGAGCTGTCGCTGATTCGCCTGAAGGGAGGCAAGGTTAAGCGCGGGATCTACCACATACAGAACGTCAACCAGTACCACCGCTCGATTAAGGAGTTTCTTCGCCCCTTCCATGGTGTTGCCACGAAGTATCTCAGCAACTACTTGTCCTGGCACCGGCTCTTTGCGTTCCGCGTTGGCAAGCGCCAGCCCATTGAAGAAGCCTCACGGCTTCTTGATAGCGAAACTTGCCCGACCGTTACGCGTACGCTGTCCGAGCGTCCCGCCATACCGATCAGCTCGACGACTCAACGTCCGAAACTGAACGAGTTGATGAAGCAGATGGTCGAGAAGGAACGGTACGCTCGAGCACACCTCAAGAAGAACGTAAAGCCGACGACGAAGTCGACCCCCGACTGGGACTCCCCGACTCCCGAGCTGTTTGAGGACGTCCCCTTCTAAAATCAACACTTTGCTCTAACAGAGCCGTCGGGAAAGTCCATCCCAAGTCCTTTGCTGTTCGCCCTATTTCGATGATAGGCCTTTTTTCGAGATACTCAAGAAATGCGGTGCGTTTGGCGCGTCTGACCGCTCCGCTGCAGTTCTCCAGCACCGCCGCAACGGATGCCTCACGCACTCGATCGAGCTTCACCATCGTCGTGAGGGCTTCCTCGGCTGCCGCCTCAATGACCCGAAGGAAAAACTTCAGCCAAGTCTCGTAATCGCCCTCTTCTCTGATGTGCTGAAGAGCGTCGTAGTAGTGAGAACGGAAGAGATTCAGCTGATAGGAGGGACAGAGATACGGCGCGTCGATCACTCCCTGATCCAATAGGTTGAGAAGGATAAGCAACCGCCCTATCCGTCCGTTTCCGTCGGCAAACGGGTGAAGCGTTTCGAATTGGTAGTGAATCAAGCTCGCCCGCAACAGCGGATCCAAGTCGGATTCCCGATGCATGTAATCTTCGAGCGCCCGAAGGCCATTCATCATGTCCTGAGGGTTGGGAGGAACGAAAGAGGCGGAGTCCAGCGAGCAACCCTTCGGCCCGATCCAATTTTGTTCGGTACGAAACTCACCGGGTCGGAGGCCGCCCGCCCCGTTGCGGGTAAAGAGGGCGCGGTGAGCGTCCCGCAGAAGCTCGAGATCAAGCGCATCGCCTCGCTTCTGCAGGGCTTCGACGGAGGAAAAGACCGTGCGGACGTTGTTGAAGACAAGCCGAATCTCCCCGACCTTATCACCGATCTGCGACACCTGTGGAATCGTTTCGAGTGGTCCGTCTGCACGCTCACGAGCGATCGAGCCCTTTATTACGGCTACGCCGCCGGACGTAAGCAGGTCATGCATGAGACGCAGGATCGTCTGCGCAGGAGGCTCATCTCCGACCGCGTTCCCTTGGACGATTCCACACATCAACTCGACCGCATCGCCGCCCTGCTCGCGCCCATCGCCCGGCAAGCCGGGAAGTCGTGTGTCCCGGAAATGCATCCTTATGCACCTTACAGCGCGTTGTCGGATGAGGACTCGCATTGGTGCGGCGAAAATCCTTTCGTCGTAATGCACTTGAGCGGCAAGTATTCCGACAAGGACGTCAACCAAGCGGTCTGGCGTGCGGTTGCCAAGAGAGTCGTGGAAGAGGGTTTCCGAATTGCCTTTACGGGCGGCGGTTCCGAAAAAGAAGAGGTGCTGATCAAGGACGCGACCTCGGAACTGCCGCCCGACTCCTGGCGGAACTTCTCCGGGAAACTCACGTTCGGCCGCACGGGCGCCCTGCTTCGCCGGGCCTCTCTCTACATCGGCGTCGACACCTCTGCAACCCATGTGGCGGCCGCGGTCGGCATCAAGACGATCGCGCTCTTCGGCCCCGGATCGATTTCCCGTTGGGGTCCCGCCCCGATCCGCGGACATCGTCACTACAGCGACATCGCGGTGCTGCAGCGCTCGAACTGCGTGACGATCCTGAAGAATCCCGAGGTGGCCGACTGTCGACAGTGTCGGCGCGGACATCTCACGCGTTGCCCGCGATCGGCCGACGCATCGCTTGCTTTTTGTCTGCAAACCTTCCCTACGGAGGTCGTCGTGAACGAAGTGCGCCGGCAACTTGCCTCCGCAAAGAGCACCCGTACCCAGGAATCCCTCGCCGCATGAGCGCGCAATCAAGTCGGTCTTCCGTCGCATAGAGACCCCGATCGGGAACCGTTTATTTATTGAAAACCGCGCCGTTCCTTCCATTCCTGACGGACGCGGAAAGAAGAAGGCGCTCGCTCTCCTTGGCCGAAACCTCCGAGAACGAACGCCTCCGGTGTCTCGGATGCAAAGCATTCCGAGGACCTCACCATCCGCCATTTTCCCGCGTTTTTCTGCCGGATGCAAACGAGTGGCGATTGTCATTCTCAATGGCGTAGATAGATCTCGGGCCCACTTTGGTGCGTCAATATTTGACGCGTTATCTTCCTATGATCTCCTTACAGACAAAACAAGGAGATCAGAAAAATGGCCAAAACACGCAAGATTACCCGCCGCAACGACCCGTTTGAGCCGCTCGTGGAAACGTGGACTGCCCGGCTGCTTCTTCGCGACAATTTGTGGCGAAAGATCCGTATGTGCGACTGCACGCCGAGCGACAGCATCATGGCCTCCACCATCGCGCATTCGGTCGCCATGGACGTGACGGATCTGTTCGTCAAGAATCGGACAAAGAGTTTCCTCTCGGACGGCAGCTATGCTTCCTTCCTCAAGTTCGCCAAGAAGGTGATGGACCTCGACGACTCGGAAATCAAAGACTGCCTCGCGGACCTTGACGGCGTCGAAGAATGGCTCGCAGACATCGACAATCTGAAGGAAGACGAGATCCCTCCGCTCCCAAAAGAGAAGCGCAAGAGCTTTCTGACTGCGTTTCTCAACGACCAGAAGGATTTCTTCGAAGGCGGTCAGGCGCTCCTCAACGCCAACCGCCGCGGCGATCTGGGCGCCTTTTGGGTTCAGCAACGCGGGCGCGGCACGCCCAAGGCGTTGACCGAAGGGCTCGAACGCGCTGAGAAACGTTTTGGAAAATCCGCGGGAACGCGCGTGATGAAAGCCTTTCCGGCCTTTCTCCGCAAGAATTTCTCCATCCTCTCCGACGCGTTTCACCTGACGCCGCTGATGGAGGAAGCAATTCTCTTCCTGCTCCTTGCGGAACGCTCGGACGCTCTTGGGGCCGTGCTCGATCTCAACGATGCCTGCTACAAGAGCTATTCCGTTGGAGTGGAAACGATCGCCTGCGCCCTCAATGTGAAAAGTTCCGAAATCGAAGCGATTCTCGCGGACGACGGCCCGCTCGTATCGTCCGGTTTGATCCGCTACGCAGAGAACAGTCCGCGCCGGATTTTCGATTTTCTCGATTTCAGCGACGCCCTCCCCTGGAACCGCCTCCTGGAGCGCGAGCTCTCGGAAGAGGTGATCTTCCACGATCTCGTCCGCCAGGCCCCGATCAGCGATCTTACGCTCGACGACTACCGCCATCATCCGCTCGTCGAAAGCACGCTGATTCCATACCTGCGCAAAGCGCTCGACGAAAAGAGCCGCGGCGTCAACATCCTTCTCTACGGTCCGCCGGGGACGGGCAAAACCGAACTCTCGCGACTCGTAGCGGAAGAACTCGGTGCTCGACTCTATGAGATCGACACCGATTCGGACCGTGCGCGTCTCGAGTGTTGGCGCGCAGCCTCCGTCTATCTGCAGTGCTCCGGGCGCACGCTCCTCGCGCTCGACGAAGCGGAAGACGCCTTTTCGGAACGCGTGGCGACGCGCAACGGCAAATCGAACCGTTACGTCTCGGTTTCCCACGGCAACCGCAAGGGGCGTCTGCACCATTGGCTCGAAACCTGTCCTGTGCCGACCTTCTGGATCACGAACTCGATCGAGGACATTGACCCCGCCACCGTCCGTCGTTTCGACATCGTGCTCGAAATGAACGGTCCCGACATTGAAGGGCGGCGCCGCTTCATTCAGGAAATGACGGCGCTGCGTCTGACGGACGAAGCGGAAGAACGTCTCGTACAGACGCCGGCGCTCATGCCCGGCGTTCTCGCACGCGTGACGCGCGTCGTCGATACGCTGGGCCCTGCGGGCGGAAAGCCTTCCGACGAGATGGTTCTGTCTCTAGTTTCAGAGACGCTCCGTGCGCAGCGCTACGGCGACGTCGCATCGGGAATCGGGATCCTGCCGGAAGTCTACGATCCGAACCTCATCACGTCCGAAATTCATCCCGACGAACTCGTAGCGGGCATCCAACGTTCGGGGTCCGCTCGCCTTTGCCTCTACGGTCCTCCGGGGACCGGGAAGACCGCCTTTGCGCTCTGGGTTGCCCGTGAACTCGGTCGCCCGCTCCTTCGCCGCACCTACGCGGAGCTTGCGAGCTGCTGGGTGGGCGAAACGGAACAGAATATCGCAAAAGCCTTCCGTCAGGCGGAACGCGACAAAGCCGTCTTGCTCATCGACGAAGCGGACTCCTTCTTCCGCTCGCGTGAAATGAGCGTCCGATCGTGGGAGACGACGCAGGTGAACGAAATGCTTGCGCGCCTTGAGAACTTCAACGGCGTCTTCTTTGCGACGACGAACCTTATGCGCGACTTCGATGAGGCGGCTATGCGCCGCTTCGACTGGAAGGTCCCCTTCGGATTCCTTCGTCCCGAGGCTCGTCTCGCGCTTGCGAAGCGCTATGTAGAAAGCTACAAGCTTCCGTGGACGGAGAGCGCCGAGGCGCTTCTGACGAAGCTCGACAAATTGACGCCGGGCGACTACTCGGCCGTCGCGCGCCAGGTACGCTTCCGTCCGCTTCGCGACGCAGACGACTGGGTTGCTCGTCTCAAGGCCGAGGAAGACGCGAAGACGGTGAACGGTCCCAAGAACACGATCGGCTTTGCGTGATCATCGGTCTCGCTGCAAGCCCATGGCATCCCCTTCCGACGAAACGGGAAGGGGATCAACCGCCGGCTACGGGCGAGACCGTTTGGGTTTACTGAATCTCCTTCTCGAACTCCAAGCCAGGGAGGACGGGTTCGATCAGCCTTCTCGAGACGCGGAGCAGCGGACGTTTTGCTTTTCCCAAGATCGGTACCGTTTCTTCGGGAAGTGTGAAAAGCGTCCCCTGCTCCGCCGCTTTCTCGGAAGGTTCGACATCATGTACGGCCACGGTGGCGCCCACCGCCGGCGCCGAATGCTCGGGCGCCGCCACGGTTTTCTTCTCCTCCGTCGGACGTTCTGGCAAAACGAAGGGAAAGTCTTTGAGGGGCGAAAGGTCGTACCAGGCAGAACGCAGCCGGTAGTACTGACCGGACACCTCGTACAGATCGGAATTTCGCCCGAAGAATTGCGTGTACCTTTTCACGCCGATCCATTTGTTCTCAAAGGAGCCGATGCGCCGAGTGACGTAGAGTCCGACCGCCCGAATGGGCGTACAGCCCCGGATCCGCCAGTGGGCCCACAACTCGCCCAGAACCTCGTGATACGCAAGCTTTCGAATGCTTGCGGAACCCGTTGAGAGAGCCAGAAAGTCAATAGAGTCCTTGGCATTCAGGCGCCGGGCGATTTCATCCGTGTGCTCTCGGCACCAGGCAACGGAAGGCTCGTCAGTCGGCGGGACCGGCGTGAAGGTCGATCGGTCCTCAATGACCATCCGGACGTACCGCACCGGTTCGGCGCACGCGATCTTGGGCTGATTCTCGTCGAGACGATGGTATTGCGTGCAAGCAGCCGCAAGGGAAGCCGCTGCGGCCCGGCCCGCACCGATCACGACGAAACCCAGTTCCCGAAGCCGCACGGCAAGCGGCGTGAAATCGCTGTCGGCCGTGATCAGAACGAATCCTTCCACGTTGCGGGCGAAAGCGAGTTCCATCGCGTCGATCACGAGCGCGATGTCGGTCGCGTTCTTGCCGGTGACGTAGTCGTGCTGCTGACGGGCACTGAAGCCGGTACGGCGACAAAAGTCCGACCACGCTCCGAAGGCGGGTTTGGACCAGTTTCCGAAAACCCGCCCCATGGTCACGTTTCCGTAGGCGGGAAGCTTCTTGAGGAAGTTTTCGACGGGCGCGGGCGCCTGATTGTCGCCGTCGATCAGAACGGCGAGACGAAGACGCTGAAAGGGCGCTCCCCGAAGCCCGCAGGCCGAAAAGGCATTCTCTTCGGGAAAGCGCACCGACGGCGCCAACACGTCTAAGACCACAGGGAAATTCGTCTCCACTTTTTCCGTCCCGTTCATACACTCCTCCGTCAGTTTCCGGGCACAACAACAAAACATCCTAGCGAAGTTATGCGACGGAATCGGTCGCACGCAAACACGCCTTCGTCCTTTCCTCTGGGCACTCGCCCTTCGCACTTGAAAAACCCTGAAACGTCCCCATATTCCTTCTTGTCATAGAAAGGACGAAGTTCTCGTCCGAAGAGGAGTATCAAACGAAAATGGCTGCTGAAGTCCATGGTTTTCAGACGGAAGTTTCGAAACTTCTGAAGCTTTTGGCCAATTCTCTTTATTCGAACAAGGAGGTGTTCCTGCGTGAACTCGTCTCGAACGCTTCCGACGCAATCGACAAGCTGCGCTTTCTCGCGCTCACGAATCCTGATCTGACGAAGGACGATCCGGTCCTGCAGATCCGCGTCAAGGCCGACAAAGAAGCGGGGACGCTCACGGTGTCGGACAACGGCATCGGCATGACGCTTGAAGAGGCGAACCAGCACCTCGGCACGATCGCGAAGTCCGGCACCGAAGAATTCCTCTCGAAGCTCTCGGGCGACGCCGCCAAGGACAGTCAGTTGATCGGTCAGTTCGGCGTGGGCTTTTACTCGGCCTTCGTCGTGGCCGACCGCGTCACGGTCGTGAGCCGCAGCGCGACGGCGGGCGCCGACGAA
>OGMG01000677.1_pt1 | contig 13063 bp, 10 predicted proteins | sample 1573031 | NCBI WGS metagenome assembly OGMG01 (sample SAMEA2582002, study PRJEB24529) | metagenome | biome: Human gut stool | place: China | collected 2011
AATATTTGCTAATATGTCTAGATAAAACAGCGCAAATCCAGAAAAGGAGAGTGACCTTTTGAAAAAACAGATAATTCTATTAATGACAGATACCACAAGAAAAGACATGGTGGGATGTTATGGTAATAAAAAAATGTTTACGCCAAATTTAGATGCACTGGCGCAAGAGGGAATTCGGTATGAGAATGCATACACTTGTCAACCGGTTTGTGGTCCGGCAAGAAGTGCAATTTTTACAGGCACGTTTCCTCATTCGAATGGAATGGTAACGAACGGAGTTCCATTGGGGGCAAATGTAAAGACTATTGGACAAAGACTGACGGACAATGGTATTAAATGTGGATATATAGGAAAATGGCATTTGGATGGTGGGGATTATTTTGGATTAGGTTGTTGTCCCGAAGGCTGGGATGCAGATTACTGGTATGATATGAAATGCTATCTGAATGAGCTGAGTGAAAATGAACGTGTATGTTCGAGGCAACCAAATGAGTCATTTCAACCGGATTTTTCAGAAGAATTTACATATGCTCATAGATGTTCGGATCGCGCAATCAGATTTTTGGATCAATACAAAGAAGAAGACTTTTTCCTTACGGTATCATATGACGAACCTCATGGACCGTCGTTATGTCCTGCACCTTATAATACCATGTACAGAGGTTTTAAATTTGAGCCTTCTGCTAAATTTACAGATGACTTGAAAAATAAACCTCTAATGCAACAACTGTGGGCCGGGGATAAGCTGACAGCAGATGAAAAACAGATCAACCAAAGTTCCGAAGGATTAGCATTATTCCTGGGATGTAACAGCTTTGTTGATTATGAAATGGGAAGAGTTCTGGATGTGATTAAAGAAAAGATGCCCAATGCTATGGTTATCTATACCTCTGATCATGGAGACATGTTGGGGGCACATAGGCTGTTTTCTAAAAACGCAGCTATCTATGATGAGGTGACTAATATTCCGCTGATCATTAAAGGTGGTGAAAAGGGAAAAGTAATTACAACACCGGCATCTCATATTGATATTACTCCGACAGTGATGGACTATTTTGGATTACGTATTCCGAAGTTACTGGAAGGAAAGAGTATGCTTCCACAGATATACGATACGACAATTAAGATAAACAGTGAAGTTTATACAGAGTTTACCAGATATGAGATAGATCATGATGGATTTGGTGGGGTTCAAATTATGAGAGGTGTCATTTCGGAGAACTATAAATTAGCAATTAATCTGCTTGACAGAGATGAGTTTTACGACTTAGAAAAGGATCCAGATGAAATGGTAAATGAAATAGATAATCCGGAATACTTGGAGATAATTCGGGAATATCATAGAAAACTTGTCACCCATATGAATGCAACTCGAGATCTTTATCGTGGTTATCAATGGTCTCTTAGACCCTGGAATAAAAATTTTACTCCAAGCTGGGACAACGAAGGGTTTACAAGACAACGAGAAAATGAGGAATATGAGCCTCGCCAGTTGGACTACGATACAGGGTTACCTATAAAAGAAGCTGTCAGAAGCAAGTATCTATATGAAATGGGGGGAGAACTATGACAAAGACAAAATATGCAGTCGATGCAGCAACAAGAAGAATTCGATTTAAAAGAAAATTAAAGTTAAATCTATGGTGTTGGATGTTTATGTCGCTGGCAGTTGGATTTTATATCTTATTCCAAGGGTATCCGATTATATGCAGTATTCAGTATTCGCTGTTGGACTGGTCGGGAATGACATCTAATGCAACGTTTATCGGCTTACAGAACTATAAAGAACTGATGCATGATGAATTGTTTTGGAATGCTTTTATAAACAGTTTTAAGTACATGGTAATGATAGTTCCGTTAGAACTTGCGGTGTCTTTGTTCCTTGCATATCTGCTAAATGATGAAAAAATGAAAGGACGTGGATTATACCGTACAATGTATTTTGTTCCTGTAGTTACGACTGCTTCTGTAGTGGGAATTATCATGATATTCATTTTGGGAGTTCAGGGACCGGTCAATCATCTTTTGGTCACACTACATATTCTGCAAAACCCGATTAATTTTCTGGGAAACGCAAAGTATGCGCTGCCTACATTGGTAATCATTTCGCTTTGGAAGGATTGCGGAACATATATGATTTACTGGCTGGCAGGACTGCAGGGAGTTTCGAAAGATGTATATGAAGCGGCAACCATTGATGGTGCAAACAGAAGACAAACTTTCTTCCATATTGTGTTGCCTCTGATTGCACCCACAGGAGGAATTATTGCAATATTATGTGCCATAAATTCTTTGAAGGTATTTGATATTGTGAAAACAATGACGGAAGGTGGCCCTTATTATGCAACAGATGTAATCGCAACGTATGTATATAGAACCGCATTTTCAAGTGAGATTGGAATGCCAAGACTTGGCTATGCAAGTGCAGCAGCTCTGTTCTTTGGAGGCGCCGTTATAATAATAGGAATACTTCTGAATGCAATGAAAGACCGTCTACAGAAGAATGTACAATAGGGGGTGGAACAGATGAGCAAAGAAAAAAAGATTCATATCGTTAAATCTGTGATTAAACATGGTTTGCTGCTTTGCGTTGGATTTTTCTGGATATATCCTTTTTTATGGATGATTTCCGCCTCGTTTAAGGGCCAGAATGAGTTCTTCCAAAACCGTATGGGATTGATTCCGGTACAGCCGACAATCGACAATTTTATTCGTATCTGGCAGAAAGCGGATTTTGGCACTTATTTTATCAATACAATTATTGTAACAGCATTTTCGGTTATCATTGTGCTGATTATGACGATGATGGCGGGATATGCTATGGGACGTTATAAATTTCTTGGCAGAAACCTATGCATGGCAGTTTTCTTGGCCAGTATTGCTATTCCGCTGGTGAGTACAATTATACCGACCTATGAAGTAGTCAAAGGAATGAATCTGGTAGGTACCAAGCTTGGATTGATCTTATCACAGGCAGGAGGAGCGCATGTTATCTTTTTGCTTCTGTTTACCAGTTTCTTTCAATCTGTACCAAATGAGTTGGAAGAGGCATCTAAGATAGATGGATGCAATTATTTTCAGACATTTTTCTATATTATGATGAAACTGTGTAAGCCTGTCGCAACGACAGTAGTCATTATGGAAACCATTTGGGCTTGGAATGCATTCATGCTTCCTTTGGTATTAACTTTGAATAATCCGTCATCTAGGACACTTGCGGTTGGGCTATATGCATTCAAAGGAGAAAATACCGTTGATTGGACAGGCATTGCTGCCGGAGGTTCTATAGCTGTAATCCCGGTTATTATATTATTTGTTTTAATGCAGAAGCATTTTGTGGAAGGAATTGCCGGAGCTGTTAAAAGTTAATTGAAAACAATAATTTATATCAAAGAGAGGAGAAAAAGAAATGAAATTAAAACGACTTGGTACACTGTTATTGACTGCTATAATTGCAGCAACAACCCTGGCAGGATGTGGTGCAATGCCCTCAACAGGTAATGGAAATGAAACAGGCGAAAATGCAAGTGTCATAGCAGCAACAGAAGAGGACACCGATGGGCAAATAACACTTCGGGTTGTTGACTGGAGCGATGGATCTGCTACACAAAGAGAGGAGTTTCATAAGAAGTTCGAAGAAGCACACCCTGATATTAAAATTGAATATACTATGCTTACAGTAGATCAATTCAAAAATACTATTGTTACTATGATTAAATCTGGTGAGGGACCTGACTTGTTTCCGATTCCGGTGGGACTTACTTTAAATACAGCGGTAGAAGAAGGCTGGTTCCAGCCGATTAACGATTATGTAACCGATGAATTCCGAAATAAATTTGATCCGGAAGCCTTTGCAGAGGGAGTTACTGATATTGGGGATGACTGGTATACAGTTACAGAGCAGATGCCAATCATTCAGTGTTTATTCTTCTATAATAAGGATATTTTGAACCAGGCAGGTGTTACGGAGGTTCCCACAACATATTCAGAGTTTAGAGAAGCCTGTAAAAAAGTTACAGAGATGGGGAATGGCAATGTTTATGGTCTGATTGATGGTGGAAAACAGATGAACCGTATGGACGTTATGGCAAGATCCCTGGCTGCAGCAGCTGGTGGTAAGGTAGCTGCAACGCAGAAAGTGCTGACGGATAATGGAGTGGCGCCTTACGACAGCAAGGAAATGAATGATGCGCTTGGATTTATTAAAGGGCTGGTAGATGATGGAAGTATTCATCCGGATACTATCAATATAAGTGCTCCGGAGGCAAGAGAATTATTTGCACAGGGACAGGCGGCATTCCTCTGCCAGGGAATGTGGTGTGTATCCCAGTGGGGTGCAAATTATCCGGATTTGAATTATGGAGTTATGGCAGTTCCTGTTCCTGACGGAGTAACAAACACTTATGTTCAGGCAGGTGAATTATCTCCGTGGATGGGTATCTATAAGCAGTCCAAACATCCCAAGGAAGCAGCTGAATATTTAATGGCACTGTATGATGAACAATATGGATATCAGCAGAGCAATGTGGAAAGTGGAAGTTTTGTGTCCTGTATTCCGGAAATCAATGAAAAATACATGACCAATGAGCATATGAAACAATACTACACAATTGCAGAGGAAACATCCAGAGTAGTTCCTACTTTAGTAAAGAGAGATGAGAAAGCAAATGATTTTTATGCAGAAGTAAAGGATGTACAGCCTAGCTTAGGAGCAATTGTGCAGGGCATTATTTCCCAGAGTATTACTGATTATGACAGTGCATTAAAGACACTGGCAAATGATACAACTACAGAGTGGAAGCGTGCTTCGGAGGCAGTTGGAATGGACTATAGCTCATTGGAATTTCCTAACTGGGATGCGACGAAAGACTACACGGATGCGGATTACGAGACATTGAAGTAAGTGCATAAATTAAGAGAGTACAGAAAATGATGCGATGACTTAGTTATAAAGGAAATCGCATCGTTTTCTGCATATAGGTAATGTAGTATTTTAAAATATATTGAGAGACCAGCCATGAAAGAAAAAAACAAGAAAAAAATGCTATTGAAACTGTTTTTATCTACCTTATATCTGAGCGCATTTACTTTTGGTGGGGGATATGTGATCGTTACACTGATGAAGAAAAAATTTGTAGATCAATATCACTGGATAGAAGAAAATGAAATGCTTGATCTAGTGGCAATCGCACAATCCTCTCCGGGAGCGATTGCAGTAAATGGAGCCATTGTTGTAGGGTATAAGCTGTCAGGCATTCTGGGAGCGTTGGTAGCAATCCTTGGGACGGTACTGCCTCCGTTTGTGATTTTATCAGTAATATCTGTATTTTATAAAGCCTTTAGAAATAACTGGTTAATCAGTCAGCTTCTGGAAGGCATGCAGGCTGGGGTCGGAGCGGTAATTGCATCCGTCACGTTGGATATGGGGATTCCAATCGTGAAAGAGAAGGAAGCCGTGTCGCTGATTATAATGGTAGGAGCGTTTGTTGCAGCCTGCCTGTTTGGTATAAATGTTGTGTATATCGTAATCGTATGCGGAATAATTGGCATAATCCGTACACTCCTGTTAAATAGGAGGAAGATGAAATGATATATTTACAGTTATTCTGGAGTTTTTTACAGATAGGGTTGTTCAGCTTTGGTGGAGGATATGCAGCAATGCCTTTGATACAGGGGCAGGTTGTAACCAGCCATGGATGGCTTACAATGTCGGAATTTACAGATCTTATAACGATATCTCAGATGACCCCGGGACCGATTGCTGTTAATTCGGCTACTTTTGTAGGACTTAAAATAGCAGGAATACCCGGAGCAGTAGTAGCAACGGTAGGATGTATCTTACCATCCTGCATTATTGTAACGATTCTTGCAAAATTATATCTGCGATATCGGAGCATGGATATGCTTCAAGGTGTATTACATTCGCTTCGACCAGCGGTGGTGGCAATGATCGCTTCGGCCGGAGTCCAGATTCTTATAACAGCCTTTTGGGGAAATGGAATAGAAATATCCCTATTTGGAACAAAATGGATCATGATTCTGATATTCGCAATATGTATATTGCTGCTGCGTAGTACTAAGCTGAACCCCATTTGGGTAATGGTATTGGCAGGAGTGATGAAGTTAGCTATGTCAGTATTAATATAGGAAAGCAGACAGGAGAAATATATGCCACCGATTAGTGTACTTATAAAACCATCATCATTATATGGTGCAAAGTTACTCAAAAGAAGAGCATGACAAATGTAAAGCTGTTGGGAAACCTTCCGGAAATTGTATGGATAGTGCAGCATGGACACTGATCTTCTTGGTGCCGGCAAAATATGTAGCAAAAGATACATTTAAAGGAGTGAGTTTGTAAAATAAGAATTGCAAAAGTGAGAAGAGGATACCACAAATCATTGTTTTGATGATTCGATGGTATCCTCTTTGTGGATTTCAGAATTTGTTTCTCAGCTTTCGGTATTCTCTCGGTGAATATCCTTTCAGCTTGTGAAAAAGCCGACTGAAATATAGCTGGTTATCATATCCGACGATTTTAGAGATTTCATTGATGGAATAGGTTGTTGCATCAAGTAGCATCTGAGCATTGTTGATCCGGGTTCCTACGATGAATTGCATTGGTGTGGAACCGGTGTATTTTTTGAAATTCCGGATAAACCAGCTGACACTCATTCCTCGTGAGGCTGCGTAATCCTCTATGTTGATGTTCTGATTATAATTTTCGCTGAAATAGGTCACTGCAGTGTTCATTTCCTGATCCAGGTATTCGCTTTTCAGAATATGTTCCCGTGTCAGTTCTCGGTGGAAATTGATTAGCAGATGACGAAGCAGAAGAACAAGCATTTCCTCATAGTCGTTTTGACAGTGTTGAAGCTCTATGATAATCCTCTTGAAAATCCGTTCATATTCCATAGATGTGCCGATTTGGAAAACTCGTTCTTTATCCGGAAATCCATACTGACGCAAGATATTTTTTACATTGCTACCTGTAAAATGAATCCAGTATACTTCTGTCTTATCTTCTCCATAATATTCATATTTCTGAAGTTCCTTCGGTCTGTACAGCACAATATTACCGGCGGGAACAATCGTTTCGTTATCTACATTGTCAAAATGAAAATGCCCACAACCAGCAGTGATATAGATGATCTGATAATCCAGGCGTCCCTTTGGACGGTAGGTTGGCAATTTTGGATAGCTGGAAAGGCGATAAGTGCCACAGCTTCCTACAATCAGTGGACGACTTTTGTTTTTGAAATCCATGTGGGAGTGATTCAGATAACCAGTATTCATATACATAGAGCAGCACCTCTTTTCACACTTTTTATTATTGTATCATTTAGTGCATATTTTATCCAATCAAATTCATAGACATATTTTGCAGAATAAGATAAGCTATATATAACATAACAAAGGAATGCAAGCATATAAGTAAAGTATTAAGGTTTATTTTAGAAAAGCAAAAAACAAAAAAAGTACATGTATTGAAGGAGAGCTATTTATGATTGTACCACGTTATTATGAAAACTTAAACGTACTGCACGAAAACACAATGCCAGCCAGAGCCTATTATATTCCAGCATCCAAAAGAATGGATAATTTGGTGGAACACAGGGAAGAATCAGACCGTATGCAGTTATTAAACGGAACTTGGAAATTCCAGTATTTTACCAGCATCTATAATATTCAGGATTCTTTCTTTGAGAAGAATTATGATACAGAAAATTTTGATGAGATTCAGGTTCCAAGCGTATGGCAGATGGCAGGATATGATACACATCAGTATACAAACATCCGGTATCCGTTTCCATTTGATCCACCATATGTGCCGCAGGATATTCCGTGTGGAGCCTATGTACATAATTTTGAGTACAGTAGAGATGAGAAAGCATCAAAAGCTTTTTTGAACTTTGAAGGAGTAGACAGTTGCTTTTATGTATGGATCAATAGTTCTTATGTAGGATACAGCCAGGTTTCCCATATGACCAGTGAGTTTGATGTTACAGATGTACTTCAGGATGGAACAAATACGGTGGCAGTGTTGGTAATGAAGTGGTGTGATGGTTCTTATTTGGAAGATCAGGACAAATTCCGTATGAGTGGTATTTTCCGGGATGTGTACATTTTGAAACGTCCAGAGCAGGCAATCAGCGATTATCATATAAAATCAAAGGTTGAGGATATACTTGCAAAGGTAGAACTTGATGTGAAATTCTACTCTCCAACAAATGTAAAAATTTCGATTGAAGATAAAAATGGAGCAGTTGTAGCACTAGGAAGTATTGACGAAGAAGGAACAGCTGTATTAGAAATCGCAAGTCCGGAACTTTGGAATACAGAGAATCCATACCTGTATAAACTGATCCTTGAAACAGAAAATGAAGTAATTGTGGATCACATTGCATTAAGAAAGGTAGAGATTAAAGACCAGGTCATTTATCTAAATGGACAGAAGATTAAATTCCGTGGAGTCAATCGACATGATTCCGATCCGGTTACGGGATTTACAATCAGTCTGGAACAGATTACAACCGATCTTACGTTAATGAAGCAGCATAATTTTAATGCGATCCGTTCCAGCCACTATCCGAACGCACCATTTTTCTATGAAATGTGTGACAAGTATGGATTCATGGTGATAGATGAAGCAGATATTGAAGCTCATGGTCCATTTATGATTTACAGAAAAGAAGACACCGATTACAATCGGTTCAAGCGATGGAATGAGAAGATTGCAGATGATCCGGTGTGGGAAGAGGCAATCGTTGATCGTGTAAAACTCATGGTGGAACGTGACAAAAACCGTTTCTGTATTGTTATGTGGTCAATGGGAAATGAGAGTGCTTATGGCTGCAACTTTGAAAAAGCACTAGAATGGACAAAGAATTATGATCCAGACCGCATCACACAATATGAGAGTGCAAGATACCGTAATTATGATGAAACATATGATTACAGCAATCTGGATGTGTACAGCCGGATGTACCCGGCACTTTCCGAAATTCAGGAATATCTGGACAAGGACGGAAGCAAGCCATTCCTTCTAGTCGAGTACTGCCACAGCATGGGAAATGGACCTGGAGATTTTGAAGATTATTTCCAAATGATTCAGGACAGCGATAAAATGTGTGGTGGTTTTGTTTGGGAATGGTGTGACCATGCGATTGCTCATGGCATTGCCGAGAATGGAAAGACAATCTACGCCTATGGAGGAGATCATGGAGAAGAGATCCATGACGGCAATTTCTGTATGGATGGATTGGTATATCCGGACAGAACTGTACACACAGGACTGTTGGAATACAAGAATGTATACCGCCCTGTAAGAGTTGTTTCCTATGATAAAGAAAGTGGAGAACTGGTGCTTCACAACTACATGGATTTTGATGACCTGAAAGATTATGTGAAGATCAGTTATGAACTGACACAGGATGGTCTTGTGATCAGCAAAGACATACTTTCGGAATTTTCTGTGGTACCACACGGGGAAGGAAAAACAAACCTGAAGATCAGTGTGCCAGAGAATGGGAAATGTTATTTAAAACTTATTTACCATCTGAAAAAAGAATTGCCACTGTTGGATGAAGACCATATTCTTGGATTTGATGAAATTGAGGTAAGTAAAGATGATGCAAAATGTAAACTTGCAGAGAAATGGATGCAAAAGACAGCAGTGGACTCTGAATTACAGGTAAATGAAAATGATACACAGATTCACATCAAAGGTCGTGAATTTGCGTATACCATCGACCGACGTACTGCACTCTTTACAGAGATGAAATTTGCAGGAAGGGAATATTTGAACCATCCGATGGAATTAAATATCTGGAGAGCACCAACAGATAACGATATGTATATCAAAGCTGAATGGAAAAAAGCCCACTATGACAAGGCTTATACAAGAGCTTATACGACAGAGGTTGTGCAGGGAAAACATGGTGTGAAGATTGTAAGCCATGCTTCTGTTGTGGCAGAGACAGTGCAGAAGATTCTTGATGTGACGATTACATGGAAAATAGATGCTTCAGGAAAGATTGATGCAGACATAGAAGCAACAAAAGATGGAGAGTTCCCAGATTTGCCAAGATTTGGTGTGAGGATGTTCCTGGATAAGAAACTTGCAGATATCAGATACTTTGGAATGGGACCGCAGGAGAGCTATCGTGACAAGCATCAGGCAGCGAGTCACGGTCTGTACCGGGCAAATGTAGGGGATTTACATGAGGACTATATCCGTCCACAGGAAAATGGAAGCCATTATGATTGTGAATATGTAGAGCTTAACAACAGCCGATATGGAATTGTGGCATCCGCAGAAAAGGCATTTTCATTCAATGCTTCTTATTATACACAGGAAGAACTTGAGAAGAAAACGCATAATTATGAATTAATAGAATCAGATAGTGTGGTATTTTGTGTTGACTACGCATTAAATGGCATTGGTTCTAACAGTTGTGGACCGGTTGTATTGGAGCAGTACCGATTTGATGATGTATTATTCCGGTTCCAGTTTACACTGATACCGTATGTAAAGGGATAATAAAGTTTCATGTAACCCGTAAACAAGGAAAGAGAGTCTGATTGTAATGTAAAGTCCGGATATACAGAGCAATCAGACAAAAACAGAGAAAAAATTAAAATTAGACATCATACGGTTAGACATATTGAGATTCTAAGTGCGATGAAGATGAGGAGCAAAGAAATTCGATGGAAGAAAAAAAGTATTTGAAATGGTATAACAAAATCGGATATGGTTCGGGTGATATCGCAGGAAATGTGGTCTATGCGTTCCTGACATCCTTCATGATGCCCTATCTGACAGACTCAGTAGGACTTGCTGCAGGTGTCGTAGGTACCCTGATTGCCGTATCAAAACTATTTGATGGTTTCACGGATATATTTTTTGGATCAATGATTGACAAAACACACAGTAAAATGGGAAAAGCGAAGCCATGGATGCTATACGGATATATTGGTTGTGCCATTACGCTGGTCTGCTGCTTTACAGTACCGGTCAGTTTGGGAACAACGGCTAAATATGCATGGTTCTTTATTTCATATACACTGTTAAATGGCGTGTTTTATACAGCAAACAATATTGCTTACTCAGCACTTACGTCACTGATTACAAAGAACAGCAAAGAGCGTGTACAGATGGGATCTTACCGTTTTATTTTTGCATTTTCAACAAGTCTTCTGATTCAGGCGATTACCGTTGGATTTGTAGATAAATGCGGTGGAGATGCTGCGGCATGGAGAACGGTTGCTATTATCTATGCAATCATTGGTCTGGTCGTAAATACGATTTCAGCACTTTCTGTTAAGGAACTTCCGGAGGAGGAACTTAATGAAGGAGAAGTAAAGAATGATAATGAAAAGTATGGAATGGTACAGGCATTCAAGCTTCTTGTCAAAAACAAATATTACATGATGATTTGTGGAACATATATTTTACAGCAGTTATATGGTGCCATGATTGGAGCTGGCATTTATTACATGACATGGGTACTGAAAAATAAGAATTTGTTTGGACAATTTGCATGGGCAGTAAATATTCCACTGATTATTGCCCTGATTTTTACACCGACATTAGTTGGTAAGTGGAAAGGCATGTATAAACTGAACTTAAGAGGTTATGTCTTAGCAGTCATCGGTAGAGCACTTGTTGTTGTTGCCGGATATATGGGTAGTGTTCCGCTGATGATGGCGTTTACAGCTCTTGCAGCCTTAGGTCAGGGACCATGGCAGGGAGATATGAATGCTGTTATTGCATCCTGCTCTGAATACACTTATCTTACACAGGGAAAGAGAATTGATGGAACGATGTACTCTTGTACTTCTCTTGGTGTAAAAATCGGTGGAGGTATTGGAACCGCTGTTGTTGGATGGATGCTTGAGCTCAGTGGATATGTCGGGAAAAATGCAACTCAGCCACAGTCTGCACTTGATATGATGCAGTTCATGTATCTTTGGCTTCCGTTAATCTTTGATGTATTGATTATGTTTGCACTTTCAAGAATGAATGTTGAAGATGCAAATAAAAAACTGAAAGCAGAAAAAGGAATTGCTGCAGATGAAGTAACAGATAAATCGGACATGAATTAGAATTGTAATTCCTCCTTTCCTTATTTACAAGTTGATTATAAAATAGGTGTAAAAGAATTGCTTGCCAAATCGAAAGAAGATATAGACAAATGTTGCAAAGGGGAGTATTTCATGCAGTTAAAATATGTTGACACAAAAGAGGAGATCATAGCAGTAAATAAGAAGTCAAAACATATTGAACCACATCTTCATAATGCACTGGAGATCGTTTGTGTAACAAGTGGAGCATTAGAACTTGGTGTCGGACAGGAACTATACCATATGGAAAAAGGAGATATAGGCTTTGTATTTCCAGATGTTATTCATCACTATCAGGTACTGACACCAGGGGTAAATACAGTGACTTATCTGATTGCATCGCCATTTACGATTGCCAAATTTGCAGATATCATGCAATCCATGGCTCCTGAATACCCAATCATCACAGCGGAAAAGGTTGAATCAGAGGTATATAGGGTTATAAATGCAATTTTAGAGACAGAACAGTCGGATATTACTGTTGCACAGGCATATCTTCAAATTGTGTTTGCGCGCTGCATAGGAAAACTGAATCTAGTAGAGAAGAGTCATGTGGGGAGCAAAGACCTTATTTACCAGACGGTTTCCTATATATCAGCAAATTTCAAGAAAAAGTTATCATTGGAAGAAATGGCAAAAGACCTGGGTGTGAGTAAATATGTCTTATCCAGACTCTTTTCCAAAACATTCCATAGAAACTTTAATCAATATCTTAACGATGCAAGGCTGAACTATGCATGCCATCGTTTGGAAAATACGAGTGATTCTATTACAAATATTTGCCTGGATAGTGGATTTGAAAGCCAGAGGACATTTAACCGGGTATTCAAGGAAAGATATAAAATTTCGCCAAGTGACTATCGAAGTACATGTGTGAAGGATATGCAGTCATAAAATGTTCTGCAGATAGAAAAATTTACTTTGATTTCACACCGCT
>OGMG01000687.1_pt1 | contig 12853 bp, 9 predicted proteins | sample 1573031 | NCBI WGS metagenome assembly OGMG01 (sample SAMEA2582002, study PRJEB24529) | metagenome | biome: Human gut stool | place: China | collected 2011
GGAGTGAAGAATGCGATTAAGAAAGACGTAACAATTTTGCATGAATTATGTGCTTTAACCCCTTTTGAAGGTAATGTGGATTTTTATTTCTATTTACTTCAAACCTTGCAAGATAGCTTTGATAATCAATCAACAGGGACTACGTTTAAAGCAATATCAGGAGAGATAATAAGAAATGAGAATATTATTTTACCGCCTCTTGCAGAGCAACAACGCATAGTTCAAAAAATAGAAGAATTATTTCATGTCTTTGACAACATTCAAAACGCCTTAGAAGTGTAATCCAATACACTTCTAAGGGTTGGTGTGATTTTACCAGTTCACCACCTTATCTACAATCTTCTGTTGCTCACTGGCTGTTCTACGAAGATAGATACGAGTAGTTTCTATGCTTTCATGCCCCATAAGGTCGGCAAGTAGAGCAAGGTCGTTAAAGCGGTCAAGAAAGTTCTTGGCAAAACGATGACGGAATGAATGAGGATAAACTACCTCCTTGTTCATTCCATATTTTTCAGCAAAATGCTTGAGTTGAGAAGCGATTCCACGAGTAGTAATACGCTGTCCGAAACGGTTCAGGAAGATATAGCCCGATGTCAAGCCTTGACTTTTCAACCACTTTTCTGCTTCTGTCCGTAAATTCTTGGGGATGTATAGCCGTCGAATCTTTCCACCTTTACTATACAAATCAAGATAGCCCACTTTGATGTGTTCCGCTTTGATGTGGAGTAATTCACTAACACGTGCTCCGGTGGCAGCCATAAACCACACAATAAAATACCACTCCTCATAACCATCAGCTTTAAGCCGTGCTTTGAGAAATTTGTAATCGGCATCGCTGATTACATTTTCCAAAAAGTTCTTTTGTTGCACCTTTACGAACTTCACTTTTAGTTTTTCTTGTTTCGTAAACTCCAAGAACTTATTGATACCTTGCAATCTCAGGTTCACAGTCTGCGGCTTGAAGTTCTCTACCAAATACCCCTTGTATGCCAAAAGGTTCTTCTTGTTTACTTCTCCATAATGGTTGAGGAAATACTGCACCGTCCACACATAAGAGGTGACGGTGTTCTTGGCAAGATTAGTTTTTGCCAAATAATTTTTGAATTTTGTTACCATATTACATTGATTTATAATGAATACAGTAACAATATAGCAGAACGTATCGGGCATTATACGCAGTTGCCTGATGGATGGCAAATTGCATCTATGCAAACTTTATGCAATTTAACAGATGGAGAAAAGCAAAGTGGCATTAAACGAATCAATCTTGATGTAAAATTTTTGCGTGGAGAACGGGAGGCAAAGTCTTTGCTTTCCGGCAAGTTTGTAACTGCAAACACTCTCTTGATTCTAGTTGATGGCGAGAACTCTGGTGAGGTTTTCCGGAGTTCGATTGACGGCTATCAAGGTAGTACTTTCAAGCAGTTGCGTATCAACGAAAATATGAACGAAGAATATGTACTACAAGTTATCAACTTGCATAGGAAAATCTTGAGAGAAAGTAAGGTTGGGTCTGCCATTCCTCACTTGAACAAGAAAATATTTAAAGCTATCGAAGTTCCTATTCCACCTTACAAGGAACAACAAAAGATTATAAAGGCTATAACTAAAGCGTTTATGTCTTTAGATTTGATAATGGAAAGTTTATAGACTCTCCATCATCAAATCCAATTGAGAAAACAAAATCTGTATTTTAGACTTAATTCGTTTTTGTTCTGCTAATGGGGGTAGCATTATTTTAATAGAACGCATATCGGTTTGCGTAAGTTTCAAGCGTGTACTTCCATTTACGTATTCAGAATAATCAATTTGATTAAGTGAGTACTGTAGAAATTCAAAATCAATTTTAGGAGATAGGATATGAGCATGATTATTTACCCAGCTTTTTCCACTAATAGAATATGCCTTAATTGCATTTTTATCAAGGAATGGTGCACCATCTTCACCAAGCAATAAATAATTGCCATTTATAATATAGTCGTCTATCAGTCCAACTTGACCTGTCGCACCATAATAAGGGTACAATTCATCGATTTGCCTATTCCTTATACGTGAATCTCGTTCACTAGAATTAATCGGTTTTCGTAAATTATCCAATATGTCTGCTACTTGTTCAAGCCTACAAGCAGTCCATCCATCAGGCAACTGCGTATAATGCCCGTTATCACAAGTGATTTCTGCCTTCGAGTTGATGCGTTTGAGCAGTTCTGAGGCAGGTTCATCGTTTGGGTCTTGTGGTACGAGTTTGCCGTGAATGGCAAGGTCAAGAATCTTACTCTTGGCTTGCTTGATGGTTGCCTGCAAATCTTCCTTTCCACTTTCTATAACGTCAATCAAAGAGAACCAGTGTTCAATTTCTTTCACAATACGCTTTTGCTCAGCAAGAGGTGGCAATGGAATCATGCCATTACAAGCATCTGTTGTACTCAAGCGTGGCATCTTAACACCATATCCACATTGTTGCGTATAGTCAAGAAAATATGCCGAACGCAGTACATGATTAAGATAATATGAAGAAACATTACAGTATGAATTGAATGGCATTATTTCAGTTGTACAATATCCTGATTGTGGTGCGACCAAGACCTTATTCAGATATGTGCGTAATTTAGAGTATAGGATATCTCCTTTGTTGAATCTGTGCCGTACTCCTTTAATACTTCTTTTTGATCTAGAAAGTGTTTGAATGATTTTTGCTGTATCCTTTTCTAAATCTTCAAGTTCTAAAACCCAGTCGTCATCGGTTATGCTATCAACGGAAACATTATTACATTCGCCATAATTACTAATTTCTCCCAAAGTTGTCCACACCCACGAACTTGGTACCTCAAACGGTACGTTCTCATAATGGGGCGTATCAGAAGCCTTTGTAGACTTTTTGCTCTTTTTAATTTTACCCTCTTTTATCAGTCGCTCCTTTTCTGCCTTGATACGTTCAAGGAGAACAGATGCAGGCTCATCATTCGGGTCTTGAGGGACGAGTTTACCATGAATGGCAAGGTCGAGTATCTTTTGACGTAATTTCTTAGTATCCATACCAGTTAATCTATTTGTCCAATTTTTGGTTGGACAGTTTGTGCAGTTCTTGGCTGCACAATTAGTTTTTGTTTATTTGTTTCTCTTCTTCACTCTCTTCAAACTCTTCAATCCACTCCTTTACCTTGGCCTGCAATAGAGCTTTGTTAGGGAGATAGAGCTGATATGCCGAGGCGTATATATTGGCATCTTTGGGTAAGGTAAGTTCCACAAGTGCATCGTTTTTCTCCTTACACAGCAGGATGCCAATTGTCGGCTTTTCAAAATCTTGTTTGACGTGGCGATCGTAATAATTGACATACATCTGCATCTGTCCTAAGTCTTGATGGGTAAGTCTCTCTATCTTCAAGTCTATAAGCACATAACATTGTAGCAAGCGATTGTAGAACACTAAGTCAACATAGAAATGTTGTTCATCAAATGTAAATCTCTTTTGACGAGCCTCAAAAAGAAATCCCTTGCCAAGTTCCAATAGGAATTGCTGCATCTTGCTGATAATGGCATTCTCTAGTTTAGTTTCCGAGTATACAGCATCAGGCTTTAGACCAAGAAACTCTAATGTAATGGGGTTCTTGATAATGTCAGATGGCTTTTCAAGGGTTTGTCCCTCCTGTGCCAACCGCATCACCTCGTCTTTGTTACGTGAGAGCGCAAGACGTTCGTAAAGCGAAGATGCCACTTGCCGGCTGAGTTGTCGCACACTCCAATCTTGTTGTCGGCACTCAATTTCATAGAATCTTCGAGCCATTGGGTCTGTTATACGCATCAATATTAGATAGTGTGACCACGAAAGAGTAAATGATTCTTCTGAAAAGGCTAAACAGTGTTTGTCCTTTTTATCCTGCACTAAATCTTGATCGTATTTCCTTTCCTCATTTTGCAACCTAAGTTTGCTGTTTTCAATTGGCTCGACAGTGTTTAGCCTTTTCGCATAAACTAAATAGAACTGTTTGATGTTTTTTAAAGTTGAATATCCCCAACCGTCTCCTAATCTGTCAGTCAGACGTTTAGAGAGTTCTTTCAGTACAGTCTTTCCGTATTCAGCTCTAATCTCTCCCTTTTGTTCATATTCTACTATATATTGGCCAATATGGAATTTTGTATAGACTTCAGCGATATTGACTGTTGTCGCCACACGTTTCCTTGCCTGAGTGATAAGGTCAACAACTTTTTGAAACAAGTTGTTTATTTCTTGATTGTTTGTGATGATGTCTTTGCCCATAAAATTTAGTCCTCCTCTATATTTACCAATAACTTTTGCAGCTCTGCCACGGCATTGCTGATAGTATCGCTTTTCTCCTTTATCTCATCCATTAGTTCCGATAATGAGCGGTCGTCCACTTCGCCACCTTGACGAATCCAAGTGATGTCGAGACTGGTTTTGTCGCGAGCCAATAGTTCGTCCACAGCATATTTGCGCCAACGCCCTTGTGGATTATTCTCGGCATCGTATGTTTCTTTTCGTTCGGCTAAGTTACCGGAATTGTAGCAGGAAATGAAATCATCCAAGTGATGTCGTTCCAATTTATTGGTTGCCAAAGTGTGCTTCACATCGGTACGATAGTCATAGAACCAAACCTCTTTAGTGGGTTGCCCCTTTGTAAAGAACAATACGTTGGCTTTCACTCCCTGAGCATAGAAAATACCGGTGGGTAGGCGCAGGATGGTGTGAAGATTGAAATCCTGTAACAAGCGTTTGCGGATAGTTTCACCTGCTCCGGCTTCAAAAAGAACATTATCGGGTAATACCACCGCAGCACGTCCTCCTGTTTTGAGCATCAGCATCATGTGCTGGAGGAAATTCAACTGGTTATTCTTTGTCTCGACATAGAAATCGGGACGGTTAATATCTACCGAACCTGCCGGACGAGTGCCGAAAGGAGGGTTGGCAAGAATCACATCAACAAGCGTGGAAGGCTCTTTCTCCAAAGAATCCTCGCATACAATCGGGCTTCGGTCTGTACCGACACCATGCAGATAGAGGTTCATGGAAGCAAGCGTTACAACTAATGGTGTATTGTCTACTCCATGCAAAGCTTTGTTACGCAGAAAGTCACGCTTTTCCTTGTTGGCGGATTGATCTTTCATATAGTCGTATGCCGTCAGCAGGAAACCTCCAGTACCACAAGCCGGATCACAAACCGTTTCGCCCATTTGTGGAGCGATGCAATCTACCATTGCCTTAATCAATGGACGAGGCGTAAAGTATTGCCCGGCTCCGCTCTTCTTATCCTGACCATTCTTCTCCAAAATGCTTTCATAGATAGCACCCTTTACATCTCCATCCATGATGAGCCACTGCTCTTCATCAATCATCGAGATAACCTTTTTGAGATAAACGGGCTTGTCAATCTTGTTTTGGGCTTTGGTATAAATTGTGCCAATTAGGTTTTCTTGTTCGCTGAGCTGCTTTAGCGTATCTTCATATTGCTTGACCAGATCCAATCCGTCAAGAGAGATTAAGTCCATCCACTGATAACCGGTGGGTATAGCTGATTCCTCTCCAAACATTTCTACATTCTCGGCATCCATCTTCAAAAACAGAAGATAGGTCAGTTGGGTGATATAGTCGGTGAAGCCGATGCCTTGTCCGGCAAGGGTTGTTGCCAAATTCCAAACCTTTTTTGTGAGCGACTGCTCTGTTGCGTTATTTGTTGCCATTATATTATGCTGATTTTCTTAAAACTACAAATGTGTAAAGTGAGTGCAAAGCCTCGTCTGCCTTCTGCATATTACCAAAGGCTCGTATCATTTGAGCCGCTTGGGTTGCATCGTCCTCTCGGATGTCTCTAATAGTGCAAGCTCCATTGGATGCAATATAATCTACAATGCGGCTGATTACTTCTCGCTGTTTGTCTGTTATGTTACGTTGCGTTTGTCCCAGCCACAAGTTGAAGTATTGCTTGGAGGTGGTAACCACGCTATCCAATTTTTCAATCTGATGGTAAGCGAAACGAACCAACTGTATGATATTGGTCAGGGCATCACTTTCTTCCTTTGTTGTGGAACGTCTTACAACCGCTGGATTGACTATGGCATAGGAGTTCCAAAGTTGTTTGGACGTAAAATGGTTATTCGCCATTTTGAGTTTATTCTCCAAGTCCTTCAACATTGAATAAGTGATTGGCTCTCCTTCATTATTATATATAATGCGTAAAGCTTCTATCTCGTCACTATGTTCTTTGCAGAACTCCTCGAATGCCTCCGTCGTACTTTTTGCTTCTTCTACGGAGAAACCTTTTGAGATAAGCGTGTCCTCGCCCGGCATCAATGTATTGACAAATCCGGCAGCAAGGATAAGCAAATATCTTCTGGCATCCGCATGATTTGCAAGTGGAGAAACCAATCCTTTGCGTTCGCTATTGGGTTCATTTGCATTTATAAAAGGAGGAAGTGTGTCGTTTTCAAGCGCAGTGTAGATTCTTGCCGACAATTCCTTCATATCACCGTGAGCCAAGTTCTCAAACTCTTTTCGTTGAGAATTATCAGCTCTGTTATAGATTCGGGCAAGTGTTGCTGCAAGCCGTTTCAGATATTCATCGGGGATATAACCATGACTAATCCGTTCCAATAATTCTTTGAGGGTAATGGTCTTTGTCGTAGGCTCATCAGTTGCTGTAGGGACAGTCTTTTCGTGTTCTGTAACACCCACAGCATCCACCAAGTAAAAGCAATCCTTGCTAAAGGCATTTGGAGTAACATTGCGTAGCTGCTCATCTCCGATGGTACGCACGCCACGACCTTTCATCTGAACATAAAGAGATTGGGACTCTACATCACGCATAAACATCACCACCTCCAGCGGTTTTACGTCCGTACCTGTTGCAACCAATGTGCAAGTCACGGCAATACGGAAATCCTTATCGTTTCGGAATTGTCGTATCAGTTCATTGCTATCTCCTGCCGAATAAGTGATTTTCTGAACGAAACGGTCATCAGTACGTCCAAACACTTCTTTCGCTATCTGCACTATGTTGGTGGCATGGGCTTCGTTGAGAGCAAATATCAAAGTCTTGGGCAGATAGTCCATATTTGGTTCACGCTGTGGGTCGTTGAACATCTCGGTATAGACCGCATCACGATAAGTGGAGAGTATTAGTTTGATTTGTGCCGGGTTGATAATGCTTCGGTTCAGTTCTTTATTGGTGTAGGTCTTTGTCTCTTTGTTGCTGATTGTTTTTATCTCTCCTGTATAGCGAGTCTCCTCTTTTACTTTTTCTCCTTCCAATATAGCTCCACCGTTTTCGGTAGCTTCTGTCTTGATGCGATATACACGGCAATCCACATTTACACCGTCCACAATACTCTTTTCCAAAGTATAGTTGACGATACGATTGTTATTGAAGAATGCTATTGTTTCTGGAATAGGGGTTGCCGTCAGTCCCACTAGTTTTGCCGTGTCAAAGTATTCGAGTACCTTGCGCCAGTTTCCATAGATAGAGCGGTGGCACTCATCTATGATAATCATGTCAAAGTAATCGTGGGGCAAATTCGGATTATCAGGCAAGGCGACTTCTTCCGTTAGTTCGTTGTCGTCATCATCATCCGTATCTTCTATGGCTTCTCCTTTCAAGAAAGAGAAAAGGCGTTGTATGGTTGATATAACTACATTGCTATCAGCAGGAATGGAAGCAGAACGAAGACGGTTGACAGTGAATATTGTGTTGAAAGCATCACCGTTTTCAGTCAATCGGAATGTGCCAAACTCTCCTTCAGCTTGTTTTCCAAGATTGTTCCTATCCACAAGGAACAAGATTCTGCGCATAGGAGTGTATGACAACATACGATATGCAGCAAGGCAAGCCGTATATGTTTTACCTGCACCTGTGGCAAGAACCATCAATGCACGATTTTGACCTGTGCGAAAACTTTTCTCCAGTTCTGTAACGGCTTCATATTGGCAATTACGCAACCCTTTTTTGCGCAGAGTAGGTAGTCCGGCAAAATAATCATTTATTCCCAACTTCTTAACCAGTTCGTGCGGTGTGGGTATAGTCATTATTTGGATGAAACAAGCATCCTTTTCGCGAAAATCACAGAAATATAATTCCTTGCCGTTGGAGGTAAAGATAAAGGGTAATGGCTTCTGATACGTTTGGTAGATATTGGGTACACTTTTAGCATATAGTGCAGCTTGCTCACACACTTTTGCCGAGAAAGCGTCCGTTTCTTCACGCTTGGCTTCAAGCACACCAACAGCCTTTCCATTTATAAAAAGGAAATAATCGGCTTCAAGATTACCTTTTAGCAATCCTTCCCTTATGGCTACAGCCGTACAAGTCGGTTCATATTCTTCTCGGTTTATAACTTTCCAACCGGCTTCGGTCAGCCATTGGTCAATTTTAATTCGAGCTTTTTCTTCCGGTGTCATATATTCCTATATTTTTATATTATCAGAAGTTGTAGTGTAAAAATAATTGATAACGACAAACGCTATTGACGTTCGTTTTTGTCCGTTATCAATTCTTTTAAATCCACTTGAAGTATTTCCGCAATCTGCTGTAACGTATCCAAATTGGGCTGGATTCTATTACAAGCATAGGCATTAACCATGCTAAAACTTTTGTCAAGTTGTTTGGCTAGCCATGTCTGCGAGATACCTTTGTCTGTCAAGACTGCCTTTATTCTATTTAGCTTCATTCTTAGATGTAATTTTATTCTGCAAATATAGTGAATTATATTCAATAGTCTGGGTCCTTTTTCGTATTTTTGTAAGTGTCAAAAGAATCTCTAAGCGTATGATGGATAACTTTAAGGAGAAATACGACACACTTGTCAGAAAATACGACAGCCTTCTTGCGGAAAACGAAGAATTGAAATCAATCCTTCGGCAATACGGCATTGCCTATTCTACTACAAACAGAATGGATGAGGAATCAGTATTCTCTTCTATCTCATTTCCTCCTGTATATTTCTCTCTTGATGAGAAAATAGAATTATTCCATAGCTTTTTCAAAGGAAGGGATGATGTATTTGCACGACGATGGTTCAGCAAAACCACAGAAAAAGGTGGCTATCAACCAGTCTGTATCAACGAATGGCGTAGAGGAATATGCGACAAGAAAAAACATAAATGTACGGAATGTCCCAACCGTAATTTTGCGTCATTGACAAACCAAGACATATATCGTCATTTGGAAGGTAAAGACGAAAACGGATGTGATGTTATCGGCCTGTATGTCATTACTCCGGATAATAAATGCTCTTTTCTGTGCGCTGATTTTGATGACAAAAACTGCACTCACGGATATAAGGATGATGTGTTGGCATTCGTTTCTGTTTGTCGAGATTGGAATGTCCCATGTAGCATTGAGCGTTCAAGGTCTGGAAATGGAGCACATGTATGGGTCTTCTTCACTGATGTGATTCCAGCTATTAAAGTGAGACGGTTTGGTAATATCATTCTTACGGAAGCTATGAAGCGGAATGGAAGAATTTCTTTTGATTCATACGACCGTTTCTTTCCAAACCAAGATAGAATACCGGAAGGAGGATTTGGAAATCTAATAGCACTACCATTACAAGGTGGAGCAAGAAAAGTGGGAAACAGCGTTTTTGTTGATGATAAATTTCTTCCATTCAAAGACCAATGGGCATATTTGTACAATGTCAAGAGAATTGACGAATGTGTCGTGGATAGATTGTTGGTTGAACATCAACAAGAGGATTTTGGAGCATTAGCCACATCTTCGGAAGCAAAGCCTTGGGAAATACCTATTGTACAAGAAGTCGCACGGACAGACTTTGATAGTAAACTTAAAATCAACAAATCCGACAATATTTATATCCCATTAAGTTCAATTTCCAGCAAGGTGATTAATCAGTTGAAGCGATTTGCCGCCTTCAAGAATCCTGATTTTTACAGTAAGCAGGCAATGCGTATTTCAACATATAACATTCCTCGCATTATCTGTCGCGCTGATTTCAATGATGAGTTTCTTGTTATGCCTCGGGGGTGCGAAGAGGCTATAATAGCCATGTTGTCTTCTCTAAGTATTGATTATGAAATAATTGATAAAACCAACCATGGCAAATCTATTGCGATAGCCTTTAAGGGTAAAGAACGTGATGAGCAGTTAGAAGCCATTAATTCACTTATGCCCCATACAAATGGAGTATTGTCGGCAACAACCGCTTTTGGAAAGACTGTTACAGCGGCAGCATTGATTGCCCAAAGAAAGATAAATACACTTATCTTGGTACATTCTAAAGCATTGCTTATGCAATGGCACGAACGCCTTTCTGAATTTCTTGATATTGATTTCATAGAGGATAACGTACCTAAGAAACGTGGTAGAAAGAAAGTCTTTTCTCCAGTCGGAAGTCTTGATTCAACTTCAAATACATTGCATGGAGTTGTTGATGTGGCTCTTATGCAATCTTGCTTTGAAGATGGTGAAGTCAAGTCTTTTGTACAAGATTACGGAATGGTTATTGTTGATGAATGTCATCATGTATCTTCAATAACTTTTGAAAATGTTCTAAAACACGTTACGGCTCATTATGTTTATGGGCTTACTGCCACTCCAATTCGCAAAGACGGACTACAGCCAATTATTTTTATGCAATGTGGCCCGATTCGATTTTCAGTTGATGCTAAGGCACAGATACAAAAACAATCGTTTCAACGTTATCTTGTGCCGAGGTTTACTTCGTATCGACCCGTTACAGACGACAAACATACATTTACGGCACTCTCACAATCACTTGCGGAATCTGAGATGCGAAATAATCTCATCATAGAAGATGTTCTTAACGCAGTAGCCTCAGGTCGTACACCAATTATACTGACAAGTAGAACTTCTCATGTCGAGTTGATTACGAAAATGCTTGAACCACAAGTAGCTAATGTTATAAAACTTACAGGAGAGGGTACGAGCAAACATAAACGTGAAATTATACAAAAACTACAGGATATTCCACGGGACGCTCCTCTTGTAATAGTCGCTACAGGAAAATATGTAGGAGAGGGCTTTGATTATCCAAGGCTTGATACACTATTTCTTGCTCTTCCTATTTCGTGGAAAGGATTGGTTGCCCAATATGCAGGTCGATTGCATAGAGAGAATGAAGGTAAAACAGATGTTCGCATTTATGATTATATTGACATACACGAACCTGTGTGCGAAAGTATGTATCGTAAACGGCTAAAGGGATATTCAGCCATTGGTTATCGTGTTCTTACGAAAGAAGTATCGACTTTATTTGATGCGACTGAGGACTTGCATTTATCATCGTGTGAAGGGCAAATCTTCAATGGGAATACGTTCCGTTATCCCATTGTTCAAGAAATGAAAAGCTCAAATCAATCTGTTGTAATATCATCTCCAAGACTTTACCGTGTAGAGCGGAACGCGCTTATAAAAAACTTGCTTGAACTTCAGGCAAATGGTATTGATGTTGCTATTTTTACAACAACCGAGAACGAACAAACCGAGTATCTAAAGAATCAAGGGTTATTCATAAGGATTGTTCCAAAACTATCGTTATGCGCCTGTATCATTGATAAAACGGCCATCTGGTATGGTAGTGTTAATGTTCTTGGATATTCAACAGAAGAAGACAGTATCATTAAAATTTCAGATACCAAACTAGCAAACGAACTATTGAATGTCATATATGATAAGGGGTTGGCCTAATCTTATTATGCGAAACATGCATAAATTTAATTTTGCTAATGGGTCTGCACATTGTACTTTGCCAAAATATTTTCGTCTATTTCAATCTTATGCCGTCCTGTGGTTGTACGCAGATTCTTTCTAACAGTATCAAATGTGGAATTGGCAAACCACTCTGCAAATGTCGCCATTACAAATGATGTAGTCATATCTCTACCTATATTATATTGAAAAGCGATATTCCAAGCAAAGTTCTTCAACGAGATTTGAGTGAGGGACGTGCGCTTCTTGATATGAATTTCGGTTGCAGAAAGCACTTGACGGTTAATTGCAAAATAGCGGACAGATTCGCATATTTGGTAAATCTCTATTTCCTCCAAATCAAACCGTTTAAATGTATCTCGTGTGTATCTCAGGATAGCATTCAATTTTTCATCTTCTTCTCTTTCTTTTTGCCATTGGTATTGTTGTTGCTCACGTTGGTATTCATAATGAAATAGCTCCAGTCGCTTTTTCTGGACTTCTTCATTGTTTGAGGTAGGTGAATACGCTAAAGGCTGTGTCTTTTTACTCACACACTTTTTGACAGATATTAGCAATGATGGAGGAATTGCATCAACAAGATACCTTGCTAAGATAATGCAAAGATGGTGTAGTAGTTTTTGTATGACATATCCGATGACCATAACTAATGGAATCAAACTCATTCGTATTCCAAGCATATTGCATACTTGAAACGCTATCATTGAAGCTAATAGCACCATAGTAACCTCGATTATCAGAGAGTGAAGTATATCTTGTTTTTGCTTCATACCTATTATTGTTTATTTTCCCTATGCAAAGGTACAATAGATTTTCATAAAAAACGATAGACAAATCGTAGGTGTATTTTTGCAATCACATAGTAATCAGTGATTTTTGAAAGCAAAACCATAACAAGAGAAAATATCCAAGACTATTTGAAAACAAGAGAAAACAGAAATCACACAAAATAGCATAGTTAAACTAAGTTAAAGTTTTCCTGTGGCGGTTTTTCTGCTTTTTCTAAGGCTTAAATATGTAGTAACTGGAGCAAAGTAATCATATCTGTACCAAGCAATATATAATGTATTGATATTCAGTAATGATTATCTTTGAGGAAGTTAAATGATTCCGATAAGTAAACAAATAATAAACAATAAGCAAAAGCGTGCAGCTCA
>OGMG01000699.1_pt1 | contig 12690 bp, 10 predicted proteins | sample 1573031 | NCBI WGS metagenome assembly OGMG01 (sample SAMEA2582002, study PRJEB24529) | metagenome | biome: Human gut stool | place: China | collected 2011
CAATCAACAACATACTCGACTTCTTAATTGCAATTTATTTTTCTATGAATATGGCAAATTGGCGTTTGATTATAGAAGGAAAGAATATTACACATATTAATTGGCGTGGAAAGGCTACGCACTATAACTTTGAGAATATAAAAATAAAGGTGTGTTCAAATTTGACAATAAAAGTTTACGAAGGTAATCGCAAAGTTATTGTGATTGATAGTAATATGAAAAATTTATCTTCTTTTATGTCTTGGGCGGATGCATACAAAATTCCAAGAATTTAAATGCTAAAAATGGCGAGGTTGAAAGTTTTGTAAGAGGTGAAGAGAAAATGCGTTCGGTCATACACGGAGGAGACATCTATCAAAATGAAATAGAACTGGATTTTTCGGTCAATATCAATCCTTTTGGAATACCGGAAAAAGTGAAGGAGGCAATGCAGGAATCTTTAGAACTCTGTGAGCATTACCCGGACATTCATCATGCAAAACTGATCGAAAAAATCGGAGCGCACTATCATATCCCGGAGGAACATATTTTGTGTGGGAACGGAGCATCTGAGTTATTTGTGGCAGTCGTCCATGCAATCAAACCGGGAAAAATTGTGATACCGGTGCCGTCCTTTTATGGTTATGAGAAAGCTGCAAACGTGACAGAGGCAGTGGTTTCCTATTATGAGATGAAAGAGAGGGACGGGTTCTGCCTGACCGAAGCGTTTCTGCAGGAATTGCAGGAGGATGTGGATTTATTATTTCTGGCGAACCCGAATAATCCGGTTGGCAATACAATAGAAGACGTGCTGCTGGAAAAAATATGTGACAGATGCCGGGAAAAAAAGATAACCGTTGTGATAGATGAATGTTTTCTGGAATTTACAAGGAAAAGGGGATTTTTTGAAACACATTCCATGCAGGAATACCCAAATGTCATCATTGTGAAGGCTTTCACAAAATTATATGCGATCCCGGGTGTGCGTCTGGGCTTCTTATTCTGTGGCAGCCAGAACAAGGCAGGGCAGATTTTCAATCAATTGCCGGAGTGGAACATTTCAATCATTGCGGAGGCAGCAGGACTTGCGGCATTAGATGAGACGGAATACTGTAACAAGACCATTCCATACATTGGGAAAGAGCGTGCATATCTAAAGTCAGAACTGGAAAAGCTGGGGATCAAAGTCTACCCCGGGGAAGCAGATTTCCTGCTCTTAAAGACAGAGCGTCAGCTCTATAATGATTTGCTGAAGAAAAAAATTTTAATTCGTGACTGTAGCAATTACCGGGGACTATGTACAGGATACTATCGTATTGCAGTGAAGACACATGAAGAGAATGAAAAATTGATTACACAATTAAAGGATACAATTATGGATAAATGCGAAACGCTCCAAAGTGTAAATTAAATTGTGAAAAATCAACAAAAGACATGAAAGACATTGGGGAACCGCCGGTTCTTAGAAGGCAGGTGCGACTGCAAGTCGTGACTGGCTTCTTAGTACCGCTGCAAGTGACACATAGCGCGAGCGTGTCTTGAATGTTTTTGTTGATTTTGAACAATTTGAAGAAGAAGCTTATGAAGCGTTTCGCAATCACCCATATCAACACTGCAGGAAAGTAAGGAGGATCAGATGGAAAACATAGAATACGTCAGACCACAGGATATCGAAAAACGAAGCTTTGCCATAATCTCAAAAGAGCTGGAGGAAAAAGGAATCGTTCTTCCAAAAGAGCAGGAGCTTGTGACGAAGAGAGCCATCCATACCAGCGCAGATTTTGATTATGCAAAGACCATGACTTATTCCGCCCATGCGGTCGGGATTGCAAAAAAACTGATACAAAATGGTGCAGACATTGTCACCGATACAAACATGGCACTTGCCGGCGTGAATAAAAAAGAACTGGCAAAATACGGAGGAGAGGCACACTGTTTTATGGCTGAGGAAGAGGTGGCAAAGATTGCAAAAGAGCGCGGTGTCACAAGGGCAGCTGTGAGCATGGAAAAAGCAGCACAGATAGAAAAGCCGGTGATCTTTGCCATAGGCAATGCACCGACAGCATTGATCGAATTATATGAAATGATACAGAGCGGAAGTTACCGTCCGGCATTTATTATCGGAGTTCCGGTTGGGTTTGTGAATGTGGAGGCTGCAAAGGACCTGATTTTAAAAACAGACGTACCGTATATTATTAACCGGGGAAGAAAAGGCGGCAGTAATGTCGCGGCAGCAATCTGCAATGCACTTTTATATGAACTTCGTGATGAAAATTAAATGTAAATTTAAGAAAATGTTTTGTGAATTTGCAGTCTGATGATGCAGAACAGAAAGAAATAATACAAGAATGGATGAATCATGCGATACGGATTTACAACAGGAAGCTGTGCGACGGCTGCCTCAAAAGCAGCAACATATATGCTTCTAACAGGAAAGTTAAAACAGAATATAACAATCCAGACACCGAAAGGAATTCTGTTTCATGCAGAAATCCTTGAAATTACAAGAAGTGAGAAAGAAGTTACCTGTGCGGTCAAAAAAGATGGTGGGGATGATCCGGATATTACGTCCGGGGCACTCATTTTTTCCACAGTGAGCTTTGCTGACGAAGAGGAAAAAACATCAAAACAGCATAACGGACAGCTTTCCGGGATTTGTGTGGAAGCGATGCAGGAGAAACAGGCGGTCATTCACATTGACGGAGGTAAGGGCGTTGGAAGAGTGACAAAGCCCGGATTAGACCAGCCGGTTGGGAATGCAGCCATTAATCATGTGCCACGGGAAATGATTGAAAAAGAGGTACAGGAAGTATGCGCATTGGCAGATTTCTGCGGAGTGCTTCATATTACAATCTCAGTGCCGGACGGAGAGCGTTTGGCGGAGCAGACCTTCAATCCGAGGCTTGGGATTGTCGGGGGAATTTCTATTTTGGGAACCTCCGGGATTGTAGAACCGATGAGCAGTCAGGCACTTCTTGATACGATCAAAGTCGAATTGAACCAGAAAAAAGCAGAAGGTTATGGGATTGCCGCTGTTTCGCCCGGCAATTACGGGCTGGATTACATGAAAAAAACATATGATTACGACCTTGACCGGAGTGTGAAGTGCAGTAATTTTATCGGAGACACCATTGATATGGCAGTTGATATTGGATTTGAAAAAATGCTGCTCACAGGACATATCGGAAAACTGGTAAAAGTGGCAGGAGGAATTATGAACACACACTCCAAAGAGGGAGACTGCCGTATGGAATTGCTTGTCGCGGCTTCTGTGAGAAATCAAGTGCCCTACACGGTGCTCGAAGAAATCCTGCAATGTGTCACCACGGAAGAAGCAGTCAGGAAACTGGATGCCTGTGGCAAAAAAGATGCTGTGATGCAGGATCTGTTGTCAAAAATCATGTTTTATCTGAACAAACGGGCGGCAGGAAAAATGCAGATCGAGGTCATCCTTTATTCCAATGAATTTGGAGAGCTGGCAAAGTCCGCTGGAGCAATAGAATTTTTAGCGGAATTGATGTGATTTATGGGTAAATTGCGAAACTCATGGAAACCTAAATGGAAATTATATTGGGAAAGGAAACAAAACGATGGTTTATTTTGTGGGAGCAGGACCGGGAGCGGCAGATCTTATCACGGTACGTGGAATGCGTCTGTTAGAAAAGGCAGATGTGGTAATTTATGCGGGTTCGCTTGTGAATCCGGAACTTTTATCTTATTGCAAAAAAGAGTGTGAGATACATAACAGTGCATACATGACCTTAGAAGAGGTACTCAATGTCATGGAAGAGGCGGAAAAACAAAAACTTACGACAGTGCGGCTTCACACCGGGGAACCAAGCATTTACGGAGCAGTGCGCGAGCAGATGGATCTGCTGGATGAAAAAGGTATTTCATATGAGAGCTGTCCGGGAGTCAGTGCCTGCTTTGGAGCGGCAGCTTTGTTAAATCTGGAATATACTTTACCGGAAGTGTCCCAGTCATTGATCATTACCCGCATGGAAGGCAGAACCAAAGTGCCGGAGAGAGAGAGCATTGAGAGTTTTGCAGCACATCATGCTTCCATGTCAATTTATTTAAGTACAGGAATGCTGGGAGAACTGAGCAGACGGCTGATCGCAGGCGGGTATGGGAAAGACACACCGGCAGCAATTGTATACAAGGCGACCTGGCCGGAGGAAGAAGCGCATCTGTGCACGGTGGAACAGTTAGAAGAGACGGCAAAAGCGCATAACATTACAAAAACAGCGCTGATCATCGTGGGAGATATTGTGGCACACCAGCATTATGAGAAATCCAGACTGTATGCGCCGGATTTTGAAACGGAATTTCGTAAGATGAAAAAATCAAGGGAAAAAGAATGAATATCAGTATCATTACATTTACAGAGAACGGAACAAAACTTGCAGAAAAAATCAGACAGGCTTTTGCGTGCATGAAAACTGCAGAATGGGACAATGCAGGGAACCATGATATCACGAAATATGGTACCGTGACGATTGAAAATCGGTGCAAAAAAGATAGCGGGCCACTGGAAAATAATAAGGTACAAACAAACAGCCGTGGATTGTCGCTATCCGACTGGACGAGACAGCAGTTTGCAGAGAAAAATGCCATTGTTGTAATTGGAGCCTGTGGCATTGCAGTGCGCATGATCGCACCATTTGTGTCGGATAAGCTGAGTGACAGTCCGGTGGTTGTGGCAGACGAGGCAGGGACTTTTGTGATCCCGCTGCTTTCCGGGCATATGGGAGGTGCAAATGAGCTCGCAGAACAGATTGCAGGGCAGATCGGCGGGATTCCGGTCATCACAACAGCAACCGATGTGAATCATGCGTTTTCTGTGGATCTGTTTGCAAAAAAATGTGGTCTTTCCATTTATAACCGGGAGGGGATCGCAAAAGTCTCAGCCAAAATACTGGATGGAAAAACGCCGGATATTGTGATCTCATCGGAGAAAACAGACTTAGAGCAGGGAGTACTCGGATTGCAGCCGAGAGAATATATTTTAGGAATCGGCTGCCGCAGGGGAAAAAGCTTTGAAGAACTGAATGCATTTATACAAAAGTGGCTGGATCATGCAGGCATTGAAAAAAAACTTGTGCGCGCAGCAGCTTCCATTGATCTGAAAAAAGAGGAGGAAGGCCTGCTGCGGTGGTGCATGGCAAACCGGATTCCGTTTTTAACCTATTCTGCGGAGGAGTTAAAACAGGTAAAGGGAGACTTTCAGGAGTCCTCCTTTGTAAGAGAAAAGACAGGCGTGGACAATGTCTGCGAGCGGGCTGCAATGAAAGCGGCAAACGAAGAAGGAACTTTCATTTTGAGGAAGCAGGCGGAAAACGGCATGACAATCGCAATTGTAAAATACGACTGGAAATTGGAAAGAGAACTGGCAAAGGAGTACAGGATCGATGAGCAGTAAAATTTATATCGTGGGAATGGGACCGGGAACCGGGGAAATGATGACTCCACAGGCAGATCATGCATTGTGCGGCAGCGATGTGATCGTCGGATATCCGGTGTATTTAAAATTATTAGGCGGTAAATATCGGGAAAAAGAATTTTTATCCACACCGATGAAACAGGAAGTCAGACGCTGTGAGATGTGTTTTGAGGAAGCAGAAAAAGAAAAAACGGTTGCGATGGTATGCAGTGGGGATGCAGGTGTGTATGGAATGGCATCCCTGCTCTATGAGATGTCGGAAGCGCATCCGGGATGTGAACTTGAGGTGATCCCGGGGATCACAGCGGCAAACAGTGGGGCAGCGGCGCTTGGAGCACCACTAAACCACGATTACTGCGTCATCAGCTTAAGTGATCTTATGACACCGTGGGAGATTATTGAAAAAAGGCTTGCGGCAGCGGCAGTGGGCGATTTTTGCATGGCGATTTATAATCCATCCAGCCACCACAGGGCAGATTATCTCAAGAAGGCCTGTGACATTTTACAAAAAAACGGAGTGGAGCCGGAGAGAGCCTGCGGATATGTGGAAAATATCGGAAGAGAAAACACAGCTTGTGAAGTCTGCACACTCGCAGAATTGCGGGAGCGTCAGGTAAATATGTTTACAACGGTATTTATTGGAAATTCCAGAACAAAAATCATAGGTGGGAAACTTGTCACACCAAGAGGGTATGTGCTGCCGGATCCGGTGGTTTAAAGTATGCCGTATTTTAATTTGCATGTGACAATCGTGTAAACAGGAGAAAGAAATTCATGAATAGAATTGTAATTTTTTCAGGAACAACAGAAGGACGCATGTTAGCACAGACATTGTCTGAAAATGGAATCCACTGTATTGTTTTCGTGGCAACAGAATATGGTGAGAGCGTCATGCCGGAGATGGATGGAGTTACGGTTCATAAAGGCAGGATGGATTTGGAGAAAATGCAGAAGTTCATCGCACAGAGCGAGGTGGCAGCGGTGGTGGATGCAACGCATCCGTTTGCAACGGCAGTTTCGGAAAATATCAGGGAAAGCCTGAAAAATACGGAGATTCCATATATCCGGCTGCAGAGGGAGACTTCGGATATTGCTTTAAATAAGGATACAATACAGGAAAATCACTCAGATGTGATCCTGTGCAGTGACGCCACAGAATGTGCAGACTTTTTAAACTTCACAGATGGAAACATCCTGCTCACAACCGGGAGCAAAGATCTTGCCACATACAGTCAGAAGGAAGCATTAAAAGACCGCCTGTTTGTCCGTGTATTGCCGGGATTGGAGAGCATATCTCTCTGCGAGCAGAACGGCATCTGTGGAAAACAGATTATTGCGATGCAGGGACCTTTTTCATTGGAAATGAACCGTGCACTGATCAGACAGTTTCATATAAGGTACCTGGTCACAAAGGAGAGTGGCAGAACCGGGGGATTTCTGGAAAAAATAAAAGCTGCCGGGGCAGAAGGGATCACTGCTTGTGTGATCGGCAATCCGGAAAAACAAAACAGTGGGGATTCTTTTGCACAGGTGTGCAGAAAAATTTCAGAAATCACAGGAAAAACAATAAAAAATCATATTTTCCTGATCGGAATCGGTATGGGAAATGCGCAGACGCTCACGATGGAAGCAGCAGAAAAAATCCGGGAAGCAGACTACATTTTTGGAGCAAAACGGCTGCTAAGGACAACAAAAAATGAGCAGGCAGTCCGTTATCCCTATTATCTTGCAGCGGATATTGTCCCAGAGCTGGACCGGTTATCCGGCTGCGGGGTAAAAGTGGTCATTCTTTTTTCCGGTGATACCGGTTTTTACAGCGGATGCGGGAAACTATATGAAACACTGAAGGGCAGAAGTGACAGCAGTGTGCGTATCTATCCCGGAATTTCATCGGTATCCTATTTTGCGGCATTGACCGGGTACAGTTATCAGGATGCGGCTGTTTTAAGTATCCATGGACACGGAGTGGAGACAGAGTGGATCGGAAATCTGACAGAAACCATTCGTTTTTCTAAAAAAACATTTTTGCTGATGTCCGGAAAAGAGGATGTGCAAAAACTCGGCAGACTGTTACAGAAATATCATTTACAGAACTGTAAGGTACTTGCAGGTTTCCAGCTGTCCTATCCGCAGGAGAAAGTTTTGGCATTAACGCCGGAAGCATGTGAACATGTGGAAGAAACCGGATTATATATATGTCTCATCTTAAATCCGGATGCAGAAAAAAAGGCAGTTACCTGTGGGATGCGGGATGAGGAATTTTTGCGGGATAAAGTTCCGATGACGAAAGAAGAGATAAGAGCGTTGTCCATCTGCAAATTGCATTTAAAAGAGGATTCCGTCTGCTATGATATCGGAAGCGGAACAGGATCGATTGCAATAGAAATTGCAAAGAGAAGCGGACAGATCCAGGTTTATGCGATAGAAAAAAAGCCTCTTGCACTGGAACTGATCCAGAAAAATATCGAGAAATTCGCTCTGCCGAACATTCAGGTAATCGCCGGTGAGGCACCGGACTGTCTTAAGACAGAAGAACGTAGTGAGCATCCGACACATGCGTTCATCGGTGGAAGCAGTGGCAGATTAAAAGAAATCTTAGATGTTTTATATAAAAAAAATCATGCAATGAGGATTGTGATCAATTGCATCAGTTTAGAGACAATCAGTGAACTGACATTGCTAAAAACAGACAGCCGTATCACGAATCTTGAAATCATTCAGGTGCAGGTATCTCGTGCAAAAACAATCGGCGATTATCATCTGATGCAGGGAGAAAATCCAATCTACATCTGCTCTTTTGATTTTACCGGGGAGGTGTCTTAAATGGGATTGAAAATACCGAAAGTTATGATCGCTGCGGTAAAAAGCGGCAGTGGAAAGACAACCGTCACATGTGCTTTTTTAAAACAGTTATTATGCAGGAAAAAACATCCGGTGTCCTTTAAGTGTGGACCGGATTATATTGATCCGATGTTTCATGAACAGGTGTTAAAAATTCCATCCAAAAATTTGGATACATTTTTTTCGGATGCATTACAAATACAGACATTGTATGAGATGGAGCTACCGGGGCATGATATCGCAGTGTTAGAAGGTGTTATGGGACTTTACGATGGACTTGGCGGAATCAGGGAGGAAGGTTCTTCTTACCATCTGGCCAGGACGCTGGATGTCCCGGTTATTCTGGTCGTGGATGCGCATGGCATGGGAAAATCTGTGATCCCGCTCATTGCAGGATTCTTACAGTATGACGAGAAGAAGCTGATCAAAGGGGTTATTTTAAACCGGACAAGTAAAATGTTTTTTGATACCATTGCGCCGCTGATCGAAGAAGAACTTGCGATAAAAGCACTGGGATGCATTCCGAATGAAAAAGAACTGACAATCGGCTCCAGACATCTGGGTCTGATCCTGCCGGAAGAAATGGAAGAACTGAATTTTCAGCTGGAAAAAGCCGGACAATTGCTGGAAAAATATGTGGATGTTGATGCGATGATCGGGATTGCAGAAAGTGCTTTGTGGGAAAAAGAAGAAACAGTAACAGAAGAAGTAAAGCCGGAAGAAAAAGAAAATTTAGAAGAAAAAGCGTATTCTGGGAAAGTTACAATTTTTTCTCAGGCAATTTTCAGTGGAAAAAAAGAATTATATGACAGAGAGAACTCCGGTACAAATACAATACCGCCCCGCATCGCAGTAGCGAAAGACGAAGCATTCTGTTTTTATTACCGTGACAACCTAAGAATGCTGGAACACTATGGAGCAGAGCTGGTATTTTTTTCACCGCTGCATGATGAGAAGCTTCCGGAAAACATTCATGGCATACTGTTAGGCGGCGGTTATCCGGAATTATACGCCAGCCAGCTTGAAGAAAATGAGAGCATGCGGAAATCAATCAAAGAAGCGTTGGAACAGCAGTTACCTTCCCTGGCAGAATGTGGGGGATTTATGTATCTGCATGACACGCTCACAGACAGGGAGGGAACAACTTATCAAATGGCAGGTGTGATCCCGACAGAGTGTCAGTACACGGGAAAACTGGTACGTTTTGGTTATGTGGAAGTACAACTGCCGCAAGGGCTTACGGAGAAGGGAACAGCAGAAATGCCGGAGCCGGAAAAAATAAAGGCGCATGAGTTCCACTATTTTGACAGCACAGCGAATGGAGAGGATTGCATTGCCACAAAACCGGTGACAGGAAGAAGCTGGAAGTGCATTCATGCATCGGACGACCATTTCTGGGGATTTCCACATCTGTATTATCCGTCAGATCCAAAGTTTGTGAAATGGTTTTTGGAAAGAGCAGAAAAACACATTTGAGATTGCAAAAAAAACATGGGTGTGCTAACATGGATAAGGCTTTAGACCGCTATATCATTCATGCGGTGTGGAAGCGTAAAAAAATGACAGTTTCATAGAGAAGACAGTTGGTGCCAGCCGGTTTTGTTAAGACCAGACTGGTTAAAAGGGAAACAGGTGTGATTCCTGTACGATCTCGTCACTGTGATAAGGGAGTGCAGATTCTTTTTCCGCATGGAAAGCCACTGGTGCATGGCACTGGGAAGGCAGAATCTGTATGAGGATCTTTCAGCCAGGAAACCTGCCAATCGTCTGGTACAGGGAAATGAATTCCCAGATCACGAGTAATTGGTCGTACTGTTTAGAGGGCTTTCTGACAAAAGCCTGATTTTCATTGACTTTTTACTCCGTTCAGGACATCTGACCGGAGATTTTTTTTGCCGTATTATAAAAGATAGGGCATAATATTTTTTCTTTGTGTACAGATCTCTATGAAGCAGAAGTAAATCACAAAGAGGAGAAAAAAATGAAGAAAAAAACACTTGCACTTGTTCTTGCGTTTACAATGACAGCAGCCCTTTTTACAGGATGCGGAAGCAAGAAAGAGACAGAGACAACACAGCCACAGACAGAAACAGCTGCTGAGACAGAGAGTGAAGAGGTCGATGATCAGGCCGCAGCGGACGAAGTCGCAGCACTCATCGATGCCATCTATGTTCAGACAAGAAATGAGAACACAGATGAGCAGTGTGCAGCAGCAAAAGCGGCATGGGACAAGCTGACAGATGCACAGAAGGAACTTGTAGAGGGAGAAAATGCTGATCCGGATTATTTCGGAAGAGATACAGGAGATGCATCCAAGGATGATCCTTTGAATGAGGACGGAATCGGAGAGAACGAGCTTTTAGTGGTAAGTTTTGGTACATCCTTCAACGACAGCAGGGCAGAGGATATCGGTGGTGTGGAAAAAGCACTGCAGGAAGCAAATCCGGACTGGTCTGTAAGAAGAGCTTTCACAGCACAGATCATCATCAACCATGTACAGGCAAGAGATGGTGAAAAAATTGACAATGTAGAACAGGCACTCGACAGAGCAGTAGAAAATGGTGTAAAAAATCTCGTAGTACAGCCAACTCATTTGATGCATGGTGCAGAGTATGATGAACTCGTAGATGCATTAGATGGATACAAAGATAAATTTGAGACAGTTACGATCGCTGAACCGTTACTTGGCGAAGTTGGAAGTGATGCAACTGTTGTCAATGAAGATAAAGCAGCCGTTGCAGAAGCTATCACAGCAGAGGCAGTAAAGACAGCAGGTTTTGATTCCTTAAAGGCAGCAAAAGAAGATGGTACAGCATTTGTGTTCATGGGACATGGTACTTCCCACACTGCAAAAGTAAGCTACAGCCAGATGGCTGCCCAGATGGAAAAATTAGGTTATGACAACGTATTCATCGGAACAGTGGAAGGTGAGCCGGAAGAGACAGCATGTGAGAACGTGATCGCAGCAGTAAAAGAAGCAGGATACACAAAAGTGATCCTTCGTCCTTTAATGGTCGTAGCCGGAGATCACGCCAACAACGATATGGCTGGCGATGATGACGATTCCTGGAAGAGCCAGTTTGTTGCAAGCGGTAACTTTGAAAGTGTTGACTGCCAGATCGCAGGACTTGGCGAGATCGATGCAATCCAGCAGATTTATGCAGCCCATACAAAAGCAGCCATTGATTCTCTTGGGGATATCGCAACAACAGCATCTGCAGACAGTGATGTCCTTGCAGATGGAACCTACTCTGCAAAATTCGATACCGACAGCAGCATGTTTCATGTAAATGAAGCATATGACGGACGTGGAACACTTACGGTAAAAAACGGAAAAATGACACTCCACATCGTAATGCCATCCCAGAACATTGTAAATCTTTTCTTAGGAACTGCAGAAGATGCACAGAAGGATGGAGCAAAACTGATCCAGCCAACAACAGAAGAAGTTACATACTCTGATGGTTCCAAAGAGGAAGTATATGCTTTTGACGTTCCGGTAGAAGCATTAGAGAAAGAGTTCGACCTTGCACTGATCGGCACAAAAGGAAAATGGTATGACCATAAGGTCAGTGTTTCGGATACGCAGGCTGAGTAAGCTGGTGTAGAATTTCATACAAAAGAAATGCAGCGTGATCTGTAAGGTTAGAAGTTTTGAATATGGAATAATATTAAAAGTAAATATCGGCAGATGACGGTAGACGCACAGATTGTTTTTTGACAGGCTGTGCGTTTTATGTTACTTGTAGCTCGATTAAATATATGGCAGATTTGTGATTCTGTGTTATAATAAATTGAGTTATTTATGCTTGAGTTTGTAGTTTGGAAGGTGGAGATAGTATGGAAAAAGTTATTGGTTTTCATCCATGGAACAATATATGATGTACGGCAAGGCAATGTGTTTCCATGATGAAACAATTGCAAAGCAGATATTGCAGACGGATGATGTTACAAGAATTAAAGAACTTGGGCGTCTTGTATCAAACTATAATGATCAAATCTGGAGTGGAATGCGTCAGATAATAGTATATGAGGGATTGGTAGAGAAATTTTCCCAGAATCAAGAACTAAGTGATGCATTACTTAACACAGGTGATGCATTTCTGGCGGAATGTGCTGTAAAAGATAAAGTATGGGGGATCGGGCTGTCAATGACAGATCCAAAGCGTCTGGAACCGTCATTATGGAGAGGACAGAACCTGCTTGGCTTTGCATTGATGATGGTCAGAAAGAAATTGAAATAGATATTATATTGACCAATTTAAGATAATTTATAATAAATACTTCAAAAGGATTAAGATAATAAATGATAACAGTATACAACAAAAATGGTATCTATATAGGAGGTGTACTGGAATCATAAATGAAACAATTTACAATTATAAAAAGAGAAGATAATGGAAAGGACATAAATCGAAACGGGTTTG
>OGMG01000716.1_pt1 | contig 12428 bp, 10 predicted proteins | sample 1573031 | NCBI WGS metagenome assembly OGMG01 (sample SAMEA2582002, study PRJEB24529) | metagenome | biome: Human gut stool | place: China | collected 2011
GGTCGCCCGGCGCGAGCGTCACGTAGCGCGAGAGTTCCGCGATGAGGTCGAAGGGATCGAAGAGCATCTCGTCGGTGTTGCCCGACTGACGCTTCTGATTGTTGACGTAGAGCCATAGATCGACGGGTTCGGGGTACGGCACGCGGGTCTTCGGGCGCACGTGCGTCACCGGAGCCGATCCTTCGAAATTCTTCCCGAAGGTCCAGGGGCGGCCCTTGGCACCCGCTTCGCGCACGAGGTCTCGGCGCGTGAAGTCGATCCCGGCGCACCAGCCCCAGACGGCGTCCTCGGCCTCTTCGCGCGTGAGGTTGCGCCCGCCCTTCGAGAGCGCGGCGACCAATTCCACCTCGTGCTCGAAGGCTTGGGTTTCGGGCGGCACGGAGATCTTGATCGTTTCCTTTTCCGCGACGGGACGGACCATGTCGGCCGCCTTCATGAAGAAGAAGGGCGCTTCGGGCGCGGCCGCGCCGTTTTCCTCGGCGTGCGCGCGGTAGTTGCGGGCCACGCAGTAAACGCGGTGAACGGGGAAGAATTCGTAGCGTTCGCCTTCGACCGGAATCACGGGCATGGGAGGCGGAGCAAAGAGAAAGGGCATGGTGAACCTTTGCAAGGGACTTCATTGAGGGATTGACATTGTAGCCGAACGCCGCGGCGTCGCCCGCTCCTCTCTCTCGGCCATCCGCTTCTCCGACAGGAAAGAGCCTTTGCGCGGGCGGGCGGCGAGAAAGAGATTGCCGCGGCAAACCGCCTTTTCCCGAAGCGAAACACTTTGCAACGACCTCCATTCCGGGGCAGTCGTTTCGACGCACTTTTCTTCGCGCACAAGCCTTAGAAGCCTCACAATTGCTTGCATTTTCGCCGGTTGCGCCACGTCCGCTTCACGACGAATGTGCCCAGAAGCCCGATCGCTCCGCTACAATGCTTAGGCTCTATTACTCCCGGAACCAAACAAAAAGGGATCGACATGTCGAATCAGAACGCGCCCCATCGCGTCCCGCTCTCCGAACTCGGGCAGCGCCGCATTCAGGCCGTAAAATCCAAGGGAATCTACGTCCTCCCCAACGCCTTCACCGCCGCGGCGCTCTTCGCCGCCTTCTACGGGATCATCCAGGCGATGAACGGGGATTTCGGAACGGCCGCCGTCGCCGTCTTCTTCTCGATGCTCTTTGACGGCATGGACGGACGCGTCGCCCGCCTCACGCACACGCAAAGCGAATTCGGCGTGCAGATGGACAGTCTCGCCGACGCCATCTCGTTCGGCGTCGCTCCCGCGCTCATCGTCTACGAATACGCGCTCGTCGACCTCGGCAAGCTCGGCTGGGCGACGGCCTTCATCTACGCCCTCTGCGCGATCCTTCGCCTCGCCCGCTTCAACTGCAACGTGGGCGTCGTGAGCAAGAACTACTTCCAGGGTCTTCCGAGCCCGGCCGCCGCGGCGCTTGTCTGCGGCTTCGTGTGGCTCGGCGTCGAAAACAAGCTCCCCGAATTCGTCGTCGAGCACCGCTCCTGGCTTGCGCTCATCGTCACCTTCTACGCGGGCCTCACGATGGTCTGCAACGCTCCCTTCTTCTCCGGCAAGTCCTACGCCGTCGTGCGCACGATCCCCTTCTGGGTGATCGCCGTCGGGTCGCTTCTCTTCATCGTGGCGTCGAGCAATCCGTCGCTTTCGATCTTCATCCTCTTCTGCATCTACGCCGTTTCGGGCTTTGCCTATCAGTTCTGGCTCTACTGGACGGGTCGTCCCAATCCGGTCCTGCAGGACATCGAGGCGCATCAGCAGGAAGCGGAAGAACATTCCGCTTCGGCCTGAGGCCATAAAGACTGACACTCATGCAAACGGCGCGGCCTCCCCGGGGACCGCGCCGTTTTTCTCATCATGCCCCACGACGCCTTTTCCTTTGAACTTCTCCTCGCGCTCTCCCGAACGCCGCAGACGGCGGAGGCGATCCGCCGCAAGCTCTCCGACCGGGGCGTGCGCGCGCCCCTGCGCTCCATTCAGACAAAGCTCGAGCGCCTCGCCGAATATCCCCGCTACCCAATCGCGATCGACCGCTCGGAAGCTCCCTTCACCTATGCGTGGCGTCTGCGGGCGCCCGCCGTCACGGTGCCGGGCGAAGACGAGGCGGAGCGCCTTTTGGAAGCCCTCTCCCGAGCCTTTGCCGCGAAGCGCCAGCCGCTCTACCGCGACGCCGTGCCACTCGAGCGCCGGATCGACCGTTTCCCCGTGATCCTGGAGGATAGCGACGAACCTTCCGACAAGATCTCCTCCCTCGTCTTTTCACGGGTTCTCGAGGCGATCCGCGGACAGCGCCTCCTCGCCGCCACGGTGCTCTTTGACGAGGCTCCCGTTCGCCGCGGGCGCGTTCTGCGTCCCCTGGGACTCGCGGCGCGCCCGGCGGGGTTTGCACTCATCGCCATCGACGAGGAAAACCGACCCGTGCGCGTGGAGCTCTCGAGACTCGAGTCGGTTCGGCTTTTGCCTTCTTATCTGCCGCTGCCCGACAGGGTCGAATCCGATCTCGAACGAGCCCTGGCGGCGGCCGTTCCCCTCTGAAACCCAAACGCAGGCAAAAAAGAAGGTTCGCCTCCCGTCGAGGGAAACGAACCTTTTTTCGTACGGACGGACCGTGGATCGTCAGATGCGCGCGATCGTCGAGAGAACGCCCGTCACCTTGTCGCCGATCGTCACCTTCACTTCGGCGTCGGTCGGCAGGAACACATCCACGCGCGAACCGAAGCGGATGAAGCCGTAGCGCTGACCGCGCTCAAGGCGGTCGCCTTCCTGCGTGTAGCAGAGAATGCGGCGGGCGACGAGGCCGGCCACCTGCACGAAGGTGATGCGGCGGCCGTCGTCCATGCGGACCGTCACGGCGTTGCGTTCGTTTTCGGTCGAAGCCTTGTCGAGGTCGGCGTTCACGAAGGTGCCCGGCGTATAGCGGACCGTTTCGACGGTACCCGAAACCGGCGCCTTCTGGCTGTGAACGTTGAAGACGTTCATGAAGATCGAAATCTTGAGCGCCTCTTCGCCCGTCACGGGGTCCTGGGCGCGCTCGACCTTGCAGACGCGCCCGTCGACCGGGCTCACCACGGCGCGCTCGTCAAGCGGCAGTTCACGCACGGGATCGCGGAAGAACTGGAAGCTGAAGAGGAAGAGAAGCAGAAAGACGTGTCCGAGAAAGTCCCAGTCGATCACCCAGTAGAAAAGGAGAGCGACGACGGCGAGGCCCGTCAAAATGGGCCAGCCTTCGCGGGCGATGATGGGATACGGAGGGAGTTTGTTCACTGTGGGATGCTCCAATGAGAGACCCGCGGGCGGTTGCGCCCGAGTGCGGGAACGATGGATGGAGGATTGTACCAAAGTGCGGCGCCCATCAACAGCTCTCCTTCGCGTACAATGCGCAACCAAATCCAACCGACTTCCCTTCTTCCATGACCAGCTCGATCACCTTTCTCGTCGTCGCCCTTGCGCTCGCCCTCGGTCTCTACCAGATCTTCCGCGCGCTCAAACTTCTCAAAAAGCCGAATCTTCTGAAGAACCACGCCTCGGGCGTCTACGAACTCCCCGAAGAGGAAAGAAACCGCGTCTTCGGCGGCAAGGACCCCGAAGCCGTCGTCTCGGGCGACGTCCTCAAGACCGTTTTGAAGACGGGCAAGGTTCCCGTCCTCAAGGAGACGCCCGTCATGGCCCTTCCGACCATCACGCGCTCGCGCCTCCAAATGCTCATGGTCTTCGGCTGGGGCGCGGCGTTGATTCTCCTCTACGTCTACCTTCTTCTCAATCCGGCGGCGATGGACATCGACCCGGTCATCTTCCACACCTTCTCGCTCGCGCTCGTTCTGATTCTCGCGGGCGCCGGGCTCAACGCCGTCGCCATGCTGCGCGTCGTCCTGATTCACTACTGGATTGCGGAACGCTGCATCGAGGCGGGCCTTGCCAAGCCCGAGGACATCGCCCCCAAGGCGGACGAAAAGAAGAGCGGAGCCCGCTGAGTCTTTTCCTAGCCCCAAAAATCGACGCCCCCGAAGGAGTCATCCCGCGGGGGCGTTTTTGTCGATCTTCAGTGAAGCGTCAGCGGCGAACCACCAGGAGCGGCACCTTGCATTCGGCCGCGATGTGCATGGCGGTCGAGCCGAGAACGGCCGACTTGAAGTTGCCGTAGCCGTGCGAACCGATCACGAGGAGGTCGAGTTCGTTCTTCGCGTACTGGGCGATGGCGTCGCTCGCAAAGCCGCGGAGCTTTTCCGCCTGGACGGGGACGTCCGCCTTTTCAAAGCGCTCGAGCACCGGCTTCACGGTCTTTTCGAACTCTTCGGCCGTGCTCTTTTCGAATTCTTCCGTCGAGACGGTCGGCATCACGTATTCGACGCTCGTCGTCGCCACGAGGGCCTGATAGTCGCGCACGACGTGGAGCACCCGGAAGTCGGGATCCGCGCCGAAGAAGTCCTTGTGCGCGAGCACGTAGTCGGTCGCGGCTTCGCCGTAGGCCGAGCCGTCGACGGCGATTCCGACGCGCAGACGGTCGCCCGTCGCCGGGACTTCGTCGCGAAGAAGGAGAAGCGGACGCTTCGATTCGGCAAGAACCGCGTTCGAGACGGAGCCGAGGAAGAGGCTCTTCCAGAGGGACTGGCCGCGCGAACCCATGACGATCAGGTCGGCGTCGAGGTCCTCGGCCTCCTTCGCGATCACCTTGCCGGGTTCGCCCCCGCGGACGATTTCCTTGGCTTGAAAGCCCGCGGCGCGGATTTCCCCGCGAAGCGACTCGAAGACCCGTTCCCCTTCGGTGCGGTAATAGGATTCGAGCGACTCGAGCGAGAGCATATCCACGATGCGCTGCGGAACGATGTTCTGCACGGTGAGGAGTTCGATCTCGGGGTTCTGTCCGAGCATCGTTTCACGCCCGGCCAAAAAGCGCACGGCGGCGCGGCTGCTCGCACTGCCGTCGACGGGCACGAGAATTCGCATGGTCATGATTTCCTCCTTTGGAGTGGTTGCGGGAGCGGAAATTTCCGCCGTCCCGGGCAAAACGCGAAAGCTTTGCGTCTTGGTTTCATTGTAGCCCGAGGCGTCGACGCGTTCGATGAAAAAAGTTTTCTTTTCCCCGACTTGAGATTTCGGCGGGGAACCCCCATATAAGAAGGAAACACTTCTAGCCTTTGGGCAATTTCGGTATGGACAATCTCCAAAAACTTTATTTCGACAAGGCCGCCGTCCGCGGCGAAACCGTGATCCTCGGCCCCGCGCTCGAAGCGGCCGTCGAGCATCAGAACCTTCCGACGGCCGTCAAGACCCTCGTGGGCGAGATGGCGGCTTCGGCCCTTCTCTGCGCCGCAGCGCTCGAATTCGACGGCTCCGTCGTGTTGCAGGCGCAGGGCGACGAGAAGGCCCCCGTCCGTCTCATCGTGGTCGACGTCTCCAAGGACCTCTCCTTCCGCATCAACGTGACGATGCGCGACTGGGAGGAAGGCATCTCCGAGAAGGCCGGCCTTCGCGAACTCCTCAACCCCGCGGGCGGGGCGCGCTGCGCCCTGATCCTCGACGCTTCGAACCGTCCCAACGGCGAAGCGCCCTACCAGGGGATCGTGGTGCTCGAAGGCGACTCCTTCGCCGAAGCGATGGAACAGTACTTCGCCCGCTCCGAACAGGTCGAGACCACCCTGCGTCTCGCGTCCGACGGCAAGCGCGCCGGGGGCGTCATGGTGCAGAAGCTCCCCTCGACGGGCGGCGTTCTTCCTGAAGACTTCGACGCCGACGGTTGGGAGCGCATCCGTCTCTTTGCGAAGTCCGCCAAGGACGAAGAACTCCTCACGCTCGAACCCGAGGAAATGAACCGCCGTCTCTTCTGGGAAGAGTCCCCGCGCGTAACGCTCGAAAAGCCCGTCGTCTTCCGCTGCACGTGCTCGCCCGAACGCATCGAGAACATCCTCCTGCAGTTCGACCGCATGGAACTTCTCGAAAAGGGCTCGAAGGACCTCACCGTCACCTGCCGCTTCTGCGGAAAGCAGTACGTCTTCACGCAGGCCGACATCGACCGGATCTTCGCGGAAAACCACCGCAATCATCCACGTCCGAGCTGATCGGGCAAAACATTCCGAGATTCTCCGGCGGGGCGGCTCCAGAGAGGGAGCCGCCCCGTTTTCCTTACATCGGAATCACACCCATCCCTTCTTGCGGAAGGCGCGCAGCTTCTCCGTGAAGTACTGCATTTCCTCGGGAAGACCGAGCGAAATGCGGCACCATTCGACGGCGGGCGGGAAGGGACGGCCCACCATGATGTTTTCTTCCTTCAGCATCCGGTCCGCAAAGGGCTTGAGCGGCGCCTTGAGATTCACGAAGACGAAGTTCGTCTGACTCGGGAGGTACTCGAGACCGAGCTCGTCGAGGCAGTCCGTGAGGATCTTTCGCGATTCGTCGTTCACGGCCTTCGAGCGCTTGAGGAAGTCCGCGTCGTTCAATTCGGCGAGCGCCGCCTCGATCGTGCAGTTGTTCATCATGATGTCGTAGGCGACGTGCTTTTTCACGCGCTCGATCACCTTCGGAGCCGCGTAAGCGAAACCCAGGCGCAGGCCGGCCATGGCGAAGATCTTCGAGAAGGTCTTGAGAACGACCACGTTCTCAAAGCCTTCCTTCACAAGCCCCGTCGTCGTGCGGAAGACCTTCGGGTCCGCAAATTCGGCGTAGGCTTCGTCGACGAGGAACATCGTGCGGGCGGGCTTTTCGCGGATCCACGCAAGGAGCGCTTCACCGTCGCAGGCGGTCGACGTGGGATTGTTCGGATTCACGAAGTAGACGATGACGGGGCCCTCTTGGGCGGCCTTCGCGGCCGCGGCCTTCATCGCCGGAACGTCGATCGACCACTTCGGTCCCATCGGGACCTTGACGACGGGAAGGCCGTTCTTTTTGGCGGTGTCCTCACCGTCGCTGTAAGTGAGTTCGGGCACGACGAGCTTCACGCCGGGCTCAATGTAGGCTTCGACCGAGGCGCGGATCGCTTCGGCCGAGCCGTGCGTCGGGAGAATGTTCGCGGGCGTGCCGCCGATGAAGTCGGCCATCGCCTTTCGCAACACTTCCACCCGCACGAAGGGATAGCGCGAAGCCTGCGCGGTCGCCTCCGCCACGGCCTTGCGCGCTGCGGGACTCAGCCCCAGCGGATTCTCGTTGAAGGAAAGGAGCATCGGCCGGCCCTTGGCGGGCGGCGTGAAGGAGGGAGCGTCCGCGGCGCGCGCGGCGGGGCCCGAAAGGAGCACGGGCGTGACGGCGGAGGCCATCAGAAAGGATCGACGCGTGAGGGTCATGGTCATTTCTCCAAGTGTCGTCGCAAGGCGCGCAAAGGGCGCTCCGAGAGCGCTCTTCGGCCTTTCTCTTCAGCCATTATGAGGGGGAAGAAAAACGCGGCGTCCCGCCCGACTCCCCTTTTCTTTGCTCTTTTTCGCTTCTCTTGCCTTCGCGCAGAGAGCCTACGCGCTCCTCTCTAAGAAAAAAGCCCGAGAAACTTCTCTCTCGGGCGTCGCGAAGGCGTTTTCAGCCTTCAATGAATCGGGCGAGCTCCTCGACCGTGTCGCAGAGAACCGTCGGACGCGAGAGCACAAGATCGCGCCTCGGCTGCGCGCCGTAGGTCATCGCCGCGACGTCGCAGCCGTAGCGCTGCGCCATGACGATGTCGTGGACGGTGTCGCCCACCATGAGCGTCCTTTCCTTCGGAATGTCCGTGAAGAGTCCGATCTCTTCGAGCATGTCGGGATTGGGCTTCGGGGCCGTTTCCTCGGCCGTGCGGGTGATCGAAAAGAGTTCCTCGACGTTCGTTCGGTTAAAGACGCGGCGTAGGCCCGCGCGGCTCTTTCCCGTCGCGACGGCGAGCGTCACACCGTCCGCATGAAGGCGGCGCATGAGGTCTTCGATCCCTTCGAAGAGGCACACGTCGCGCTCGCGCGGAAGGTACCAGGCCTTGTAGGCCTCGTTGAATTCGTCGAGGCGCTCCGCGGGACAGTCGGGCACCGCGATCGCCATGGCGCTTCGCCAGTCGAGTCCGATGACGGACGAGGCCGTCTTGCGGTCGGGCACGCGGCAGCCGAGCGCCGCGGCCGCCTGACGGATACCTTCGGCGATGAGGCCCGTCGTGTCCATGACGGTGCCGTCCCAGTCGAAAACGACGAGATCGTACTTTCGGGAGGGGGCGGTCATTTTTGTCCTTTCTTGTCCAAAGCGGCGAGAAGCGCCTCGCAGTCGGGCCAGAGCGGCGCCTCGACGCGGACGGCCTCGCCCGTGACGGGGTGCTCGAAGGCGAGCGTGCGGCTGTGCAGGAACATGCGCTTCAAGGGAACGCCGAGCGCCCCCTGTGCCACCTGGCGGTTGAATTCGAAGTCGCCGTACTTGTCGTCGCCCACGAGCGGGAAGCCGACGGAGAGCGAATGCACGCGGATCTGGTGCGTGCGCCCCGTAAGGAGCTCGGCGTCGAGAAGCGTCACGGCGCCGTAACGCTTCAACTTCGTGAAGATCGTGTGCGAAGGCATCCCTTCCTTTTCGTCCACCCGGACTCGGCGCTCGCCCGAAGGGAGGAGGTAGCGCAGAAGCGGCGCCTTCACGTGGCGGCGGTCGTCGGTCCAGTCGCCTTTGACGAGCAGCGTGTAGTGCTTCTCGACGGCGCGCGTCTTCATCATGTCGTGAAAGCGAACGAGCGCCTTGCGGGTCTTGCAGAGGATGATGGCGCCGCTCGTTTCGCGGTCGAGCCGGTGGGCGAGTTCCAGGAAGGGAACGTCGGGGCGCGAAGCGCGCATGCGCTCGATCAAGCCGTGGGAGATCCCCGAGCCCCCGTGGGCGGCGAGGCCCGCGGGCTTGTTGACGATCAGAAGATGACGGTCTTCAAAGAGAACGGGCACCGTCCCCTCGGCCAAGGCCGCGGGCGGCGCCTTCGTGACGGCGCGCTCGGAGACGCGCACGGGCGGAAGCCTCAGGAGGTCCCCTTCGGCAAGGCGCGTCTCCGCCTTGGCGCGGGCCTTGTTCACGCGCACTTCGCCCGAGCGGATGATGCGGTAGATGTGGCTCTTCGGAACGCCCTTGGCGACGCGCACGAGGAAATTGTCGAGGCGCTGGCCGTCCGCGTCGGGACCGATCCGCACGAAAGAAACGCGGTCCGAGGGAAGCGACGCGAGGCGCGCGGAGTCTTCGGGATGAATGTCGGATGTCGTCATGAGTCGGTATGCGGTCGGGAGGGGACGAAAAAAAAGGTTTTCCAAATGCGAAAAACGTCCCTGCTTCGACCGCCCGATAACCCTTCGAATTCGCGTCGATGGTTTATACTTGTGCGTTGCGATGGGAAGTCCCGCCCGACCTTTTGAATGTCGTGCCGCGATTTTCTCACGTTTTGTAGTGAATTTGTTCGTTTCGGTTCCCGACGGGTCGTCGGAACGGAAACGGTTTTTAACCCGATGCCCGACGCCGTGCGGAAGGAAGTTCGTCCTCCCGCAAATCGTCGGCATCCCGGCGAACGCCCGACTTCGGGCCGTTTCGCCCGAGCTTGTTGCCAACACGATTTTTGGATGTTCCGCCCCGAAGGGCTGTCAGCGACGTCGAACGGACGGCGATGCGCACCCCGAGCGGAAAAGCCCCGCGCAAGCGGCCCGACGCCCCTTGCGCCGATCGGCACGAACGGATCGCAGCGATCCCCACGAGGAGCCCCGTGCGCGACCCCGAAGCCTCAGGTCCGATGGTACAGAGACCTGCGCTTTGACGATGGTCCCCGGGCGAACCCCTTTTTTGCGTGCCCCTCGCTTTTCCCTCCCCGAACGCGCGTCCCGCCTTCCCCGCCGCTTAGCGTCTCGAACGGGAATTCGTCCTGAGGGACGAAAAGGCGGATTTTTGTGAGGGATGGAGCCCCCGGCGCCCCGTGCGGCCGGGCCGTGACTCTCCCCACGCGCCGACGAAAGGGCGTGCGCAACCCGTGCCATGCGCGGGTCCTCCCCTTTTGGATCGGCGGACACAGAACCGGACGGTGCCTCCCGTCGAGGATGGTACGTCGCGGCTCCCCGTTGCGCTTTTCGGTGCGGCGTCGGGAGACGTCGGCGTTCAAAAGGAAGGCCGTTGCCCGCAGGAGTCGGGCATCCGTCGTGTGCAGAGCTCGCCCCACCACCGGAGTAGAGCCAACATGAAGCGTATGCTTTTCAACGCCACGCACGCCGAAGAAACGCGTGTGGGCATCGTCGACGGGCAGCGACTCGTCGACATCGACATTGAGACGGCCGGCCGCGAAGCCCGCAAGTCCAACATCTACAAGGGCATCATCACCCGCATCGAACCGAGCCTTGAAGCGTGCTTCGTCAACTACGGCGAAGAGCGCCACGGCTTCCTCCCCTTCAAGGAAATCTCCCGCGCCTACTTCAAGGAAGGCGTCGACGTGCGCACCTGCACGATCCGCGAAGCCGTCGAAGAAGGCCAGGAAATCATCGTTCAGGTCGAAAAGGAAGAGCGCGGCAACAAGGGCGCTGCGCTCACGACCTTCATCAGCCTCGCCGGCCGCTATCTCGTCCTCATGCCGAACAATCCGCGCGGCGGCGGCGTCTCGCGCCGCATCGAAGGCGAAGAGCGTCAGGAACTGCGCGCCACGATGGAAAGCCTCAAGTGCCCGTCGGGCATGTCCATGATCGCCCGCACGGCCGGGATCGGCCGCAGCGCCGAAGAGCTGCAGTGGGACTTGAACTACCTCCTCAAGCTCTGGGAGGCGATCGCCGAGGCCGCCAAGCCCCAGTACGAACTCGTCACGGAAGAAAACGGCCGCAAGACGACCTCGCTCGTCGACACGCCCGTCGTGAACGGCAAGCCGCTCAAGCGCGCCAACCCCGCGCCCTTCCTCATCGTCGAAGAGTCGAACCTCGTCGTTCGCGCCATCCGCGACTACTTCCAGCCCGAAATCGGTGAAATCCTCGTCGACACGGACGAAATCTACGAGCAGGCGCGGCAATTCATGGCGCACGTCATGCCCGACATGATCAACCGCGTCAAGCGCTACAACGAGGACATCCCGCTCTTTACGCGCTTCCAGATCGAACATCAGATCGAATCGGCCTATTCGCGCACGGTTCCGCTTCCCTCGGGCGGCGCGATCGTGATCGACCACACCGAAGCGCTCGTCGCGATCGACGTCAACTCGGCGCGCTCCACGCGCGGCGCCGACATTGAAGAGACGGCCTTCCGCACGAACTGCGAAGCGGCCGACGAAGTGGCCCGCCAGATGCGTCTGCGCGACCTGGGTGGTCTCATCGTGATCGACTTCATCGACATGCTCGACGCGAAGAACCAGCGCGCCGTCGAACAGCGCCTCAAGGACGCGCTCCACTACGACCGCGCCCGCGTGCAGATGGCCAAGATCTCGCGCTTCGGCCTGATGGAACTCTCGCGCCAGCGTCTGCGTCCGTCGCTCTCCGAAGGCAGCCACGTGACCTGCCCCCGCTGCAACGGCGTGGGCGTCATCCGCGACACCGAATCCTGCGCCATCCAGGTCCTGCGCATCCTGCAGGAAGAAGCCATGAAGGAAGGCACGGGCGCCGTGCACGCGCAGATTCCGGTCGACGTCGCGACCTTCCTTTTGAACGAAAAGCGCAGCGACATCCAGATGCTCGAAGCGCGTCACCGCGTACCGATCGTGCTCATCCCGAACACCTCGCTCGAGACGCCGCACTATCACATCGAACGCATCCGTCAGGACGACGACCGTCTCGACGACCACATTCAGAGCTTCAAGCGCGTCGCCGAACTTGAAGTGAAGAAGGCGGACGATCCGTACGCGATGAAGAGCAACGAAGAAAAGCCCGCTCGTCCCAAGCAGGTCCCCGTCATCAAGAACGTGCTTCCGCGCGATCCCGCGCCCGTGCATGTCGAACAGCCCAAGAAGACGGAACGCGCCGAATCGCGCGCCGTCCCGATGACGCCGGTGCCCGAAAAGCGCGAAAAGGGCTTCTTCGCCCGCGTCATGGACTTCTTCAAGAACCTCGGCGGCGACTCGACCGAAAAGGCCGAGCCCAAGAAGAGCGAAGAAGAGAAGCCCAAGTCCGACCGCAAGGACCGCGGCCGGCGCTCGGGCGAACGCCGCGGTGACCGCGCCCGCATGGACGAACGCCGCTCGCGCCGCAGCCGCCGTCCGAAGTCGGAAACGACCGAAGAAGGTCAGGACAAGCCCGCCGCGCCCGAAACCGCCGCGCAGGCTGTGGAAATGGAAAAGTCCCGCCGTCGTTCGCGCCGTCGTCCGGCCCTGAAGAAGGACGCGGAGCGCGAAGAACTTCGCACGACCGAAGTCGTCGCCGCTGAAGCCGTGGTTGTAGAGGAAAAGGCTCCCGTCGAAGCACCCGCTGAAAAGCGCGTCGAAGCGCCCGTGACGGAAGTCGCCGCGGAAGAAACGGTTGTGACCGAAGCGCAGCAGGGTGCTGAAACGCCCGCGGAA
>OGMG01000737.1_pt1 | contig 12249 bp, 9 predicted proteins | sample 1573031 | NCBI WGS metagenome assembly OGMG01 (sample SAMEA2582002, study PRJEB24529) | metagenome | biome: Human gut stool | place: China | collected 2011
TGCACGTAGGCGAGGTTGCAGGCGGCGGAACTTTCGCAGCAGTAGTTGGGGCTGCCGTAGTAACGCGCAAGGCGCATGACGGGCGGACGCGGTTCCTTTGGGTCGCCGCAGAAGAACATCACCTTTTCGGGACCGTACTTCGCCTTGATTTCGGCAAGGTTTTTCACGATCGCCTTGATCGCTTCGTCCCAGGAGCAGCGCACCCAGCCCGGATCCTTCGAGCCCTTGGGGTTCGTGCGCTTCAGAGGATAGAGAAGGCGGTTCGGGTTGTAGAGGCGCTGCAACGTCGAAATGCCCTTGGAGCAGAGCGAATTGTTCGGATGCTCCTTCCAGTTTTCAATCTTGATGACGTGATTGCCGCGGGCTTTGAACTGCAGACCGCACATCGGCATGTGGTTGCAGCTGTCGCAGATGGTATAGCCCGTCCAGACCTCGTCGCTTTCCTTGGCCGCCGAGAAAACGGGGGCCGACGAGAGTCCGAGCGTGCCCGAGGCGAGAACACCCTTGAGGAGGTTTCTTCTCGAGAGCGACAACGGTTGGGTCATGGTCGTCTCCTTTCGGATTGGATGGATGGTTGGCGTGCGTGACGGAGCGCACCGATTGGTTTTCTTTTCGACGGGGACCGATGCTTTTCCAGGGGCCCCGACGTCGCCGCCCGCTGATATCGATGTTTTGTAGAGTGTCTTGACGGAGCGGCTTTGTAACAAAGGATAACGCTCTGATTTTCGCCCCCTCCATCTGGAAAACCCGAGCCGGGAAACGCATTTCGTTATGCTAAATATGAATAGCGGTGCCGGTGTTAAGGAGGGAAGAAACTGCGGGAAGGGGAAAACAAGGAAAAGGAACTCCCCGTGGTCCTTTGTTTTTCAGGGAAAAGGGATTTTCCCTGATTTCTGAAAAGATATCGTGCGGCCGGGGCAAGAGAGGGAGGTTTCTTAACGTTCTTTCAAAGAATCGGGCCCGCATTGTCGGCGGCGAGGCGTTCGGCGACGAAGTCGAGAAATCGTCCGGCCGGAGAGTCGTGCCAAGATTGTGCAGGGCTCACCGCCGGAAGAGGTGCGCCTTCGCCGCTTCACTCGGGAAGGCCGCGAAGGAGGGCGCCCGACGGACGTGCATCCGCTCGTCGAGCGTGAGGCGTCTCCCGCTCGTCTGCGGCGTCTTGCCGACAACGCCGCAAAAGCGCTCCGCTCTTTGGAGCGCTCCGCTTGTAGCCGAAGCGGCGCCGACGAGTCCTTCCGTCCGATCGGGACGGGGATTCGTCGGGAAACGATGGGCGCGTGCTATCATCCTTCTTTCCTCAATATACGAACGAAAGAGACAACACGAATGTCCAAAGCCCTACAGGATGCCTACCGAATCGTTCACGTGCACAAAGGCTCGTGCCTTGCGCTCGACACGGAAACGACGGGCGTGAGCATCGAAGACGGCGACCGCATCATTGAAATCGGCATCGTCGTCATCCACCGGCGCGAAATCGATCCGAAGGAGGAGAGCCACTTTCAGCGCTACATCAATCCCGGCTTCGACATGAACGAAGAAGTGACGAAGGTGCACGGGATCACGAACGAATTCCTGCGCTCGAAGCCCACCTTCGAAGAGATCGCCGACGACTTCATCAACATGATCAAGGGGCAGGTCCTCCTCATTCACAACGCCGAGTTCGACGTGAAGTTCCTCAACATGGAGCTCGAGCGCATCGGCCGCGGGCACATCGAAGACTACGCCGCCGTGATCGACACGATGGCGCTCTATCAGGCCGAACATCCCGGCCGCACGCCGACCCTTGACAACTTCGCCCGCACCTACGAACTCAACCACATCGACCGAACCTTCCACGGCGCACTTCTTGACTCGCTCATCCTCGCCGAGTGCTGGCTCGCCATGACGGGCGGTCAGCAGGCGATCGACGTCGACGCGCTCCTTCTCACGGAGCCCGTGCCGATGAACGATCAGTCGACCCTTCGCGTCCCGAAGCCGAATCCCGAGGAATTGGCCGAACACAGCCGCATTCTCGACATCGTCGAGAAGAACTGCAAGGCCGTCTGCCGCTGGCGCTCCGTCTACGGGGACGAACGCCAAAAGGAGGAGGCATGACGCTGCGTTTCACCTCCTACACGACGGACTGCATCGTGCGGCGTTCGGCCGAGCTCGAGGCGCTGCGGCGCATGTCGCTTTGCAAGACCTCGATGGCCGACTGCAGCATGACGGTCGCCGCCATCTGCGGACGCTCCTGGGAGCGTGACCTCGGCGTCGCCGAACTCACGGCTCCGAACGGCAAGCCGCTCTTCGTCTTTCGCGACAACTACCTCCTCGGCGAAGCCTTCTACCGTTTGATTCAGGAAGGACTCACGGACAATGCGCCCTTCACCGACGGAGAAAAGCATTTTTACCGCGGGATTCTCAAGGAACTCGCCGAATTTGAGGCCGCGCGCGGCCGCACGCTCCAGTTGGGGGGCGTGAAGTCCGAAGTCGAAAAGCTTCTCGCAAAGCTCGGACTCGAAGGTACGTGCTTTACGAACGAAGACCTCTACGACTACTGCTACAGCCGCGAGACCTTCGCGACGCTCGCGGGGCGCCCCATGGCGAAAAAACGCAACTTCTGCCGCCGCTTCGAGCGAAATCACCCGGAAGCGAAGTTCGTCTATTTCGAAAAGAGTCCCGACGACAAGACGCTCGAGCGTTGGAAGACCTTTCTCGCCGAATGGTACGACGCGAACCAACCGCTCGATGAAACGCTCTTTTTCGAGCGCAAGTTCCTCGACGTCGTCCTCTGTCGATGGGACGAGTGCGGCGTGACGGGCGGGATGCTCGTCGAGGGCGACGAAATCTTCGGCCTCACGCTCGGCGCCCTCGTCACGCCCGACACCTACGCGGTTCACATCGAAAAGTCCCGCCGCGACGTAGAAGGGGGCTACCCCTATCTCGCGCATTCGCTCGCGAAGGCTCTGCCCGAAACCGTCAAGGTGCTGAACCGCGAAGAGGACCTCGGCGTGCCGGGCCTGAGAAAAGCCAAGCACGACTGGTTCCCGCTCTATCAATTGGAAAAGGGCGTCTACGAAATCGCCCCGTTTGAGCCCTGACGGGCTCTTCAAGGAGAAACACATGAAAGGATTCGCCGCGTTTACGCCCACCCGCATTCTCTTCGGCGCGGGCTCGCTCTCGCAGCTCTCCGGGAAAGAAATCCCCGCGCGCAAGGTGCTGCTCGTCACGGGCGTCGGAGGAAGTCTCCGGCGAAACGGCACGCTCGCCAAGGTGGAGGCCATGCTCGCGCGCGAAGGAGTCGAATTCGTCGCCTTCCCGTCGGTCGAGCCCAATCCGTCGGATGAAACCGTCATGAAGGGGGCCGAGGCCGCTCGAGAAAACGGCTGCGGCGCGCTTCTCGCCGTGGGCGGCGGCTCCGTCATGGACGCGGCCAAACTCATGGCCGCCATGGCGACAAACGAAGGAACCCTTTGGGACTACGCACAGGCCGGCACGGGCGGAAAGCAGGCTTTCACGAACGATCCGCTTCCCTTGATCGCCGTCACGACGACCGCCGGGACGGGTTCCGAAGTGGACGCGGGCGGCGTCATCACGAACCACGTCACGAAGGAAAAGCTGGGCTTCGGCGATCCGCGTCTTTTCCCGACGGTGGGCGTCGTGGACCCGGAACTCATGCTCACGGTTCCTCCCGCCTACACGGCCTATCAGGGCTTTGACGCGCTCTTCCACGCCGTCGAGGGCTATGTCTCGGGCGTCGCGACGCCGATGTCGGACGTCTTTGCTAAGGAATCCGTGCGGCTTCTCGCCGCGCATCTTCCCGTCGCGGTTCGCGACGGCTCGAACCTCGAAGCGCGCTCCAAGGTGGCGTTTGCCAGCACGCTCTCGGGTCTCGTCATGGTGACGGGCGGTCTGACGAGCCAGCACGCGCTTGAGCACAGCCTCTCGGCCCTGCACACGGAACTTCCCCACGGCGCGGGCCTCATTCTCCTCTCGCTTCACTACTTCGGGAAGATGATCGAAAAGGGCGCCTCGCTCGAGCGCTTCGTCACGATGGCGAAGTGCCTCGGTCACCCCTGTGCGGAACGTCCCGAGGACTTTCTCGTCGCGCTCGCAAACCTCGAGAAGGCCTGCGGCGTGCTCGACCTCGACGCTTCGGCCTGGGGCTTTGCGCCGGACGACGTCGAGTGGCTCGTCGAAAACGTTCTCGCTACGGGCACCAAGCAGTTCAAGCGCGACGCCGTGCCCTTCACGCGAGAAGACCTCGCCGACATCTATGTGAAGACGCTCGCGAAGAAAGCTTGTTTCTGAGATAAAGATCCGATCGGGAGCTTAAAAACAGGCGGTCGCTTCATTCAGCGACCGCCTCGAAGTTTATCTAGGCTCAGATAAAGAAAGAAGCCTCTTTTCTCTCACTTATTCGTGATTTCTGAACGTTCACATTGAATCGAATACGCGGGAGATGCCGTCAAAACTCTGTGCGGAAGCCGACGTTCCACCGCCAGTTTTCGACGACCTCACCCCCGTTGGTGCGTTCGAGATCGACGTACACATTGGAGGCTTCAGTAAGTCGGAAGTTGGCGCCGACGGCTGTTTCAAGCCACGCTCCTCCAAGATCTTCCTCAAGCTTCCGGTGAGACGCGCCCGTCAGCAACCGAGCTTCTCCTTCGCTTTCACCCATGAAATCGTAGGCGCCGGAGATACGCAGGTAGATGTTGCCGCGATTCTCGGGGAATTTGGCGCCCACGCGGACGCCCGCACGGGCGATGAGCGAATCGAAGTCATCATGAACGATGCGGACGTGGTTGCTCGAAGTGAACGTGTCGCCGGAGATACGGCCGTAGGTGACTTCCATCTGGGGTTCGATAAAGCCGTAGGAGCAGGGTTCGAAGCGCCACCCGAATTCCGCAGACAGCGAGTAGGCGTTGTTGTCGAACGATCCCTTCATTTGCTCGACATGGAAGTCGTTCGAGAGACGACCGTATTTTCCGATCAGATCGACGAACATGCCGTTGTCAGCGAGCCACGTCCCGTAAACGGCAAACGTGTAGAGTTCGTTGTCCGCATCACCGAAGTCGTAATCGGATGATCCGTCGGTGTAGGAGAAGGCGCCGCCAACCTTCCAATCGCCGATCTGATAATCGGCGCCGACCTGTACGGACGCGCTCTTACCCGTGATGTTGCCGAGTTCCTGTTCTGAACCGTAGAGGCGAACCCATGCGCCGACGGCCCCGGGATTGTCCCGCAGATCGCCCATGCGCTTGTTGAGGTCGTTGAGCTGATCACGCCACTGAAGTGCGCTTATAGCCACGACATCCGAGTAAACCGCCATCGAAACGTTTTCCTGTCGGTAAGTCGACCAAGAGCCGTCTTCGTTCTTGGTCATCACGAGACCGTCGTTGACGGCGCCGGCATCGATCTGGTAACGCGTTGGGGACGATTCTTCATCGTTTCCGACGGCCACCTTTTCCTGAAGCGCCCGAACGGTGGCATCGACGTTTTCGTACTGGTCGTTTGAAGATTCCGGCACCTACGACAACCGTGGCGTTGCTGCCTTCAACGACATTGAGCGAAGAACCGTCCGTCGTCATCGAAAGCGTGCCGTCCGTAATGGTAGTTGTCTCGGCATTCCTCACCAGGCCGTAAGCGACGAGATTCGCCGTCTCCCCGGTGATCGTCAAAGTTGACGTGTCGTCAACGGCAACGGCTTGATCCGCCGTAATCTGTGCTTCACCCGTAAAGACCGCTTCCGCGCCGTCGGTCACAGATAGGCCAACGGAATCCTCGCCTTCTACCGTGATGTTCGTGCTCTCGCTCTGGAAGCTCACGACAGAGCCGTCCTCCTCGGCGGACACGCCGACTGCCGAGGTACCCTTGACGGAAATGTCGTTTGAGATCGAGTTGAAGGTGAGCTTCGTAGCGTTTTCGATGGCCGCGCCGTATGCGTTCCCCGTGGTGGACGATTCGACCGTTACGGTTGAGCTTGCGCCGTTGAGCGAAATGTCGGCCTTGTCGCCGTATAGACCGTATACGTCGCCTTCAGCACCCTCCGTGAAATTGGCGGCGTACACGTCAACGGTCTTTCCATCGCTCCCGAGAACCACTCGGCTCAGCTGCTTGTCGTAGTCGGCAACGCCGTCGATCGCGGTAACGCCCGCGTAAAGCCCATAGGTTGCCGTAAGGCGTTCGATGCCGCCCGTAAGGGTCGAATCCGACCCAGCACCGAGACTCGAACCGATGGCTTCAACGGAGACGTTCCCGAGAATTTCTAGGTTGGACAGGTTGTATTTGGAGTAGTTGTTTTCGCCGTCCATATTGGCGTACATGGGATCGTTACTGATACCGACGGCGTTCCAGAAACCGTCGTGGACGGTAATCGTGGTCGTCGTGTCGGCACTGATCGTCGTGTTGCCCTTGTTGTTGAGGCCGTAGGTCACGGCATAACTTGCGCCGAGGGCTTTAGCAGCCGCTTCGTCAAAGTACACCTCGACCGTTTCAAACGTTCCCGGCGCCGTTTCGATTTGCGCCGTGTAGTCCTGTCCCGAAATGACGGTTACGTTGAGGGCTTTGGCGTCGATCGTCACCGTATCGCCGCGGAAATAAAGTCCCGACGTGCCGTTCGAAAAGAGCGCGCTGCCGTTGAACCCTATTTGTCAGAAGTCTTTCCAGGAGCACTAAGCAATCTTGGAGACAAAAAAGGGGTACCCTCTGGAATTCCGCAATAACGTAGTTAGAAGCCTCTTGTCCGACGGGACGCGCATCAGCGATGCCGCCAAGGAGTATCAAGTCGCGAGAGTAACGATATACTCGTGGCTAAAAGTGGCGCGCCAAGATGCGGCCGCCGTATCTGCCTCGAACATCGGCACTCAAAACATGAAAGTACCTCTCGGGAGAAACATGCGTACCGTGAAGTACTGGGCGTTTTAGTCTTCAATCAGGGAAAACCAGAATATTTTCAGTGTTGTTCGGTCTGTATCCGTTTCAATCCACTTGTCCGCGTTTCAGATTCGCCTGACCGAAATGTCTCTTTTTTGACGTCCGCCAACAGTTTTTGAAGAGATTCCTTAAGAAAGCCGCTCCTAAAATTGTCAAAAACGCAAAATTACATTGCGCAAAACACTCTATAAAAGTCTCCTTTGGTATCTAAAAATGACTTCAAGCGGTAAACACCTTCAGCCGCGTAGGAGTCATTATGAAAACAAAGTTTGCATTAGTTGCGGCGACTCTGCTGTTCGCAGCAACGATGTCAGCGGATGCGCTTGAGACAAGCGTTAAGCCGGCAGTTACTGATTTAGGAATCACACCTCAGTCGTACATGCTCGTGGGTAACTCGTTCACGTTCTACTCGTGTGGCATGCACAACATGATCAACCGTCTTGCACGCGCAGACGGACAGAAAATCCGCCGCAATCGTATGGTGACCATTGGCGGTGCGGACCTCGGTTGGTTCAATGTATGGGATCTCGTTCGCCCGACCGGTATCGCTTCAACTTATGTCGACCATAAGGACGGCGGCAAAATCAAACGCTTCGACTTTACGAAGGAAAAGGTGTTTGACGTCGTTGTTCTGCAGGACAACAGCAAGGGACCGATTGATCCCATGCGAAAGGACACCTTTAAGCAGGCGCTCGAGCGTCATACCGTCGATCTGACTGCTATCGGTATCAAGCCGATGGTCATGATGACCTGGGCCTGGGAAGGCAAACCGGAAATGACGAAGCAACTTGCGGATGCCACGACGACTGCGGCCAATGAAAACAACATCATGGTAGTCCCCGCCGGACTCGCATTTGCCGAGGCACTGCGCCTGAACCCCAAACTGAAGCTTTATCGCCCAGACCATTTCCATCCGTCGGCGATCGGTACTTATCTCGCCGGTTGCGTGCTCTACGCCACTATGTTCCATCGCACGCCTGTCGGCCTCGATTTCTACGGAGTCGACCCTGTGGAACCTGAAACAGCCAAATTCCTGCAGCAGGTCGCCTGGGATACCACTACGGAATTTTTCGGTTGGAAGAAATAACAGAGAGAACACACCATGCATCTGAAGAAAATTGCTGCCTCCATCGCCGCTCTCGGTGCAGTCACGTTCGCACACGCCGCCAACGTAGAGTTCTACGGTTCGATCGACAACAGTGTTTCCTACATAAAGGCTAAGGGCCAAAACGGTCAGGCTTCTATGTACGCATCCAACGACAGCTCCCCCAAGCTCGGTCTCACCGGCAAGGAAGACATCGGCAACGGTCATTTCGTCCGCTTCAAGCTTGAAAACGGCTACTCTGCCGATACTGGCGAATTAGCCGTGAACGGATCCATCTTCAACCGCGAATCGTCGCTGACCATCGGCGGCAATTGGGGAGAAGTGACTTTCGGCCGCCTCGGGACGTTCTTCACGGGTATCGGTACCTACGGTCAGATCGGTAAGATGAGCATCAATCCATGCGGCACCAACTGGCATGATGCGGCTATGAGCGGCGCTTTCACGACAACCGGTCAGGCCAGCAACGCGATCGTCTATCAAGGTGACATCAATCCCAATCTGACGTTCCTTGCTCTCTATTCGAACGGGGCGGAAAAGAATGACTGGGCCGACGAAGATCATCTCTATCAGCTCGCTCTTCGCTATAAGAACGGCGACCTGACCATGGGCACGATATACACCATGACCGATTACGGCAACGCAACGACGACTTCCAGCGCGGATTCAAAGAAGGGGCACAACCTCCTCTTTACGGCGAGCAAACAGGTCTGGGGTTCCACGCGCATCTATGCTGCCTACCAGCGCGTCTGGGACAATCGTCAGATCGGCGGCGGCAAGTCCGTCTACAAGGCCTCCGACATGTTCTCGACAGCCGACGTGAAGAACAGCGGCTCCGCTCTTGACGCCGATGCCTTCATGCTCGGCATCAAGCATCCGTTCCTCGGCGGTAGCCTTGGATCCAAGGTCATGGTGGTTCATGCGAAATGGAACGGCTCGCACGCCGCCGACAAGGAAACTTCAGGCACGCGCTGGGTTGTTGCGAGCAAGTATCGTTATGACCTGAGCAAGCGTACCTACGTTTATCTGCTCGGCTCCTGGGCCCACGGTGACGGTATGTTTACCAACACCGATAAGGTTGAAGCCACCGCGTCTCGCTACATGGCTGCTCTCGGTATGACCCATAAGTTCTGAGCTTCAAACTGAGTCTGATTTTCCTCTCTGGCAGAGTCTTTTTTTAGAGATCCCGTTGTCTTTACGGGATCTCTTTTTTCACCGCACTCTCTGCTAACTCCATAATTAACACTGTCTCCCTCCTCGAGAATGAAAGTGACCGTTCTTTAGGAAGCTCTTCAAAACCCCCATCTTTGAGCGATCGGGTAAGCAGTTTTGTTTAAGGGCTCCTGACTAGGGGCTGAAAAGCGTCGAAAGTTCCCCTGAACGGTAGCGGTATTTGTCAAGCGATCTTTCCGAAAATGTTCAACTGTTCTGAGCCATTAAAACTTCGTACAGGGGCTTTGCCCCTACGCTTCGCTACCCCAGGATATTTTCAAAACATGAATAGGGGGCGCAATGTGGCTGAGTTCGATAGTAACGCCCCTACGGTACAGGGAGGGATCCCGATGACCGTAAACGTGAATAGGGAGGGCTCTGCGTGCGTGCAGGGCCCTTTCGCTATTCAGTCTTGGGCGCGTCGGGCTTGTCCGGGTTCAGCCACTGGCTTCCGGAGGGCGTGCAGTCCCGTACGCGACCACTGATCCAGCGATCAGGGTGACGCTCACGCGCTTGTTCAAGCACCTGCTTACGAGCCTTCAGAATGGCTTCCTCGGTTCCGTCGAAGCGGCTCTTGGGAGTGACCCAGTTGACGCCGCTGTGATAGCTCTGTTCGTTGTAACGCGACAGGTAACCTTCGAGCCACTGCTGAGCAACCTCAATTGATTCAAATCCCTTGCGAGGGTGGCGCCCAGTTTACTTCAGCGATCGGAAGAACGACTCCGAGTAAGGATTGTCGTTGCTGACACGTGGCCGACTGTGGGAGCTGATGATGCCCCATTCCTCGAGTAATGCCTTCGTTTCATTGGCCTTCATGGAGGCTCCGTTGTTGGAGTAAACGACCAACGAGCGCGGTCGTATACCGTACTTGTGGAAGGCCTCGTTCAAAAACGTCCTGGCGTATTCAGCGTTGTCCGCGTCGTAGACCTTGGCGTGCACGGCAAGGCGGCTGAAGACGTCCACGATGGCATAGGCGTAGAAGAACTTCCCTTTGTAACGTGCGTCCCGGAGATAGGTGATATCCCACGTCCACACCTGATTGGGGCCCGTTGCTTCGAAGCTGGTCGGCTTGTGACGCTTTACGCCCTGGCGTGTGCCGTCGCGTCGCGCATTGAGTCCCGCGTCTTTCATCACGCGGTAGATTGTCGAGAGCGAACCGTAGTACTCGCCCTTGTCGAGCAGGGTCCAGAAGGCTTGCGCGTAACTCAAGTCGACAACGTCGGGGCGCGTCAAACGCTCGATCAAAGTCTTTCGCTCTTCCTCGGACAAAGCGTTGCGCGGCTTGAAGTTGGAGCGATCCTGCCGACCGTCCTTGAGTTCCTTGCCCTCAGTAATCTGCTTGCGCCAGTTGCGGAAGGTACGGTCGGTCAACCCAAGGCACCGACATGCCTACGGCAACGAAGCGCCGTTGTTCACAGCTTCCGTGATCAGCTCGTAGGCTTCGCGGGGATCTTGGTCACTGATCAGTTTTCCTTGTCCCCCCAGATCGCCTGCGCTTTTTTTTGTCTCCAAGATTGCTTAGTGCTCCTGGAAAGACATTCTGACAAATAGGGCAACCGAGAAAATCATCCATCAAAAAGAAGCTACCAAACCAATAACATATAATTACCGTGGGCGATCCCCTTTCGACTGTCAGATACGATTTGAATTTCGTTGCGGAGATGCATATGAAAAAAAAACGATATGTCATACCTGCAGTCTGTCTTTTGTGCGCATGTCAGATGACTGCGGCAAAGGCCGAAGGTTTTTCCCTGACGCAATGGAGCACGAGAGGCCTGTCTCTGGCAGGAGGCATGGTGGGACGTGCGGACGATCCCTCGGCCATCGCCTACAACGCTGCCGGCATTACCCGTTTACCCGGTACGCACGTCATGGTCGGTTATGCCGCCGTTGTTCCCAAGAGCACGTTCGATTTATACGAAAAAGACGGCAGCCTCTCGTCTACGACCACAGGGTCCCATGTTCTGTCCGCACCTTACGCCTACCTAACCCATCAACTCAACGAGCATTTGTGGCTGGGCCTGGGGCTGTTCTCGCGCTTCGGCCTTGACAATGAGTTTCCTGACAATTGGCCGGGACGTTACGACCTGACCGACATCAAATTCCAGACGTTTTCCTTCGTGCCCACGCTGGCTGTGAAGGTCAACGATGCCCTGTCTCTTTCCGCCGGCGTAGAAATCATGCACGCCAGCTTGACCATGGGAAAGCAGATTCAATGCCTCCAACTCTCAGGGTCCTTCCCAACAAAGGCTGAGGACATCAAGATGACGCTTGACGGCTCGCACTGGGGAGTTGGGGTGCACTTGGGCATTCACATCCGCATGACGGACAAGCTCTCTCTGGGTCTTGCCTACAAGAGCCCTGTGACGCTCCGTATTGATGGCTCAGCCGATTTTTCCCGCGAAGAAGAAAATCTGTTGGCTGAAAAGAATCAAGTACCGCATGCTACCGATACCGGCGTACATGGCAGGGTGCGTCTGCCTGACTCCCTTGCCGTGGGCCTGACCTACTATCCGTTGGACAATCTCAGCTTCGAAATAGGAACCGTCTTTACCCGTTGGTCAACTTTTGATTCTCTGAACATCAGATTTGATTCCAATTTTGAGTCCAACTCCGCCAAAAAATGGCGCAACGGATGGAACTTCAATGCCAGTGTGGAATACGAACCCATGGACTGGCTTGCCCTGCGCGCAGGCGTTTGGCACGAAACACCGGTCACAAACGAAGCCCACGCAGACTTCATGGTCCCGGGACACGGCCGCACGGGCGTCAGTTTGGGCACCGGCCTGCGATGGGAAAACTGGAATCTTGACATTGGCTATGCCCATCTATGGATGCGCGGGCAGGACTATTCAAGTTTTGAGGGCTCCGACTTGGAAAACGGCAAGAGCCATGATCTGTCGGCCAATATTTATTCCGTCTCCATCGGCTATACGTTCTGACATTCAGACGGAATTGAACTAAACCGTAACGCTTGAGGTTAGGTACGCGGCTCTGGCCGCGTACCTTCCTCTGCGAAC
>OGMG01000739.1_pt1 | contig 12234 bp, 10 predicted proteins | sample 1573031 | NCBI WGS metagenome assembly OGMG01 (sample SAMEA2582002, study PRJEB24529) | metagenome | biome: Human gut stool | place: China | collected 2011
TCTGTCTGTAGATGCCATGCCGTCCTTCGTGCTCTGGGTACTGCTGCCGATACCAGGGAACTGTCCGATACATGCGGTCACCTTCTGCTCCTGTAATCCTGCCTGCATATATCCTACGAAGGATGCCACATTGTCCGCTTCCGAGCCGTAAGAACTGCTGCCTGCCGCATTTCCATCCACTACTTTCAGATCTGCCGCAGGGGCAAAATCAAGATTGAAACCAAGCTCTGCCAGGTAACTGCCCACTGTGGTTCCGGCAGTATAGGCGTTGTTGGCATCTCCGGATGCGCCGATGGTCTCCGGGGAATCGGTCTTCGTTCCAAGGCCTGCCGCTGCCACAGCGTCGGTTCCGGATCCTTCTCCGTCGATCGCAATAAACAGTGGATAGCTGGTATACAGCTTCGTATTGTCGATCATTTGCTTTAACTGGTCTGCGGACTGAATATTTTTCGCCGCATAGACGATACCGCCTACCGGATATTTGGATAATGCATCCTTGGTTCCGTCTCCTGCCTGCACTGCTGCAGATACACCGGTGATGGATTCCGGCGTGGTGATAAATAATCCTGCTACCTTGTCCTCCAGGGGCAGGTTCTGAATGATGGCTTCATCTATGATCTTATCCAGCTTCTGTTCATTTGTCAGTTCCGGTACGGTCTCCACCGGTTCCGTAGTAGGTGCCGTGATGGTCTCCTCGGAAGCTATAATATCATCCAGCTTATTCTGCTGTTCCTGCTGATCACGGCTCATGCCGGTGATCTTGCTTACAGCAAAAGCAATTCCCGCTGCCAGCACCAGGATCATGATTCCTACGACTGTATATGCAATGATCTGGCTTCTCCGCCGTCTCTTATGTCTTTCTTCCCGTCTGTTCTGCTGACTTTCCTGTCTCTGTTCGTTTTTATCCATTTTCATAACTCCTCTATCTGTACTACTTTCCTATTGTACATGATATCAGTAGGTTTTTCCACTGGAAAATTGAACAACTATTCAGAGCCATGTAAAAATTGAAAAATGGGCGTCGAATGCTGGCATTCGCAAGACCATTTTCTAATTTTTATTTGGCGAAGCAGCCTCAATGAGCAAAAGAAAAGCATCGAAGATGCGATTTTGCGAATGAGGCTCTGAATAGTTGTTCAATCTGAATAGTTGTACAACAATAAGAGAGCGTACCGATCATTCTTTCAGTCAGTACGCCCTCTCAGACTACAGGCTCCAATGGCTTGCCCTCTCTTTCTTAAATTTGATCTTCCATTTTGTCTTTTGTTCTCTTTCCACTTTTCTTTTGTACGTATGTACTGTAATGTGAGATAATTCTTATCTTCTGTTGTTCATTACTTTTTCTTCTGTGTACTTGATGTTCTCTATATAAATTGGTTCTCTTTGGTAGTTCTATTCAGTTGTACATCATGGAAGACTGTGGTAGGACTTTACTTGTTAGGTGGACTATACCTCTCTTTCTATAGATTCTTTTGTACTTCTCTCCCAACCTTCTTTGTTGGGTTGTTCCGTTTCTCTTTTGTTAAGTTTAATATAATACAAGGCTGTGCATTTGTCAACACATTTCTTGAAATATTTTAATTTATTTTCAATATTTTTATTGTGTTGGTATATTTTTACATTTTTTGATATTTTTTGTTTTGCCCTCAAATGTATTGTCATTCCGGGTGCTGTAAATAAACATTGGCGATCAGCAGGTCTTCTGGTGTTGTAATTTTGATGTTGCGGTAACTTCCCTCGATCAGCTTTGACTTTTTGCCTTTGATGCGTTCCAACACCATAGCATCGTCCGTAATCGCAGTATCCTCTGTTTTTAACATTTCCTCATATGCCTCGTAAATGAGTGCATACGAAAAAGTCTGTGGTGTCTGTATCATCCAAACATTTTTTCTGTCTGGTGTCTGCTTTGCATAGCCTTCTTCATCTGCAATCTTAATGGTATCTTTCACTGGCATACCAACAACACATGCCTGATATTTCTGTACCTCCTGCATACAGCGTCTGATAATGTCCTGATTCACAAAAGGTCTTGCTCCATCATGAATCAACACATAATCCGCATCACTCGTCTGCTTTAGCCCTTCAAACACAGAATGATAACGTTCTTTGCCACCTTCTACGATAGCCTTGACCTTTGAAATTCCGTATTTATCCACAATCTCTTTTCTGCAGAATTTTTCTTCGCCCTTTCCAACTACAAGAACAATTTCATCTACTGCACTATCTTCAAACGCTTTTAACGAATAATACAGGACTGGTCTGTCCTGTATTATAAGATACTGTTTATGCACTTTGGAATTCATTCTCTTTCCGGAACCTGCTGCCAGAACAATTGCGGTATATTTTTGTTTTTCCATCCCTGTTCCTTCCATTATCGATTCTATAGCCAATTATTTACTAACGTTCTCCAAGTTTTAAGTTTGGAATTGCATTCAGATCTAATCCATCCCTTTTTCCTGCCAGGAAATCATAGTAAGCTGCAACACCAATCATCGCTGCATTGTCGGTGCAGAAAATTGGTGACGGATGATAAAACTTCACACCTTTTTTCTCACAGGCTTCACGCATAGCCTCCCTTAATGTTCCATTGGACGCCACACCTCCTGCGATCGCAAATTTGTCCATTTTAAACTCATCGATTGCTTTCATCGCATTTCCAACCAGCACATCTGTTACTGCTTTCTGGAAAGAAGCTGCAACATCAGCCTGCACAACCTCAATTCCCTTCATATTACATCCGTTAATATAGTTTAATACCGCTGATTTCAGACCGCTAAAACTGAAATCGTATGGTCCATCTTCTATTTTTGCACGCGGAAATTCCATCGCATGTGGATTTCCCTCATGTGACACTTTCTCGATTTTCGGTCCGCCCGGATATCCTAGTCCAATGGCACGTGCGACTTTATCAAAAGCTTCTCCCGCTGCGTCGTCTCTCGTTCTGCCAAGGATCTCGTATTTTCCATAGTCAAGTACTTTCACAAGGTGTGTGTGTCCACCCGATACAACAAGGCATAAAAACGGCGGTTCTAATTCCTTATTTTCAATGTAGTTTGCACTGATATGCCCCTCAATGTGATGTACGCCTACCAATGGAATGTTTTTGGCATAGCTGATTGCCTTCGCCTCTGCCACTCCAACAAGGAGAGCGCCCACCAGACCAGGTCCATAGGTTACTCCTATCGCATCAATATCATCCAATGTAACAGATGCATCTGACAATGCCTGTTCAATTACCTGATTTATTTTCTCAATATGTTTACGCGAAGCAATCTCCGGTACAACGCCACCATATAAAGTGTGCAGTGCGATCTGAGACGAGATCACATTGCTTCTGACATCGCGGCCATTTACCACTACGGCTGCTGCGGTCTCATCACAGGAGCTTTCGATTGCAAGTATTTTTATCTCTTTATTCATCATCCGAAGAATCACCATTCACCTGATAGAACACCAGAATCTTCCAGTTTCCATCTGCATCCTTTCTCAATACGTACATTTGATAAGTCCGGCTGTATGCGTTTCCCTCTTTTATAAAATAGGAAGCCTTCACATAAGCACAGTCGTCCCCATCTACTTCTTTGTATTCCACATCATTGCTGCTGTCTACAGCAGAAGACGCAATGGTCTTACTTTTATCATGATACTCTGAAATATCTTCTTTTAAATTCTTAAAATATTCATTTCTTGGATTATTTTCCAGCAATTCATCATCAAAAAGTTTTCTCGCCTGATCTCCAAGATCATAAAGTTCATCATCCGTATATTCATCATTGTAAAAACAGGTGATAATACGATTGTAAAGCTTCACAACTTCACGAGGAGTAGCCGGAAAATTTTTATCCAGATTTTTCGTCGTCAGTTCCTGTATCTCTGTCAATGTAATATTCTCTTCTTCTTTTGCATTGTTCCGATTGGTGAGATAGTAATAACCGCCCAATATTACACACACGCACACCACGATTATGATCACAAATTTTGTATTTTTCATAAAATCGCCCTGCCTTTCTTTTTATCCAAACTACATGTAACATTTCAGGATTCAAAAATCCTATTCATTTTCATCAAAAAGTAATTCGACACTCTTCCCATCTTTTCCAAGATAAGCATTTGGAAAAATCTTTTTTACCTCAGGCATATAATCTTCTGCATGAACTAAAGATGGCGAAAAATGAGTCAGCCACATTTCTTCCACCCCGGCTCTTTTGGCCATGTCTGCGGCTTCATAAAATGTCATATGCTTGTATTGTTTTGCTTTTGCTATTTTATCTTTTTCTGCATACATACCCTCACAGATGAAAAGATCGGAATGCCTTGCACATTTTACAATGTTTTCTGTTGGCCTTGTGTCCGTACAATAGGTTACCTTGATTCCTTTTCTCGGTGTTCCAAGCACCATGTCCGGGGTAAAAGTAATTCCATCCTCCGTTGTGACTGTCTGGCCTTTTTGTAACGGATTCCACAATTTCTGTGGAATGTGATTGTTTCTGGCTCGTTCCACATCGAATCGTCCGTCACGTCTGATCTCGACTGTGTATCCATAGCAGCTGATATTATGATTTACTTTAAATGCATGAATATGATATCCGTTGATCTCCATATCCTCTTCTGGTCCGGTCAATTCTATGTACCTGATCTCAAAAGGAAGTTCCGGGGCGATCATGCGCAGCGCACTTACTACTTTTTCAAGTCCCTTTGGTCCGATCATTGTGAGTGTTTCTGTCCGTTCCGCATTTCCCATTGTGAGAAGCAGCCCCGGAAGTCCGCTGATATGATCTGCATGGTAATGGGTAAAACAAATAACGTCAATCGGTTTAAATGTCCATCCTTTTTCCTTGATGGCGATCTGCGTTCCCTCACCACAGTCGATCAACAGATTGCTGCCGTTATAGCGCATCAGCGCTGCGGTAAGCCATCTGTGTGGAAGTGGCATCATGCCTGCTGTTCCTAAAAGACATACGTCTAACATGGATTTCTCCTTTTCTAACTCTATACTATCTCTCAGTGCCCGTGTACCATTACATAGGCATCCTCTTTTGGAAATTCATAAAATCCTTTGCGCATACCACACTGTACAAACCCATTGCGTTCATACAGCCTGATGGCACTGTCATTTGATGCACGTACTTCCAGAACAATTCTTGCGACGCCTTTGTTTTCTGCAATTTTTAATAATTCTGTAAGTAACATACCACCAACTCCATGGCAGCGCTCTACCGGTGCTACTGCAACATTGGTAATTTCTCCCTCATCCATTGCCAGATACATACCAATATATCCAATGATGCGGTTGTTTTCCTCTGCTACAAGAAAAACCGTATTACCAAGGTTGACTGCATCTAAAAATCCCTGTCTGCTCCACGGCTGTGAAAATATCTGCCGTTCTATTTCTGCGACTGCATTGGTATCTCTCACCTGCATTTCCCGAATCTGAATCATTTTTTCTGCTCCCCTTCAAGTCTTTCTCTCTCTGCCTGGGAAAGTCTTAAATAATCAGGTTTGTGTTCCTCCGCTGTCTCTGTTTTTCCCTCTGTATAATAGATCTCTCCAAGTGCTGCCACTGCTCCCGCACGCTGTTTGTTCACATGCGCTGGTGCAAAGGTAAATGGCACCGTGCAGTTTTCACGGATATATGCTTCGAACACTGCCACGCCATCCCCTAAAAAGACAACTGCCTGTCCGAGTTTGTTCACTTCTGCGATAATCTCATCAATTCCCACTGCACACTGCGGTTTTATAATTTCCATCTGATTTCCGTCAAAACGGTACAAGCCTGTGTACGTCTGGTTTCTTCTTGCATCCATCAGTGGACAGATGATGTCTCTGTTACCTGCGAGATTGTATGCAAGAGCATCCACTGTAGGGATGTGGATCAACGGTTTCCCAAGCGCCAGTCCGAGTCCCTTTGCTGTGGCAGAACCGATACGAAGTCCGGTAAAAGAACCCGGTCCACCGGAAACTGCGATGGCATCGATGGAATTTAAGTCCAATTCGATCATTTTTGCCACTTCATCTAACATCGGGAGAAGTGTCTGGGAGTGTGTTTTCTTATAATTAACGGTATATTCGCCCTTTAAGTCATTGTCCTCTACGATCGCAACACTTGCGACGAGTCCTGAACTGTCAAGCCCTAATATTTTCATAACGTTTTTTGCCTTTCCTGCTAATCTAACTCTCGAATGGTAATTTTACGATAATCGAAGCCTTTTTCCAAGTCCTTTTCAATAGAAATATCATGTCTTTTCTCCGGCAGAATCTCTTCGATCAGATTTGCCCACTCGATCATGCACAGACCATTTCCATAAAAATAGTCCTCATATCCGATCTCATCCATCTCTTCGATGTCTCCGATACGGTAAACATCAAAATGATAGAACGGCATACGCCCTTCCTCATAAACCTGTACGATGGTAAATGTCGGGCTGCAGATTGGTTCCCTGATTCCAAGCCCCTCCGCAATTCCCTGCGTGAATACAGTTTTCCCGACACCAAGATCTCCAATTAATGTGTATACATCCCCCGGTTTTGCCTGCTGCCCGATTTTTTTCCCGAGGGCATGTGTCTCTTCGGGAGAAAATGTCTCGATCATTGTCTCTTTCATATCGCTATCCTTCCTGTCAAATGTCCCTTACTGCATTTTTACACGATGTTTTGGCAGCTTCTCATTTGCAATTTTTGCAAGTTCCTTATACTGTTCCCCCAACTGCTCTCTCGGAATAATATACGCATTGATCCTTGTGCTGTAAACCAAAACATTGCTTTTTGTCGCTACCATTTTGTAAATCTGATCCCATGGAAGGTTTGCACTCTCCTCCCCCTGGGAAACGGTAAATCCGTTTTCATCTACAAGATAATGCAATGTTCCACGCAGCACTTCCGATGCTGCAAGTGCGCTTTTGGAACGCAGCCACAGCGTGACCGGCATATATAATAGGAAGATAATGCCAAACGCAATATACAAAACCGTGTAGGTAATGTCTAATCCACCATACGTTAAGCCCGCCACAACAAAAATAATAATGGATACAATAATGGAAAACCATCCATGAAATCCTGTGTAAGTCTGATACATATTAAATCGGTACATATCCTGAGATTTTAACTTTATATCAAATTGCATATAATCCTAAGCCTCCTTGTTTTGCGAAGCAAAATGCGACTGCCCATGCAGGAGCAGAGGATTTGGCCTCCTGTTCTTTAACAAAAAAAGTATATCATTTTTTGCAAAAAAAGAAAAGACGCATATAAAATACGTCTTTTCCAAATTTTTTTAGTTACTGTTCGCCGCCTATTCCAGCAGCTTTTTCACACTTAGCGGTTCTGGCTTCCTTTTAAAATCGGGGAGATATGTTTGTAAGTAAGGAACGTGATCACAACGGAAAACATTCCCTTGATAATGGTAAATGGCATGTTAAAGCAGATCAGACACTGTAAAATATTTTTTACAGATGGAAGAATCGCCTGATAAGCTGCCAAAATCACTTCCTCCGGCATAAAGTTGTAATATACCGGATATACGAGAAAGTAATTTGAAATAATACTAAAGATTCCCATGAATGCCGCACCGGCCAGAGAGCCGATCAGTGCAGATTTGCGGTTCTTTTTGTGTTTGTAAATGAGTCCTGCCGGAAGCACAAAGGCTACGCCTAAAATAAAGTTTGATAACTCGCCGACGCCGCCTGTCGTTGTGATGAATAAGTGCAGTACGTTTTTGATCAAACATACAACGACACCACATAAAGGTCCCATTGCAAATGAACCAATTAATGCCGGAAGCTCTGAAAGATCCATTTTAATAAATGCTGGCATGAATGGCACTGAAAAATCCAGAAACATTAAAATATACGCTACTGCGGATAACATTGCTGTTACGGTAAGGTATCTTACATTGACTCTCTTTTCTGTTTTGTTTACGGTTGCTGTTTGTGTGCTCATTGTCACTCGTCTCCTTTTCTGTTTGAACTTGGAATTCGAGGTGAATATTACGTGTAATAAAATACCCCGGATATATGAATATCCGGGGCTTATACAGGTTTCCCTGTTAAATTCTACATGCTAAAAAACACGCTTTCTTCTCTCATCCAGACTATACTGTCGGTTCCGGACTCACACCGGATCAGCTGCTTGCGCAGGTCACGGACTTTCTGGCATTCATTGATCGCCAGATCACCGTCGGTCGGGAATCTACGTTATCGTATCACCCTGCCCCGAAGAATTCCTTATTTGTTTTACATGTCTATTCTATGCATATGTCTGTCACTTGTCAATATCAATTTTAAAACAATTATAATTCCATTTTAAACAATTACAATTTCATCGTAAGCTGGATACGCTGTTTTTTCAGATCGACACTCATGACTTTCACTTCCACGATATCACCGACGCTGACGACTTCGAGTGGATGTTTGATGAATTTGTCACTCATCTGTGAAATGTGGACCAGGCCATCCTGATGTACTCCGATATCGACAAATGCACCAAAATCAATAACGTTTCTTACGGTTCCTTTTAAAACCATGCCCGGTGTTAAATCTTTCATCTCAAGGACATCGCTGCGCAGGATAGGTTTTGGCATATCCTCACGCGGATCACGCGCCGGTTTTTCCAATTCCTTCACAATATCCTGTAAGGTGATGGCTCCGATACCAAGTTCTTCTGCCAGTTTGTCATAATTGGAGATTTTTTTAGAAATACCATCCAGATTCCGGTTTTTGACATCTTCCATGGTAAATCCTAATTTATCCAGCAGCTTCTTTGTGGCATCATAACTCTCCGGATGCACACCGGTAGCATCCAATGGATTTTTACCATCTGTGATACGCATAAATCCGGCACACTGCTCGTAGGCTTTCGGTCCTAATTTTGCCACTTTTAGAAGCTGGTTTCTGGATCCAAATCTTCCGTTTTCTTCGCGGTAAGCTACAATATTTTTTGCGATCACTTTGCTGATACCGGAAATGTACTCCAGCAGAGAAGCAGAAGCAGTATTCAGATCCACGCCGACTTTATTCACACAGTCCTCAACCACACCGCTTAACGCCTCACTTAATTTTTTCTGGTTCATATCATGCTGATACTGACCGACACCGATGGATTTCGGGTCAATTTTTACAAGCTCTGCCAGAGGATCCTGCAAACGTCTTGCCATGGAAGCCGCACTTCGCTGTCCCACGTCAAAATTCGGAAATTCCTCTGTCGCAAGTTTACTTGCTGAGTAGACAGAAGCGCCCGCCTCATTGACGATAATATACTGTACTTTTACCGGAATCTCTTTTAATAAATCGACGATCACCTGCTCAGATTCCCTTGACGCAGTTCCATTTCCAAGTGATATCAATGTAATATGATATTTGGAAATAAGTTTTTTTAATACCGTCTTTGCCTCTTCCACTTTGTTCTGTGGCGCAGTCGGGTAAATGACAGTCGTATCTAACACTTTTCCGGTCGGATCGACCACTGCGAGTTTACATCCGGTGCGGAATGCCGGATCCCAGCCAAGCACAACCTGTCCTGCGATTGGCGGCTGCATTAATAACTGTTCTAAGTTCTTGCCAAACACACGGATCGCACCATCCTCTGCCATCTCAGTGAGACTGCTTCTGATCTCACGCTCGATCGCAGGCGCAATGAGACGGTCGTAAGCATCTGCCACAACTTCTTTTAATACAGGTGTTGTATTCGGATTGTCTCTCGTGATCACTTTCCGCTCAAGAAAACGTAAAATATCTTCCTCCGGCGCCTCCACTTTCACGTTAAGGATCTTCTCATTCTCACCGCGGTTTAACGCAAGTACACGGTGTCCAGCCAGCTTATTCACAGGCTCATCAAACTCATAATACATCTCATAAACAGATTCCGCCTCCGGATCTTTTGCCGTGGAAGTCACATGACCTTTTTTCATGGTAAGGTCACGGATTCTCGTGCGGTAATCCGCCTCATCTGAAACTGCCTCGGCGATAATATCTTTTGCTCCGGCAACCGCATCCTCTGCGGAATTGACTTCTTTTTCCGGATTGATGAATTTGGCAGCCTCTGCCTCAAGCGGTGTGTTTAACATCTGTAAAGTGATCACATTGGCAAGGGGTTCGAGTCCCCTCTCCTTTGCAATCGTAGCCCTTGTTCTGCGCTTTGGTTTGTAAGGGCGGTATAAATCCTCCACAGCAACCATCGTCTCAGCCGCAAGGATCTGCGCCTTTAATTCATCTGTCAGTTTTCCCTGTTCCTCAATACTGTTTAAAATAGTCTCCTTACGCTCTTCAAGATTTCGGAGATAGGTAAGACGCTCATAGAGATTACGGAGCACCTCATCATTTAAAGAACCGGTCACTTCCTTACGATATCTGGCGATAAAAGGAATGGTATTCCCCTCATCGATCAATTTCACTGCTGCCTCTGCCTGACTTTTTTTGATACCAAGTTCTTCAGAGAGTTTCAAAATAATATCCATGGTAAATCCTTTCTTTCTGAATTGTTTTACAGACTTATCCTCAGTCTGCCAATCCAATGTTCTGACGTTTTCCCGTCGGAATCCTGCTGATACCCATTGTACCACGTTCCCTTCTCACGCTTCAAGTAAAAGCAATTGCATTTTTTTATTGTAACATCCCGTTTTCCTATGCTATAATAAATTAATTTGAGGTAAATCATAAAACCTTATCATTTTCATTTTACTTTTAAGGAGGAAGTTTTTTATGAACGAAAAGAACGGAGCAATCCGTGACGCCAGCGTTCTTGGCGTCCCAAAAATGTTAATCTTAGGATTACAGCACATGTTCGCTATGTTCGGTGCAACCATTCTCGTACCGATTTTAGTAAACAGCTACTTTGGTGAAGATGTACTTCACGTTCAGGTTACTTTGATCTGCGCAGGTGTGGGAACATTATTTTTCCATCTGTGTTCCAAATTCAAGGTTCCTGCATTTCTCGGTTCATCTTTCGCCTTTTTAGGCGGATTTGCAACTATCGCAAATCTTGACACCGGCGTTTTTGCCGATATGTCCAACGCAGACAAACTTTCCTACGCATGTGGCGGTATCGTCGTAGCAGGTTTACTTTATCTAATACTTGCTCTTATCATCCGTCTTGCAGGTGTAAAAAAAGTTATGCGTTTCCTTCCACCTGTTGTAACAGGTCCGATCATTATCTGTATCGGTTTAAGTCTTTCCGGCTCTGCCATAAACAACGCTTCCACAAACTGGCTTCTTGCATTTATTGCACTGGCTACCATTATTGTATTTAATATCTGGGGAAAAGGAATGTTTAAGATCATCCCGATCCTGATGGGTGTTGTTGTTTCCTATGCTGCCGCACTGATTTTCAATGCACTTGGAATGACAAATGCAGATGGTTCCGCAATCCTTGATTTTACAAATATCGCATCTGCTGCATGGGTAGGTGTTCCTGAATTCTCTATCTGTAAATTCAATATCTCCGCTATTTTGGTTATGGCTCCGATCGCCCTTGCTTCCATGATGGAGCATATCGGTGATATGTCTGCCATCTCTGCAACTGTCGGAGAAAACTTTATCGAAGATCCGGGACTTCACCGCACTTTGATCGGTGACGGTCTTGCAACTTCCCTCTCCGCATTAGTCGGTGGTCCTGCAAATACTACTTATGGCGAGAACACAGGTGTTCTTGAGTTAAGTAAGGTACACGATCCGAAGGTTATCCGTATCGCTGCTTTATATGCAATTATTTTAAGCTTTATTCCAAAGATGGCAGAAGTGATCGGTTCTATGCCTTCTGCGATCATCGGAGGTGTCAGCTTTATGCTTTACGGTATGATCTCTGCGATCGGTGTCCGTAACGTTGTAGAAAACCACGTAGACTTGACAAAATCGCGCAACCTGATCATTGCCGGTGTTATTTTCGTATGTGGTCTTGGATTTTCTAACGGACTTACTTTTACCGTTGCTGGAACTGATATTACTTTAACTTCCCTTGCAATTGCTGCAATTGCCGGTATTCTCTTAAATGCAATTTTACCTGGCAATGACTATCACTTTGGAAAAGATGTTGAGGCGGATTCAAACCGTGGTATTGATATGATGCCGAACCTGCATGAAGATACAAGCTATGGAGATCATGAAGAGTAGTGAATGTCGCAGATTTTGTGGTGCTTTCTTAGGGTGTAAAGGGCAGATATAAGTGTCCTCCCACAAGTCAATAATTTTATGTAATGAAAAAGAAAAACGGTATAAACGAAATATTATGTTTCTGTTCGCTGGACAT
>OGMG01000752.1_pt1 | contig 12000 bp, 10 predicted proteins | sample 1573031 | NCBI WGS metagenome assembly OGMG01 (sample SAMEA2582002, study PRJEB24529) | metagenome | biome: Human gut stool | place: China | collected 2011
GCACCTGCCTTCTAAGTACCGGCGGTTCCACAGTGTTTTCTCAAGCTTTTGTTAATTTTTCACAATTTAATTTACGTTATGAATGATTTTCGCAATTACCTACATTCTATTTTATATTATAAATCATTTAGGTCGAAAACTTCCATTCCTTTTTCATTTTTCACAGAAGTTTCATTTTTTTGCGGCACATCCATTTTTTCATTTTCTGTAGATGATTTTTTCTCGGACTTTTCTTCTGTCACTGATTTCTCAGAAGTGGATGGAATTTCATCCTCATAATCATTCCATTCGCGGTAAGCCCTGTTGATTGGATGTTCTTCCTCGATGTACTCTTCCTCGTCATCGAAATAATCGTCCTCATCCTCATTTTTTTCTTTTTTTCGGAATCCATGGAATTTTCCCAAGAAAGGTTTTTTCTCGGTTTCTGTCTCTTCGTTTGCTTCGTCGTCCTCGTTCTCTGGCTCGTCAAGCTCCGGATCGTTGTCCTCTGAGAGTTCGTCTTTTCCTTTTTTCTTTCTGCCAAAGAGCATGATATTCAGTATGATCACAACTGCGATTGCCAATACAAAAATAAGCACAGCGATCATGTTTCTGGAAAAGGATTTTGCATCTTTATATTTCTTTGAGAGTTCATCATACTCGCTCTGCAATGCTGCAAGATCATCCGAAGAAGAATCCGCTGTCTCGGTGATATTTCCATTGACACGCTGGTAAGTGCCTTCTGCTGCATCATACTGATACCAGCCTTCGGTTCCATCCTGATTTACTGCATAAAAGATATAGAAATCAGACGCTTCCTCTCCATCCTCTGCCGGAAGCTGGTAAGCGGTCATCACAGTATTTTCCGGCATTTGCAGGGACACCTGCACATAACTCTCCGGCAGTACCGAATCAAGCGGCGCCAGAAGTGGGATAGCATAACTGCTCTCCCCTGCTGTAAACTTCATAAAGTCATAGACAACATCCCTTGTCTCATCATAGATAAAGAACCTGCCGGTTGTTGCATCCACATTGTCTGTTTCCAGATAGATCAGAGAGATTGTTCCCTTGTTAAATGTCAGACCTCTGCATTCCGCTCCCCGGAAATTAACTGTTGCCTCTGTAAAATCAGACGGAATCTGTTCCTCTGTAAAATTGTCTGCGATATGGTAGGTCGTGTTATTGATCACAACATCCGCCGCCGACACCGGAGTTTCCGTTGTGTCCACTTCCTCAGTATCTTCTGGAGTCTCGCTGTCAACATTTCCGTCGTCTCCGTTTTCACCGCCTGTAGTTGTCGTCTCACTTCCGGTGGTTCCTGCAGCCTGTCTTGTCACAGTGATTTTATAAGTGGCTGTTGTACCATTTTCTGCTTTTACGACAATCTGAACAACGTTTGCCCCAACTGCAAGATTCGTATTTCCAGTCACAGACTCAATCGTTGCCTTTTCATTGACCGGTGTTGCACTCACTGCAATACTTGTCACGGAATTATCAACCGTTGCCGTGTACTTTGTGGTGCTTCCCTTAAAAGCCGGAGACAATGTTCCCGGTGAAATCGTCAGCGCCTTTAAGGAATTATCTGCGGATAAAGCTGCCGTATTCGTATTGCTTCCAGTATTGTTGTTATTTCCTGTATTGCTGCCTGCTGCTTCGTTTTTGACCGTTACAGAAGTGCTGCTGCCTGCCATGGAATCCAATTCTTCTTCGGTACCGTAAATAACACCATCCGTAGCAGAAAGCGAAATAGAAGCTTTTCCCGCACTGATTGCTTTTAATGTCACACTGAAGCTGTCACTCGCTACCGAAATACTTCCGCCGCCACCGCCATAAGTTGCATTACAGCTCACAAACTCCAGAATGCCGGCATCATAGGTCAAAACCATATTGGCATATGCACTGTCCCCGGATGCACTTAATGCTTTTGCCGTTACCGTCACAGTCTGTCCGATATTCAGGGAACCGGCAGACACAGCGATCGTTGTTTTTCCGGAAGCCGCCTTGGCATGCATCTGCGGTGTCATAAGGCAGATGCATAATGTTAACAGTGTAATGATCACACCTAATTTCTTTTTCATTTTACTCTCCATTCTTATGTGTGAAAATTGTATTTTCTCACTAAAATAACTCTTTCTATCCACACAGCCCTATTACTGTTCAATCTGTGCTGCATTTATAATATGTTTCTGCAAAAGCACAAGGTCTTTTACGGAAACTTTTCCATCTCTGCTTATATCCGCAGCCGCTGCATACGCACCGGAAAGCTGTGATGTTCCAAGAATCTGTTTCTGCATCATGACCAGATCGACCACAGAGATTTTTCCATCTCCATTGATGTCACCGTAAATGACAACGTCATACTGCTTCACCAGTGTTCCATTTGCATATACTGCAATTTTATTACCTGTTCCGACTGCACCGGTATTTTCTGTGCCATCTGCTTTCAGCACTTTGACCGTGCCGCTTCCCGCTGAGATATTGGCAAGTACAGAAGAAGCGCCTGTTCCCGGTGTAATACCTGTGATCACGGTATCTCCCAGTTTATAGGAGGTAGAAACGGATACGCCGTCCGCAACCGTTGTTCCACCACTTTCCGGTGTCTGGGTATTGTCTGCTGCCGGCTGCTGTCTTACCACATTGATCGTGTAGGTTTTTGCCGAACCGCTCTGTGACACACAAGTTACGTTGATCGCATTATTTCCATAATTCAATGCATAAGTTCCCGCTCCGGAAACTCCCGCTTTCGGTGCAACTGCCGAAGCACCTACATTGATCGAGCTTACCTCGGTTCCAACGATCACGGAATAATCGGTTACTGCTCCCTGGAAAGACGGTGTCAGTCCATATCCGCTTACGCTGAGAGAAGAGAGCCAGTTATTCGGATTACCACTGTCTGAAAACGTCACTGCTGACTCCGGCATATTGCTATACACCGGAATACGGAATATAAATCCCTGTGATTTATCCGCATAAGCCGTGCTCATTGTTTTTCCTTCTGACATTGCCGCCTGCACATTTGTCATGTACTGATGTGAGTATATGCTGTTCATATTCACCACATTAAATTTCTGGAAATATAAGGTGTTCTGCCCTTTTTTCACATAATTATTTCCAACGATACCAGCTCCACCATTAATTGATTTATAAATAGAATTCCAGTCGTTATTTTTCGCATAAATCAATCCGTTGACCGTCGCAGACGCAGACGATGTCGTATATGCTCCGATATTAAAGTAATTGTAATATCCATTATAGCCAGAGTAATTGCCAGAGATCAAAGGACTTGTCCCCTTATTTCCCTGCTCCTGCTTACATCTTGCAGCCAGATGATAAGGACTGACACTCAAGTTCTGTCCCACTTCCATGAAAGTATCTGCATAGCTTCGCGATGCTCCGTCTGTATCGCTATAGTTTCCACTCATGAAACTGCCTGACAGAATATTTCCAACTCCTGTCACGTTCTGATATGGCGCATATTCTAACGTTTCAAACTGAAAAATATACGTGTCATTCAGGTAATTTCTCGGATCCATGCAATATGCTATGTAATTGGAGGAGGCACTTACCCAGCCTGCTCCGTCATAACCATACCATTTGTTGGTCGCCCAGTCATAAGCCCCCGTCTCCGTTGACTTTCTCGCATCATTGGAAGAACTCTGCACCAGATTCCTTCCGACAACACTCTCATTTGCAATGACGGTATTCCAGTCTAGTCCTGTCTGTACCGGAACGAACTGCCAGTCTGGATACTTCTGGTGCAATGCCAGAAGTGAGTTACAATAGCTGTCCGGAAATCCTGCTGATTTTAACGATGCAACATATTCTTCATCCGTCACCGTTGTGGTGTCTCCCTGCGATCCATCCGCAGAAGTCTGTCCGGTTACTGACAGATAGGTTCCGCAGATCCAACCTGCATAATCCACACCATTCTTATTAAATGTCACATTGTACCACACAGTTCCATTTGTGGTTGTCTGTCCGAGTACATTGACTGTCTGATCTCTTTTTACCGTCGTGACCGGAGAATATGCCGTGCTCGCACCTGTCCTCACATAGACATTGCCGTTCGTGTTGGTGACAACTCCGGCTGCACCCTGCGCTGAATTATCTGTGATCGTACTTCCCGCAGAAGTATCCTCGGATGACAGTGTGATAAAATCGGATCTGATATAACCTGTCGATGACATTCCATTATAGGAAATCTGTACTTTATACCACTTCATTCCATCCGAACCATCCGCTTCATCGATCACGCGGACGGCTGTTCCAGCCGCCAGAGATGTGATTTTTTCGCCATTCACAGGCGATTTCCGCATCTGCACCGGGCCATCGTTCAACACTCCTGCCGTCTCCGTGTAGGCATAACTTTCCAACGGTTTTACCGTAATGACCGCAGTCGCTGCTGTCACACCAAAAATCGTTGCAAAGATAAAGCTCCGCCATTTTCTCTGTTTTATATTAAGGTTTCTTCTCATTTTTCCTCCAAATGCCTTCGGTACTTCCCCAAAAGGCACAGTAAATCAAGCTTATTATATGTAATTCACGACAGAGCGTCAACCTTAATCTGGTAAATATGGTAACTATTCAGAGCCAAGACAATTTTCATAAATTTGCGAATCATGCTTGCATGAATGAGCATAATTTTGAAAATTTCTTTGGCGAAGTAACCACATGAGCAAAAATATAGCTCTGAAAGAGCGATTTTGCGAATGAGGTGCTGAATAGTTACTAAATATGTATGATACAGCAAAGTGCTCAGATACTGTCTGAGCAGTAACGATGTTTTGTCCTTTTTTCCACCTTATCATTATTCAAAACTAACAATAATCCCCACAAGAGTCCTCCGATAGCCAGAAAGCTTCCCACGATCAAAGGCAGGTTATAAACATAAATCTTTGCCCCAGCCAGCACAACAATGCCAGCTACCATTCCAAGCGCTGCGATAAATGCAACAATACCGCATGTAAAAATAAATTCATAATCCAACTTTCTCATCCTTTTTTACCTCCCATGGAAAACAGCTTTTGTCATCAATATAAACATCCGCATAAATCTTTCTTCCGTCTGATCCGTACCTTTCGATAATCTCCGGCAGATTCTCATTCACTGCATCAAATTCCAGTTCCCACTTCCTGCACCATTCCACTGCTTCCTCTAACTGATTTCCACAGCGGCACGTCCACAAAATAATCTGGCGTCCCTGCCTTCTCAATCCTTTCAGCAGTTCGATCAGTGCTGTATTCGGCTGTCCGATCTTTGGGAAGCAGTCCGTACAAAGTGTTCCGTCAAAGTCTACCGCAATAATCTGATATTCCGTTTTCATCTGCCATGCTCCTCACTTTCCGTCATTTTGCCCTCTTGCTGCTTCCCATTATCCATATTTTCTGTCCATTAATTCGGACAGTAAAAGACCACCTCACGAAAAATTTCATGAAGTGGTCTTTTTACCTTTCATATATTTTGTTTTTTACGCAAATAATTTTTTCACCATTTCCGCATCAAATACGACCTGCTTTACATGGTCAACCTCAATCTGATACAGTGCATTTGCTGCTAGGTGCTCTGCCGCCTGCTCCAGATCACGGATTCCCGATGTATTCTTATACTGCTCGATCAGTTCATCCAGTCCCTCCCCGGTCAGAACGATCTCGCCCTGCAGCAATCCGATTCTCTTTAATACTTTTGGCAGTGCAAATTTGGAGAAAATGATTTTTTTCTCTTCCTGCGTATAATCCGGGATATCGATCACTGCAAAACGTGACATCAGCGGGGCGCTGATATCTTCTTTTACATTGGCAGTTGCAATCGGATAGACACCGCCGGTCGGAATCATACATTCCATATAGTTGTCTGTAAATCCAAGATTATCTAATAAGGTAAGAAGTACGTCCGCCGGATTGCCGTTTCCTTTTCCGGATGCAGCCTTATCAAGCTCGTTGATGATGAATACAAGGTTCGACTCGCCAGCCATGGAAAATGCATCCATAATAATACCAGGCTTCGCATTTCCGTAGATACGGGAGCTTCCGGTCAACTGCTCCGGGTCATTGATGGAACTCATATCGAGTGTCGTCCACGGCAGTTTTAAAATTCTTGCCACCGCATAGGCAATCTGCGATTTTCCGGTTCCTGCCGGTCCGACAAGCAGAAGTCCATACGCTGGAAGTGTGTGCGTGCGGTTGATCTGGATGATGGTCTCCATGATACGCTGTTTTACTTTTTCCATTCCGTATAGTTCTTCATCTAAAATCCTGCGCGCCTCCACCGGATCGATTGCTTCAAAATAATTATTTTTCCATTGGATATTCGTCATAATGGAAAGTGCACGCTGCGCGTGGCGGCGTTCCTCGGCAGACACTTCGCTGGAACGTGCAACTGCTAAATTTCTTCTCGCCCACAGTCTGATATTGTCCGGCATGGTTCTTCCTGCGCAGTTTAAGAAATCCGAAATACTCTGGATACTGGTAAGCTTCATGCTGTCGCCGCTCTCGTCTAACTCTTCGTCCTCATCCTCCTGCTCCGGTGCGCTGCTCGATAAAAGGCGTTCCATCACATACTGCAAAAATCCATCCGCTGCGGAAAGTTTCGTGCCGCCATGAAAAGCATTTTCCCTGATCTTGTACACGGCATAGCCGTCTGCCCTGTTTTCCCCAGACAAAAGAACGTTGATACGGTTCTCCCCAAGCCATTTGATCAAATTCACAAAACGTGCATCGATCCGCAGGATATTGGAACGGAATGTCTCGTCCTCCTCCTTAAACTCAAATGCTGTCCACTGGCTCTGGTTGCAAAATACTCCGGTGGAATGATGGCTCCACTGTTTTTGCTGATTGTCTAACACCAGGATCGGATCATCCGGTGTTTTTTCGGAACTGTCTGATGTAAATGCGGTATATGTACATACAAACGCTTCTTTTTCCTCTGAAGCGCTGCTGAAATCAAAAACTGGCATACTTTTTCTCTCCTTTGTTCTCCGATACTCTTTTTCTGTACTTATCAAACCATAAAACGAAAAAATTTACAAGGAAGTTTTTTGAGACACTTCATATAAAAATATGAAACTTCTGCTATTCCTGCTAAAACTAATCATGGTCATATGAATACTGTAACGAATATTGACGTTACTGTTCACTCAGCACCTGAACACCATGCTGTTCAGGTGCGTATGAACGTGATGCGGGTGTGAGCAGCCCCCTTTTGCGAAGCAAAACTTTATATGGGGCTGCGAAGTTACAGTTCGCAGGGTAACCTGTGAACTGTAACATATTGACAATAGGGGCAACTGATTTTATAATTCAATAATAGGAATTATTACTAATTTAGGAGGTTATGAAATCGCAAGGCATCGCTTTGTATGCAGTACGATTTCATTAAAATAAATCATGGAGATAGATATTATCGGTTTGATCAGTGCCTGTTCCTATGCTCTCGACTGCATCGAGGCAGAACTGGTAAACATTAAAAATAAACACGGAAAACGAGTGGCCTATATCAGTGTGCGCATGGGGCAGTATTTTGATCTCCCGGAGGATGCCCTGCAGGATCTCGCAATCTGCGCTCTGTTGCACGACAACGCCCTCACACAATATATTTCCGAGGAATTGCAGGAGCATTCCGCGGCAGACCTGACCGCTGACCTTGTGGCAAACACTACGAACCTGCATTGCATCTACGGCGAACAGAATCTTGCAAAAATCCCTTTTAAAACTGACGTTACCAATGCAATCCTATACCATCATGAGCACGCGGACGGCACCGGGCCATTTCACAAAAAATGGGATGAAGTTCCTCTGTCTGCGCGCATTATCCACCTTGCCGATGTGGTGGATATCATCGGGCACAGCGGTGCATTTGAAACACAGAGATGGGATATGGTAAAACAGTACCTGATCCAGCATACGGATAAACTTTTTGACGCCGCATGTGTGGATGCTTTTTTCCATATATTTTCAGATAACGAATTTGCAGATTTCAAAGATGACTCCTTTGAAACGAAACTCTGGGAGATCGTTCCGAGAGAAAAACAGACCTTTGACTGGGAAACCTGCAAAAATATCGCCGACTTTTTTGCGCAAATCGTCGACTATAAATCTTCTTTTACAAGCAGACACTCCATCGGTGTCGCTGAGAAAGCAGCCGCATTTGCAGAGTACATCGGCTACGATTCCACACAGGTTCAGAAAATGTACCTGGCCGGCGCACTTCATGATATCGGCAAGATGGCAATCGACAATGATATTCTGGAAAAACCGGATAAGCTGACCGATGAAGAATTTTCAAAAATGAAAAACCATGCAGGATATACTTATCTGATTCTGTCCAATATCAACGATTTTGAAGACATCCGTGACTGGGCAGCATTCCACCACGAAAAACTGAACGGAAAAGGCTATCCTTTCGGCAAAACTGCCGCTGAATTAAACGAGCCGGAACGCATCATGGCGTGTATAGACATTTATCAGGCACTCACCGAAAGCCGCCCTTATAAACAGGGTTTTTCGCATGAAAAAACCTGCGATATTCTCGATGATATGGCAGACAAAGGCTTTATTGATGCCGGCATTGCACAAAAGATCAGAGTCTGCTTTCAGAATACAACGATCTGATTTTTTGCGTTTTATCTTTACGAAAACATATTTTTTCGTTACAATATGGTGTGTATATGAAAAATCACGATATCATATTCAATGAAAGGAATCAATTATTATGTCAAATCCAATTGTTACAATCGAGATGGAAAACGGCGATATCATGAAAGCAGAGCTTTATCCTGAAATCGCACCAAATACTGTAAACAACTTTATCAGTTTAGTAAAAAAAGGGTTTTATGACGGCGTTATCTTCCACCGTGTCATCAACGGTTTTATGATCCAGGGCGGCGATCCGGACGGAACCGGAATGGGTGGCCCGGGCTATGAAATCAAAGGAGAATTTTCCCAGAACGGTTTCAAAAATGACTTAAAACATTCTGAAGGTGTTTTATCCATGGCAAGAACTATGATCCCGGATTCTGCCGGTTCCCAGTTCTTCATCATGCACAAGAACTCTCCACACTTAGACGGCGCTTATGCTGCATTCGGTAAAGTGATCGATGGTATGGATGTTGTCAATAAAATTGCAGAAACAGCAACTGATTACTCTGACCGTCCATTACAGCCACAGGTAATGAAAACCGTGACAGTTGAAACTTTCGGGGTTGATTATCCGGAACCTGAGAAGTGTTAATTTAACAGAATTTCAGACATCATAAAAAAGGACTGGTTTTTGAGGGGACACCTCAAAAACCAGTTTTTTTTTATTGATCCATACTATTCTCTATTTTACGCACTCCATAATGATTTCCCCACACCTTTCATATCCAAGCTGCGAGCTGTTCAAAGATAATGTATAATTTTTTGCCATTCCCCATTTCTGGTCTGTGTAAAAATTATAGTTTGTTCTACGCCTTTTATCTGTTTCGGTTATCATTTTTGCAGCATCAGCTTCTGCGACATTGTATAGTTTACAGATACGCTGCACTTTTTCCGGCATATCCCCGTGTATAAAAACATTCAGCACATCCTCCCGGTCTTTTAAGATAAAATCCGCATTTCTTCCTATGATCACACAGCTTTCTTTTTCCGCAATTTTCAGGATCACGTTTCTCTGTGCTTCATACACCATATCTTCCACGGATTTTCCTGTGATATCACGTCCGGAAAATGCATAGGCAAATAAGCCTTTCTTCGGAGACAATTCCGCATTTTCACGGATATATTCCGGTGAAAATCCTGACTGCTCCGCAATCTGTCCGATGATATCCTTGTCATAATAGGAAATCCCAAGTTTCTTTGCCACTTCTTCACCGATAAAGCGGCCGCCGCTTCCAAACTCTCTGCTGATCGTTATGATTCTCTTTTCCATAACTGACTCCTCCTTAACTTAAACTTTCTACCTTGTTTTTTCTGATCCTCTTCAACAATACATATCCCACCAGACATGCGGTAAGCTCGGTGATCGGAAATGCCCACCAGATCAACGAAACTCCCATCTGACCGTTTCTGACAAAAACAGAGAAAATGCCAGCCAGCGGTAATATAATTATAAGCTGTCTGAGCAGCGAGATCACAAGTGATTCCATACCACCGTCCAGTGCCTGATAAATTCCCTGATATGCCACATTGATTCCCGCAAAAATAAAGCTGATGGAGATGATTCTCATCGCTCCGATGAAATACTCTCTGGATTGTCCCGCATTAAATAACGTCGCAAAAGCACCCGGGAAAATTTCCGTGATCGCCACACCAATGACCATAAGTACGATCGTATAAATCAGTCCATACCTGATTCCGTCCTGAATCCTCTTTTTGCTGTGCATTCCGTAGGCAAACGCAATGATCGGTGTGATCGCATCCCTAAGTCCAAATGCGAGGAACAATACAAACTGCTGCACTTTATAGAACAATCCATATGCGGTCTGTGCAGAAGGACTGAATTTTAAGATCAGATTCATCACATAAACCATGATAGACATCAATGCCTGTGCAATGATCGCCGGAAGTCCGATCGCATAGATTTCTTTTATAATTCCGGTATCAGGCTTCATGTATTCCACACCATGCTCAAACTCTTTATTTAATTTCATATGAAAAATAAATAATAATGCTGCCGATGCGACCTGCCCAATTACAGTAGCATAGGCTGCGCCCTCCACGCCCATTTCAGGAACCGGTCCGATACCGTAAATCATGATCGGATCTAGAATTATATTTACGACCGCACCTACCACCTGACCGATCGTAGAATAAAGGGAACGTCCGGTCGCCTGTAATAATTTTTCAAATAATGAGAAGAAAATGATTCCAAATGAAACCACACAGCATATTCTTAAATAACTCATTCCCATTGAAATCACTTCCGGATCAATGGTCTGTGATGAAATATATGCTCTTACTCCAAAAATTCCAAATAAGAAACATACCACATAAATAATTACTCCGAGAAATAAACTGTTGCCCGCCACTTTTGCAGCTTTTTTTGCATTTCCCTGTCCGAGTGTCCTTGCGAGAAGCGCATTGGTTCCGACACCCGTTCCAATTCCTACTGCCACCATAAGCATCTGTACCGGGAACACCAGTGTCAGTGCGTTAAGCGCCGCTTCACTTCCTACCTTCATGTTTCCAACAAAGGCACTGTCCACAATGTTGTAGACCGCCTGCAATGCCATCGATAAGATCATCGGTATTCCCATCTGCACCATAAGCCTATTGACCGGCATCTCCTTCATTTTGTTACTTTCTGACATACATCCTCCTTGTTTTGCGGCACAAAAAAAGTGTGTTCCTATCACAATAAGCTGGACTTACGCTGATAGGCTACACACTTTTTTCATGTCTTTCTATTAACTTTAAAATAAAAAAACGAGTAACATAACTGGATTTACGCTAGTCTGCTACTCGTTCAGGAATTATTATATTTTTCTTTTTGGGAAAAGTCAAACAGAATTTTGTTGCAATTTTCTTATTTAATCAATCTGATTCGCTGGGAATGTTTAGGTCTGTCAACACATCTTTCAACCACAAATAACATTTTGTCTCAGAGAAAATATCTCGTATCTCAGTTAATGATGTATTGAAGCATATGTCTGATGCTTGAACAATCTCTCCAATCACATCACACTCCTATTTCTCACATTTTCAAAACTCTCAATCCTGTTGAGAGTTTTTCACCTCTTCCTCTGCAATATCATATAACTCTGCTAGTTTTCTCTGCAGAATACTCTTATCAATCAACTTAGTTTTATATTCAGCAATCATTGTCTGCGATAAACTTCTACTCAAAGAATATTCAACGACATCCGTATCAGCATTTTTACAAAGAATCATTCCTACACTCGGATTTTCATGAGGCTTCTTAATATCTCTATCCAATGCCTCTAAATAAAAGTCCATTTTTCCCATATATTCAGGTTTAAAATCATCAATTTTTAAATCGATTGCAACTAAGCATTGTAACTCTCTGTGAAAAAAAGAAGATCTACAT
>OGMG01000771.1_pt1 | contig 11808 bp, 10 predicted proteins | sample 1573031 | NCBI WGS metagenome assembly OGMG01 (sample SAMEA2582002, study PRJEB24529) | metagenome | biome: Human gut stool | place: China | collected 2011
CATGCGAAACGTTCGGACGTCAGGCCCGCGCCTCTCGAATGACGCGTTCGACCTCTTCGGGCGAATGGTGTTCGTCGCGCGAGCGCTGCCGCCCCACCCAGAGGGCCATGGCGAGAAGCGAAAGACCTGTGAGGATGAGGCCCACGGCCGTGGCGCCCCAGAAGCCGAAGGCGCCGTACGGACCGCCCGCCCATTCGGCGCCGAAGGCGAGCTGATACCCGATCCCGATCCCCACGCCCCAGAGCATGATGCCGTAGATGAACATCGGGGCGCGCGTGACGCGGTAGCCGCGAAGCGCAAAGCTCGAGACGGCCTGCATGGCGTCGAAGACGTGGTAGGTGCAACCGAAGGCGACGAGGGCCGCTGCGGTGGCGGCCACGCCCGCGTCGCTCGTGTAGAGGGCGATGACGTTTCCCTTGAAGATGTAGAGAAGCGTCGCGAGCACCGCCGCGATGACGATGGAGATCTTGAGCGTGCGGCGCAGAATGAATTCGGCCACGGCGGGCCAGCGCGCGCCGAGCGACTGCGAGATGAGGACCGACGAGGCGATGCCGAGCGAGAGCGGCACCATGTAGAGCATCGACGTCAGGTTCGCCACGATCTGATGCGCCGAGACCGTCTCTTCGCCGAGGCGCGAAATGAAGATCGCCATGAGCGTGAAGCTCGACACTTCAAAGAAGGTGGACAGCCCCATGGGGACGCCCACGTGCAGGTGGTTCTTCAGAAGCTCCCAACGGGGCCCGACGAACTGCTCGACGTGCATCGGACGGTAGAACTTGTCGAACTTCCAGATCGCAAGGAAGGCAAAAAGCGAGAGCCAGGAGAGAACGAAAAAGGAAATCCCGGCGCCGCCCCCGCCCATCGCGGGAAAGCCGAGCCAGCCGTACATGAAGACGGCGTTGAGGGGCGCCTTGAGGGCGAGCATGCCGAGCGAGACCCACATCGTGATGCGGGGGCGCGAAACGGCGGCGTTGAGTGCGATGAAGCAGCGCCCGAGAAGGCTCGCCGGAAGCGCGAAGGCCGTCCAGCGGATGAACTCGGCCGCCATTTCGGCGACTTCTCCCTTGGCGCCGCCCAACTCGATCCAGAAGTCGGTGTTGAGCAGAAGCGGAACGCCGACGGCCATGAGGACGAGCGAGAGCCAGAAGCTCTGGTTGAGCTCCTCGCCGATGGCGCGGAACTTGCGAGCGCCGAAATGGTGACCCGCGATCGGACTCAGACCCATGAGGACGCCCACGAGCCCCATGAGGACCGAAATCGTCGTGGCGATGCCGAGCGCGATGGCGGCCAGATGCTCTTTCCCGAGATGACCGGCCATGATGGTGTCGATCGTTCCGCTTCCCACGATCGCGATGTTCGCGATCCAGATGGGGCCGGCCAGTTTGGCGAGGGCTTTGAGGGAGGTGTCGGGAGGGAGAAGTTTCGTCATAAAAGGCAAAAAAGGTTATTCGGAACGCACGACGACGAAGTGTTCGGTCGTGGAGGCGCGCGAGGCGGGTTCGCCGACGACGTCGGACGTGTCCGTCAGATGGTCGCGCAGGCGAAGCACTCGGTAGCGGCAGACCTGGTCTTCACGGGCCGTGAAGGAAAGGTCCGAACCGTAGGAGAAGATCGCGCGGATGCCCGGCGGGATGCCCTCGAGCGAAACGCAGTCGTTCGGGGCGATGCCCGCCGTTCGGATCGTCGCGTCAACGGAGGCGACGACGGGCAGATAGCTTCGGTTGCGGTCGATCACGTCGTGGAAGAGTCCCATCGTGATGACGAGCGAGGTCGTGAGGCCGAAGGCCGCAAGCCACGGACCGCGCCACACGACGACCGGGCGGTGCGTGAGGCGCCAGACGACGAAGACGATCCAGAGGGTCGTCATCAAAAGGGCGAACCAGAAGCCGAAACCGAGGGTCGGCGCGGCCTCGGGGGCGAGGCGCGAGATCGAAACCGCCATCTTCGGCGCGAAGTTCGTCGTCCAGGCGAGCCAATAGGCCCAAAGCGTGAGCGCCGTGAGCGAGAAAATCGACACGGAGAACCAGTCTAACACGTTTGCCTTGGCGCTCTTAAGCGTAAAAAGACCGAAGGAGGCGAGGACGGCCAGGGCCGGCAGGAAGACGATGAAGACCGTGTCGGCCGTCTGCGAGGAGGAGAAAAGCACGGCGAAGATCGACACCGTGATCGCTGCGATCGGAATCGAAAGGTGCGTGCGCGTCAATGCGTGGCGCCACTTCCAGAGGGCCGCGAGAACGAGCGGCCACAAGGGGCAGAGGAACCAGACGAAGTTGCGCAGGAACCAGCTGAAGGTCTCCGGTCCCGCAATGCCGAAGAGCGAAGCCTGCGTGTCGGCCCAGCCCTTGAACCAGGCGCCCGCCTCGTCGGGGGCGAGACCGTAGGCGAGCGCGGGCCAGAGCGAAACCGTGAGGACGGCCGAGCCGATCAGGCTCGCGCAGCGCAGATCCGCGTTTCCGGGGAAATCCTTCACGACTGCGTGCACGGCGAGCGCGGCGGCAAAGAGCCAGACGCCGCCGAACAGGGTCGACGAGAGAACGGCCGCGCCCGCCGCGGCGCCCGCGATGGCAAAGCCGATCATCGGACGTTTGAGGGCCTTGGTGAGGCCGTAGAACATGACGCAGGAGAGCGCGAGGAGCACCGTCGCGGGGGTGGGTTCGTGAAAGCCCCGCACGAGACCGAAGGTCGCGATGAATAGAAGCACCGCGCAGTCGGCCGTCACGCGGCCGTAGTCCTTGGGATTGGCTTCGTCGCCGAAGGGAAAGCGAAGGGGCTGGGCTTCGGGGCGGCGCGCAATGTGCCAGGTGCCGTACCAGAGCGTCGAGAGGGCGAGCGCAAACCAGAAGAGACTCGCGCAGCGAAGCGCCGTGAGTTCTCCCACGAGCGGACCGAAGACGGCGAGGAAGAAAGCCGACACCCAGGCCGTGAGCGGGCCGTTGTGCCAGTCGGGCACGCCCGTGATCGTCGGGAGCAGAAAGTCCGCTGCCGTCCCGCCGCGGAGCATTTCCATCGCGACCCCGAAGTTTTCGGCGTCCCGCAGCGTCCAAAAGTCGAGCACACCGAAGACGTTGCCGATGAAGACGGCGAGGAGACCCAAAAGGGCGTAACGGGGAAGGGCCCGGGCCGCTTCGCGGGACATCTTGACGGGGGTGATTTTCTCCAGATGCAAGAGACGCTCCTTGTCCGCGGAGGGCGGGGTGAAAAAAAACGGGGAACAAAGACACAAAGAGGGGAGTTCTCCCTTGAGAGAAACTCCCCTGCTATTGTGTCGCAGCCGCCCTTCGAAGGGAAGGGCGCGGCAATTACTTGGCGGCCTTGGCAGCCTGAGCGGCGGCGTTCATGGCCTGCTGCTTGGCGGCGAACTTGGCGCGGAACTTTTCGACGCGGCCGGCTTCAACGATGCGGGTCTGGGCGCCCGTGTAGAACGGGTGGCTTTCCGACGACGTATCGAGCTTGAACATCGGGTAGGTCTTGCCGTCGATTTCAACCGTTTCCTTCGTCTGAACGGCGGAACGGATGATGAACGTCTTGTTGATGGAGAGGTCCACGAAGGCGACTTCGCGATATTCGGGGTGAATGTTCTGCTTCATTTTGATCAATACCTTGTTTTCGTTTGTCGGTCGCCCTGGTCGCCTTACGAGTCCGCCCGGATCCGCCGGGTCTTACGACAGGCATGCTTACCCACGTGCCAACTGGAAAGGCGAAATTATGGCATAAGGCGAAGTTCGGTGCAAACGGATTCGCGGATTTTCGTTTTCTTCGTCCCGGGCTTAAGAGCGGCACAAGAGTCGCCTGTTACAATCGCGCACATTCGCTTTTTTCATCCACTCGACAGAAATCACCATGTCCAAATTCGAACGCTGCGTCATCGCCACGCGCGAAAGCCCGCTTGCCATGTGGCAGGCGCTTCACATCCAGTCGGTTTTGCGCAAGACCTATCCCGAAGCCGAAGTCGACCTGCTCGGCATGACGACGCGCGGCGACCAGATCCTCGACCGCACGCTCTCGAAGGTGGGCGGCAAGGGACTCTTCGTGAAGGAACTCGAAGTGGCCATGCGCGAAGGCCGCGCCGACCTCGCGGTGCATTCGCTCAAGGACGTTCCGATGGAACTCCCCGAAGACTTCGAACTCGTGGCCGTGACGGAACGCGAAGATCCGCGCGACGCCTTCGTGTCGCCCAAGTACGCGAGCCTCGACGAAATGCCCGCGGGCGCGGTGGTCGGCACGGCGAGCCTGCGCCGCGAACTGATGGTTCGCATCAACTATCCCCATCTCGACGTCCGTCCGATCCGCGGCAACGTCGGCACGCGTCTTCGCAAGCTCGACGAAGGCGAATACGACGCGCTCGTCATGGCCTCGGCCGGTCTCAAGCGCCTCGAACTCTCGGAACGCATCCGCTCGATCATTCCCGCCGAAAAGAGCCTTCCCTCTCCGGGGCAGGGCGCGCTCGGCGTGGAAATCCGCAAGGGCGACAAGGTGCTCGAAGAGTCGCTCGCCTTCCTGAACGATCCCCATACCCGCGCCTGCTGCACGGCCGAACGCGCCGTTTCGCGCGCCCTCGGCGGCTCCTGCCAGGTGCCGCTCGCGGCCTACGCCGTGGTTGAAGGCGAAGAAATGTGGCTGCGCGCCCTCGTGGGCAACCACCACACGGGCGAATGCGTGCGCGCCGAAGCCCGCGGTTCCTGGACCGATCCGGAAGCGCTCGCCGCGACCGTCCTGGAAGATCTCCGTCGTCAGGGCGCCGAGAAGATTCTGGCGGACGTGCTCGGTCGCCAGGGTTAAAATATTGGGATTATGAAAAAACGTCCCGTCATTCTCATGCGGCCGGGTGAAGCGAACAATCGTCTGGCCCAGAAGCTCGAACGCGAAGGCCGCCTCGTCTGGCGGTGGCCGGCGTTCCGCATTGAGCTCCCTGAAAACGCCGAGGTGGTCGAGGCGCAGCTCGCCGACCTCACCGGCGTCGACATGGTGATCCTGCCGAGTCCGTCGGCGGTCGCCGCGGTCGCCCATTGGGTGCGCTCCTGGCCCGAGCACGTGACGCTCGCCACCGTGGGCGAAGGAACCGCCCGCGTGATCCGCGCGGCCTGGGGCGAGAACGTCAAGCTTCTCTATCCCAAGGGCGATGCGGCGCATTCCGGCAGCGAGGCGCTTTGGGCGCTCGTCGAAAAGACGGGCGCGCCCGCGCGCGTTCTCTTCCTGCGCGGACAGACCGGACGCGAGTGGTTGCCCGAGCATTTCGCCGCCATGGGCAGCGACGTCATCAAGCTCTGCGCCTACGTGCGCGTTCCGATCGAACTCACGGAAGAGCAGATCAAGGACGTGACGCAAAGCATCTTCGGGCCGAGCCCGATCGTCTACATCACGAGCACCGACGCCGTCGACGCCCTGATGCGGGCGATCCGCGTGGTCCCCGGGGGACGCGACTGGCTCGTCAACGGCGTCGCCGTCACGATCCACCCGCGCGTCACGGAGCGCCTCAAGGAAGCGGGCTTCACGAAGATCGAAATCGCCGGGGTCGACGACGAAAACGTCGCGGCCGTCGTGCGCGCACAGGACGCATCCTGAAAAGATTTTTTTCAGAGGTAGCCCTCCAGCAACCCGCTAGAATGGGGTCGTTTCTAAACCCTGTTCGAGCGGGTTTTTCCTATGCAAAGAATCATCTACTGTCAGACGGCGCCTCAGACGGGCGCCTTCGCCGCGAACCTTGCGCGGCTCTCGCGCCTCGCTTCGGCCTTTGAAGCGAAGGACGCGGTCTTTACGGCGCCTGCGGGCGCGCTGGAAGGCGGGACGGGCCACGACGCCCTCGCGTGGAAAGACGTGAGCACGCGGCGCGACGAGGCCCTTTGCGCCTTTGCCGAGGAAACGAAGAAAGACGGGCGGCGCTGGGTGCTCCCGATCCTTCGGGAGGGTGCCTTTGACTGGGTGGAAATTTCCGGGGGCGAGGCTCGATCCTTCACGCCTCCCTCCGATTGGCCGGCTCTGCGCACGACCTCCGTTTTACCCTGGTCTCCCGACGTCCGGCCCGCGCAGGGGACGGCGCTCGAAGGAAGCATTGCCGGCGCGGAAGACCGCATCGTCTTTGCGGGCGGCGGCCGTTTCGCGGAGAAGGGCCGCGTCCTCGCCGAACTCACGCCCTGGGAAGAAGGCGTGCTCCTTGTCGAGCGTACGAATGAGGGGTGGCGCGCCTCGGCCAAATCCGTGCCGACGACGCTCCCGCCCGTACGGGATCCTCGGTATCTCGCGCTCGTCACGGCCGTTCGCTCCTATGCGGAAAAGTCCCGCGCTTCGGGCGTCGTGCTCGGGCTTTCGGGCGGAGTCGACAGCGCGCTCGTTCTTTCGCTTGCCGTCGACGCTCTCGGCGCCGAGCGCGTGCGCACCGTGATGCTTCCCACGGACTTCACGTCGAGCGACAGTCTGGAGGACGCCCGAACGCTTGCCGAAACCCTCGGCGTGCGCCACGACGTGCTCCCGATCCGGTCGCTTTTCGAAAACGTGCGCGAAGCCCTGGCTTCGGAACTCGCCGGCCGTCCCTGGGACGTGACGGAAGAAAACATTCAGGCGCGGCTTCGCGGACTTCTCCTCATGGCCTACGCCAACAAGAACGGAGCCCTTCTTCTCTGCACGAGCAACAAGGGCGAGGCGGCCATGGGCTACGGCACGCTCTACGGCGACCTGACGGGAGGTTTCGCGCCTCTGATCGACCTCTGGAAACGCGAGGTCTATGAACTTTGCCGCGCCCGAAACGCCTGGCGCCCCGACATTCCCGAACGAATCCTCACGCGTGCGCCCTCGGCGGAACTGCGCCCGGGACAGAAGGATTCGGATTCGCTTCCCGACTACGATCTCATCGAAAAGACGCTCACGCACTACCTCGCGAAGAAGACTCTTCGCGATCTCGAGGGCGTGGACGCCGAAACGGCCCGGGAGATCGTCGGGCGCTTCACCTTCAACAACTTCAAGCGCGCCCAAGGGATTCCGGGGCCGATTCTCGGTCTTTCGCCCGCCTTGTCTCTGGCCGCCGACTGGGGTCTCACGCGCGGGTGCTGACCCCCAAAACGACGAACCCCCGCGAGGGGCGGGGGTTCGTGCGGCGCATCAGCGCTTCATGAGATCGAAGAACTCGGCGTTGGTCTTCGTCTGCTTCATCTTGTCGAGGAGGAACTCCATCGCTTCGAGTTCGTCCATGTCGTAGAGGAACTTGCGCAGGATCCAGACCTTCTGCAGAACGTCGGGCTTGAGGAGGAGTTCCTCGCGGCGCGTGCCCGAGCGGTTGATGTTGATGGCCGGGTAGACGCGCTTTTCCGAGAGACGGCGTTCAAGGTGGATTTCGTTGTTGCCCGTACCCTTGAATTCTTCATAGATCACGTCGTCCATGCGGGAGCCCGTGTCGACGAGAGCCGTGCCGATGATGGTGAGGGAACCGCCTTCCTCGAGCTTGCGCGCGGCGCCGAAGATGCGCTTCGGACGCTGCAGGGCGTTGGCGTCGACGCCGCCCGTGAGGACCTTGCCCGAGGACGGAATCACCGTGTTGTAGGCGCGGGCGAGACGCGTGATCGAGTCGAGCAGAATGACGACGTCCTTCTTGGATTCGGTGAGGCGCTTGGCCTTTTCGATCACCATTTCGGCCACCTGCACGTGACGCGCGGCGGGTTCGTCGAAGGTCGACGCGACGACTTCGCCTCGGACGGAGCGCTGCATTTCCGTCACTTCTTCCGGACGTTCGTCGATGAGAAGCACGAAGAGCGTGATGTCGGGGTAGTTCGTCGTGATGGCGTGCGCGATGTGCTGCATGAGCACGGTCTTGCCGCTCTTCGGAGGCGCCACGAGAAGGGCTCGCTGACCCTTGCCGATCGGGGCGATGATGTCGATGATGCGCCCCGTGATGTTTTCGTCCCCGCGCATGTCGCGCTCGAGCGTGAGGGGCTCGTTGGGGAAGATCGGCGTCAGGTTTTCAAAGAGCATGCGGTGCTTCGTGCTCTCGGGCGGCAGACCGTTGACGGTGTCGACGCGCACGAGCGCGAAGTAGCGTTCGCCGTCCTTGGGGGTGCGGACTTCGCCTTCGATCGAGTCGCCCGTGTGGAGATTGAAGCGGCGGATCTGCGAGGGCGAGATGTAGATGTCGTCCGTGCTCGCCAGGTAGGACGTGTCGGGACTGCGCAGGAACCCGAAGCCGTCGGGCAGCACTTCGAGGGTGCCGTCGCCGAAGATCTGTTCGCCCTGACGGGCCTTCTTCTTGAGGATGGCGAACATCAACTCCTGCTTGCGCATGCGGTGGGCGTTGTCGACTTCAAGCGCGAGCGCCATGTCGAGGAGTTGCGAGACGTGCAGTTTTTTGAGGTCGGAAAGGTGCATGATGGTGCGGCCCGAAGAAATGGGCCATCGGAGGGAGGAAGTCGCCGCCCGAACGGGCGGCGAGCGACGTCGTTTTTAGAGGTTTTCTTCGATCCAGGCGTCGAGCGTGGCCTGGTCGCAAAGACCGGTGCGGCGGGCCACGACTTCACCCTTCTTGAAGCAGAGGATCGTCGGGATGCCGAGGATGTTGTGTTCGGAAGCGAGTTCGTTGGTTTCGTCCACGTTGTACTTGGCGATCACGGCGCGCCCGTCGAACTTTTCGGCGGCCGCTTCGAGACGCGGGGCGAGCATGCGGCAGGGACCGCACCAGGGCGCCCAGAAGTCGACGAAGACGGGGAGTTCGGACGCGGCGACCTGTTCGGGAAAGGTGCTGTCGGTGATGTGGATGATTTCGCTCATGATGGTGTCCTGAGTAAGGTTCCTTCACCCCGGTCCGGGCAGAACTCGAGTTCGGGTCGTACCGAAGGATCGGAGAAAGGGGAAAAATACGGGATGGTAAAGAGTGTTGTCGGGAGGAACGCCCGAACCGGCGGTGCGGTCGGGAAGTGCGCGGCGGAATGGCGCGAGGAAGACGGATTCGTCCTCCCGGAAGGTTCGCTAATACTAGCATTCCCGCGCCCCCAATGGGAGGAGGGAGGTTCGAAGAAGTGCAAAAAAATTTCTCCGCTCTTCGGCGGGAAAAATCTTTTTTCCTGTTTCCCCTTTTTTTCTCCCTTTCGTATAGAATTGACGCCTTGGCGGGTCCCCTCGCATGCCGCCTCCGGCAATCTGGTCAGGTCAGGAATGAAGCAGCCACACCGGAGTAGCGACAGTGCCGAGGAAAAGGCTCGCCATTTTCATTTTCTACGCCCTCGCTTTTCGGATTCTCTGGGTCCGTTCCGCTCTTGCGCAAGCCCCGCGCTCTTCTCCGTCCTTCTCGCCGAACCCCCGGATCCGTTAGACTTGAGCATTCGGACCACTCCCGACGCTCAATCCCGACCATGCTCAACCTTTCCCTCTATTCCCTTTTCGTGATCACCTCCATCATGACCGTGGCGACGCCGGGACCGGGCGTCCTGATGACGCTCATGAAGTCGATCGGCTACGGGTTTCGGGGGGGGGGGGCGATCTGGACGATCTGCGGCACGGCTACGGGCGCCATCATCATGTCGGCCATTTCGGCGACGGGCGTGGGGCTCATTCTGCGCGCTTCGCCCGACGCCTATGCGCTTTTGCGCGTGGTGGGGGCGGCCTACATGATCTGGCTCGGCATCAAGAACTGGCGCGTGCGCACGATGAGTCTCGAGAGCGCTCTGCGCGGCTCGAAGCATCGGGCGATCGCCAGCGGCGCGCCCGTCGAGGGCGAAATCCGGCGCTTCCCCTTCTTCATGGAGGGCATCACGCTGCAGATGACGAACCCGATGCTCATCATGTTCTTCGTGTCGCTCTTTCCGCAGTTCATCGACCCGAAGCTTTCCTACGGCGCGCAGTACGGCATTCTGGCCGCGACCTACGGGATCCTCATTCTTGCGATCCATTCGGGCTACAGCTTCGTGACGTCGCGCTTCCGGTGCTTCCTCTCGAGCGAGCGCATGTCGCGCCTCATCTACCGCATCGGCGGGTCGATCTTCATCGTTCTCGCCCTCAAGGTGCTCTGGGACGTCTACGTCTCGTTTTCGGCCTCGTGAGCCTTCGGGTTTTCCGGGGCGCTTCGCGCGCAAACGCCATCCCGCCCGTGTAATATCTAACGACCGCAACGCAAGGGAAACGTCATGGCCTTTGAGATACGCAACGCCCGTCCCGAAGACTGCGAAGTCATTCGGGACATGATTTTCGAGCTCGCCCGCTACGAGCGGCTCGAGTCCGCCTGCAAGGCGAGCCGCGGAAAGATCGAACGCGAACTTTTCGGTCCGAACCCCGTCATCCGGTGCGTCCTCGGCTGGGAAATCGACGAAGCGACCGGGCGGGAGGAACCCGTGGCGTTTGCGCTCTATTTCTTCAATTTCTCGACTTTCCTCACAAAGCGCGGCCTCTATCTCGAGGATCTGTTCGTGCGGCCGCAGGCCCGCCGCCGCGGCTACGGGCGCAGGATCATGCATCACCTGGCGAAGACGGCGCTCGAACTCGACTGCGGCCGCTTCGAGTGGACGGTGCTCGACTGGAATCAGCCCGCCATCGACTTTTATGAAAAACTCGGCGCCCGTCTGCAGGAAGACTGGCGCATCTGCCGACTCGAAGGCGAGGCCCTTCGTGCGGCCGGACTGACAAACGCATGAGTACGTATCAGGTTTTGGCGCGCAAGTGGCGCCCGCACAATTTCCAAACGATCGTCGGTCAGGATCACGTCGTGACGGCCCTGACGCGGGCGCTTGCCGAAAAACGCCTGCACCACGCCTATCTCTTCACGGGAACGCGCGGCGTCGGGAAGACCACGATCTCGCGCATCTTCGCCAAGGCGCTCAACTGTCAGGGCGCCGACGGCAAGGGGGACGTCACGCCCGAACCCTGCGGCGTGTGTCCGGCCTGCCGCGCGATCGACGAGGGGCGCTTCAGCGACTACATCGAGATGGACGCGGCGAGCAACCGCTCGGTCGAAGACATGACGGCGCTTCTCGAGCGAGCGATGTACGCGCCGACCGAGGGCCGCTACAAGGTCTACATGATCGACGAAGTGCACATGCTCTCGACGACGGCCTTCAACGCGATGCTCAAGACCCTCGAGGAGCCGCCCGAATACGTGAAGTTCATCCTCGCGACGACGGATCCGCAGAAGGTGCCGATCACGGTGCTCTCGCGCTGTCTGCAGTTCAACCTGCGCAACATGACGCCGAGCGGCATCGTCTCGCATATGTCGCACATTCTCGACACCGAAGGCGTGGCCTACGAAACGGGCGCGCTTCGGCTCCTCGCCCAGGGCGCCCGCGGCTCCATGCGCGACGGCCTCTCGCTTCTGGACCAGGCGATCGCGTACTGCGCGTCGGGCGTCACCGAGCGCGAAGTGCGCGACATGCTCGGCATGAGCGGGACGGAACTCCTCTCCGAGCTCTTTGACCGTCTTCTTGCGGGCGACGCCCGCGGTCTGATGGGCGTTGCCGACGAGATGCTCGCGCAGAGCCTGAGTTTCGCGCAGGTCCTGCGCGACCTCGCGGGCGTCGTGCACCGCGCGGCGCTCGTGCAGCGCGTTTCCGAAGCCGTGAGCGAAGACGATCCCGAGTGCGCGCTCGTTCGCCGTTTGGCCAAGGACTGCGCGCCCGAAGAAATCCAGCTTCTCTACCAGATTCTGATTCACGGGCGAAACGATCTTTCGCTCGCGCCCGACGAATACGCGGGCTTCACGATGACGCTGCTGCGCATGCTCGCCTTCAAGCCCGCGGGCCTCAAGACGGCGCACGTGTCCGAAAGAAAGGCGCAGGCCGCTTCGTCCGAACCCGAGGCGCGGGCTCCCGAATCTGTCGCCGCGGCGCCCGCGAGACCCGTTGC
>OGMG01000815.1_pt1 | contig 11282 bp, 9 predicted proteins | sample 1573031 | NCBI WGS metagenome assembly OGMG01 (sample SAMEA2582002, study PRJEB24529) | metagenome | biome: Human gut stool | place: China | collected 2011
AGTGGATCAGGGGGAGACGAGATCGATAGTTACGGAAAATCGATCACAATTTCGGTCTTCGGCACGGGGACGGCGTAAAACAGGCAATAAAAAAGGGACGTCTTGCGACATCCCTGCTACGAATTCCCTAAGAAAAGGGGCTTTGTGGGTGCGTGGCGACCCGGAGCAGTCACTCGTTTCGGCTTCCCGGCTCTTCCGAACCGAAAAATGGACTCCCAACAGCGACCGTCGTAGTTTTGCTCAGGCCTCGTGAGAACCACCGCAACCACAACGAGGAGTACTGTACCACGTTGAAAAGAGTTTGTGTTGAGAAACCACGGAAAATTTTTCAAAATCACATGTAAATGAATGTGTTAGGCGAGATCGGGTCGACATATGGTCTTTTTATGTTGAACCGAAGAGTCGCAAAAAGTTGTACGAAAATTGATACGCATCAAGCAAAGGGACTTCATTTTCTTTGGCGCGGCACGCAAAAAACGAAATCCTTCTCTTGCTGTTAAACTGTTGCCTCTTTTCATTCCAAACCCTTCTCAGAGTACAACGGAAGAGGGCGCTCCGTCGCGTCGGGCGCCTTCGCGAACCAGGGGAATACAACAATGCAACCCTACGAAGCCGGTTGGCTTTCCATCATTCCTCCGATCGTGGCCATTGCGCTTGCGCTCACGACGAAGGAAGTGCTCTCGTCGCTTCTGATCGGCATCCTCACGGGGACGCTCATCTACACGATCGGCACCGACGGGAACGTCCTCATGGGAACGCTCGAGAGCGCGTTCACGACCATGGGCAACAAGGTGGACTTCAACATCCTGATCTTCTGCTCGCTCTTGGGCGCGCTCGTTTACGTGGTCGCCATGTCGGGCGGCACGAAGGCCTACGGCAAATGGGCCGTCTCGAAGATCAGGGGCCGCCGCAGCTCGCTTCTCGCGACGAGCGGCCTCGGGATCCTCATCTTCATCGACGACTACTTCAACTGCCTGACGGTGGGCACCGTCATGCGCCCGGTGTGCGACAACTACCGCGTCTCGCGCGCGAAGCTCGCCTACATCATCGACTCGACCGCGGCGCCGGTGTGCATCATCGCGCCGGTCTCTTCCTGGGCCGCCGCCGTGGGTTCGTCCCTGAAGGACAACAGCGTCTTCGAGAGCGACATGGCCGCCTTCATCGCGACCATTCCGTGGAACTTCTACGCGCTTCTCTCGATCCTGATGATCTTCTTCATCGCCCTCACGAACTTCGACTTCGGCCCCATGGCGAAGTCCGAAGAGCGCGCTCTCTCGGGCGCTGCCGAAGAGGTGGGCGTCGCGGGACACGCCGAACCTCCGAAGGCCAATCCCCGCGGGAAGCTCTTCGACATGCTCGTGCCGATTCTCTCGCTCATCGTCTTTGCCGTGCTCGCCCTCATGTATACGGGCGGCTACTGGGGCGACGATCCGAAGTTCCACACCTTCCAGGCCGCGCTCGGCAACTGCTCGGCTTCGCCTTCGCTCGTCTGGGCCTCGTTCGGCGCGCTCGTCGTCGCCTTCGTCATGTACGTTCCGCGCGGTCTCGTGCCGTTCTCGGACTTCATGGCGGGGCTCGTCGAAGGGATGAAGCTCATGCTTCCGGCGAACATCATTCTGGTTCTCGCCTGGACGCTTTCGGGCGTGTGCCGCGATCTTCTGCAGACGCCGCTCTTCGTGCAGTCGCTCGTGACCTCGGGCGGCGCCGACTTCTCGGTCTTCCTCCCGGCCGCGATCTTCCTCATCGCCGCCTTCCTCTCCTTCTCGACGGGGACGGCCTGGGGTACCTTCGGGATTCTGATTCCGATCGTCGTGCCCGTCGTGGCGGCGATCGATCCGACGCTCACGATCGTGGGTCTCTCGGCGACCCTTGCGGGTTCGGTCTTCGGTGACCACTGCTCGCCCATTTCGGACACGACGATTCTGTCGTCGGCCGGGGCGGGGTGCAATCACATGGAGCACGTATCGACGCAGTTGCCCTACAGTCTGCTCGTCGCCTTCTGCGCCTTCGTGGGCTACCTCGTCGCGGGGCTTTCGGACGCGAATCTCTGGCTCTCGCTCGGGACCGCGGTCGCGCTGCTCCTCGTCATTACCTCGGGGCTCCACTTCCTGCGCGGCAAGAAGACGGTTGCCTGAGCGGGTTGATCTGAACCCATCCCAAACACATCGGGGCGTCCTTTCGGGCGCCCCGATGTGTTTTTCGCGATACGTTTTGAGTGCGAGGCGCGCCTTATTCGCTTTCGCTTTTCAGCACGATGAAGAGGCCGCCGAGAAGGAGAAGCAGTGCCGCTAAGGCGGCGAAGGTCACCGCTTCCCCCGCAACGGTCACGGCCAGGAGAAAGGCCGTGACGGGTTCGAGAAGCGAGAGCGCCACACCCGTCGACGCCTTTACGTGGCGAAGGCCCGAGGAAAAGAGGAGATAGGCGGCGCCCGTCGTAAAGAGCCCCAGGTAAAGCGTCACGCCGATTCCCTTCATCGTGAGGACGGGGAGCGGCCCCGTCGCAAGGGCGACCGCAAACGCAAGAACCATCGCAAGCGTGAAGGAAAGCGCCGTCGCGCGAAGGGGCGAGAGAGAACCCACGAGCTCCTTCGTCATCACGGTGAAGGACGCGTACGCAAAGCCCGCCGCCAGGCAGACGCCGAGGGCGGCGAGGGGAAGCGAAAAGTCTTCGCGGCCGGCCGTCGCCATGAGAACGCCTCCGGCAATCGCGACGGCGAGCCCGACGAGGCGCTTCGCACCCGGGCGGACGCCCCCGCGAAGCGTTTCGATGAGCGTCGCCCAGACGGGCGCGCTTCCGATCACGATCGCCGTTCCGACGGCGACCCCCGCCATGCGCATGGCCGCGAAAAAGAGAAGGTTGTAGGCGGCCATCGCCACGCCGCAGGCGAGAATGAGCTTCAACGACCCGTCCTTCGGAATGCCGAGCGCTCGGCAGCCTTCGCGACAGGTGAGAAGCGGCAGGAAGAGACAGGCGGCGAAGAATAGACGAAGGGCCGCCACCCAGAGGGGCGAGAGTTCGCCCGCGTCCAAGAAGGTTTGGGCGGTGCCCGCCGTCCCCCAAAGGAAAGCGGCGCCCGCCACGCACAGGGCGCCGGTAAGAAAGCTGGAACGCATGAGTGAGGTTGATGAGGAAAGGGAAAACGTGAATATATCTTTACGGGAAGATAAAAGAATAAACTATCTTCACAGAAAGACAATTATCTTCCTTTTGAGAAAGGAATGTGCGTCGAAGCGGAAGAACTTCGTTACAATCCCGTTTTTCCCTTCCTCCCTCTCTTTAGGTCCTCAACATGCTCGCTACGGCGATTTGTCTCGTGGCGCTCATCCTGGCGGGATGGGCCATTGCCAAAAACTACGACGCCAAAGTGGTGCTCTTCGCCACCGGCATCGTTCTGATGTACTGCGCGCTCATTCTCGGCATGCCGATTCTGAGCGACAAGCTTTCCTCGGGTCTCTCCTGGGTCGATCCCTTCAAGGCGATCAAGGACATCTTCGTCAAGCAATACTCGAACGCGGGGCTCATCATTCTGACCCTCTTCGGTTTTGCCGCCTACATGTCGCACATCGGCGCCAACGACGCCGTGATCCGCGTCATGAGCCGCCCGCTCGAACGCATCCGTTCGCCCTACATCCTCGTGCCGCTCGTCTTCTGGATGGGTACGCTTCTCTCGATCATCATCCCGAGCGCCTCGTCCCTCGCCGTCATCTTGATGGCGACGCTCTACCCGGTCCTGCGCGCGGCGAAGATGTCGCCCCTGACGGCCGCTGGCGTGATCGCCACCACGGCCACCATCGTGCCGACGCCCTTGGGCGGCGACAACGTCGTGGCGGCCCGCGTTCTCGGTTTTGAGCACGTCGTCGACTACGTCTTCTATCACCACGCTCCGATCACGATCCCGGCGCTCATCATCATGGGCGTCGCGCATTACTTCTGGCAAAAATTTATGGACAAGAAGGACGGCGGCACCGCGGGCGAAATCGACGAATCGAAGCTCGTCACGGGCAAGGTGGCGCCGACCGCCTACGCGATCTTCCCGGTCCTGCCGCTCGTGCTCACGATTTTCTTCTGGCTCTTCTTCAAGAAGGCCAAGGTGGGTCTCGTCGAAATCACGCTCTTCTCCTTCCTTCTCGCCTTCATCACGGAAATCATCCGCAGCGGCGACATCCGCGGGAAGCTCAAGGACGCCAACCTCTTCTTCAAGGGCATGGGCGAAGGCTTCTCGAAGGTGGTCGTTCTGATCGTCGCCGCCTCCACGATGGTGAAGGGCCTGAGCAGCATGGGCATGATAGACATGATCTCGTCCTCGCTCTCCGATGTGCAGAACGCCGGCACGGGCCTCATGTTCGCCTTCTCGGGCATCACGGCCCTCATCACCTTCATCAGCGGTTCGGGCAACGCCGTCTTCTACAGCTTCATCGAACTCATTCCGCAGATCGCCGAAAAGGCCGGGATCGATCCGATCATGGTCGCGCTCCCGATGCAGTGCACGTCGAACCTCATCCGCGCGGTCTCGCCCGTGGCGGCCGTGGTCATCATCGTGTCGGCCGTCGTGCGCGTCAATCCGCTCCTCGTCGTCAAGCGCACGAGCGTGCCGCTTCTGACGGGCTTCGTCGCCGTCCTCGCCATTTCGCTGATCCGTTACATGTAAGAGGCAACTTCTATGACTACGTTTACGCAAGAATCCATCGCCGCACTGCGCCGTGAAATTCACTCCAAGCCCGAACCGGGCTGGGCCGAATTCGTTTCGTCGGCCCGCGCGATCGAAAAGCTCGAATCGCTTGGCTTCACCGTCAAGTGCGGCCGCGAAGTCATCAATCCCGACTTCATCCGCGGCGCCAACCGCCGTCAGATCGAAGAGGGCCTCGCCTTCGCGAAGAGCCAGGGCGTGAAGGAAGAAATCCTCGAGCGCCTCGACGGCGTCACGGGCGTCGTGGGGCTTCTCGAAACGGGTCGTCCCGGTCCCGTCATGGCGATCCGCTTCGAGCTCGACTGCGTGCCCGTCACGGAAACGTCGAATCCCGACCACCTCCCGAACCGCGAAGGCTTCGCCTCCTGCCGTCCGGGCTACATGCACGCCTGCGGCCACGACGGCCATCAGGCCGTGGGTCTTACGCTTGCCCAGTGGTTCGCCGAACACAAGGACGAACTCTGCGGCACGCTGAAGCTTCTCTTCCAGCCCGCCGAAGAGGGTGTCCGCGGTGCGCGTCCGATGGCCGAAAGCGGCATTGTCGACGACGTCGACTTCCTCTACTGCGGTCACCTCGGCTGCGACATTCCGGGCGGCACGGTCGTGACGGCTCCGGAAAAGTTCCTCTGCACGACGAAGCTTGACTACCGCTTCCGCGGCACGCCCTCGCACGCCGGCATGCAGCCGGAAGTGGGCCGCAACGCCCTCATGGCCGCCGCGGGCGCCGCGATGTCGCTCATGGCGCTTCCCCGCCACGGCGAAGGCATGACCCGCGTGAACGTCGGGTATCTGCGCGCGGGCGAAGGCCGCAACGTGATCGCCTCGACCGCCGAAATGCAGGTGGAAGTCCGCGGCGAAACCGCCAAGATCAACACCTACATGTACGAAGAGGCCAAGGCCCGCGTGCAGGGCGCCGCCGCCATGTACGGCGTCTCGGTGGAAGAAGAGGTGATGGGCGAAGCCGTCGACTTCGTGCCCGATCTGCCGCTTCGCGACGCCGCCGCGGAAGTCGCGAAGAACGCTCCCTACGTCGACAAGGTCCAGACGACGATGAACTTCAATGGCTCCGACGACGCCACGGTCCTCATCAAGCGCGTGCAGGAAAAGGGCGGTCAGGGAGCCTACCTCGTCGTGGGTTCCGACCTTGCGGCCGGCCATCATCAGAGCGCATTCGACTTCGAAGAAAAGCACCTTCTCACGCTCTTTACGATCTACCGCGATCTGATCCTGCGCCATCTGGGGGCCCACTGATGGAAGCCCGTCAGCACGAAGACCTGCGCGACTTTGTCGACAGTCTCGAAGAAGAATGGCTGCGTGAAGTGCCGGACCTCCACACGGCGGGGCTCGCCGTGGTGGCCCGACTCGTGCGCATGAGCTACTACATCGCCCGCCGCGTGGACTCGAACCTTGCGCGCTTCGGTCTCACGCGCGGCGAATTCGAAGTGCTCGCCGTTTTGACGCGAAATCCCGACGCGAAGATCACGCCCAAGGACATCCACGCGAAGATCCTCATCACGTCGGGCGGGCTCTCGAACCGCATCCGCAAGCTCGAGGAAAAAGGCCTGATCGTGCGCATGCCCGATCAGTCGGACGGCCGCGGCGTCGTGCTCAAGGTGACGGAAAAGGGGCGTGAGCTCACGCTCAAGGCCGTCACGAGCCACGTCGAAGTGGAGTGCCAGCTGGTCGAGGGGCTCAGCGCCCAGGACCGCGAGGCGCTCTCGGGGCTTCTCAAGAAGCTCATCCTCTCGCAGTCGCGCGTTCTCAATCCGCACGGTCTGAGTTGATCGAACGAGGTTCTCCCGAAAGGGGGCGCCTTCAAGAAAAAATCCCCGGAAGACCTTTCGTCCTTCGGGGATTTTTATATCTTTATGTCGAAGTGATTGTTCACTCAGGATCCGTTTCGCAACCGATCGAAGAGCGTTTCGTCAAGGCGTTCGTTTCTTTTGTGTTCGGGGACGCGGGCGTTGAGGTTGAAGGCGTAGCGGTCGCCCGGATGGTAGGAGACCGTCGAGAGCAGAATTTCGCCCGACTCGTCGACGTAGTTGCGCACGATCCGAAGGGGGGGGCGAACCCGTGGCGGCGTTGAGGTGCCGCGCGCCTTCTTCAGGGAGGGCCCTCGCTTCGATCACCTGACGAACTTCCGTGCAGTGCTTTCGAAAAAGCCTTTCGATGAGTTCGATCATGAGGAGATGGGGAAAGTCCTTGGCGGCGCGGATGAGTTCGATCCAGTCGCGCCGCACGTATTCCGTCGTCCAGGCGATGGTCGGGATGCCGAGGCCGAGCTTTTCCATCGTGCGGCGCTGCACTTCGAGACCCTGTTCGGGCATCGAGGCGAGGGTGCCGACGGCGCCGGCGAGTTCACCCACGAAGACGCGGGGCGCCATGGCCTTGAGGCGTTCGACGTTGCGGCCGAGTTCGTCGGCCCAGACGGCGGCCTTGTAGCCGAAGGTTATGGGGATGGCGTGCACGACGTGCGTGCGGCCGGCCATGACGGTGTTGCGGTACTTTTCGGCGAGGTCCAGGCAGTATTCACGGCAGAGTTCCATGTCGCGAAGGATCACCTTGTAGGCGTCGCGTTGCAGAAGAACGAGGCCCGTGTCGACGATGTTCTGGCTCGTGGCGCCCCAGTGGACGAATTCGCCCGCGTTGTCGGGGAGCACGGCCTTGAAGGCCTTGAGGAGCGGAACGATCGTGATGGACGACTTGTAGAATTCGCCGATCGACGGAATGTCGAGGAGATCGGCGTCGGCGTGCTTGACGATGATGTCGGCCTTTTCCTGCGGAATGATCCCGAGTTCGGCCTGCGCGGCGGCGAGGGCCGCTTCGGTGTCGAGCCACTTCTGCGCCCAGGAGCGGTCGCTGAAGATTTCGCGCATTTCGTCGGTGCTGAAGAGGAAGCCGTGGATCTGGCTGTCGATGGCGGTGGAGGGCATGAAGATTCTCCCGAATGAAAGAGGTGAAGCCGGAGGATCGGGACCGCGTCCCGATCGGTTGAGGGCATTTTGTCGGGAGAGGGAAAGCGCCTTTCGGAAGACGAAAAATTGTTTTGACCAACGGCAAGACCGAACCGATTTGTTCTTTCGTATCGATCTGCGGTGCAGGGAAAAGCGAATAAGTACGGGATTGCTGTGCGGCGAATGATCCCGTACAAATGGAGAAGGCTAAGGGAGAGAAGGGAAAGGTCGGGAGGTTCAGGGAAAACGCGACGGTGCCGAACCGTTTTGGTCCGTTTCTTCCGGCGCTCGGGAAGGGGCCTTTGAGGACCTCCGGAAAAGAAGAGACCGGGCCCTTTCGGAACCCGGTCTCTCAATCCTGTGGTGCGTCAGGAGATCGCGATCAGATGAGCGTCAGGAAGCGCGTCACCATGCGGATGCGTTCTTCGACGGTGTCGAGACGCAGGAATTCGCGGTCGCTGTGGAAGGCGCCGCCCGCCGGGGCGCAGCCGTCGATGACGGGAACGCCTTCCTTGGCGATGTGGTTGCCGTCTGAACCGCCGCCCGCGTCGACCCACTGGGCGTCAAAGCCTTCGAGCTTCGCGGCTTCGGTGATCTTGGCGACGAGTTCCTTCGTGTCTTCGGAGAGCGGCATGGCCGGTCCGAAACAGTCGACGCGCATCGTCTGCGTGACGCCTTCGACCCAGGTTTTGCCGACGAGATCTTCGATCTTGGCCTTGAGGGCGCGGCCGTCTTCGTCCTTCCAGTAGCGAATGTCGATCTGGACCTCGCAGGAGTCGGAGATGACGTTCGGGGCAGAACCGCCCTTGAGGACGCCCGGGTTCACCGTGGTTCCGAGTTCGGCGTCGGCGAGTTCGTAGGCCGCGAGCGCAAACTTCATCGCGGCGACGTTGGCGTTGCGGCCGTCCCAGGGATTGTTGCCGGCGTGGGCGGAGACCCCCTTGAAGGTGACCGTGAAGCTTCCGACGCCCTTGCGGGAGCGAACGAGCTCGCCGCCCGCGCGGGCGGCTTCGAAGATGAGGACGTTCTTGGCGTGCTTGCCGTGCGAGGCGAGCCATTCGGTCGAAGCGACGGAACCCGTTTCTTCGTCGGGGTTGTAGGCCACGCAGATCGAGAGACGGTCAAGGTCTTCCTTGCGGGCGTTCTTGAGTGCGTAGAAGACGGCGAGAACGCCGCCCTTGCAGTCCGAGCATCCCGGACCGTGGGCGCGGTCGCCGTCGATCGAGAGCGGGCGGGCGGCAGCCGTGCCGTCGGGGAAGACCGTGTCGAGGTGGGCGTTCATCATGACGTCGTAGTAGCCCGCTTCGGGCTTGTTGCGGGCGAGAAGGCCCTTGCCGACCGTGGGGCCGAGGTCGACGAGTTCGCAGGTGAAGCCGATCGACTCGTAGTGGGCCTTCATGATTTCGGCCGCGCGGGTGACGCCAGCGGTGTTGGACGTGCCGCAGTCGAGGTTTACCAAAGGAGCGAGGTCCTTGAGGAAGTCTTCAAGCATGGTCATGGGATAAATCCTTTTTGCTCGGACGGTTGATTGGCGGCCGATCCCCTCAAAAGGACCGGCCCGGACGGAAGTATTGTAGTGTGGCGCGCCGCGGCGCGGGGATGCAAAAAAGCCGCCCGAAGGCGGCTTTTCTGCGGCTCGTTGCGGTTTAGGAACCGAGAACGAGAATGTTCATGACCCAGAGGCTCAGGAAGGCCGTGATGAGCGGCATGGCCATGATCATGAGAAGGCTCTTGCCCTTGATGCCGATGACACCGAGGCAGCGGCCCATGTACTGAACCTGCGAACCCATGAGGTAGATCGACGGGGCGAGAATGGCGATGTGCGTGCCGTTGATGGCGCCCTGGTCAAAGAGCGCGACCGCGACGCCGACGCCGCCGCCCATGGACATCCAGCCGCCGAGGAGCACGGTGGCGGCTTCGCCGGGAAGGCCGAAGATGCCCATGATCGGGGCGAAGGCCTGACCGATGAGTTCAAGCAGGCCCGAGTGCTGCAGGACCTTGATGATGACGAAGGCCATCAACACGTTCGGAATCGTGGAGGACGTGGCGATGTTCCAACCCTGAACGGCACCCTTGACGAAGATGTCGGTGACCATGGGCTTGGCATTAGCGTGACCGGACATTTTGAATATTCCTTTTTGTTCGTTGCTGTGTGGTACGGGTTGGTGATCAGGCGGCCTTCTTGCTGCTGCGGATCAGAAGCAGGCGCATGAGGTTGGCGGCGAAGACCTTGCCGATGAGCATCACGCCCAGGCAAAGACCCAGCGACACCGGAACGGCGAGCTGACCATCGGCGTTCGTGAGCGTGAAGAGCACGGCGCCCGACGAGAAGAAGTTCGTGATGCAGGCGTCGGCCGTCATCTGGAAGGAGGCGAAGATGTTGACTTCGGTGTCGTTCAGGTCGCCGGCGTCCTTCAACTGACGCGTCAGGGCGGCGCCGCCGTCGGTCGACTGGAGCGAGGCGATCAGGGCGAGCGTGGCCGAACCCGGAAGGCCAAGGAGCGGACGAAGCACCGGCGTCAGCAGACGGCGGGCGGCGCGCAGAGCGCCGTAATATTCGAAGACCGTGATCATGGCGAGAGCGAACATGACGGTCGGAACGAGCGTGAGGGCGAACATGAAGCCGTCGATGGCGCCCGAGCCGCCCTTGCCGCGGAAGCTCGTCGTGGCGACCTGGAGGGCGTCGCCGTTCTGGGTCACGCCGGAAACGAGCTTGCCGAAGCCGCCGTTGACGGTGGTGAAGTCAAACACGCCCCACCAGTGGGAGGAGGCGCAAAGACCGGAGAAGAAAATGATGGCGAAGATCAGGGAAAGGTAGGCGCCAATGCCCACTTTTTCCTCGACGACGGCCGGAGTTTCCTGCGTGGTCGTAGACATGGTAGGAGTCCTTCAAGAATTGCAGATGGTTGAGAAAGCCCCGAGTCCGCGGCGGATAGTGTTATGGGGGCAGGGCCCCTTGTCCGAAGCAATCGGCGGCCGCGTGACGTTGAATGGACTTCTGGATACGAATTGTAAGGGAATGTCACGCCCAAACGTGACCTCTCTTACGGCTTCGCGTCGCAGTGCAAGTTATACCTTGATTCAACTCGGGCCCGCATGCAGAAAACTGCTTAGAGAAGGAGGGGATAGGGGGTGCGCGGAAGGGATTCGTTCACAAAAACGGTCCGAACATAGAGTTTTGTTATCGAACTGAAGGGGTAAATAACCTTTTGCAAAACATTCGCCCTTTTTCGAAGAGAAATCGGACGCCGCCCGCGCCTTGGGAAAACGCCCTCTCGGGTACAATGCGCGATACATTGCAGAAAACCACCGGAGTGAACGAACGCATGTCGCTCAATGATCCTCGCTGGGGGCGCGACCCCCGCGATTCGGAAGAAGAAAAGAAGGAAAACGCGCGGTCCGACGAGAACGAGGACCGGCGCGAAGACGAGCGCGCCGACGAGGGCAAACCCCGCGACGAACGGCGCGACCGCGTGGAGGGCGTCAACCAGGACATCGACGCCCTGTGGCGCACCGTCATGGACTTCATGAAGGACAAGAAGAACCGCGGCGAGACGAAGCGTCCGGGCGCGGACGCCTTCAAGAACCGCGACGACTTCACGGAATTCCGCCCCGTCGAAGAGGAGGAGGCTCCCCGCGA
>OGMG01000816.1_pt1 | contig 11241 bp, 10 predicted proteins | sample 1573031 | NCBI WGS metagenome assembly OGMG01 (sample SAMEA2582002, study PRJEB24529) | metagenome | biome: Human gut stool | place: China | collected 2011
TATGCCAAGCAATCTGCAAAGCGGACGCACGCGGTAACGGCGTCCGCCTTGAGACTGTGAAGGGGAGGATGTGGGTAACGGGCTGTCGGGGTTGGCAGGTATTTTTATAAACTGTATATACGCGAGGTGTGGAATAAGTCTTAAGACTTATTCCACACCTGTATATAGAAAGTTGGAAAAACCGATGACAACCTGTCAACCCGTCAAACGACGGAGCAGGGAAGGCATGTTTTTTACTTCCGATCTGTGTCTTTTGTGTGAGAAATTCGAGTGCGGTGTTCTGATTTAATTCGCTCTAAATCAATGGTAAGTGAATGGAAGAAATCGCGGAGTAGCTCGTCCTGCTTCTGTGGATTGGCGGCAAGCAGGCGGTGGTACACGGCAAGAATGCGACCGAGGAATACCAGATCCGTCAGGAGCCCTTTTTAACTTTTTGAAACGTATGTGCGCTCATCGGTGCTAGCCGGCACAGTTCCTGCGTGGTGAGGGTACGGCCATGCGGCAATGCCTGGTGACGCCACGCTTCCAACATCTGTCCTAATTCAATCAATTTTGCTTGTTTCATAAGATTTTTGATTTAAAAAATAAAATTATAGTGAATTATTAGTTAAAACATTGCACGTATGCGTGCAATGTAAATTTGTCGATTTAACAAACTTCTGTTACATTCGTCTTGCTGTTTCGAAAAAGAAACCGCAAATTAAAATTAAAAGGAATGCAAATTTAATAAATCATAAAATAAAACACGAGAAAATGAACAAAATGATGCTAAGTATTTTTAAGGGTTATGCCGACACGGTGCCCGTGTCGGTGACGCTTGATGAAGTAGTCCGCCTGATTAGGGAGGACAAGGTGTTGGCCGATCACACCGAAAAATACCGTTACTACCGCTCGCAGGGGCAGAAGGCGGCTGCCGACCGGGAAAAGGCGGCCTGCCCCTGCTTTGCCGTGGCGGTACATTTTGAGAACGGGAAACGGAAAGCCGACATCAGTGGCTGGACGGGCCTCTCTATGGTGGACTTTGACCACTTGTCAGAAGGGCAGGCGGGAGAGGTGTTTGAAAAAGTGTGCGCCGACCCGCATACCGTTCTGGCCTATACCACTATCAGCGGGCAGGGGGTAAGGGTGGTGTGCCGCTACTGCCTGGACGGGGAGGTGGCCGACAAGGACCGTCTGACGCTGTACGCCCAGGTGTTCAATAGGGTAAATGAATATTACCAGAAACTGACGAAGTGCGGTTTCGATCCAGCCTGCAAGAATGCCACGCGGCTGAGCGGACTGGCGCATGACGCGCAGGTGCATTACCACGACGGGGCAGAACCTTTTCGCTTTGACCTTTCGCGCATGAAAAAGCCGGAGATGCCCCGCAAGGGGCGTGTGGAGCGGGTGGTGGCCCGCATCCGCAGGGAGCTGGACGGGCAGGGGGTGGTGTATGCCGCGCACCATCACAACGACTATATCATGCGCATGGGCTATCTGATGAACGAATTCGGTCTGCCGCTGGAGCAGGCCATCGGCTGGGCAGACGGACGTTTTCCGGAATATGACGGGGATGTGGCTGCCATTTTCCGCTCGTGTTATGCCGATACGGAGTCGCACGGAAAGCGGGCGGCCGAGCTGCGCGGTGCGGGAAACGGACGCACGGCAGATGCTCGTCTGCGCCTGGCTACGCCCGATATGATTGAGGACTTTCTTACGACGCAGGCGGAGTTCCGGAAAAATGTCATCACCGGAAAAGAGGAGATACGGCATCCCGATGCCGACGAATTTGTCGACCTGACCGACCGCATGGTGAACTCGCTCTGGAGCCGAATGACCAAGGAGGGGCATGCAGTGCGGCTGTGCGACGTGCGCTCGGTGCTGGAGTCGGAGTTTGTGCCGGAATTCAATCCCTTTACACAGTATTTCCGTTCGCTGCCGAAATGGGATGGGGTGACCGACCACATCGGGAGGCTGGCGGCCACGGTGCAGGTGGAGAGTGACGCGGCCCTGTTCGACACGTGTTTCCGCAAGTGGCTGGTGGCCACGGTAGCTTCGCTGATGGTGAAGGAGGTGACGAATCATGAAATTCTGGTGTTTGTGGGGCGGCAGGGCTGTTACAAAACGACCTGGCTGGCGCGTCTGCTCCCGCCGGAGCTACAGCGGTATTTTTCGGTGCGTTCCAACCGCGGGCGGGTGACGAAGGACGACAACCTGGCACTTTCGGAGTTTGCACTGATTTGTCTGGAGGAAATCGACGAGATGCGCCTGGAGGACATCAACCAGCTCAAGGCGATGGTGACGCTGCCGGCGGTAAACGAACGGAGGGCTTACGGACACTACAAAGAGAACCGGCCGCACATCGCGAGTTTCTGCGGTACGACCAACCAGCCGGAATTTCTGAATGACCCCACGGGAAGCCGGCGCTGGCTGCCCTTTACGGTGGTACACATAGACGATCCCTATACGCATCCCGTGGATTACGAGGGGGTGTACGGACAGGCCCTGGGGTTGTGGCAGGAGGGGTTCCGCTACTGGTTCGACGAAAATGAGATTGCGCAGGTGAATGCGCGCAACGAGCGCTTTGAAACGGCCAGTCTGGAAACAGACTTGCTGCTGGCCTTCTTCCGGGTGCCGCTGCCCGGCGAGGAATGTCTTTTTCTGACGGTGGGGGAAATTCTTTCGCACATCAGTGGGGGTATGAAGAATCCCCTCAGTGCCGTCAAGGTGGGGCTGGCCCTGCGCAAGGCAGGATTCGAACAGCTCCGCGTGGCGGGAAAGAGGGGATACCGCGTCGTGATGTACACGTATGAGGAGGTGAACCGTAACCGTCAGGCGATGGCCCGGTTCACCGAAACTGCCTGATACATCAGTCTTTCTGCTTCAGGCCTTCCTTGAACTGCTGCCAGTATTGTTTGCCCAGCAGTTCCCAGGCGCCGGTAAAGGCCACAGCCAGAAATACCACACCTAGCAGGATGACTTTGCGACTGGTACCTGATGGTTTTAGCGGAACTACCGCCGGCTCTACTACGGCAAACACAGGTTTTTCTTCCTGCACCTTGGCGCGGGCCACCTGCAATTGCTGGGCCACCTGGCCGTACACCTGATAGGCCAAGTTCATGTCGTTCTGCAAGCGTTCACGCTCCGCCAGGGTGCTCTGGAACACCACGTTGCTGTTGGCATCCACATAGCGGGCATAACGCTGCTGGGCATCGTAGTATTCCTGTTGGCGTTCCTTAAAAAGCTTCTCTAGATACTGGCAGTCTTCCTTGGCTTTACTGGTGCGGTAGGCGGTGATGTACTGCTGGAGTTTGGATACCATGCTGTCCGCTATCGTCGCAGTGACTTTGGGGTCCTGCAGGGTGACGGAAAGTGTAGTAATGGCTGTTTTTTTATCAACATCGGCTGAAATTTGTTTACGCAGCCCTTCTAATTTTTGGGCATCTTCTTCATTCAGCTCAATGGTGCCTCCTTGTATGGTATCCTTCTCTTCTTCCTCGTTAGTGAACAGAGATTTGATGCCGCTAATGGCCATGCCGGGAGCTTTCAACACATAGCCTAACCACGAGGATTTCTGTTCGTCCAGGTAGGCCGTGAAGGTAGTGTCAATCTGTTTGTCCTGACTTACCACACGGGCATCGAAAAGTTCCAACAGGAAAGGAGTGGAGGCTACGATGTCCGGAGCTAGGGTGGCATTGAGGGCATCGGGGCTGTCGGTACCTATACTTGTACCCAAGAAGGATGCTGCCATGCTGGCCAGTCCGCTGCCGGATTTACTGCTGCCCATTTCGGGGGAGAGGGTAATGCTGACGGTGTATTGTTTAGGGGTGGTCAGAGCAATAAAAATACCTAAGACAACGCCCACTGCGGCTGCTTTGTAAAGCTTCTTGCGGATGGCGAGAAGCTGGCGGAGGATGCCCATCCAGTCTATCTGGAGTTCATCGTCGTCTTCTGTAGCCGGACGATATTCCGGATTTGTATATTGTTTTTCCATAATGAATAATTAATAATGAATAATGAAAAACGGGAGGGTGATTACTTCTTAATCAGGTTAGAAATGGTAGCGAACATGGTGGCCAATGAACCGAAGGAAGAGGCATAGCCCAGAATTTCGCCTACATTGACTCTCTTGTTCTTCTTGCTCGGTACGATGATTTCGCAGCCTGGCTCAATCTTGTCTTTGCTGCGGCCTTTGATGCGGGCCACCTGGCCGTTCATGTAAATAACGAACTTCTTACTCTTCTTGGCATTGAGGGCATAGCCTCCGGCCTGGTCGAGGTAGTAGTTGGCGTTCTTGTCGCTCAAGTAGCCCACGGTGTTCGGCATCATGACGGCACCGTTCACTTTCACGGTGTTGTTCAGCTTGGGAACACTCAGTACGTCGCCTTCGCGCAATACCAGGTCGTACTCACTGCCGGGTTGGGCCATGGCTTTTTCCAAATCGATACCTACGCTGAAGGTGTCTTCCACACGGATGCCCAGGGAGTCCATCATGGCTTCACCGAACTGGCGGTTCATCAGGTTGATGACGTCGCGCATGCGTTTCTTTTCTTCATCGTTCGCCACGCGGATCAGCTTGGCACCGTGCAGGTAAGCTTTCGAGGTAGCACCGCCGGCTTTCTTGACGAGGTCGGACAGGCGTTCTTCGGTGGTGGTCATGGCGTAGGTTCCGCCGAAAATGACTTCACCGGTTACCTGTACGTTCTGCTGTGCCTGGTAACCCGGGCTGCGGCGTACGAACACCTGGTCGTAGGGCTGGAGGGTGAAGCCTTGTTCCCCGTCGATTACGAAACCGTCTTTCAGGGCAAAGGTGAACATCTGGCCGATGCTGTCGGTAGAGTGGGTGCTCTTGGGGTCCTTGATGCGGCGGGATACGTCCACACGTACGGTAGAGGCCGATTCACGCAATCCGCCGGCGCGGATGATGAGGTCTTCCAGCGTCATGTTGTCCGAATAGGAATACGAGTCGGGCTTGGCCACTTCGCCGAAGATGGCCACATCGCCGCGGTCTTCCAGGTCGTGGATGCTGGGGATATAGAGAATGTCGTTCTTCTGCAAGGGGATGTCGGGGCTGGTGCCGGCCATGATGCTGCGCACGTCTACACTGATGATTTCGGTGGTGAGGTCTTCACGCTCGCGCTGCAATACGGCACGGTTGGTAAAGGCGTCGCCCATCAGGCCCTTGGCTTCGTTCACCAGGGCACGCACGGTATTGATTTCGCCGTTGAGCTGGTAGATGCCCGGACGGTACACGGCACCGCGCACTTCCAGCTTGTTGGTGAAGCGGTTCAGGATGGCTTCGGCAGTCACCACGTCGCCGTTACGCATGGGGTAGGCGGAGTAGTCTATTTCTTTCACCGTGTTGATTTCATATTCTTCGCCGTTCTGGCGCACTACGCGCAGGGAGCGGGTGTAGGCATCGGCCGAGAAACCGCCGGCATAGTTGATCAGGGTGGCGAGGGTTTCGTTTTTCTTCATTTCGAACTTCATGGGGCGCTTTACGTTGCCGCTGATCTGCACCAGGGCTTCGTAGGCGGGCACGATAATCACGTCGCCTTCCTGCAGGCGGATGTCGTCCTGTGTCTTGCCTTTCATGATGAAGTCGTACACATCGACCTTGGCCACGGTCTTGCCGTTACGGGTTACCTGCACATTACGCAAGCTACCAATCTCGTTCACACCGCCGGCGCGGTAGAGGGCGTGGAACACGGTGGAGAAGGAAGAAAGGGCGTAGGTACCCGGCTGTATTACTTCGCCCATCACGTTAATCTGGATGGTGCGGGCATTGCCCAGGGTCAGGCGGATTTCAAGGGTTCCGTCGGGAGCGTCCAGTCCGCTGTAGGTCTTGCCCAGCACACGCTTCAGGTATTCATTGGCTTCGCTCACGGTCATGCCGCTCAGGCTGACCGGACCGATTTTCTCGATATTGATGGTGCCGTCGGGCGAAATCTGCTGACGGATGGTGTTCTGGCTGGTTCCCCAAATGTCGATAATCACTTCGTCGCCCGGACCGAGACGGTAGTTGGGAGGGGTGGCGAGGTTGACGCTGGGTTCGAAAGTAAGGTTGCGGGTATTGAAGATGTTGCGTCCGAACACCTGATTTTCCTGTGCCAGTTCGCGGCTGTCAGGCTGCGGATTTTCCAGTACGGAGGTGGTGCTTTCTTCCTGAGTGGCTTCGCGCAGGCGGGCTTCGTTCTGTTCGGTGCCGCTCATCTTGGAAGTGCTGACTCCCTGTTCCTGTTCGTACAGCTTCTTGACACGTTCGGCCTGTTCGCGGGTCACGCCACGACGGGCCAGCTCAGTGGCCATCTGGCGCTGGTCCTTACCTTCGGACATGCCTTGTTTTACATACTCTAGAACTTGCTGGTCGGTCATGCTCGATTGTGCCATCAGCAGCGGGGAGCAGGCCATAAAAACGAGAAGTGATAACGCTTTAATCTTCATATTTTGTTTTTAGATTGTTTTTTTTGTTTGTGGTTTCACTTTGCTTCTTCCGTCCGGAAAAACGGAAGGTTAGTCTCTCTGCTTCTGTAAATTATGCAAAAGTACGATTTATTTCAAATCTGTGCAATGATTTGGGGTGTTTTTGGGCGTGAAGGGCTGATTATTGATGTTTGGACAAATAACGCGGGAGGAGTCTGGCGGAGCAGTGTGCGAGGAAAAAAGTAGCGTCCGGCCATGGAAACAGAACGGAAAAGATTTGCATATCCGACTGAAAATGAGTATATTTATATTCGTAATTTAAACGAAAGGAAGATGGAATACATGCAACTGAATACGAGGGAAGGGCGGGGAACGCCCGGAAGAGACGGACGGTTCTGTCTGAGGGTGTATCGCAAGAATGAGCTGGCCCGGCTGTATTTTCCGGAGTTGGACAAGAAGTCGGCACTGCAGGGGCTGGCACGGTGGATCAAGCGGTGCAGGGAACTGGAAGAGGCGCTCGCAGCGGCGGGCTACGACAAGAACCGGAAGTTTTTCCTGAAGCCGGAGGTGGAACTGATTGTGCGCTTCCTGGGAGAGCCCTGAGCGGGGGAGTGAAAAAATAATTTCTTCAAAAGTCTTCGTATGTCTTCATAAGTCTACACGGCGGGAACGGCGCGTCGTATCTTTGCCTTTGTAAACGAAAAACAAATCATCAGTCTTCGTTTTTAACTTTTAACTATTAACTATTAATTGTTTTGACTTATGAAAAAGACAGTGACTTATTCGGTTGTAGGGCGTGTGAACCCGGCAGACCGTGAAAGCGGTGAAGTGAAGTATTATGCGCAGTCGCAGGCTCGCGGCGAGATGGGCATCCGTGAAATAGCGGAACGTATCCACCAGATGTGTACCGTGACCCGTGCCGACGTGATGGCGGTGCTGACGGCACTGGAAGACATCGTGTCGGAAGGCTTGCAGGGCGGTGAAATCGTGCGACTGGGCGAACTGGGCTCGTTGCAGCTGAGCTTGAGCGGAGGCGGTTCGGACACGGAAGAGACTTACACGGACGCGCTGATTGACAAGGTGCGTGTGTTGTTCCGACCGGGTACGGCGATGCAGGAGGCCATCGGCAACCTGGCTTTCGAAAAGGTGCCGGTGAAGTATAAGAAGGAAGAAGAAACCGACTAAGGTCTGGGGGCTTAATCTTAATGAGGTGCAGTGAGAAATGACGAGGGTAAAATGGATTGTGGTCAGGGTACTGAAGTGTATTCTCTGTCTCCTGACCGGGAGAAAACCGGATTGTGATGAGAAAAATTGACATGATTGTGATTCATTGTACAGCAACGAGGGCGGATAGTCCGCTCTCGCCTGCTGAACTGACCAGGATGCACCGGAAACGGGGCTTCAAGTGCTGCGGCTATCATTACTATGTGCGCACGGACGGAGAAATCTGCACCATGCGTCCGGTGGAACGGGCCGGGGCGCATGCACGGGGTTACAACGAGCGGAGCATCGGCATCGCGTACGAAGGGGGACTGGATGAGCAGGGCCGCCCGGCGGATACGCGCACGGAGCTGCAGAAGCGTTCGCTGCGGATTCTGGTGAGGGTGCTGAAGGCGGATTTTCCGGGCATCACGCAGGTGGTGGGGCACCGCGACCTGAGTCCGGACCTGGACGGCGACGGGGTGGTGGAACCGGATGAATGGACCAAGGCGTGTCCTTGCTTTGAGGTGAAACGGGAGCTTTGACTCCCGTTTTTTTATGTACGCCGGGAAGCGATTCTGTTGCAGATATGAAATAAATATGTAACTTTGCAATAATATTCAACCAAGATTGTTATGGAGAATCTGTATATCGTTATTCTGGCCTTTATCTCGGCGGTGATTCTGGGCCGTATCATTATTCCGAATGTGTTGGTTATTTCCATGCGGAAGCGTCTGTTCGATGTGCCCGATGAACGGAAGATGCACAAGCGTCCGGTGCCCCGTCTGGGCGGAGTGACATTTTTCCCGGTGATTCTTTTTTCGCTCTGTGTGTTTACGGCCTTGCGGCTGGTGCTGGGCATCGGACCGCAGGAGAGGGAGGCGGAGACGCTGATCTCTGAGTTTCTCTTTCTGATGGGCGGACTGACTTTGTTATATATAATAGGTATCGGTGACGACCTGGTGGGGGTGCGCTATCGCCGGAAGTTTCTGGTGCAGATTATCTCGGCGGCGATGTTTCCGCTGTCGGGCTTGTATATCAACAATTTCTATGGTCTTTTTGGCATTTACCTGATTCCTGCAGAGGTAGGTATTCCGCTGACCATGCTGCTGGTGGTGTTCATCACCAATGCCATCAACCTGATTGACGGTATCGACGGACTGGCGTCGGGGCTGAGTATGGTGGCGCTGCTGGTGTTCGGGGTGCTGTTCGTGCATTTCCGCATGTGGAGCTATGCCATGCTGGCTTTCGTGACGGTGGGGGTGATTATCCCGTTCTTTTCGTACAACGTGTTCGGCAGTGCGGATTTGGGAAGGAAGATTTTCATGGGGGATACCGGCAGCTTGACGCTGGGGTATATTCTGAGCTTCTTTGTCATCAAGTACTGTATGTATGAGCCGGATATGCTGCTCACGATGAAGACGAGTCCGGTGCTGGTATCGTTCAGCGTGCTGATGGTGCCGTGTCTGGACGTGGTGCGTGTGGTGCTGCGCCGTGCGCGCAACAGACGGCCGCTGTTCATGCCCGACAAGACGCATATTCATCACAAGTTCCTGGAGATGGGTTTCTCGCCCCGCAAGGCGATGGTGACTATCCAGCTGATGTCGGCCTGCTTCTGTGCGTTTACCATCACGGCCATACAGTATATGAACAACACGCTGGTGTTCGTGATTGACGTGGTGGCCTGGACGCTGCTTCACCTGTGGTTTAACCAGGTGATCAAGAAAAGAAGAATGAAATAATTGATAATGAAAAATGAAGAATGAATAGGGAAAAGTGAAGGGCGGTGACTGTACCGCTTTTACTTTTTAACTGTTCGCTTTTAACTCTATACACTCTAAATATTCTTTGATATTAAATAAAAGTTATATTTTGAAATAAATCTGATTTTTATCCCTTTTTTTATAACTTAAAAACGCTATCTTTGCAGAAGAATCTTTTAATTGATAAAATATGGGACTTGATCAAGTTATAGGGAAAAATATTAAGGCTTTTCGTGAGCATTTGAACTATACTCAGCAGGAAATCAGCGATTATTTGGGTATCAGTCAGCCGGCATACGTCAAATATGAGAAGGGGGAAACTGTCGTTCCTCTGGAGGCGATGGAGAAACTTGCCTCGCTGTATAATGTGGAGGAATATGACCTGATGGAAGAGAATGACCAGCTTTTCCAGACTTCTGTGGCATGTGCATACCGTAAGACGGGTAACGTGGGAGACCTTAGTCAAATCTCGCAGTTCCAGAAGATTGTAAAAAATTATATTCAGATGTGTGATGAGCTTGAAAAGTAAAGTTGAATTAGAATGTCTTGCCACTAGACTGCGGGAGGAAATGCATGTGACAACAAAAGACCCTGTGCGTATCCATCAAATATTAAAGGAGAAGCACATTCTTACGTGGTTTAAGAAGCTGGATAAAAATTTTTCGGGTATGGCTATCCGGATTAATGGAAACGGGGCCTCCGTAGATAAGTATTTCATGTTGATAAATACGGCTTTGCCTTATGCCAAGCAACGTTTTACTGCATGCCACGAGTTGTATCACTTGTTGTATCAGAAGGATTTCAAGGTATCGCAAAACAATGCGGGGCTGTTTGATAAGAAAGAGGAGGAAGAGTATAATGCCGATGTGTTTGCAGCCTACCTTCTGCTTCCGGAAATGGGGTTGAAGGAACTGGTTCCTGCTGTGGAACAACAAGTGGATAAAATAACTTTAGCTACTCTCCTGAAGGTGGAGCAGAATTTCCTTTGCTCAAGGGCGGCGCTTCTTACCCGGCTGAAGGAGTTGAAATGGATCACTAAAAAAACATTCGACCTGTATAAGAATAATGTGGTTAATTCTGCCATTGAATACGGCTATAACACACAGTTATACTATCCGACCTATCAGACAGAACTGGTGGGTGATTATAATCTGAAAGCTCGTGAATTGTATGACATGGGGCGTATTTCCCAGGCGAAGTATTACTCTTTGTTGATGGATATGGAAATCAATGTTTCGCAAGAAGTATATGGGGAGGAATAAAGTAATATTGGTGGATGCCGATGTCATCTCTCATTTCATGGCTACCGGCTATATTGACAAGTTGACTGAAATTCTTCAGCCTCATGCAGTCATGATTGTGGAGAATGTGTACAAGGAAGCCGGTTATCATCCTACGCAGCCGGACAGGAAGCGGAAAATAGATGAGTGGATGGCACGATGCAGGGTGTGTAAAATCTCTTTTCCTTATGCCAATGAAAATATCCGACGGGAGTTTTTCCGGTTGAAAAAAGAGAATCCGATGCTGGGGGACGGTGAACGGGCTTGTATGTCGATGGCTCGTTTTGGACAGGAGGCCATTGCCAGTAGTAACTTCCGGGATGTGGCTCCTTATTGTATTGAGAATGGTATAGAGTATATCGGAACGTTGGATATTCTGACCATTGCGATGAATAAGGGGATTTTTACAAGTAAGGAATGTAATCAGTTTATAATGGATGCGAAAGCAAAAAACAAGGCCAGATTCCCGGTTGAGGATATTACTGATTATGAAGCTCCGGAATTTATCAGAACATTTTGATGGGGCGTTTTTGGAACATAGAAAAAGGGAATCTTCCCAGACTCCCAATCTTCATTAACCTTAAATCTAATACCAT
>OGMG01000819.1_pt1 | contig 11186 bp, 8 predicted proteins | sample 1573031 | NCBI WGS metagenome assembly OGMG01 (sample SAMEA2582002, study PRJEB24529) | metagenome | biome: Human gut stool | place: China | collected 2011
AGCTTGTGTACATCCCCAAAATGCAGTCCGGGGGTTGGCTCATCCAGTACATAAATGGTTTTCCCCGTTCCTCGTTTGCTCAGTTCTGTGGCAAGTTTGATACGCTGCGCTTCTCCTCCGGATAATTCTGTGGAAGGCTGTCCCAGTTTTACATAGGAAAGTCCGACATCGTACAGTGTCTGAATCTTTCGGTGGATCGTTGGTACATTTTTAAAAAATTCCAATGCCCCTTCCACCGTCATATCCAGCACGCGGCAGCTACTGGCTGGGTGGGGGCTGGCTTCGAGGGTCGCGCGGTTATAGCGCCTGCCACCGCAGACTTCACACGGCACATACACATCTGGCAGGAAATTCATCTCAATACATTTGTAGCCGTTGCCCTGGCAAGCCTCGCAGCGTCCGCCACTGACGTTGAAGGAGAAGCGTCCCGCCTTATATCCACGTATCTTCGCTTCGGGCAAGCCGACAAACAGATTGCGGATATCGGAAAACACACCGGTATAAGTGGCAGGATTGGAACGCGGCGTTCGTCCCAAAGGAGACTGGTCCACATTCACCACCTTGTCTATATATTCCAGCCCTTCAATACTATCATAGTCCAAAGGATCCTGCAGTGAACGATAGAACTTCTGCGAAAGAATAGGCTGCAACGTCTCGTTGATAAGCGTGGACTTGCCACTGCCGGAAACACCGGTAACGCAAATCAGCTTGCCCAGCGGGAACTCCACATCCACATCCTTCAGATTATTACCTTTGGCGCCACGCAGCCACAGACTGTGTCCATTGCCCTCGCGACGCTTGGCAGGCACCTCAATGGCACGCTCACCATTCAAGTATTGGGAAGTCAGCGTATGCGTCCGTAGCATTTCACGGGGAGTACCGGTAAAGACAACATCCCCTCCCAGCCTACCGGCTTTCGGCCCCATATCAATGACATAATCGGCGGCGAGCATCATATCCTTGTCATGCTCCACCACAATGACGGAGTTGCCAATGTCACGCAGTTCCTTCAAAGAGTGTATCAAGCGCTGGTTGTCGCGTTGGTGCAGGCCGATACTCGGCTCATCCAATATATACAGCACATTCACCAGCTGTGAACCTATCTGCGTAGCCAGGCGGATACGCTGGCTTTCACCACCGGAAAGGCTGACGGAACTACGGTTCAGCGAAAGATAATCCAGACCTACATCAAGCAGAAATTTGAGCCGTGTACGGATTTCCTTCAGGATTTCACCGGCAATCTGCCGTTGCTTGCTACTAAGATACGGGTCTACGTTTACCAGCCAGTCATACAGCTCATTGATGTCCATCGTAGACAATTCGTAGATGTTCTTGTCGTGAATGCGGAATGAAAGCGCTTCCTTATTCAACTTGGCGCCATGACACTCCGGACAAACGGCAGTCTTGGCAAACTGGTCCGCCCACTTCTGTGCCGTGGCAGAAGCATCCTTCTCCTGCAGCATCTGGATATACTTTACAACCCCCTCAAACGTCACAAAATAATCGGAAGAGGTGCCTATCAGTGAACTCTTTATCTTGATACGCTCGTCCGAGCCGTAGAGAATCTCGTCGATGGCATCCTCCGGCAAGTCTTTGACCGGTGTTTTCAGCGTCGCTTCATATTTCTCCAGCAAGGCGGTAATCTGCCAGAAAATCATGCTGTTCTTGGCTTTCCCCAACGGTGCGATGGCACCTCCGGCAATGGAGAGCTCACGGTCGGGAATCACCTTGTCAATATCAATCTGGCTGACCACCCCTAACCCCTTACACTTAGGACATGCACCTTGCGGCGAATTGAAGGAAAAGTTGTGCGGCGCCGGTTCCCGATAGGACAACCCCGTCACGGGACACATCAGCCGTTTGCTGTAATGGCGCACGCTATCCGTCTGCGCATCGAGTATCATCAGCAATCCGTCACCTTGGCGCATGGCAGTGGCCACGCTGTTCTTCAGGCGTGTGTCATCCTTGTCCGTCACCACCAGCTTGTCTATCACCACCTCCACATCATGGTTCTTATAGCGGTCCAGCTTCATGCCTGGCAAGGCTTCGCACACCTCACCATCCACACGTACGTAGAGATAGCCTTTCTTGCGCACCTGCTCGAAGAGCTCCTTGTAATGCCCCTTACGGCTGCGCACCAGTGGAGCAAGGATATAAATGCGTTTTCCTTTGTAATCCTTCAGGATAAGATCGAGTATCTGTTCCTCGGTATACTTCACCATCTTCTCGCCGGAGAGATAAGAATAAGCCTCTCCTGCACGGGCATACAACAAACGAAGGTAATCATAAACCTCTGTCGTTGTACCCACCGTGGAACGTGGATTCTTATTCGTGGTTTTCTGCTCGATGGAGATAACCGGACTCAGTCCCGTTATCTTATCCACGTCCGGACGTTCCAAATTTCCCAGGAAGTTACGGGCATAGGCTGAAAAGGTCTCGATATAGCGGCGCTGCCCTTCGGCAAAAATAGTATCGAATGCCAAAGAGGACTTGCCGCTTCCGCTCAGGCCTGTAATCACAGTCAGGCTGTTACGGGGAATCTCGGCATCGATATTCTTGAGGTTGTGCACGCGCGCACCATATACATTGATATATTCTGTTTCTTCTTGCATGTTGATTTATCCTATCGTTTTAACTGCAAAAATAACTGTTTCCCCCCGAATATCAGCCGAAAAGCGCTATTTTTCAGTTTTGAAATGCACAATATTATTTCTTAACGCAATCCTTTGGTTTGAATGCCACAATATTCGTACCTTTGCAGCTACTTTGGGAAATTGTAAACATAAACCAACGATTACTGAATGAAAACGATTAACCGCATTATCTGCTCCCTGCTGCTTGCCAGTGCATGCAGTATCGGTGCAATAGCACAAGAGAATCAATCTTATTTTCTGCATACTATCGAAAAAGGACAAAGTCTCTACTCCATCGCCAGCATGTACGGCGTCAGCCAGTCGGACATCATCAAACTGAACCCCGGCAGTGACGAGAAAATATTCATCGGACGCACATTGCGTATTCCACGCAGCGCTGCCAACATACAAAAAGAAACATACCATACCATCGAAACCGGTGAGACCCTTTACCGACTGACCGTGAAATACAATGTATCTGCCAAAGCCATCTGTGACGCCAACCCGGGACTGAGCGCCGAGAATTTCCGTATCGGACAAGTAATCCGTATCCCTTCCACAACCGAGCCCCAAACCATGGTCCCGGTTGAGACACAAAGCAGCACTGTGGTTGCCAACAACAATATTCTCGGCCCCGTAGAGTCACGATGCCGTGACATGCATAAAGTGAAGCGGAAAGAAACCGTATTCAGCATCAGCCGTGAATACGGCATCAGCGAAGCCGAACTGATAGCCGCCAACCCGGAATTAAAAGGCGAAAACAAAATAAAGAAGGGAACCTTCCTCTGCATTCCCTATCCCAAAGCACAGACGGAGCAAAATATCCAGTCGCAGGCAATACCTACCGACAGCGAGCTGTTCCGTGAAAACCGGAAAAAGACAGAACGCTTCAGCACCATCAAGGCTGCCGTCATCCTTCCCTTCCTGGACGGGGTATCAAAGAGCGAGTCTTCCCGTATGGTGGAATACTACGAAGGCCTGCTGATGGCCGTAGACAGCTTGAAACGTACTGGCACTTCCATTGACTTGTACACTTACAATTCTGGTCCCGAAAGTGCCTCGCTGAACTCCATCCTGGGCAAAAGCGAGATGAAAGACATGGACATCATCTTCGGGCCTCTGTACCAACAGCACATCAAACCTCTGGCCGAGTTTGCCAAGAAACAAGACACACGCCTGGTGATACCATTCACATCGAAAGACAACACGGTATTCCAGAATCCGACGGTCTATCAGATAAATACCCCCCAATCCTATCTGTACTCCGAGGTGTACGACCACTTTGTGCGCCAGTTCCCCAATGCCAACGTCATCTTCATTGAAGCCAGCCAGGGCACCAAGGACAAGGCAGAATTCATCAAGGGACTGAAAGATGAACTGCGCAACCGTTCCATCCCGATGAAGAGCCTGAAAGAGGATGTCACCGTAGAATCCCTGAAAACAGTATTACGCACGGACCGTGAGAATATCTTTATCCCCACATCCGGCAGTAACCTGACATTGATTAAGATACTTCCCCAATTGACCTTATTGGTGCGCGAACAACCCGAAAGCCGTATCCATCTGTTCGGCTATCCGGAATGGCAGACCTACACCAAAGACCACTTGGAAGCCTTCTTTGAACTGGACACCTATTTCTATTCCTCTTTCTATACCAACAACCTGCTGCCTGCCGCCATCAACTTTACCAAAAACTACCGCAGATGGTATGGCAAGGAGATGGACGAGCGCTATCCCAAATTCGGAATGCTGGGCTTCGATACCGGTTATTTCTTCCTGAAAGGACTTGCGCGCTATGGCTCTTCTTTCGAGAAGAACATGCAGGGACTGGATTTGATTCCCATCCAGACCGGCTTCAAGTTCCAACGGGTAAACAACTGGGGAGGCTTCATCAACAAGAAGGTGTTCTTCGTGCACTTCACCAAGAACTTTGAGCTGGTGAAGTTGGACTTTGATTAGGGATTAAGGATTAATAATCTGATAATCCACTATATAACTATTAACTTGTAGCTTGTAACTTATAACTTATAACATGAACCTGAGAACAATCATCATATTCGCCCTGCTGGTGTGTGCATGTATATTGCCCCTGCATGCGCAGGTGGGCGAGCAACGCCACAACTTCGCTGTGGGCGTCAATGGAGGCATCAATCTGAATAACGTAAGCTTCTCTCCCTCTGTCAAGCAGAAGAATCTGATGGGTATCAACGGCGGTGTAACAGCCCGATACATTTCCGAAAAATACTTCAGTATGATTTGCGGTGCACAAATCGAGCTGAACTTCTCACAACACGGTTGGGACGAGTATTACGAGGACTATCCCACACTGAGCTACACCCGCACCATGAACTATGTGGAAATACCGTTCCTGGCACATCTGGCATTCGGCAAGGACCGCGGTTTGCAATTCTTCATCCATGCCGGTCCGCAGATAGGTTTCCTGCTTGGCGACAGCGAAAAAATAGACGGCGACTGGGACGGCACTGTAGCAGAATCCTACACCAACATCACCGTGGAACAGCACGGCAAGGCCATAGACAACAAATTCGACTACGGCATTGCAGGCGGAGCAGGCATAGAGCTGCGCACCAAGGCAGGCAATTTCATCGTAGAAGGAAGATACTACTATGCTTTATCCGATTTCTATGGCAGCACCAAGAAAGACTTTTTCTCACGCTCCGCACACGGAGTCATTACGGCCAAGATAACTTATCTCTTCGACTTGAAGAAGTAATGCTTATAGGAAACACCCGTTTCCACACGTAGGAACGACAATTTCCTCTAATGGGAACAGTATAATGGAACGGCTTAACCTCAAGCGGAAACGATAAAAAAGGCAGACCACGTATTCCGAATGAAATACGTGGTCTGCCTTTTGTTATTATCAAGTAGATAAACCTTCTTATCTTCTTAAACGGTCTGCCGCCTTCACCATCACCTCATCTTTGTAGATGGCACGGAAGGCCAGATAGTTAAGGATGATGGCTACCACCGGAAGGCAAAGCGCCCATCCTAACTGGAAAGTCATTGCATCCAAATCACCCTTCAAAATAAACATAAATACACAGAAGGCTATGTAGTAGCCTATCAGCAGAATGCTGCTGAAAATCGTCATGCGTATTTGCAACATACGGTTACGGAAAAGGAATATCGTACAGAAGGCAACAAGTGCACTGAGCAACAATATCCCGAACAAGCCCCAAGTAGACTGAAATCCTCCGTCGGCCAAAGCCACTCCCAGAGGTTTGAAAACATGCGCCGTCACTCCGTCCGCTCCGATGAACTGTCCTACAGGCATGCAAATTGCCACAACCAACAGGATAGTTACCAACAACAAATAAACAGATTGAATACGTTGTATCATTACTGTAATTTTTCTTTTTCCTTAGCCGGGTTACGATAGTAAATCTTACCCTCCACATACTCTTGTGTTGCAATCAATGTCGGCTTCGGCAGTTTTTCGTAATAGCGGGAAATCTCAATCTGTTCCCGGTTTTCGAACACTTCTTCCAAATTATCATTGTAAGAGGCAAACTCAGCAAGCTTTTTGGAAAGGTCATTCTTGATTTCCACACTAATCTGGTTGGCACGCTTTCCGATAATCGCTACGCTTTCGTATACATTACCGGTATCCTCACACAACTCCATCATATCACGGGTCACCGTAGTAGTAGGAGCATTTGTCTTTCTGTAATCCATAAATTTATCTATTGTATTATTATATTATTGCTCTTCACTTCCTTCTCCCAGCATTTTCTGTGCTTCCTTAAAGATTCGGTCGACTTCCTTCATATACTTACTTTCGGGGAACTCATTTTTAAAGGCATAACATTCATCCACAGCTTCGCGGTAACGTTCTGCCCTTTTGTCTTCCACACTGTATACAGCCAACTCATACTTGGCACGCAAGATAAGAATGGATAAATCTTCACGCAGGTTGGTATAGGGATAATCCTTCAAAGCATTCTGCGCAGTGATAACGCAAGCCTGATAGTTGTTACCCAGATAATTACCCATATTATAATAAAGTTTTGCAGACAGATACTCCTTCATCACCAGCTTGTCCTGCAAGGCAAATATCATGTTCTGCGCCTCCTCTTTCTTGGAACTTTGCGGGAAGTATTCCATAAACATCTGCAACTGCTGGATGGCGCTATACGTGCCGGATTGGTCCAAACGCGGCTCCGGAGTATCCAGATACAAAGCTTTACCGGCGTGGAAACGTGCCAGTTCTGTGAATGTACCGCGGGGATAAACGTTGTAGTATTGAATGAAAGTCTGCGCAGCAGTCTGATAATCCTTCTGGTTATAGTAACTCATGCCCAGCATATAGAGGGATTCCTCTGCCTTATCAGTACCTTTGAGAATAGCAATCAATTCATTGAGCAAAGTGGCAGCACGGTTATACTGACCTTTTGCGAAGTAATTTTTTGCCGCTTCGTACTTGTATTCGTAATCTGTGCTTTTCAGCAATTTGTTGTATTCTCCACACGAGGAGAGCAGCAATGCTGCAAGCAGAGTTATTAGGATGTTCTTCTTCATTACTTTTGTTCAAATAATGCGCAAAGATAGGGGTTCGCATCGAATAAAGCAACGATACGAGCCTTAATTTTTCAAAAACCAGACGAACGGGCAGGAATTAGGGATGAATGGTGAAGGATTAGGGATTAGTGACTGTGCTATCAACTGCATAGTCCTCATCCCTAATCCTTCCTCCCTAATCCTTCGTTTTCACAGTTTATAGAGTTCGCTTGCCGCCAGCAAATCGACCTTTTTTTCTGTCAATACACGGATACAGTTATCCATGTCGTTGGGACGGATGATGACATTGGCCGTTTCACCATTGGCAAAGGAATACATGTACTCGATGAACACGCCTTCATCGGAGAGGAAACGGAGCACTTTCGCCAATGAGCCGGGGATATTGGGACAACTGATGCCTACCACATCCGTTACGTTCACAGCGAAGTGATTATTTTTCAAAGCCTTATATGCTTTATCCGGTTCGGAAACAATGCCACGAAGGATACCGAAATCGGCATTCTCTGCAATACATAGAGCAGAAAGGTTGACACCTTCTTTTGCAAGAACTTCAGTCACCTCTGTGAGGCGGCCGGACTTGTTCTCCAGAAAAATGGAAAGTTGTTTTGCTACCATAGGTTCATTTACTATTTGACAATTTACAATTTACAATTTGGCAATTACAATTTGCGGTTGTCGATGACGCGCTTGGCTTTGCCTACGCTGCGCTCAATACTGCGTGGTTCTACCAAACGGACATCTACGCCGAGACCGAGTACGCTCTGCAGGCGGGCCACAAGCTTCTTCTTCAAAGCCAGCATCTTGTTGATTTCGTCGGAATAGTATTCAGGACGAACCTCAACCTGCAACTCCATGGTGTCGGTATTGTTCTTGCGGTCTACCAGCAAGAGGTAGTGAGGCTCGAACTCCGGCATTTCGAGGATAACGGACTCTATCTGCGTGGGGAACACGTTGACACCACGGATAATCAGCATGTCATCACTACGTCCCAAGATGCTGTCCATACGAACCAGTGTACGTCCGCAGGAGCACTTATCGTAGTGCAGGGCGGTGAGGTCCTTGGTACGGTAGCGCAACAGCGGCATCCCCTCTTTGGTAAGGTGAGTGAACACCAATTCGCCGGTTTCTCCAGGGGCAACCGGTTCGAGGGTCTTCGGGTCTACAATCTCGGGGAAGTAATGGTCTTCATTGAGGTGGGTACCGTGCTGGCACTCGCATTCGTAACCTACACCGGGGCCGGCAATCTCACTAAGCCCATAAATATCAAATGCCTTGATACCCAGCTTGGTTTCAATATCCCGACGCATACTTTCGGTCCACGGCTCGGCGCCGAAGGCTCCCACTTTCAACTTAAACTCTTCACGGGGAAGACCGGAGTCTTTGATGGCATCTGCCAGATAGAGGGCGTATGAGGGCGTGCAGCAAAGTACGGTAGAACCGAAATCATGCATCAGTGTAATCTGCTTCTCCGTATTGCCGCTGGACATCGGGATGACGGAAGCGCCGATATTCTCGGCACCGGCATGCGCACCCAGTCCGCCGGTAAAAAGTCCGTAACCGTAGGACACCTGGAAAATATCCGAGCTACCGGCACCATAGGCGGTAAAGGCCCGTGAAAGGCATTCGGACCATGCTGAAAGGTCTTTTCGGGTATAGCCTACCACAGTGGGTTTTCCGGTTGTGCCGGAAGAGGCATGAATACGCACAATCTGGCTCATAGGTACGGCACAGAGGCCGAAGGGATAATTGTCCCGCAAGTCGTACTTGGTAGTAAAAGGCAGTTTTACAATATCATCTATACTGTTTATGTCATCGGGAGTAACTCCCAGTTCCTGCATTTTCTTACGATAAAAAGGAGTGTCATGATACACACGCTCCACAGTCTTTTTGAGACGAATGCTCTGGATTTTACGAAGGCTTTCGCGATCCATGCATTCGATGCTTTCATTCCAAATCATGTTCTTCGTTGTATTACAATTATTAATGGTTGTTATCAATATAGCTGCAAAGTAAACAAAAAAATTTTGTTTATCTCAAAGATTTTACCGAATATTGCCGCTTCTAAGAAGAGAAAATGAACAAATTCGAACTGACATCCGCCTACCAACCTACCGGTGACCAGCCGGAAGCCATCGCACAGCTGACCGAGGGCGTGCATGAGGGACTTCCTGCACAAACATTACTCGGTGTCACCGGGTCCGGAAAGACATTCACCATAGCCAACGTCATTGCCAACATCAACAAGCCAACGCTGATATTGAGCCACAACAAGACGCTGGCTGCCCAGTTGTACAGCGAGTTCAAGGGATTCTTCCCGAACAATGCCGTAGAATACTATGTGTCCTACTACGACTACTATCAGCCCGAAGCCTACCTGCCATCATCGGACACCTATATAGAAAAAGACCTCGCCATCAACGACGAGATAGACAAGTTGCGCCTTGCCGCCACCTCTGCGCTGCTTTCGGGCAGGAAAGACGTAGTGGTGGTATCCTCCGTTTCGTGCATATACGGCATGGGGAATCCGGCAGACTTCTACAACAACGTCATCGAAGTACAGCAAGGCAAGAATTTCAGTCGCAATGTCTTCCTGCGACGCCTGGTGGACAGTCTTTACGTACGCAACGACATTGACCTGAACCGCGGCAATTTCCGCGTGAAAGGCGATACGGTGGACATTTATCTGGCTTACGCCGACAACTTGCTGCGCGTCACCTTTTGGGGAGACGAGGTAGACAGTATTGAGGAAGTGGACCCTATGAGCGGCGTTACCGTCGCCAAGTTCGATGCCTACAAGATTTATCCCGCCAACCTCTTCATGACCACCAAGGAAGCCATGCAGGGGGTCAGCGCGCAAAAGCGTGCGGTGCAGTCGGTGGTGTGCGGCGTGCTTATCGGCTTCATCTGCGGCTTTATCGGCGCGGGCGGCGGCATGATGATGCTGCTCATCCTCACCAGCGTGCTGGGCTACGAGTTGAAAACTGCCGTGGGCACCAGCGTGTTCATCATGACCTTTACCGCCCTGACCGGTGCGGTGTCCCACTTTATGATCGGCGGCACGCCTGATTGGCTGGTATGGGGCTTGTGCGTGGTGTTCACCCTGCTGTGGGCGCGCATTGCCGCCGTGTTTGCCAACAAGGCCACTCCCAAGACCCTGAACCGCGCCACCGGCGTCGTGCTGGTGGTGCTGGGCGTGGTCATCATGGGCTTCAACCTTCTGACCTGAAAAACGATTTAAATGCGCGCCGCGCTGCTCTGCGCATAATCAGCGGAAGTATTATTCTTAAATAGATCAATGCCGGGCGGTCTGCGGACCGCCCGGCATTTTTTGCATCCAACCCTTTGGCGCATTTGCCCAAAAGGACGGCGATATTTTATATGCTCTGTCAATTGACACACCACAGATGTGATGATGTAAAATAATAAAAGAGGTCGTTTGAGTTCCAGTACGTTGGATAGAACCTGTATTTTTGTTACCGGAGATGTATCATGAAAAAGACAAGACGCTTTGTAGCACTTTTACTGGCCGCGGTGCTGGCCTTGGCATTGTTCACCGCCTGCGGCGCAGCAGAACAACCTCAGTCTGCCATTGGCAAGGTATACGAAGATTGGTTTGTAGAGCAAATCAACAGCAAGCGGCCGGGCAAACCGGTACAAAAAGTTGACGTCAAACACTCGGATATGATGGTTGCTCTGGCGAAAATCAGCGAGGACGGGAAGTTCAAAGCCAGAGACGGCCGGGATCATGAGGCGAACGGGTACGGATTTGGGGAGAGCTGGTATTGGATGATCCTCTCAGGCCGGGATGCTTCGGCCGATAAAACTGTTGATGCAGTTGTGCTGACCCCGGAAAATCTGACGCAGTACGGACCTGTTTACTTTATTGATGAACAGCAGTTGTACCGGATCGATGAGTATGATATTGTTACCCGTGTTATGGATGACAAGACCTACGTTGCGGTGTATGTCCACTTAGAGAAAGCGAAAAGCTGGCCCCCGAGCCGCTCCTTA
>OGMG01000846.1_pt1 | contig 10903 bp, 6 predicted proteins | sample 1573031 | NCBI WGS metagenome assembly OGMG01 (sample SAMEA2582002, study PRJEB24529) | metagenome | biome: Human gut stool | place: China | collected 2011
CATTTCTTGTTTAGTACGTAATTTCGCTTATCGAAGTATTGGAATTTGTATCAATACAATATGAATAACTTTCTATTTTATAAACTAATACTATTATCATGAAAAGAAAAAGAGTCCTTTTGCTGCTTTGCATTCTCAGTTGCACTTTGCAGCTCTTCGCACAACAAATTAATGTGCAGGGTGTCGTTTATGACCCTTCCGGAGAAACGGTTCCGGGTGCTAATGTCAGTATGAAAAGTAATCCGGCTGTGGGTACTGTGACGGACATTGATGGGAATTTCAGTCTGAAAGCTTCTGTGGGTGATGTGTTGGTCTTCACTTTTATTGGTTATGAGCCTATTGAGTATAAACTGACTGCTGCAGATACAAATCTGAAAGTCCGTTTTACTGATTCTTCTGAGTTGCTGGACGAGGTAGTTGTAGTAGGCTATGGTGTACAAAAGAAGAGTGTACTTTCGTCTGCTGTGAGCCGTGTTACCAGTGAAGAGTTGGATAAAGGTAATCCTACAAATATTCAGAATGCTTTGAAAGGTAAAGTTTCCGGTGTACAGATTATCTCTAATTCAGGTCAGCCCGGTGCGGAATCAAAGATTCGTATTCGGGGTACCGGTACGGTCAACAACTCCGATCCGCTTTATATAGTAGACGGCATGCCGTCTGAAAGTGGTATCAGTCATTTGAATCCTTCTGATATTGAGTCTATTGAAGTGTTGAAAGACGCAGCTTCCGCCGCTATTTACGGAGCCCGTGGTGCTAATGGTGTTGTACTGATTACTACGAAGAAGGGTACTAAAGGAAAGGCTACTTTGAACTATGAATTTACGTATGGTATTCAGAATCCTTCCAAGAAGGTGGATTTGCTGGGTAGTGCGGATTATCAGATGTTGATGAATGAAATGGCTGCCAATGCAGGTAAGGACCCTTATTTCCCGACTGTTTCCAGCGTCAATACCGACTGGCAAAAGGAACTACAGAACAAGAATGCTCCTATTATGAACCACAAGGTTTCGTTGAGTGGAGGTACGGACAACTCTACCTATTATGCTTCTTTCGGTTATGTAAAGCAAGAAGGTATTTATGCTAAAGGACATGCTGATTATGAACGCTACAATGTACGCTTGAATTACAATAATGTATTACTGGACACGAAATCACGAAATTGGTTGAATAAGATTAGTTTTGGTGCAATTGCAAGCTATTCCAAGTCAATCCAGACTGGTAATACTATTGGCAATAGTGAAGCAGCAGGCTTGATTACTTCCATGAATATGTTGCCTCCTACCGAGCCGGTTTATCAGACCGACCCTGCTATACTGGAGCAATATGCCGTAACTTATCCAAATCATGTCATTGCTCCCAACGGCTTGGCATACAATATCATTGAGATGCGTGAAATAAACAATCCCCTGGCTGCCATGCAGGTCAACCACAACCAGAGGACTATGCCGCAGAATTTCGGTGCGAACTTTAACCTTGATGTCGACTTGTTGCCGGGCTTGAAGTTCAAGACTACCTATGGTGCGGAATGGGTATTCAATTCCATCAAGAATGTAACTCCGGTTTACGAGCTGAATGCTACCAGTAAGAATGCTACTTCCAAAGTAGAGGATAAGAAAAGGGAGTCTTCCTACTGGCAGTGGGAAAATGTGCTGTCGTATACGAAGTCTTTCGGCCGTCATAATATAGGTGCACTGTTCGGTACGAGTATGTCTTCCTACCATTACTCCAATTTGGAAGCGGAAGATTATAATCTGCTGGTGGTGGATATAGACAAGGGATATATAGACACGGCCACAGCGCCCGAAGAACAGTCCAAAGTATGGGGTGGGGCGGAAGATCACCGCATTGCATCCATATTCGGACGTATCAATTATAATTATGATGAAAAGTATTTGTTCGAAGCGGTAGTGAGACGGGACGGTTCGTCAAACTTCAGTCGCGAGCACCAATATGCTACATTCCCTTCGGTTTCTTTGGGTTGGGTGTTGACTCGTGAGAAGTTCATGGAGAACAGACCTTCCTGGTTGGATTTTGCCAAGATACGTCTAAGCTGGGGACAGAATGGTAACGAACGTATTGGCTCCTTTGCCTATACAAGTATGATGAGTCAGGGTAAGAATGCAGTCATAAATGGAAAGGTATATACGGGCATGCTGCCCAGTGGCTATGCCAATGCCGATTTGAAATGGGAGACCTCCGAACAGACCGACTTGGGTATTGACTTGCGTTTCTTCAACAGTGCATTGACATTCTCTGCCGACTATTTCGTGAAGAAGACGAAGGACATGCTGCTTTCCATGCCGATTCCTCTTTATACCAGTTATGGCAGTATGACGGTCAATTCGGGTACAGTGAAGAACGAAGGTATCGAGTTCGAAGCGTCCTATCGCTTTAAGGTGGGTGAAGTGAATCTGGGTATCAATGGAAATGCTTCTTATGTGAAGAATACCGTAACAGACCAGGGCCCCGACCGTGTCGGTCTCAATAATATCGGCGGTGGTATGGGCGGCCAGGTCAGTTGGAGAGAGAACGGGCGTCCGTACGGCTTCTTCTACGGTTACTTGCATGATGGTATTTTCCAGAATCAGCAGGAGATAGATAGCTATACCTACGTAGATTCTAACGGAAAGACTCAGTTGATACAACCGAATGCCAAGCCCGGAGATATCCGTTTTAAAGATTTGGACGGTAAAAATGGTCTTAATGGCGATGACCGTACTATGATAGGTAAGCCGAATCCCGACTGGACATATGGATTTACGCTCTCTGCCGATTGGAAGGGGCTGGATTTCAGTGCATTCTTTCAAGGAAGTATCGGAAACGATATTTATAAACTGTACAGACGTTCCAACGTGACTTTTGGTAACTACGACAAATCCTGGTTGAACCGTTGGCACGGTGAAGGAACTTCCAATTGGGTACCACGTGTGATAGATGGTGACAACAATAACTATCAGGTTTCAAACTTTTTTGTGGAAGATGGTTCGTATATGCGTTTGAAAGTGTTGCAGATTGGCTATAGTCTGCCCGGACAGATGTTGCAGCGTGTCGGCGTCAAGGGGCTGCGTTTCTTTGTGCAGGGCGAAAATCTGTTTACAATTACCAACTACAGCGGTTATGATCCTGAAGTGGGAACACGTGATGGATTTGACGGGGGAACATATCCGCAAGCACGTACTTATACTATCGGTGCGAATATTACATTTTGATTAACCTAAAAATTAGATACAATGAATAAGATATTAAAGGTATTGGCTTTGGGTGCGATGGCTTTGTCGACCACAGCTTGTTCAGATTTTCTGGAAGTGAATCCGAGAACTCAGGTGTCGGAAACCGAATTCTATAAGACGGAAGACGATATGATGAAGGGCTTGTATGCCGTGATGAATGAAATGCAGACCCGTATGCCGGAGGTTTGGTCTTACTCTTCTTTGCTGGGTGATGAGTCCGAAACCGGCGGTGGTATCGGTGAGGGGTCTTACAAGACGAAATGGGATACTTTTACCTATGACGCGACTTCTTGTTTCGGTGCATGGGGATATGGTTCTTGGTGGAATGAGTGGGATTTTGGCTTGTTCAATGGAGTCATTGCTGCCAATCTGTTGATTGACAAATTGGCCGGATGCAACCTCAGTGCAGACTTTGTCAATTCCATTTCTGCCGAAGCGCGCTTTTACCGTGCCATTTTCTATTACCATCTGTTTATGGGGTATGAGCAATTCCCGCTTATCAAACATTATCTGGCAGCCAGTGAAATGTATAGCGTTGCCAAAGGAACCCGTGAAGAAATTTATGAGTTTATGATGGGTGACTTGGATGACGAAGTGACTAAGTATCTGCCCCAGCGCAGTGCTACACAGCAGGGACGCGTTTGCCGGGATGCTGCCAAGCTGCTTCGTGCCAAAATTATTTTGTTCCATCGTGATGAGACTAAATATCAGGTGGCATTGAATGACATGAAAGAAATAATCACCAGTGGAAGATACCGGTTGAACCCTGATTATCAAAACTTATGGGTGAAAGACGGAGAATGGTGTGCGGAATCTATCTTTGAGGTATGTTATGCCGGCAATAACTCCGGTGAAGGGTTTGGGCTTGCACGTTCTTTGGGCGGTCGTAACATTGTTGACCCGAGAAGTGCCGAGCAGGGCGGCTTGGGCGAAGGTTATGGGCAGAATACCATGCCGAGTACTGTTTACAACATGTTTAAGGAAGGTGATACGCGCCGTGAGGGAACAGTCATTGTCTATGCGGACGAGGCTAAAAAAGTGGCAGAAATGGTGGCCAAAGGTGAACTACCGGCAGGAAGTGCTTTCCAAGTCAGTGACCAGCAGGAAAATTACGAGGGTCTGGGGCACTATAAGATTCATCCGAGAAAGGAGACGACGTCTACGGTGAATCCTACGGATAACTATTATAACTCTTGGCGTATTTACCGTTATGCCGATGTTTTGCTGCTGGCTGTGGAGCTTGATGTACGCATCAACGGAACTGCCAGTGCCGATGCGCAAGGCTGGTTCGACCAGGTCAGAGACCGCGCTTTCAAAGACAAAGAGCATCGTATCAACTTGGCCGGAAAGAGCAAGCAGGAGCTGTTGGATATTCTTTTTGAAGAGCGTGGGTATGAGTTTATGGATGAAATGCAGCGTTGGTTTGATATTCTGCGTTTCGATAAAGGAACAGAGATTTTAGGTAACAAAGGTTGGACGGAGAAGTTCAGATACTTTCCAATTGACCAGTCGGAAATGGATAGAGCTAAAGGTGGCTTGACACAGAACCCTGGCTGGTTATAAGTTTTGATTGTTTTTTTCTGAAGAGTCCCCGGTATTTCCTTGTGAATAATACCGGGGATTTTTTGTTCCTTCACAAAGTTTGTTTTGGCAAAACATCTGTCATGCTATCACGCAAATGGGTGTATTGTTTTGATTATAAATCAATTAAAGCGTGATAGATACCCGTGACAGATAAAAAACGTTACAACCATCTATCACGCTTTCCAATCTTTCTAAAAGATGATGCCTCCTATTTATTGGGTGAATCGTAAAAGTGGCTATTGTCTTAGTTCTCAACATGAAACTTTTAGTTTTGAGACTAAATACGAGAAGTTTTGATTGGGAAAATAATTGGTTTCATTAAGGGAAACCTTTAGTTTCCTTTCGTAAAACTAAAAGTTTCAGCAAGTGAAACTTTTGGTTTCAACGATATGAAACTGTCATTCCGACCCGTTGGGAACCGGCAAGGGTATCTATATAAAACGACCGAAACAGATACTTTTCGAAGGAAAAGTATCTGTTTCGGCATAAAAACGTAGTGTTAACATAGGAAATAGGGGAATTATCCCCTATTTATTCTCTTGATTGCTGTTATGGAAACCGTTTTATTTGAGGAACGGGTTGCCGCTTTTGTCTTTGCTCACTACCCAGCGGAAAGCATTAACCAATAGCAGGTTCTGTGTACCGTCGATAAACTCTTCGTCACCATGCCCCATATTCAGGTAAATCATTCTGTAATTCTTGTTGGACCATACGATGGGGAAGTCGCCAAAATTCACTACATCCTTGATACCCAGTGGATAGTTCTTGGGAGATAGGGACAAGAGTACCTCTACGTCCTTGTTCTGGCGGGGGCTGGGAGTCCATTGGTACCATTCGCTGGCGGGAGCCACGAATGATGCAGGCAGATTCTTGGTAACGGGATGTTCTTCGTTGTCGACTTCGACCAATACCGGCTGGGGAGGCCAGTTGTTGCAATAGAACACCCCACCACCAAGAAACTTAACGAACCAGGGCCAATGCGTGTTTTTGTCGTTGTAGGCAGCTGCGTGGAAACCTACCCAACCGCCTCCGTTTTCCATGTATTGCTCAAAAGCATCGCGTTCGGCCTTGGTGTTGGGGGATGTGTTAAGCATGATAATGACATTGTATTCTTTCAGTTTCTCGTATGGGTATTTTGAAAAATCGGTAGTAATATCCAGAACAAAGCCGTCACCGTAATTGAGCTTCTTGAAGAAAGTGGTTGCTTGTTCTGCAAATTGTACGTGTGCTTCTTCCGCATGTTGCGTGTAATAAATCAAGGCCTTGAAGCGAGGAGCTTTGGCATAGTTTGCCGGATAACCTTCGGGGACTTGTGCGTACGTCAGCAGGGTGCAAGCCGTAAACAATAAAATAAACAGATGTTTCATAATTTGTAATTTATAATTTATAAGTATTAATTCTTCATTATCTAATATTCCGCAATCAGAGACAGCCATTTGCCTGCCGAGGTAACCCATACCTCTTTATAACAGGCATTGTTGGTTTGCGGCCAATAGGGGACATCGTCGTTGCCCAGGGTACGGATACCGACGGGCATCTCTCCTGTCATTTCTCCCGAAGAGAAGGTGTTCAGTTGCGGATAGTTGTGTCCTTCTCCATAAATCAAGGATTGTCCGAAAGGATTCTTGCCTACGGTCCAGTACAACTGTTCCAGACCGATGTTGAGCAGTTCCTTGTCCTTCAGGAAGTTTCCGCAGATGGCGGCGGACTTTCCGTTGGAAAGATGGATGGCGGTATTGCCGTTGAAAATGTTGAACCACACGGGGAAACGTTTCATGTAGTGCTCTTTGTCCAGTTGTACTCCTCGTTTAATCTGTTCCGTGTACAGTTCCTTGGCATTGGCAGGGGGAAACAGATGGAGGGCGTAGAAGTTGGTGGTATCCTTATATTCCTCTGCATGGTAAACACCGCTTGGAATCATACCGTAGGGATGGGTATACTTCATCATTCCTTTCAGATAGTCTCCATATAGTTGTATGGAATTCACCCATTTAGGGTAATCGGGGTGCTCCTTCTGGGTTTCGCAAAGCATCACCATGGCCTGCATATAGACCTGCTCGCGCGACTGGTGTATGTAATGTACGATGGATTTGCGGGATTTGTCCCGGTAGAAGAATCCGCGTGTCCCGTCTTTGTCTTTCAGCGGTTCCGTGCGCTGGCAGTCGAGGGTGTAGCGGATGTATTCGGCGGCGATGTCCGCATAAGAAGGCTTTCCGGTCAGCTTGTATAATTGGCTTGCCGACCAGGAGATGGTAGCCATATACTGACTTTTCGAAGTGTTGTAACTGTGTTCGTAAGGCTGGACGAACTGGTCGAAACCGTCTTTCTTGAATTTCTCCATGGCGAAAGCGAAATCTTCTTCGGCCACGCGCAGAAGATATTCCTGCTGCATCGGGTCGTTGTCCAGCGTCATGGAGGCATACGCCTCATATCCGGCATAGAGGAAATTGTCGAATGCCATGTTCTGCACGCGTACAGAAGATATGTCGTCCAGTGTGTTGAATACACCATCCTGCCAGATTAGCAATCCCATGCTGCTGGCGCGGTAACCATCGCCGTAGCGGTTCTTTAGGATGAACTCTACTCCCCATTCCGCCTCTTCACGCAGGCGGGCGGCGAGGGCTGGGTTGATATTTCTTTGTTTATTATAGGCTTCGAGCAGAGCAAAGGTCACGTCTCCCGTCTGCAAGGTTTGCTGAGACAAGTCTCCTGCATCGTGCCATCCGCCGGAGTAGGAGATGCTGCGTCCGTCATGTCGGGACATGAGGTCTACGTGGCAGGTGGAATGCTTGCCGGGAACCGGATGTCCACAGCGCTGGCAGAAGATGAAGTTCAGCACTTTCCATTGTGAATCTTCCCAAAGTCTTTCTCCAATCCGGAAGGTGGGAGTTAGCGATGTTCCGACCTTCAGCTGATACTCTCCGGGATTATTGAAGGAGGTGAAATCAATAAGGCCAAATTCTCCGAGAGTGGTTTTCTCTTTTCGGATGTCTCCTTCGTAAGCTATTTCTCCGGTTGGGGTAAGCAGTTGGAAGCGCTTTCCGGCGTCTATGGTGAGGTTTGTGTTGATGAGGGCGGTTTTGGGGTGGTTGACGGCATAGCCGGTTGTCGAGTAGGAGATTTTTCCATCGGCAGGTATCCATCCGCTGACTTTCTCAGGGGCTTTCACCGTTTGCAGTTGTAGATTGTCCAGGTAGTAGATAGCTGAATCTCCTGTAGTCCGGTCTTTGCCTTTGAGGGCTGTGCTGAAGGTGATGGATATCACCTTGTCGCGCTGATACTCGTCTATTTCGAGGAAGCATTGGTTCCACTTCTTATTAATAAGGTTAATGAGGTGTGAACCCGAAGGCTGATTATATCCTTTCTTGGCAGGAGTATCTGCATTGCGAAACGTGAGGTTCATGTTGACGATGCGCGCGCCGTCGCAATCGGGATAGATGGAGAATACGATGCGGTTGTACTTCTCCAGATTGGCGCCGTCTAGATGATAGGTAACACTGCTGTTTCCGTAGGTGGCATAGTCTGGGTCGGAAGGAGAGCCGGTCGCCCTTTTCCCGGTGAATGTGGGGAATTGCAGTTTGATGCTGCCTTTGCCGGAAACGGTCTTTTCCGTACTGAAGGACATGCTTCCTGCGCCGGAATGACTCCATCCCTCTGTACCTGCCGAGCGGGTGAGAGGAGCGCTTTGCAAGACCTCCTTTTTCCATCCGTTGGTTTCGAAAGAGTTTTCAATATCCAGGGGGAGGGGTTGATGTATCAGTCCGCTTTCGTGGAGTTGTCGTTCCAGTTTGGGGTCTTGGGTCAGACGTGTCTGACCGTATGCGGCAATACTGCCGAGAGATAAAAGGTATAAAAATAATAATGTCTTTCTCATGTTGATGTCAACCTTTGGTTTCGGTTGCAATGTTAGCCATTATTAGGCAGAAGGAGGTTTGAAAACTGCCATAAAAGCTTTAAAAGCTATCCGAAGTAGAGGAAATATGAATTTCGGTAGATGTATAATCCCTATGATGTACGACTTATAATGCCAAAGAAAATACTAAAATCGTATTTTCATAACAGAAGAAAATTGTAACTTTGCGAAGTTATGTCACAATGTTAACCTATGATGCGTATCTTGATTTTAATAATAATGCTGTTGCCATGTTCGCTTGGTATGTATGCATCTGCAATAGATAGCCTTTTGTCTGTTCTGGATAAGACTATCGTAATGCGTAGACAATACGAGGAAGAAAAAGAACGGTATATTTCTTTGATAAAGGATGAGTTGAAGCAAGGGAGGCTTACTGACATGGAGCGTTATCTGATACAAAATCGTCTTTTTGCCGAATATAATTCTTATATTAGTGATTCTGCATTACATTATATAAATGAAAATATTCTTATTGCCACACGGCTAAATAATAGGCAATGGATAAATAGTTCTATATTAAATAAAGTACATATTCTAAATACTTCGGGCCTTTTTGTTGAAGCAATGGAATTGCTGAAATCGCTTCCTCGTAACACGTTGGAGGGTGAAAATATAGTGGACTATTATGTATGTTTTGAAAACCTATATCTCTATCAGGCAGAGTACGCCACTGATCGGAACTACGTGAACAATTATCTTCGGATAGCAAATTTGTATAGGGATTCTATAATCAGCCTAGTACCGGAAGATACTTATAGATATGTAGTCGTGCATGCACCTCAGCTCATTGACCAGGGAAAAAGTCAGGAGGCTATATGTTTATTGAAGAATTTTTTACCTCGGTTGAAATCCAATACGCGTGAGTATGCAGTAGCTACTTCAATTCTGGCTTTTGCTTATCATGTCGTGGGGAACAAGCAGAAAGAAATGGAAGCACGTATTAGCAGTGCCATTGCTGACATTAGGGCAGTGGTGAAAGAAAATTATTCTTTGTGCGCATTAGCGGAATTACTTTATGGAATGGGCGATTTGGAACGTGCTAATCACTATATCAAGATTAGTATGGAAGATGCTAATTATTATACTACTCGGTTGCGTAGTTCGCAGAATTCCAAGATGCTTCCGCTCATAGATCGTGCTTATCAGCAAGAAAAGGAAATACAGCAACAGCGGCAGAGAATGTTTATTACAGGCATATGTATCCTTTCTGTTTTCCTTCTATTGACAGTACTGTGTGTGCTATGGCAAATGAAAAAATTGTCTTATGCCCGTAAAAAAGTTGTTGCTGCCAATTCCCAATTGAGTATATTGAATAGTGAATTGAAGAAGCTGAACAAGTCTCAACATGAGGCTAATGAACGATTATTGCATACTAATCAGACTCTTACGGAAGCCAATCATATTAAGGAAGAGTATTTGGGACGTTTCCTCAGTTTAAGTTCCTCTTATATAAGTAAGATGGAAGAATATCGCCGCATATTGAACAAGCAGGCTGCTGCCGGTAAACTTGAGGAGTTATATCGTACATTGAAGTCCGACCGTTTCATAAATCAAGAGTTGAAAGAGTTCTATCACAATTTCGATGTATCTTTTCTTAAGATATCGTACTTCCCCCACCAGATAGAAGTTCCATCCAGCGCAGGAAGCCTGTCTATCATAAAATTACCCTGGACATAGGTGCAGATGAACAGCGCCAGACCTCCCGCCAATGCGATCCGGTAAACTACAGGATGCAGCAGCCAGGCGATCAGATACATTATCATGAGAGCTGCAAAGCAGGCTACGAACATTCCCAGTGCTGTGATCAATAACGTAGAAAAATCAAACCAGAACTCAGAAACATTCGAGCAGTATAAATCTATCGGGGCATATAAAAACACCAGAAAGCTGACAGCAACTGCCACCAGCAGCCCCGGCAGCAATTGTTTTTTATCTCGCTTTTTCATTTGTGATTACTTCTCCTGCTTATTCTCTGCCTGATCCATCATGATTTACCTCCCAATAATAATTTAGCAAGTCTCTGCTCATTAATTACCTCAATGTCATTAGGTACATTCTGTCCTGAAGTTGTATACGAAAGCTGTTCGCCTGTATAAAGCTTCATATTAAGCATATTCCCAAGGCTGCATGTTTCATCTAATTTAGTAAATATAATAGCCCAGTCCTTAATATGCTT
>OGMG01000853.1_pt1 | contig 10820 bp, 8 predicted proteins | sample 1573031 | NCBI WGS metagenome assembly OGMG01 (sample SAMEA2582002, study PRJEB24529) | metagenome | biome: Human gut stool | place: China | collected 2011
CGTCGGTCTTCAATTCGTCTTCGCCTCGTCCTCCCTCTTCGTTCCCCGCCAGAAGCTCTTGCCGCTCTTGAGGGACTTCGTCTCGGCAAAGTTCCCGAACGAGCGGGAAAAGAGACGGTTCACGAACCGCGGAAGGCGAATTCTTCCGACCCGAGCTGATTCCCGTCTTAAGAGAATCGGGCAAAAATCGAACTCGGCGAAGAAAGCACTCGTGACCTTTTCTCCGGCTTCCTACGGTTCCCTGCGGGAAGTTTCTCCGGTGAAAAGGGACGCCCCGAACCCGCTTCGGAACATCGATCCCGATGACCCGCCTCGCTTCGGGGAAGCATTCGCGCCGACGACGGGTGGTTTTGCTTAGGCGATCCTTCGTGCCGAGGCGTAAAGGCCTACCGTGAACCCGTTCATCCGAACGGATGCGAAACGTTTGTTTACGTCGCCCAAACACCTTGTGCGGCGGCGTTCTTTCCGAGGAAATGCATTCTAGCGAACTTTTGTCCTCCGTGTTTACCCGCATAAAAAGGGCGTTCGAAAGCAGTCCTCCCTCCCGCAGACTTTCCCCCACGTTTTTTCGCCGCTCTGTTGCGGCCCACCACACGACTGCCATGAACGAATCCATTCTCGACAAGTGTCTCAACGACTACCGTCTCTTTCTCGGCAAAAAGGAGCTGCTGCCCATCGTCCTCGGCGGCATGGGGGTCAACATCTCCACGAAGGAGCTCGCGCTCGAGGTCGCCCGCTGCGGCGGCATCGGCCACATCTCCGACGCCATGATGCCCGACGTCTCGGACCGTCTTCTCGGGACCCATTTCACGGCTGCCAAGGCCAAACTCTGCAAAGCCTTTGCCGGGCTCGCCCCGAAGCCCGACATGCACTTTGATCTCGAAAGCATCCGCCGCGCCACCAAGGGCTACGTGGAAGACGTCATGAGTGCGAAGAAGGGGGACGGACTCGTATTCATCAACGTCATGGAAAAGCTCACCATGAACGACCCGCTCGGTTCGCTCAAGGCCCGCCTCAACGCGGCGCTCGACGCCGGAATCGACGGCATCAGCCTTTCCGCGGGTCTTCATACCTCGAGTTTCGGACTGATGGCGGATAATCCCCGCTTTCGCGATGCGAAGCTCGGCATCGTCGTTTCGTCCGTGCGGGCGCTCAACATCTTCCTGCGGCGCACCGCCAAAACCGAGCGTCTCCCGGACTTCGTCGTGGTGGAGGGGCCGCTTGCCGGCGGCCACCTGGGATTCGGTTTTGACTGGGCGAACTTCAAGCTCTCCGACATCGTCCGCGACGTGAAGCAATACCTCGCGGAGAAGGGACTTTCGATTCCCCTCGTCGCCGGGGGCGGCGTCTTCACCGGGACCGACGGCGTGCGGCTCATGGAGGAGGGGGCCGACGCCGTGCAGGTGGCGACGCGCTTTACGATCGCCCGTGAGTCGGGCATTCCCGACGACGTGAAGCAGCGCTACTTCAACGCCGAAAAGGATGAAATCGTCGTGAACGGAATTTCTCCGACGGGCTATCCCATGCGCATGCTCTCGTGTTCTCCCGCCATCAACGCCAACACGAAGCCGCAGTGCGAGGCCTACGGGTACATGCTCGACCACGGCGAATGTCAGTATTTGAAGGCTTTCCGAGAGGCCGTCGCTGAACATCCTGAGGTGAAGCAGCCCGCCGTCGCCGGGAAAACCTGCTTGTGCGTTCAGATGCGCAACTACAAGCTCTGGACCTGCGGGGCTTCGGCCTGGCGCCTCAAGGAAACCAGCGTGAAGCTCCCGGACGGTACGTGGTACCAGCCGCCCGCCGAACACATCTTCCGCGACTATCTCACGAGCCGTCGCGACGAAATTCTCCTTCCCGTGCCGGCCTGATGCCGCAGGGAGCGGGAAAAGCGGACGCTCCGGGATTGCCGAAAGGCTCTCCCGGAGCGTTTTTTTCCGATCTTCTGCTAAAATCGCGTTTCCTTTTCACCGTTCACTTTCACTCACGATGGAATCTTTTTTCGAACGAGCCATGTATGCGGGCCGCTGGCTGCTCGCTCCGATCTATCTCGGCCTCACGCTCGCGCTTTTGTGTCTGGGCATCAAATTCTTTCAGGAAGCCTTCCACATCATTCCGCATGTTCTGGAAATGAAGGAGGCCGACCTCATACTCGGCATTCTTTCCATGGTCGACATGGGCCTCGTGGGCGGCCTCATCGTCATGGTGATGTTCTCGGGCTACGAAAACTTCGTCTCGTCGCTTGACATCCAGGAGTCGCAGGACAAGCTCTCGTGGCTCGGCAAGATGGATGCGGGTTCGTTGAAGAACAAGGTGGCCGCCTCGATCGTGGCGATTTCGTCGATCCTCCCTCTGCGCGTCTTCATGAACATCCCGACGACCGAAAACGACAAGTTGTTCTGGTACGTGATCATCCACCTGACCTTCGTTCTCTCGGCGCTCGTCATGTGCGGGATCGACCTTCTCACGAAGAAGGCGCACTGACAACGCAACGCTTTTCTGCGTTTTTTCCACGAAAACCTCTCGAAACTCCCGAGTCTTCGGACGGCGGGAGTTTTCTTTTGCCTTGTCCGATGGCGCTACAATCGGAAAGTCTTTGGTCGAACGGCCGCAAGAAGAGTCTTCGACCGAAGGAAAACCCTCCCGAAAACAACAGGAATCCCCACATGCGCACATCGCTACGCAAAGTCTTCCGCTTTGCCATGCCTTTTCTGCAGGCTTCCCTCATCAAGCAGATTCTCGTAGGTTTCGTTCTCGGCTGTCTTCTCGGCCTCTCTTCGCCCGAACTCGCCAAGTCCGCGGGCTTTCTCGGGACCATCTTCGTCACGGCCCTGAAGGGCGTCGCCCCGGTTCTCGTCTTCGTGCTCGTCATGAGTTCGATCGCCGGCCGCAGCGACCTGAGCGAATCCGTCCACATCAAGCCCATCATCTTCATCTACCTCATCGCGAACTTCTCCGCGGCCCTGGTCGCCGTGGCGGCGAGCTTCATGCTTCCGTCCTCGATTCAGCTCGTTGCGCAGGGCGCGGACGTGAACGCTCCGGGCGGCATCGGCGACGTGCTTCGTTCGCTCGTTCTCAATCTCGTCGACAATCCCTTCCACGCGCTCGCCTCGGCCAACTACATCGGCATCCTCGCCTGGGCCATCGCCATGGGTCTCGTGCTCCGCAAGGGCACGGACGAAACCCGCAAGGTTCTGCAGGACGCCTCCCGCGCCGTGGAATTCATCGTTTCTCTCGTCATCCGCTTCGCGCCCTTCGGTATCTTCGGTCTCGTCTCCGAACTTCTCGCGACCGAAGGTCTCGGCGCGATGGTCGACTACGCGCACCTTCTCGCCGTCCTGATCGGCTCGATGGCCTTTGTGGCGCTTGTCGTGAATCCCTTCATCGTGTGGCTCTGCACGCACGACAATCCCTATCCGGCGACCTTCCTGACGCTTCGCGAGTCGGGGATCTCCGCCTTCTTCACGCGCTCTTCGGCCGCGAACATTCCGGTGAACCTGGAACTCTGCCGACGTATGAATCTTCCCGAAGCCACCTATGCCGTTTCGATCCCGGTCGGGGCCACCGTCAACATGGGCGGCGCCGCGATCACGATCACGGTCCTCACGCTCTCGGCCGCGTATTCGCTCGGCATCGCCGTCGACATCCCCACGGCGCTCTTCCTCTGCGTCGTCGCCACCATCTGTGCGGCGGGCACCTCGGGTGTCCCGGGCGGCTCCATCATGCTGATTCCGCTTGCCTGCGGGCTTTTCGGCATTGATCAGCACACCGCCATGCAGGTCGTGGCCGTGGGCTTCGTGATCGGCGTTCTGCAGGACTCCTGCGAAACGGGGCTCAACTCCTCGACCGACGTCCTCTTCACCTACGCCGCCTGCAAGCGTGCGGAACGGATCGCCAGGGAAAATGCCTGACGACACGGCGTTTCTCAACGCATAACCCCACCGCAAAGGCCCGTCGTTTCGGCGGGCCTTTGTGCGTTCGGAGAGCGAGGAATGAGAAGCGGATGCTCCTTCAGGAGGTCGGAGAGCGGGAGAGAGGTTTCCCGCGTCTTCAACGTCGGGAATGGTTTCGTAAACGAGCGGCGACGTGTCGGGGAGCGGCGGGTGTTTCCGTCGCGTTGAATGACGGCCGGAGCCTCGGCGAGATCGGCGGTATGGCCAAGCTTCGGGTCTTGCCTTACCCGGTGGTTTCAGCGGGTGTGAACGGATGAGGTCACGCGGACGGGATCGGGGGTGTCGGCGGAAGCTTCCGCGAAGAGGGAAACCAGACTTTGTCGGAGACGGTGGCAGAAGTCATCCCGCATCCGAAGGGTACGTCCTATATGGCTTGCTTGCACCGGGACGGCGAAAGGCGTTTCAGCGGGATCGGCGCAGAAGCGCCGCTTTTTGTCGGACACCCGGCGGCAAAGACAGCAGGGACGCCCGCCGTAAAGGGGAAAAGGGCGTCCTCCGGATGCGAAAAGCCCCGGCTCCTTTTGGAAACCGGGGCGCGGTTCAGATCAACGTATCAGGCACGTAGATTAGAAGCGGTGCGTGAGACCGACATAGGCCTGGATGAGTTCCTTTTCCATGTCGTGATCTTCCCAATTGTTCGCGCCGGTGTCAAGCGTGGCCTTGGCGTAGCCGGCGCCGAGGTAGGCGTCGGTGCGCTTGCTCAGGTGGTAGGCGTAGCGGGCCGACACGCCTACGTACTGGGCGTCAATGTCCATGAGGTCTTCGGTGGGGGAACCGATGTTTTCCAACTTGCCGTCCTGGAAGTAGGCAGCGAGCGTCAGGTCACCGCCGCCGATCGGGGTGATGGAGCCGAGATGGAGACCATAGCCCTTGAAGCCGTCCGTGCGATCACCATCCTGGATGTCGCCGGCAATGATGTCGTCCGTCATGTCCCAGCCCGCAGCGTTGCGGATGCCCTGGTAGTACTGCGCAAGGGCGAAGACCTTCGTCACGCCGAAGTCGTAGTTGCCGCCCAGGTGGAAGAGATGACCGTCATCCTTCACGACGGAGGTGGAGGCGTGGTTGAAGTATTCGTAGGCGCCCACGAACTGGAGGTTGCCGAAGCCGCCCGTCACGGCGAGGGAGGCGTAACGGTCAACGTTGGTCTTACCTTCGTCGCCGTGCTGGCTGTCTTTTTCGTAGTCGTCGTTGTCGGCGCCGGTGTCGCCGTCAAAGGAGTACTGAGCCGTCACCTTGACGCCGGCGAATTCGGGCGTTTCATAGGTGATCATGTTGTCGTAGCGACTCGAAGCGGTCATGCCCCAGATGTTGAAGTCGCCGCCGTCGAAGGCTTCGCCGATGAGGTAGACGTAGTCGTAGGTGCCGGCGGAGGAGCCGACGCCGCCCATGCGGCCGGCCGAGATCTTGCCGAAGTCGCCCGAGAGCGTGAGGGAGGCTTCACGGCCGAAGAGGCGGCCACCCTGGTTGAGGGCGCCGTCGTCGGAGTTGATGCCGCTTTCGAGCTTGAAGCCGACTTTCATGCCGTTGCCGAGGTCTTCGGAGCCGGTGATGCCGACGCGCGAGGAGGCGTTGATGCCCGAAGCCATTTCGAGGTTGCTTTCGCCGTCGGTGGTATGAGCAACTTCGTTCCCGGCGTAACCCCAGTTGTCTTCGTAGGTATAGGCAAGACCGGTGTCGACGACGCCGTAGACGGACACGTCGGCGGCCTGAGCAGAAGCGGCAGCGCCGAGAACGGCGAGCGCGATGAGAGACTTCTTCATGATTTGAATTCCTTCCCTTAGGGGGTGAGTTGTATGGTGCGAGGGTTTTTCACCTGGCGTGGGTTTCATCCTATAGCCCTTTTTTGACAAATCGGTCACAAGACTCGGCGAATTTATGAAGTTTTGATGAAAAGCGGGGGTGTTAGGAGAATACCACTAGTCATTAATGCATATTGGTCGACAAAATTTGTTGCGGATTCGTCACAAAGAGAAGATTGGTTGACCGGGATGGTCGGGGAGGGTAGGAAAGATGGAATGTTGCGGGAAAGGAAAAAAAGCCTCCCGAGTTGCTGAACCCGGGAGGCCTCGGAGGAGCTTTGAAAGGAATTGGATGCGGTCAGTTGCTGGCGGCGTAGATCGCGCTTCGCTGCGCACGGGTGCTGCGTCCGGGCGTCGTGCCGAAGAGCGACTTGTAGTCGCGGTTGAACTGCTGCGGGCTCTGATAGCCCACGGCGTAGGCCGCGGAATTGACGTCTCCGTCGCCTCTCAGCAGGAACTGCTGCGCCTCATAGAGGCGAAGACGCTTCTGGTACTGCAGGGGCGAGAGCGACGTGAAGGCCTTGAAGTGCCGGTGGAAGGTCGTCGGAGCCATGCCGGCCACGGCCGCGAGGTCGCCCACGGGAATCTGCTCACGGAAGTTTTCTCGAAGCCACCGAATCGCCTTTCTGATGCGCTGACCTACGGCGCCCGGCGCGTAGAGGGCCCGCAGACATTCGCCCGAGGCGCCCGAGAGCGCGAGGAAGTGAATGTCGCGGATGATCATGGGCGCGCGGTTCTTGAGCTGATCCGGACGGTCGAGGAGTCGGAGCAGCCGGTCGAAGTCTTCGAGGAGCTCCACCGCGGGTTGGCCGAGGTTGAAGACTTCGTGCGAATTCGTTTCGACGGGGTCTTCTTCAGAGAGGAATTCGGCGAGCGTGGAGGGGTTGAGCCGCAGGGAAAGCGACACGAAGGGTTCGGAGGGTTTCACGCCGATCAATTCGTAGGAGGTCGGCATGTCGACCGACGTCACGATCATCGAGCCCGTGCCGTAAGTGTAGGTTTTGTCGCCGATCACGAGGCGCTTCGTCCCCTGCAGGATGAGTCCCACCGAGAGCACGTAGAAGCAGTTGGGAACGTTCTGCGGCGTCTCGATGTAGGAGAGGTGCAGGCCCGGCACCAGGGCGTCGACGTTCACGCCCGAGCGCACGACGTCGCGAACGCGCGCCTTCAGGCGTTCGCGCAGAATTTCCACGGTCGGGTCTTCCGTCGGGGCGGAAGGAGTGAAAAGCGGACGATCTTCAACGGTCATGGCAGTTTTTTGTCTTCTGTGTTACGGCGCGGGAGGCGAAGCGGAAGGAGAGAAGTCCGTTTCGTCTCCCGCGGATCATCATAGATCTTACGGGAAATGCGGAGCGAGCCGCGCGCCTTTAGGCTTCGTCCGTGCCGTCTTCAAGCGGACGCTGTCCGGGCTTCTTGTCGAGCACCCGAACGATGCGGTATTCGCCCGTGCCGACGCCGATCTCCTTCATGGCGGAGAGCTGACGCAGGCCTTCGCGCGATTCGACGCGCTTCACGAAGGTGTGCTTCACCCAGTCGGGGAGCGAGTAGACGAGGTCGATCGAGGCCTGGTCGATCGCGACCAGATCGGTCGAGGCGAAGATCCCGAGGTCGGGAAGCGTCGGCGTGGAGGCGGCGACGCCTGCGCAGTCGCAGTCGATCGACATGTTGCGAAGAACGTTCACGAAGGCGATCTTCCTGCCGAAATGATCGACGATCCCCTTGCCCACGTCGGCCATGTGTTCCATGAAGCCCGCGCCGCGCGGCCAGCTGCCGTCGGGCTGAACGTTGTGGACCTGCTTCTTGCCGTGTTCGGCCGAGGCGCAGCCGATTGCGATGTTCTTGAGCGATCCGCCGAAGCCGCCCATGCCGTGGCCCTTGAAGTGGGTGAGAACGAGCATGGAGTCGTAGTCGAAGAAGTGCTTGCCGACCATGATTTCCTTGAGATGCAGACCGCCCTTGATCGGCAACGGCGCATCCCCGAATTCGTCCATGATGTCGACCTTCGAGAAGGTCCAGCCGTTTTCTTCGAGCACCTTGCGGTGACCCGCCGTCGTCTGACGCGGGCTCTTGTAGAGAACGTTGCACTCGACGATGGTGCTCTCCGGAATCGTGCCCTGCAGCGTCTTGATCCAGGCGGGCGGCAGAATGTTCGGACCCTTGGGCTCGCCCGTGTGGAGTTTGAGCGCGATCTTGCCGGTGAGTTCGCCCTTTACGAGATTGACCATGCGGATGAGGGCGGCTTCGGAAATCTCCGGCGTCCAGTAGACGATCGGACGGGGATCCGACTTCGCGGTCGAGGTCATGCCCGACGCGATGAGGGGAGAGGCGGCCATGCCAGCGGCCGCCGCTTCGATGAATTGCCTTCTAGTCCAACACTTCATGATGTTCTCCTTTGCGAGAAGTGCGGGCGCCCGCAGGACGCCCCTTTGAGAGCACTCTCATGATCCGAAAAGAAAGGGAGCGAAAAATGCGCGGGAACACCGACTTTTTGCCGATTCCGCCCGTTGCCGGGGTAGGATTCGGGCGCGGCAGAAATTGGCAAAAGCTCGGTTCGGTTGATGTCCGAACGGCAAAGTCGCGATTGCGACAATTTCACTCGACAAAGGAGCGCTTTAGCGGCGATCGGACGCCGCTCGGGCGCTCGGCAAATCCATTTGATTCGGGAGTAGGAAAATGTCCGTCTGCATGGAAACCGTACGTTTGCCCAACGGCCGCGTGATGCCCGCCGCCGTCTTCGGGGTCTATCAGGTGAAGGATCCGAAGGAATGTCAGAAGGCCGTGGAAGACGCTCTTGCGGCCGGCTACCGGGCGCTCGACACCGCCGCCTCCTACGGCAACGAAGGCGCCGTGGGCGCCGCCCTCAAGGCCTGCGGCCTCCCCCGCGACGAGCTCTTCATCACGACGAAGCTCTGGGTCGAAGACGCGAGCGAAGAGGGGGCGAAGCGCGCCGTCGACCGCTCTCTGGAACTTCTCGGTCTCGATCGGCTCGACCTCTACCTCATCCACCAGCCCGTGGGCGACGTCTACGGCGCCTGGCGCACGATGGAAAAGCTCCACCGCGAGGGCGTGCTCGGCGCCATCGGCGTGAGCAACTTCTATCCGGACCGTCTCATCGACTTCTGCCATCACCAGGAATTCCGTCCGATGGTGAATCAGGTCGAAATCAATCCCTTCTGTCAGCAGGCCGACGCACTTCCCATCATGGCGAAGTACGGCGTGCAGCCCGAAGCCTGGGCGCCCTTTGCGGAAGGCCGCAACGGTCTCTTTGACCATCCCGTCCTGAAGGAAGTCGCGCAAAAGCACGGCCGCACCGTCGGTCAGGTGGTGCTTCGCTTCGTGCGTCAGCTCGGCGCCGTGGTGATCGCGAAGACGGTGCGTCCCGAACGCATGCGCGAAAACCTCGACATCTTCAGTTTTGAATTGGACGACGAGGACATGCAGAAGATTCGCTCGCTCGACACCGCGACGAGCCAGTTCTTCTCGCACCGCGATCCGGAAATCGTGAAGTGGATGTCGACTCGTCACATCGAACACTGACGCTCGACCCTTCGGCGGGGCGGGGATTTTCCCGATCCCCGCCTCCGCGCCTCCCTTCTTCGCCGGGAACAAGGATCCGCGCGATCGAGCATTCCTCCTGCAAGCCGTCGTCTTCTGTCGGGCTCTTCGCCCCGTCGGCCATTCCGTCCTTCTCGGCCCATGCACGCCGGCAACTTCGCCGCGCCTCTTGCGGCGGCGTACAGCCGCCGTCAGGACGATTCCGAGCGTCGCAACGATGTCGGCCGCCGTGCGGCCAGTCGGTCTCGGACGATCCGTCACGTCAATCATTTCCCACGGAAGCAACTTCTTATGACTGAGAAATCGCATCCTTTCAAACTTCGTCTTACGGCGTGTCTCTGCGCCGGCATTCTCGGCGCGGTCTCGGCCTTTTCAAGCGCTTCGGCCGCAACCGCGGAGGCCCCGCTCTTTTTGGAGAGCCAGGGAAGCTTCACCGTGGGCGGGGGAGCACTGCAAAACGCGGGCGAATTCTCGCGTTCTCGTTTCCTTGCGCCCGACGGGCAGGTCGCCTACGGGGACCACGCCTACGTCTTCTACCAGATCCCGGTCGACCGCAGGGGGCCCGCCATCGTCTTTCAGCACGGCGGCGCACAGACGAAGCGCACCTGGGAGTCGACGTTGGACGGCCGCGAAGGCTTTCAGAACCTCTTTTTGAGAATGGGGCACCCCGTCTACCTCCTCGATCAGCCGCGCATGGGCGAGGCGGGCCTTTCGCTCAAGGCCGCGGGCGAGGGGAATCCGTACGCCAAGAATCCTCTCTTTGCCGACAAGACCCTTCACGAGCTCTGCCGCATCGGCGTGTGGCCGAACCGCTTTGCGAATTCGCAGTTCCCGGAGGGGGAGGCCGCGCTCGACGCCTTTCAGCGCTCCTGGACGCCGTACTCGGGAGAACTTGACGACGAAGTGAACGCCGACGCGCTCGGGGCGCTTTTCGAGCGCATCGGTCCCTCGGTGCTCTTTACGCACTCCATGGGCGGCACGATCGGCTGGCGCGTTCCGACGCGCACCGAAAACGTCCTTGCGATCGTCGCCTACGAGCCGGGCGGCTCGCCCTTCCTCTTCCCCGAGGGCGAAGTTCCCGAAGTCTCGAAGGCCGTCTACGAGCCCGTCTCCGCCGCGACGAAGGCCGTGCCCCTCAAGGACTTTGAAAAGCTCACGAAGATGCCGATCCTCCTTCTCTACGGCGACAACATCGCCGAGAAGCCTTCGAACGAGGTCGGTCCCGACAAGTGGAGAAGCGAACTCGACATGGCCAAGAAGTTCGTCGCGGCCGTCAACCGTCACGGCGGCAAGGCCGAGCTCATTCATCTCCCCGACATCGGGATCCGCGGCAACACGCACTTTCTCATGTCGGACTTGAACAACAAGGAGATCGCCGAACTCGTCGAGAAGTGGCTTCGCGATAAGAAGCTGATGTGACGCTCGGGGCGTGCGGGATTCCGCACGCCGCCCTCCACGGTTGAAATTGACAAAAACCGCGCGGGAATCGCCAAAAAGGGGTGACGAGCGGTTTTTA
>OGMG01000875.1_pt1 | contig 10596 bp, 10 predicted proteins | sample 1573031 | NCBI WGS metagenome assembly OGMG01 (sample SAMEA2582002, study PRJEB24529) | metagenome | biome: Human gut stool | place: China | collected 2011
TAGTAAAGTGTCAGAAATCTTCCTGATTATTCTTCCTCTTCAACTGGCATATTCTCCCAGTTGTGGTAAACGTTCTGAACGTCGTCATCGTCCTCAAGATGCTCAAGAAGCAGACCCATCTTCTTGATAGCGTCCTCGTCTTCGATAGTTGTGTAGTTTGAAGGAACTTTCTCAGCCTCAGCAGAAAGTACCTTGTAACCCATTCCCTCAAGAGCTTCTCTTACAGAAGAAACCTGATTAGGGTCGCATGATATCTCGATAACATCGTCATCAACGTTGAAATCGTCAGCGCCTGCCTCAAAGCAGTCCTCCATTATCTTGTCCTCGTCAGCACCGTTGTTCTCCATAACAACAGTACCAACATCAGAGAACATGAAAGATACACAGCCTGATGTACCCATGTTTCCGCCGAACTTGTCGAAGAAGTGACGGATATCGCCTGCTGTTCTGTTCTTGTTGTCTGTAAGGCACTCAACGATAACAGCAACACCGCTTGGACCGTAGCCCTCGTATACCATTGACTCATAGCTGTTCTTGTCACCGTCGCCTGCTGCCTTTTTGATAATTCTATCGATATTGTCGTTAGGCACGTTGTTTGACTTAGCCTTTGCGATAAGATCTCTCAGCTTTGCGTTACCTGCAGGATCAGCACCGCCCTGCTTAACTACAACAGCGATCTCTCTGCCTATCTTTGTAAATATCTTAGCTCTTGCAGCGTCTGTTGCACCCTTTTTTCTTTTAATGTTTTCCCATTTTGAATGACCTGACATTTGATTCACTCCTTGATGTAATATTATTCATTGATGCTGCCCCCGGACCCTCCCGCTTCGATCAGTCCACCTATCCGTTCCTCACGCCCCGTGAGATATAAAAAACCGAAAAGACATTCCAAACCTGTCGCCATGCGGTATTCCCCCACAGTGGAATGTTTCGGAGCATTTATGCCCTTTGCATTTCTGCCCCTTTTATAGACTGACAATTCCTTTTCCGTCTGCTGTTCTTCAAGGATGCCAATCAGTTTAGACTGCGTTTCCGCCTTGACCAGCCTGCACGCATGCCGGTTGATTTTGTTGACCGGCATGTTGCCAAGGCTGATTAAATAGGTGCGGATCACAAGGTCGTAAATGCTGTCGCCGATATAGGCAAGCACCAGGGGTGATAACTGCAGCGGTTCTACCTGTGCAAGCTCTAAATTCTGCCAGATATTCCTTGTCAGATTTTCTTCAAAATTTAAGCTCTTTTCCATCTTACGCCTTCTCTTGTATCTTCTAACACAATGCCCTTTGCCAAAAGAGTATCCCTGATTTCATCTGCTTTTGCAAAATCTCTGTCTTTTCTTGCCTGCTGACGCTGTGCAATCAGATTTTCGATTTCTTCATCTAACATCTCCGCTTCTTTTTCCGTTATAAGTCCCAGTACATCTGTCAAAGCTGTAATCTTTGCCTTTAACGCATTGAGATATTCTGCGGTATTATCTGCCGATGAATTGGAATTTGCAAATTTAACAAGTTCAAATACAGCTGCAATCGCATCTGCCGTATTAAAATCATCTTCCATTGCCGCTTCAAATTTCGCCGTCATTTCCGCAGTCTTTTCAAGCAGTGCCTTTTCTTCATCTGTCATTGCACCAGCCTGTGCATTTTCCGCAAGGTGTGCCAGATTGCCGACTGCCGTCACGATTCTATCCAGACCGTTCTTTGCGGATTCCATCAGGTCATGGCTGAAATTAATCGGATTTCTGTAATGTGCGCTTAACATAAAGAAACGCAGTACCTGTAAATCGTATTCTTTGCTGATATCTCTTACAGTAAAGAAGTTACCGAGAGATTTAGACATCTTCTTATTGTCAATATTTAAAAATGCGTTATGCATCCAGTATTTTGCAAATGGTACGCCGTTTGCAGCTTCTGACTGGGCAATTTCATTTTCATGGTGTGGAAAAATCAAATCCTCTCCGCCCGCATGAATATCAATCTCGTCTGCCAGATACTTCTTAGACATAACAGAACACTCAATATGCCAGCCCGGTCTTCCCTCACTCCACGGTGATTCCCAGTAAGGCTCGCCTTCTTTTTTCGGCTTCCACAATACGAAGTCTAACGGGTCTTCCTTTTCGGATTCTCCGGCAACCTTGATATCTCTGTGTCCAGCTTCCAGATCATCAATATTCTTCTTTGAAAGCTTTCCGTAGCCCTCAAACTTTCTGGTGCGGTAATAAACCGTACCGTTGACATTGTAGGCATAGCCTTTGTCAATCAATCGCTGTATGGTGATGGGGGGCTATGGCGCAAAACACCTTAAACCCGATGAACAATCGCGACCGGTTCGGTAACCAGATTGACCCGAATACCCAGCCGGACAATCTGGAAGACAGTACCAATACTGAGATTCAAAGTCTTCCACCCAAGCTTTACATGTGGAAACTAAGTGAGACACTGGGCAACCGTACCATCATACCTGCCGACACAGCCAGCCTCAACTTCCAGAGCACCAATCTGGTGGAAGGAATGTTCGGCCATTACAACTACTTGGGAAATTTAGGTTCTCCACGCCTCTCACGTCTGTTCTTCGAACGGGAGGAAAGCGAACCTACCATCTTCATGGCTCCCTTCTCCAGTTTTTTCACACGTCCCGACCAGGTGCTTTTCACCAACAGCAACGTGCCTTACACCAATCTTACCTACTACAAAGCCGGCAGCAAAGTGAACGGTGAAGAACGCTTCAAGTCCTACTTCTCCGTCAACGTCAACAAGCAGTTGGCATTTGGCTTTAACATCGACTATCTGTACGGACGCGGTTATTACCAGAACCAGTCCACCTCGCACTTCAATGCAGGTCTGTTCGGTAGCTATATCGGCGAGAAATACCAGGTACAAGCAGTCTACAACAACTTTTTCCTGAAGATGAACGAGAACGGCGGTATTGCAGACGACCAATACATCACCCGTCCCGAAAACATGTCCGGAGGAAAGAAAGAGTACGAGTCCACCACTATTCCGGTCAAATTGGAACAGAGTTCCAACCGTAACAAGGATTTTTATATCTATCTGACACAGCGCTATCGTCTTGGTTTTACGCGGAGAGTACGGAACACACAAGAAGGCAAACCGACGGTATCCGCACCCAAAGCCTCATCCTCCCCGTCCTCTGAAGCCGAAATATCCGCTTCGAACAACGACATAGCATTGCCAAACGACAGCATAGCATCAAAATCGGTCAGCACACTTGCAGCTGCCAATGACAGCCTGCCGTCTGTTTCTACCGCAGACAACGACTCACTTTTCGAAGAAGAGTTCGTCCCCGTCACCAGCTTTATCCATACCTTGAAAGTAGAGCGGTCGCGACACCAATTCCGTTCGGGAAGCGAGCCCGAAGGATTCTTCCCGGAAGACTACAAGCTTTACAAGAATTACAGCAACGACTCCACCACGGCATTCAGTGTAAAGAACGTGTTCGGAATAGCCTTGCTGGAAGGTTTCAACAAATACGCCAAAGCCGGACTTACGGCTTATATCTCCCACAAGTTCAGCCGGTACGACCTGATGAATACGGACACACTTACCGACATGCGCCGCATCCGCTACACCGAGCAGGAAATCTTCCTGGGTGGCGAACTCGCCAAGCGCGAAGGCAAACTGCTGCACTACAACGTAAACGGTGAAGTGGGGTTGGTAGACAAAGCCATCGGGCAGTTCCGCGTCAACGCCAATCTGGACCTGAACTTCCGTCTATGGAAAGATACGGTGAACTTCTACGCCCGCGGTTATGTGAGCAACACGCTTCCTTCCTTCTACATGCGCCATTACCACTCCAACCACTACAACTGGGACAACGACAACATGGACAAGGAATTCCGTACGCGTGTGGAAGGCGAGCTGAACATTTCCCGTTGGGGAACCAATCTCCGTGCCGGCGTAGAGAATATCAAGAACTACACCTACTTCAACCAAAGCGCCCTGCCCGAACAGAACGGAGGCAACATACAAGTGCTGTCCGCCACACTGAAACAAGACTTCCGCCTCGGTGTCTTCCACCTGGACAATGAGGTGACCTGGCAGAAGACGAGCAATGAAACAGTACTTCCATTGCCCCAACTCTCGCTCTACCATAACTTCTACATACTGGCTAAACTCGCCAAGAAGGTGCTGACCGTTCAGTTGGGTGCCGATGTCCGTTACTTCACCAAGTACAACGCACCTGCCTATGCACCCGGCGTCCAGCAGTTCCATCTGCAACCTACGGACGATTTGGTGGAAATAGGCGGTTACCCCATCGTAAACGTATATGCCAACCTGCACTTGAAGCGGACGCGTATCTTTGCCATGATGTATCACGTCAACGCGGGTATGGGAAGCGCCAATTCCTTCCTGGTGCCGCACTACCCCATCAATCCGCGCTTGTTCAAAATTGGCGTCTCATGGAATTTCTATGATTAACAGATGACTGTATGACGAAAAGCAGACTGCTCAAATACGCACTTCTGGGAATTGCAGCGGCTCTCATTGCCCACTATCTCATCGAGAAAGAAGAGAAACCGAAAGGTCATCCGCGCGATTATGCCGAGATAGCTGCCGAAGGCATCATACATGCTTCGACGGAATACAACTCCATCAGTTTCTATGTGGATGATGACACCTTGTCCGGTTTCCACTACGAGCTGATAGAAGCTTTTGCACGCGACCACGGGCTGCAAGCGGCCATATCACCGGAAATGAGCTTCAACAAGCGGCTGGAAGGCCTGGCCGACGGGCAATATGACGTGATTGCCTACGGCATCCTCGCCACCAGTGAGCTGAAAGACTCCTTGCTGCTTACCACCCCTATTGTGCTGAACAAGCAAGTGCTGGTGCAACGCAAGCTTGAGAATATTTCCGACTCGTCATTATTCATCAAAAGCCAACTGGACCTGGCTGGAAAGACACTGCACGTAGTGAAAGGCTCCCCTTCCATACTACGCATCCGCAACCTGGGAAATGAGATAGGCGACACCATCTACGTTGAGGAAATAGAGAAGTACGGTTCCGAACAACTGATTGCCTTGGTAGCCCATGGAGACATCGACTATGCCGTATGCGACGAAAGCATTGCCCGTACCGCAGCCGACAGCATTCCTCAAATAGACATCAATACCGCCATCAGCTTCACGCAATTCTATTCCTGGGGAGTAAGCAAACAGTCCCCTATCCTGCTGGACAGCCTCAACACATGGCTGGATAGTTTCAAAAAGGGAAAGGAATACAAAAAAATCTACAAACGATACTACGGGAAACGAAACTAAGCTGCACTTTTCCATACACGCAGCATATCCCTACTTTTACAACTAGTTATTAATCAACAGCTTATTACTGCAAAATGTATGCAGTGGCACTGCACACCGATATGCAGTACGACTGCAACAGTTATGCAGTGATACTGCAACACGTTTGCAGTCGCACTGCAAAATACATGCAGCAAGAATGCAAACAAGATGCAGTCATCAAATACCCATATCGATATTACGGAATACCCGAAGTAAAGAATTAGAGTCCTTCCACCTCCCTTAGCCACATCTCCGACGAAGCATCGCTCGGCATTCTCCAATCACCGCGCGGACTCAGAGAGATACTGCCCACCTTCGGACCATCCGGCAAACAGGAACGCTTGAACTGCTGGTTGAAGAAACGACGGCAGAAAGTCTGCAACCATTTTTTGATGGTTTCTTCATCATACATCCCCTTGAATGTGCGTGCTGCCAGGAAAAATATCTTGGAAGGACGGAAACCGCAGCGCAGGAAGTAATAAAGGAAGAAGTCGTGAAGCTCATACGGCCCCACCAAATCCTCGGTAATCTGCTGGATATTACCGTTCTCATCTGCCGGAATCAGTTCCGGGCTGATGGGAGTATCCACAATATCGAGCAAGGTAGCACGTGAAGCATCGTCCATATCATGCTCTGCCACCCATTTCACCAAGTGCTTCACCAGAGTCTTGGGGACGCTGGCATTCACACCGTACATCGACATGTGATCGCCGTTGTAAGTGGCCCATCCTAAAGCAAGTTCCGAAAGGTCGCCCGTACCGATAACCATTCCCCAGGTCTGGTTGGCAATATCCATCAAGATTTGGGTACGCTCCCGTGCCTGCGCATTCTCGTAAACCACGTCGTGCACATGGACATCATGGTCTATGTCTTTGAAATGCTGTATGCAGGCCTCCTTGATACTGACTTCGCGGACAGTCACACCGAGGGAGTTCATCAGGTCGATGGCATTCGTGTAAGTACGGTCGGTCGTTCCGAATCCCGGCATGGTGACACCGACAATACCCTGGCGGGACCATCCCAACTTATCGAAAGTCTTTACGCAAACCAGCAGCGCCAGCGTAGAATCCAGTCCACCCGAAATGCCGATAACGGCACTCTTCGCTTTAGTATGCACCAGACGTTGCGCCAGTCCGGACACCTGGATGGAGAATACCTCCTCACAGCGTTCGTCCAACGCTATCCCCTGCGGAACAAATGGATGCGGTTCAAAAGTACGTGTTAGGTTCAAATCCCTGCTGTTGACATACTCCGTAGAGATTCGTACCGGAAGGGCCGAAACACAATTTGCATGGCAAGCCGCGAAGGTCGTATTCACCCGGCGCTCCGTACGCAAGTGTTCCACATCAATTTCACTGATGACCACCTGCCCTTCGAAAGAGAAGCGTTCGTTTGCCGCCAGCAGAGTCCCGTTCTCATAAATCAGTCCGTTGCCGGCAAACACCACATCCGTAGTGGATTCTCCGAAACCGCATGAGCTGAATACATAACCGGCAATGCATCGTGCCGACTGCTGGCTGATGAGCGAGCGCAGATAATTGTGCTTGCCGATACCTTCATTGTCGGCCGAAAGATTGAACAAGATTTCCGCACCTTGCAGCGCCAGCGTGGAGCTGGGCGGTATGGGTGCCCACAAGTCCTCGCATATCTCCACTCCGAAAGTGGTATCCGCCGTTTCGAACAGCAGGTCTCTCCCCATCGGAATAATCTGCCCGCAAAGGCGCACACTGTTTTCTGCCACATCACATGCGGAAGTAAACCAGCGCTTCTCATAAAACTCCTTATAATTGGGAAGATAAGTCTTCGGGACAACGCCCAGCACTCTCCCCTTCTGAATGACAACCGCCGCATTCAGCAACACGCCGTTCAGTGCGACGGGCATGCCCAATATCGAGATAATATCCATCTGGCGCGTATTGTTCAGAATCTGTATCAGCCCCATTTCCGCCTCTTCGAGCAGAAGTTGCTGGGCAAAGAGGTCGCCACAGGTATATCCGGTAATGCACAACTCGGGGAAAGCAATGATTTGCACACCTTTCCCGTCGGCTATAATAATCTCTTTTTCAATCTCTGAGGCATTGAACTTACAGTCAGCCACCTTGACACGGGGCACAGCCGCCGCTACTTTTACATATCCGTAATTCATAAGGATGCTATATTATTTATTCGGTGCAAAGATACGGCAAAATTCTGATTAAGAGAGATAAGAGAAAAACGTTTTCTCTATATCGGCACGAGAAACCGACTGAAGCCGGGTGCATCCTGCCTTCGCTTTTATGGCAAAAATACGGCAACCTGCCTACAAGAAGAGGAACATATATAAACAATTTTAATGACCGCAACTAAAAATTTTCCAAAAATCTTTTGGAGAATTATAGGAACTTCCTATCTTTGCAAGTGAATTAAAAATGTAATAATTACAAGTTTGAAACTTTAGATTATATGGATGTAGTAAAACGATTGCAGAATCATAATATCAAGCCTTCAGTACAGCGCATAGCCATCATGAATTACTTGATAGAGCATCGTACGCATCCCACGGTGGATGAAATCTATACGGCACTGTCTCCCTCCATACCGACACTGTCTAAAACAACGGTATACAATACCTTGAAACTACTGAGCGAGCAAGGTGCCGCACAAACCCTGACTATCGACGAGCGTAACACATGTTATGATGCCGATACCAGCCCGCACGGCCATTTCTTGTGCAAGCGTTGCGGAAAGATTTATGACTTGATGTGCAATAACAACGTCAAGAAGGTGGTCGACATGGATATGGACGGGCACGATGTGCAGGAAATCCACTACTATTATAAAGGAATCTGTAAACATTGCATAGAAGAAGAACGTTTAAGAACAACAAAGAATAACTAATTCAACTAATTAAAATCTGAGAGAAAATGAAAAAATTTAGATGTACTGTATGCGGTTACGTATACGAAGGAGATGCAGCTCCCGAAAAGTGCCCATTGTGTAAAGCTCCCGCAAGCAAGTTCGTAGAAGTTGAAGAAGCAACAGCTGACGGCCCGCTGGTATTTGCCGACGAACACGTAATCGGCGTAGCCAAAGGTTGCGACGACGAAATGATTAAGGACCTGAACAACCACTTCATGGGCGAATGTACAGAAGTTGGTATGTACTTGGCAATGAGCCGCCAGGCAGACCGTGAAGGCTATCCTGAAGTTGCAGAAGCTTTCAAGCGTTACGCTTGGGAAGAAGCAGAACACGCTGCTAAATTCGCTGAACTGCTGGGTGACTGCGTATGGGACACCAAGACAAACCTCGAAAAGAGAATGAACGCAGAATCAGGTGCATGCGAAGACAAGAAGCGTATCGCTACCCGTGCCAAAGCATTGAACCTCGACGCTATCCATGATACCGTTCACGAAATGGCTAAGGACGAAGCCCGTCACGGTAAAGGTTTCGAAGGTCTGTACAACCGCTATTTCAAGAAATAATCCTATACTTTTATAGTAATGTGAAGAAAAGGGACTGCTAATGTTAGTAAGTCCCTTTTTTTATTCCAACTTTTTTCACTTTACAATGTCACGTTTGTATTTCCCATTCGTCTTATCTGTGTAAATGGAACTCAAAGAATTCAAAATAACCGTTCTTCCACTCCGTGCCAAGCTGTTGAACTATGCACGGAAGTTGACCGACGAACCGGAGGATGCAGAAGATGCCGTCCAGGAGGTACTGCTCAAGCTATGGAACAAAAGGCTTGAACTGGAGCAATACCGGAGCATCGAAGCATTTGCCATGACGTTGACGCACAACATCTGTATAGATATGTGGCGCTGCAAACGCAACGACACCCTATCTCTCGACATAGTGCAGGCGGCATCCCCCACCGGAACACCGGAACGGCTGTTGGAAATCAAAGATGAAATCCGTCTGATGCACGAAATCATCGACTCGCTGCCCAATCTTCAACGCACCATCATGCGGATGAAGGACATCGAAGGATACGAAACGGACGAAATCGCCGAAATCACGGGATGCGGACCGGAAGCCATCCGCAGCAATCTGTCAAGAGCCCGGAAGAAAGTGAGAGACGTTTACCTGCGAACCATACAAGAAAGAAAAGAAAGGAGAAATGAGCCATGAAGATAGATGAACTGCTGGATAAATATTTCGAAGGGGAAACTTCCTGCGAAGAAGAGCGTGAACTGCGCCGTTTCTTTACCGAAGAGGAAGTGCCGGAGCACCTGCAAACGTACCGCCCGCTATTCGCTTATCTGAACCGGGAAGCAACTTCAATGGCAGAACCGACAGAGGAAAAATCCGTAACAACAGAATCGGCAAAGGAAGTACCCACACAGCGAAAGCCTTCCCGCCTCTATCGCACATTCTATGCTGTCAGCGGCATTGCCGCCGGATTGCTCCTGCTTCTCGGGGTAGCTAAGATTATATTTCCGCTTTCCGGTGTTCCCGAAAATTATGTCGTCATCGACGGCCAGCGGTATACAGACGAGAAACTGGTGGAAGCCAAAGCACTAGAAGCCCTGCAGAACGCCAGCTTCACGGATGAAGATTTAAGCAACTTACTGTTTCAACACTAATATAACAAGGTTATGAAAACATCTATACTGATTTGCATACGTAGTCTGTGCCTCTTTTCCCTGCTGATTTGCCTGCCAGCCTTTGTACATGCACAAGAGAGACTGCAAATAGCCGACCTATTCAGCAAGTATGGCGAGCAAAAGGACGTGACCAGGGTAGAACTGAACGGCAGTATCCTGAAATCTTACCGCATGACTACCTACAAGAGCCTTGTGTTCAAGAATGTATCCCCCTATCGCCGGGAAATTCAGCAGGCCATTGTACACGACAAGCAAGATAACGCAAAGAAGGCGCAGGAGGTAATGGAAAGCGGTGTGCTGCGCAGCGCTTATTACCAACTGAAAGAGGTGGAACGCAATGGAAAGAAGCTGAACCGCTACATCATTTTCAAGATAGGAAAAGACTCCATGGGCACTTTGATTTACATAGAGGGTCTGCTCAGTGAAAAGGAAATGATGGATATGCTTTACAAATCGGAATAACACTAAAAACAATATACGATATGAAAACCAGAATTATGATTTTGGCCTGCCTGCTTGCTGTGCCGGCCGGCCGCATGGCAGCACAACAACAGACTGACCCTGAACAGAAAGCTACAGTACAGACACAAGGCGACTCCATCATCATCCGGAAAGGAAAAGGAGACATGCGCATCAAGGTGTACGAAGAGCAGTTGGAAGACGGAGAAAAGAAAGAAGTACAAATTTATGAAGGAGTCTATCTCGAGAAAG